>ERZ772918.9-NODE-9-length-181744-cov-16.0006_pt1 | contig 181744 bp, 176 predicted proteins | sample MGYA00512118_ERZ772918 | MGnify/ENA primary metagenome ERZ772918 (study PRJEB29015, sample SAMEA2737939) | human oral metagenome | biome: human oral; feature: human-associated habitat; material: dental | place: China | collected 2135 ... | reverse complement strand
GAGGCCGAGGGTACTTCGCTGGAGACGGCGCGGGAGACTAGGTAGTTGCCGCTCAAGGGACTCGTGAATCGCGTGGTTCACGAGTTTCTTTATAAAATTTTATAATGGCGGCTTTGGTGAAGTGGTTAACACACTGGATTGTGGCTCCAGCATGCATGGGTTCGATCCCCATAAGTCGCCCCATAGGGGTATAGCTCAACTGGTAGAGCAACGGTCTCCAAAACCGTAGGTTGTGAGTTCAAGTCTTACTGCCCCTGCCATTGAGATCAACCGTATCGAAAACGATACGGTCTTTTTGTGCTTGCTTATCTTCTTTTGCTTGTCAAATACGGTATAATGGTGTAGAATGACAAAAACATGATGAGCAATGTTTTGCTAAGGTTTTAAGGAGGAGATATATCCATGAAGAGATTCGTCCAGATGGCGCTTGTTCTATGCCTTACATTATTTGCTGTGCAGGCAGGTGCGTCCGCCTACTCTGATAAGGTGACGCTGCCGGAAGGTGCTGTCATCACGAATGTCAATCGTCTTGCCGTTGGGGCTCCTCTCTATGTTCAGGTCGAAGATACCGCGCCCTCACTTGAGATTCTGACACAGGTCGTTTCAGATGCGAGCCGTGTGACCCGAGCTAATATTGTGACCTATGATGCGGTTGCAAGCGGTATTCAGGCGAGCAAGGGGATCGATATCAAAGCTCTTCCGCGCCGTGAGGCAGCAAAGGAATTCAAGGATAATGTCGCATCGTTCGCAGATGCCTACATTATCTTGACGGTTGCAAACAACAGCCGTACGACGTTCTTTTTCGATGTTTATCGCGCGGGCTCAAATGAACTTCTTTATACCTACGAGATTCGTGCAAATAAGTCGGACGGAAATACGGTGGCAACGTTCTCAGCGCTCTCGGAGCAATTCTATAAGAGTTGGCAGCGTTCGGTGGAAGCTCAGAATAAGAGCAAATAATCAGCAAAACGGAGCTCTCACTATGTGGGGGCTCTTTTTGTATGCATGGAAGTGGAATTTATAGCATCTGCTCATAATAATTGTTGACAAAGACGGCGTGCTATAATAAGATAGACACGCTATCTTTTTGGAACGGGTATTTAGGGAGGCACATTTAATATATGACGACGAATGAAAAGCTGCGTAATATCGCAATTATTGCCCATGTTGATCACGGTAAGACCACATTGGTGGATGCGATGCTGCGTCAGAGCCATGTGTTCCGCTCGAATGAACAGGTCGGTGAGCGCGTGATGGACTCGGGTGATATCGAGCGTGAGCGCGGTATTACGATACTCTCGAAAAATACGGCAATTCTCTACGACGGGATCAAGATTAATATTGTGGATACGCCTGGGCATGCAGATTTTGGCGGCGAGGTGGAGCGTGTTCTCAATATGGTAGACGGCGTCCTCCTGCTCGTCGACGCATTTGAGGGGCCGATGCCCCAGACTAAGTACGTCCTGCGTAAGGCCCTTGAGCAGAAACTCAAGCCGATTGTGGTCATCAATAAAATCGACCGCCCCGATCAGCGCGTGGACGATGTCTATGATGAAGTCCTTGAACTCTTCATGGAGCTCGATGCAGACGACGATCAGCTCGATTTCCCTGTGATCTATGCAACAGCACGCGACGGTATTGCAAAGTTTGAGATGGAGGACCAGAACGACAATCTTGAGCCTCTGATGCAGACGATTGTCAAGGAAATTCCGGCGCCGCAGGGGGATCTGGATGGTCCTCTGCAGATGATGGTGACAACACTGGAGGCAGACGACTATGTGGGGCGCGTGGCGATTGGCCGTATTATCCGCGGCTCTGTCCGCCCAAATCAGAATGTGGTCGTTATCAGCGGTGATCATGAGACAAAGGCAAAAGTCGGCAAGGTTTATGTCTATCAAGGTCTCAAGCGTGTCGATGCAGATGTGGCAGGCATGGGCGAGATTGTCGCTTTGACAGGCCTTGGCGATGTGAGTATCGGCTATACGGTAGCGGATGCGGAGAATCCGGAGGCGCTGCCGACGATTAATATCGATGAGCCGACGCTTTCCATGACATTCGGCGTCAATACGAGTCCCTTTGCAGGACGCGAGGGCCAGTTTGTGACATCGCGGCATCTGCGCGATCGCCTCTTCAAGGAGATTGAGACGAATGTGGCAATGCATGTCGAGGAGACGGACTCTGCGGATGTGTTCAAGGTTTCGGGACGCGGTGAGCTGCATCTCTCGATTTTGATTGAGCAGATGCGCCGCGAAGGATATGAGCTGCAGGTCGGAAAGCCGGAGGTTGTCTATAAGACGATCAATGGACAGAAGTGCGAGCCGATGGAGAATCTGACGGTCGAGGTGCCGCAGGAATACATGGGGGCTGTCATGGAGGCGCTCGGCACGCGTAAGGCGGAACTGTCGAATATGACGGAGCTCTCGGGTTATATTCGCATGGAGTTCTTCATTCCGGCCCGCGGGCTGATCGGGTTTCGCTCGGAGCTCCTCACGAGCACGAAGGGAAACGGCATCATGAATCATATCTTTCACGGATATGTGCCGTACAAGGGGGATATGAGCGGTCGTTCACACGGATCTCTGGTTGCGTTTGAGCAGGGCGAGACGACAGGCTACGGCATTTTCTCTCTGCAGGATCGCGGGACGATGTTTATCTCACCGGGGCAGCAGGTTTATGAGGGGATGATCGTAGGCGAAAACGCACGCGACATCGATATGGATATCAATCCGTGCAAGAAGAAGAACGTCACGAATATGCGTACGTCTGCTTCGGATGAAGCGATTCGCCTTACCCCGCCGCGCATTCTGAGCTTGGAGCAGGCGCTCGAGTACATCAATGACGATGAGTTGGTTGAAGTAACCCCGGAAAACATCCGCCTGCGCAAAGCGATTCTCGATCGTACGGCACGCGGGCGCGCGGCAAAAAATGCTCGAAAATAAGTCGAATTTCGAAGAAAATGCAGATATTTCTTGGAAAATAATAAGTTTAGCCGTGAAGCGCTTGCATTTCTGAAAGAAATATGATAGTATGTCTGCATTAGTAAAAATGAGGACCTGTCACTAATTTTTGATGACGGTAAATTTATGGAGGAAGGAAGAGGTAAATGGGTGCGAATTCATTCTTTTCACGCGTGAAGGATATGGTCTCACACGTGGTGGACTCATTTATACCGATTGCCGAGGAAGAGGAGTATGAAGCAGATCTGCACGAAGAACAGAATGCGCAGCAGGCAGCTGCGCGCACAGAACGTGCAGCAGTCTCCGAGCGCCGTGTCGCCAATGGCGGGACAGTAGCGTTCTCTGCACTTGGCTATGGCAGTTCTTTCTCGACGGTGCGTACGCCTTTAACCGGAGACGGCGGGACGCCGCTGACAGTTCATACGACAAAGGTCGCTGAACTCAAGGTTCGTATTCACCGCCCGCGCCGTTATGATGATGCGGCTCCAGCTGTTGTTCAGCTCAAGCGGGGGATTGCTGTCGCGGTCAACTTCGACTGCCTGAACGATGCAGAGCGGCGTCGTGTCTGTGATTTTCTGAACGGCGCCTGTTATGTGCTCCATGGAACGGCACGCGTGGTATCGAGTACGATCATCTTCTACGCACCGAAAGGTGTGGATGTGACTGAGACGATGGCTGCGGCAATTTAACTCTGTTCATTTCGACGTAAATCAGGAAATGGAGAGCCGATGTGCTCTCTATTTTTGTGCAATTTTTTTTGCGGGCATTGTTTTGTGTGTGTTCTTATGCTATAATATCCCGCAGTGTGAAAAAGCACGCGCTTCCGATAGCCGTTCTGTGCCGTGTTCTGCGGTGGTACGGCGGATGAGGAACGCGGAAGAACAACAGGAGGTATTTTCAATGGCAGTGATTTCTATGAAGCAGCTTCTGGAGGCAGGCGTCCATTTCGGACATCAGACGCGCCGCTGGAACCCGAAGATGGCGCGTTACATCTTCACGGAGCGCAACGGTATCTATATCATCGATCTGCAGAAGACGGTGCGCAAGGTGGACGAGGCGTATAACTTTCTCCGCAGCGTTGCGCAGGAAGGCAAGTCTGTTCTCTTCATCGGAACGAAGAAACAGGCGCAGGAGGCGATCCGCGAGGAGGCTCTGCGTGCAAATATGTTCTATGTCAATGAGCGCTGGCTCGGCGGCATGATGACGAACTTCCAGACGATCCAGCGCCGCATTCATCGCCTCAAGACGCTCGAGGAGATGGAGGAGAACGGGACATTCGAGTTGCTGACGAAGAAAGAGGTGCAGGGGCTGCGCCACGAGAAGGAGAAACTCGAGCGCTATCTGGGCGGAATTAAGGATATGAACCGTCTGCCGGGCGCGCTCTTCGTCGTTGACCCGCGCAAGGAGCGCATTGCAGTTGCTGAGGCACGCAAACTGAACATCCCAATTGTTGCGATCGTCGATACGAACTGCGATCCGGATGAGATCGACTATGTGATTCCCGGAAATGACGATGCCATCCGTGCGGTAAAACTTCTTACAGGCTGCATGGCGGATGCTGTGCTCGAAGGCAGTCAGGGCGGAGCTTCGGAAGAAGCTGCCGCTGAGTAAAAGAATTTTTGAGGGGTAAGGGACTGTTATCCCTTGCCCTTTTTTCGTGAAAAATATATCTTTGGGAGGAATGATCATGGCAATTACAGCTGCAATGGTAAAGGAACTGCGTGAGCGCACGGGCGCGGGGATGATGGACTGCAAGAAAGCACTTGCAGAAACCGACGGTGATATGAAGGCGGCAATCGACTATCTGCGTGAGAAGGGCATCGCAAAGGCGGAAAAAAAGGCAGGCCGCATCGCGGCTGAGGGTGCTGTGACGGCATATCTTTCTGCAGATGCAAAGGCTGGCGCTATCGTCGAGATCAACTGCGAGACGGATTTTGCTGCAGGAAACGAGCAGTTCCGCGCGCTGAGCGCAAAGATCGCAAAGCACATCGCTGAGACGAATCCTGTGGATCTGGATGCGCTGAATGCGAGCACGCTTGACGGCAAGGAGGTTGCCGCTCTCATTACTGAGGCGACTGCGACGATCGGCGAGAAGATTTCACTGCGCCGTTTTGCGCGCTATGAGGGGGCAGGGCGCGTTGCGACCTATATCCATATGGGCGGAAAGATCGGCGTCCTCGTGGAGCTCTCGGGCGGAGATGAACAGCTTGGCAAGGATATCGCGATGCAGATCGCGGCGGCAGCACCGATTGCGGTTGACCGCTCGGGCGTGACGGCAGATGATATCGAGCATGAGAAGGAAGTACTGCGCAAGCAGGCACTTGAAGAAGGTAAGCCCGAGAAGATCGTGGAGAAGATGGTCGAAGGGCGCATCAATAAGTTTTACGAAGAGGTCTGTCTGCTTGAGCAGAAGTTTGTAAAGGATCCTGAGCAGAAAGTTTCCGCCGTGCTCGGTTCGGTTGGGGTGAAGAGGTTTACGCGTTTCCAGCTGGGCGAGGGCATTGAGAAGAAGCAGGAAGATTTCGCTGCTGAGGTTGCCGCACAGATGCAATAAGAACAGAAGAAGAAGGGGCTGTTATGCGGGGCATATTTTTGCCTCGCATAGCGCCCCTTTTTTGCAGACAGACAGCGTAAAGTATGCTATAATGGCGCAAAGAACAAACAGGAGGAGTCATCGTGGAAGCGAAATATCGCCGTGTCGTTTTGAAGCTCAGCGGAGAAGCTCTGGCGGGAGATCAGGGCTTTGGCATCAATCCCGCTGTTGTTGAGGATATTGCCACACAGATCAAGAGAGTGCGGGATCACGGGATTGATGTCGCGATCGTGGTCGGAGGCGGCAATATATGGCGCGGTCTTGCAGGAAGCGCCAAAGGAATGGATCGAACGACTGCGGATTATATGGGCATGATGGCAACGGTGATGAATGCGCTTGCACTGCAGGATGCACTGGAAAATCAGGATGTCGATACGCGCGTGCAGAGCGCGATCGAGATGCGTCAGGTTGCCGAACCTTATATTCGCCGCCGTGCAATCCGTCACATGGAGAAGGGGCGCGTTGTGATCTTTGGTGCGGGGACGGGCAATCCGTATTTCTCAACGGATACAACGGCAGCGCTCCGCGCGGCAGAGATCGAGGCGGATGTGATCCTCATGGCAAAGAAGGGAACAGACGGCATCTATGATGCCGATCCGAACAAGAACCCCGATGCAAAGCGTTTTGAAACGCTGAGTTATATTGATATCCTTCAGAAAGGACTTGCCGTTATGGACGCTACGGCGACAAGTCTCTGCATGGAAAACAAGATCCCAATTGTGGTGTTTAATATTGACGATCATGCGAATATTGCGCGTGCATCGTTCGGCGAACCGATTGGAACAACCGTAGGAGGCGAAGCAGTATGATCAAGGAGATTTTATCGAAACACGAAGAAAGCATGAACAAGGCGATCGACGTGCTTCGTCGGGAGTTCTCATCCCTGCGGGCGGGGCGTGCGACGCCGAACCTGCTGGATAAGGTGATGGTTCCGTACTATGGGACGCCGACGTCGGTGAACCAGCTGGCCAAGGTAACGGTGCCGGAACCTCATATGATCGTCATTACGCCATGGGAGAAAGAGATTCTGCACGATATTGAGATTGCAATCTCCAAGTCGGATCTCGGGCTCTCACCGAATTCGGACGGTACGGTGATTCGTCTGGCTGTTCCGCAGCCGACGCAGGAGCGCCGCAAGGAGCTCATTAAAACGGTCGGCAAGAAGACGGAGGAGGCAAAGGTTGCCCTGCGCAATATCCGCCGCGATGCAAATGAGGCAATCAAGAAGCTCGAAAAGGATAAGGAGATCAACGAGGATGAGTCCAAGCGCGGTCAGGACTCCGTGCAGAAGCTTGTTGATAAATTTGTGAAGCAGATGGAAGAAATGCGCGCATCAAAAGAAAAAGAGGTCATGGAGATTTGATGCCGGAACTCTTTTTGGCATATCCGTGGGATACTGCCAGGAACGCGCTTGAAGCGGAAGGGATCTCTTATGCGGCGGAGAAGACGCATTCTCCACGCAATTTCTTTCCCGTTGACGAAGCAGAACTCTATGTTATCCGAATGCGCCAGCACAGCGGAGAATGTACGGTTACGCTCGTATCCTCTCCGATACGGAGTGCATCGGTCGCCGCGTATGAAGAGGACTTTCCCGCTGAGCGGGCGTGACCCCTTTCGGTAAACGCCGGAGGGGTGTTTTGGTCGAATATCGGAGCGATGCCGGTGCAGAGGAGGACGGAAGGGATAACGATGTGGAGAAAGATATTTGGCGGCGGGAAGAACGCGTCTGTACTCTCTGAGAGGACGGATCCGTCTGACTTCATGCTTGACCGCACAAGTATGCCGCGCCATGTCGCTATCGTCATGGACGGGAATGGACGCTGGGCAAAGGCGCAGGGACGTTCGCGCTCGGCAGGCCATGAAGCCGGGGCACATACGCTCAAGCGTATTGTGCGCGCGGCTTCGGATATGGGGATTGAGGTCCTTACGGTCTATGCGTTTTCCACTGAAAATTGGAAGCGGCCGAAGATTGAGGTCGATTTCCTTCTGAACCTGTTTGATTCCTTCCTTACGAAGGAGATTGCGGAGATGCACGCGGAAAACGTGCGTATCAGCTTCATCGGGCGCCGTGATCGATTTACGGATCGTTTTCTGCGCCGCATGCAGGAAGCGGAAGAGCGTACGGCGGACAATACCGGCATTCATTTTAACTTGGCTGCGAATTACGGCAGTCAGGATGAGATCCTGCGCGCTGCGCGTACGCTTGCTGAACGCGCAGCGGCGGGGGAGATCACCGCTGAGGAAATCGACGAGGAGGTTTTTTCCCATGCGCTTGATACGGCGGGAGATCCTCCTGTCGATCTCTTCATTCGTACGAGCGGCGATCTCAGGCTCAGCAATTTCCTTCTCTGGCAGTCTGCCTACGCGGAACTTTATTTTACCGATACGTATTGGCCGGACTTTACGCCGGAAGAATTTGCACGCGCCATTGAGGATTTTGCAGGACGGAGCCGCCGGTTCGGCGGGCTGTCTGCAGAAGGATAAATGGGAGGCTGTCTTTGATTACACGTATGATTTCCGGAATCGTCGGCATTGGCATCTCTGCATATGTCATTCAGCGGGGAGGAACGACGTTTTCCATTGCTGCGGCAGTGCTTGCTGTGCTTGCATGGTTTGAATTTACACGCGCCTTTTCGCGCCGCGGGGGAAATCCTGCACTTTTTTCAGGTTTGCTCGGCATCGGAGGAATGCTCTACGGCGCGTATACGGGGCAGCTGGACATGATCCTGCTGGCCGTTACGGCTTCTTCTCTGCTTGCGCTGCTGACGTCGGTTTTGCTCCGCGGCGACGTATCAGTGCCGGACGCGTGTATTTCCGTCGCCGGAATCTGTTACATCGGACTCCCATTTGCCCACCTCATCATGCTGCGCTATCTTTCGGGCGGTACGTATGTGACGCCGATTGAGACGTTCGATCTTGGAACGGCAATGGTCTGGGTTATGTTTATTGGAACATGGGCAAGCGACAGTTTTGCATATTTTACAGGAAATGCGGTCGGATCGCATAAGCTCGCGCCAGCGATCAGTCCGAACAAGACCATTGAGGGATTTTTCGGAGGGCTTATTGGTACGACAGTGACTGTTGCAGGTATTGGATACCTCCTGCATATGCCGCTGCCTCAGATGGCGGGCCTCGGAGCGGCAATCGCCGTGCTCGGTACGCTTGGCGATCTCGTGGAGTCCATGATGAAGCGCCATACGGGAATCAAGGATTCGGGGGCGATTATTCCAGGACACGGCGGCATCTGGGATCGCTTTGACAGTGTGCTTTTTACTGCGCCGCTTGTCTATTACTATACGATATATTTTGTACTTCGATAAAAAGGAGTTCGGATGCTAGAAAAAATTGTCGCGACAATATTTGTCTTTGGTCTGCTTGTCTTTGTACATGAGCTCGGGCATTTTATTACAGCAAAGCTGACCGGCATGCGCGTAGATGAATTCGCGATCGGCTTCGGACCGCGCCTCGTGCGCTTTCGCTATGGGGAGACGGTCTATTCGATCCGTGTTGTTCCGCTTGGCGGGTTCAACGATATTGCGGGAATGACGCCGGATGACAACGATGCAGGCGAGCGCGGCTACTGCCGCAAACCGATTCTCTCGCGCATGATTGTGATCCTTGCGGGTTCAGCGATGAACTTTATCCTGCCGATCGTTCTCTTCTTCGGCATCTTTTTCTTTGCCGGCGTGCAGACGCCGAATCCGCAGCCGATTATCGGCACAGTGCTCGTGGGGAATCCTGCGGCAGAGGCAGGTCTTATGGCAAATGACCGTGTTATCGCCATCGATGGTCAGCCCGTTGAAACGTGGCAGGAAATGGTAGATGCCATCCGCTTAAACCACGGCAATGTCCCGATGACGATGCAGGTGGATCGTGCGGGAAAAGAACTCACGGTGAGCGTGATGCCGCACTACGATGCGGCGCAGCAGCGCGGCTATATCGGCATCGTGAATGCCTATGAGAGCAGTTATCCCGGCTTTTTCCAGTCGATCTCCATGGCACTTGAGCGGACGGGAATGATCATCATGATGATGCTCGACGCACTCTATCGCATCATTCTCGAACTCTCGGGATCGGAGCTCGCGGGACCAATCGGCGTTGCACAGATGGCAGGCGAGGTTGCAGAGATGGGGATTGTGCCGCTGCTGAACTTTGCAGCTCTCCTCAGTCTCAACCTTGCGATTATCAATCTGCTGCCCGTGCCGGCGCTTGACGGAGGGCATTTCCTGACGCTCTGCGTCGAGGCCGTGCGCGGCAAGCCGCTGAGCCCCAAAGTCATGCATTATATCCAAAACGCGGGGGTTGGGCTTATCATTCTGCTCATGCTGCTCGCGATGAAGAATGACGTTGTCCGTATCTTTGCAGGAGGCTGACCCTCTCTATGCCAATTTATGAACGCCGCAAAACGCGGCAAATTCATATCGGAGCAATTCCCATCGGAGGCGGCGCGCCCATTTCCGTGCAGTCCATGTGCAATACAAAGACAACGGATACGGAGGCGACCGTACAGCAGATTCGTGAGCTCGCAGCGGCGGGATGCGATATCGTGCGTCTTGCGGTCCCCGATATGGAGGCGGCAAAGAATCTCGGCAATATCATTCGGCAGGTGAAAACACCCCTCGTTGCCGATATTCATTTTGATTATAAGCTCGCGCTTGAGGCAATGGCACAGGGGATTTCCGCTCTGCGCATCAACCCCGGGAACATCGGAGGAACGGAGCGTGTCAAAAAGGTCGTGGCGGCGGCACGCGAGGGCGGGATTCCCATCCGCATTGGCGTTAATGCAGGGTCGCTCGATCATAAGATCCTCACGAAATACGGCGGCATTACGGCGGAGGCGCTCGTCGCTTCCGCGATGGAGCACGTACGTGTGCTCGAAGAGCTGGATTTCTACGATATGAAAATCTCCCTCAAGGCGCACGACGTTCCGCTGACCCTTGCGGCATACCGTTTGATGAGCGAGCGGGTGGACTATCCGCTGCATCTCGGCATCACGGAGGCCGGCACAGCAGGAACTGGCATCATCAAGTCCTCGGTCGGCGTGGGTGCTCTGCTGGCCGAGGGCATCGGCGATACAATCCGGATCTCGCTGACGGGGGATCCTGTGGTCGAGGTACGTACGGCGAATGAGATTCTAAAGGCACTTGGCCTAAAGGAATACGGACCGACCCTCGTGGCATGTCCAACCTGCGGGCGTACGAGCATCAATCTCGTAGAGATTGCCGAGAAGGTTGAAGAGCGCCTGCGCAGCATGGAGGAGCCGATTGAAGTCGCTGTCATGGGCTGTGTCGTTAACGGCCCAGGCGAGGCACGCGGTGCGGATGTCGGCATTGCCGGCGGAAACGGCGAGGGGCTCATCTTCCGTAAGGGCGAGGTTGTCCGCAAGGTAAAGGAAGAAGATTTGCTTTCCGAACTGTTTCGGGAAATTGATGCGATATTGGAGGAACGCAAAACGTCATGAGAGCTACGAATCTGTATGCGCCCACACTCAGAAACACGCCCGCGGAGGCGGAGATCGCAAGCCATAGGCTCATGTATCGCGCGGGACTGATCCGCAAGTCTGCCGGCGGGATGTATACCTATCTCCCGCTCGCATGGCGTACGATCCGAAAGATCGAGGAGATCATCCGCGCGGAGATGGAGGCGGTCGGCGGACAGGAGATTATGATGCCGATTCTCCAGCCGTCCGAGCTTTGGGAGGAGAGCGGCCGCTGGGGCGCATACGGCGCCGAGATGATCCGCATCAAGGACCGCCATGACCGCGAGTTCTGCATGGGGCCGACTCATGAGGAGATGATTACGGCACTCGTGCGTGATGAACTGCGCTCGTATAAGCAGCTGCCGGTTTTGCTCTATCAGATTCAGGATAAATTCCGCGACGAGCGGCGTCCGCGTTTCGGCATCATGCGCAGCCGTGAGTTTATTATGCAGGATCTTTATTCCTTTGACGAAGATATTGAAGGAATGAACGAGTCCTACCGTAAGATGTATGCGGCGTATTCGAATATTTTTACGCGCTGCGGCCTCGATTTCCGTGTCGTGGAGGCAGACAGCGGCGCGATCGGCGGAGGGCGCTCCGAGGAGTTTACGGTGCTTGCGCCCGAGGGTGAGTCGCGCATCGCTTGCTGTGATGCATGCAGCTATGCGGCAAGTGATGAAAAAGCAGCGCTGCGCCCGATCAATGCGCCTGCAGAGACAGAGCTTCCCCTCGAGAAAGTGGCGACTCCCGGTACGCATACGATTGCGTTGCTTGCGGAATATCTGAAGATTCCCGTGGAAAAGACGATTAAGGCGGTCGCCTATCAGACAGAGGACGATTCGCTCATCCTCGCGTTCCTGCGCGGCGATCATGAGGTCAATGAGACCAAGCTTGCGAATGCCGTCCCGGGGGCGCGTGACCTGCGTATGGCGGACGAAGCTGCCATACGAGCGGCGGGCGGCTCCCCGGGCTTCATGAGCCCAATCGGCATACGGAAGGGGACACATATCGTGGTCGATGAGACGGCAATGCGCATGCACAATGCGGTCTCGGGGGCGAACGAAGCAGATTTCCACTTCCTAAATGTCAATCCGAAGCGTGACTTCGGTGAGGTGACGGTTGCAGATATCCGTCTCGTAGTGGAGGGCGATGAGTGCCCTGTCTGCGGAGGCGGGCATCTTCATATCAGCCGCGGCATCGAGGCGGGACAGATCTTTGCACTCGGCACGAAGTACAGCGAGGCGATGGATGCGACCTTTCTCGACGCTGCGGGCAAGGCGCAGCCGCTGCAGATGGGCTGCTATGGAATCGGTGTCGGCCGCACAATGGCTGCGGCGATCGAGCAGAACCATGATGACAGCGGGATTATCTGGCCGCGCGCAATTGCACCGTATGAGGTTGTGGTCGTTGCCGTCAATGCGAAGGTTCCTGAGCAGCTTGCCTATGCTGAGGAGGTCTATGAGGAACTTCGCGCGGCCGGGGTCGATGCGCTGCTCGATGATCGCCGCGAGCGCGCAGGCGTGAAGTTCAACGACTGCGATCTGATCGGTTACCCTGTGCGCATTGCGGTCGGGCCCAAGACGATCGAGAACGGGAGCATTGAGGTCAAACTGCGCCGAACAGGTGAGCTTGTGAACTTTGCACGTGATACGTATCTGAAGGGCGTGCAGGATATGCTCGCGGCACTTTGACCGGATCGCGCATATTGAAAAGAATGCATGTTATTGCTATAATAAGACCGTAGATATAATCTGTATCAGCGTTGGAGGTGGTCACTATGTTTCGCCCATTGCCGTTTAATTTGAAAGAGAATGCCGAGAAAGGGCAGGAGATACTGGGGAAAGCGCTCGAATCCGTAATGGAGCATTCCTTCAATCCGCTCGACAAGGTCGGCGGCATGTTCTTCCCGTTCCGTGTCGACGTGGTCGACTGTGAGAACTGCTACGAGCTCTTTGCTGAACTTCCAGGGTTCTCGAAGGATGCCATCGAGGTTTCCTATAACGAGGACGGCCGCCTCAAGATCAAGGCAGAACGCGCGGCATCGGATTTTGCCGAGGCAAAGTTCCTCTGCCGCGAGCGCAAAGCGGGAACATTCGAGCGCTCATTTCTCATCGACGATGTGGATGAGTCGGGCGTATCTGTTTCCTATGATGCGGGGATTCTCCATGTGATTCTGCCGAAGCTTGCGGTGAAAAAATCTTGCCGGGTTTTTACGATTCAGTGAGAGAGATGTAGGGATATGTACGACGGGGAGGGCAATTTATGACGGAAGACCGTGATTGGGAGCTTTTTAAGCAGAAGCTCAAGGCGAAGACGGAGATTGATCTCGACCTTTACAAAGAGCCGCAGATGAAGCGCCGCATCAACAATCTGATCACGCGCGCGGGCTATAAGGGCTGCGTAGAATATTTCGATCATGTCTGCGAGGATAAGGATGATTTCGCGGCGTTCATCGAGTATCTGACGATCAATGTGTCGGAGTTCTTTCGTACGCCGGAGAAGTTCAGCAAACTTGAGACAGATGTTATCCCCGATCTTTTAAAGCGATCTTCCAAACTCAATATTTGGAGTGCGGGCTGTTCCATCGGGGCAGAGCCGTATTCCCTCGCCATTATCATGAAGGAGATGACGCCCGGAACGCGCCATCGTATTTTGGCATCCGATCTCGATGTTGAGATTCTGGCAAAGGCAAAGCGCGGCGTCTATACAGCGGATGAGATCAAAAGCATGGCGCCGGATCGCCGCCGCAAGTATTTCGAAGAAGACGGGGATCACTTCGCTGTAAAACCCGAGATCAAGAGTATGATCGAGTTCAAGCGGCACAATCTCCTGCAGGATAAGTTCGAGACGGGATTTGACTTGATCCTCTGCCGCAACGTTGTTATCTATTTCACAGACGAGGCAAAGGATCAGCTCTATCGACATTTCTTTGAGGCGCTGAAGCCCGGCGGTATCCTCTTTGTCGGCGCGACGGAGTCCATTCTGAACTTCCGCAAGATGGGGTATACGAGCTTTCAGCCGTTTTTCTATCAGCGGCCGCTTGAACCATGAGCGGAGCAGCGCTGCTCGCGCAGGAAGAGCGCTTGGCACTCCTCCTGCGCGAAATCAAGTGGGCGGAGGAAAAGACCGCCCTTTACCGCACGGCATTCGCGCGTGCAGGCGTCAGCCATGCATCTGTAACGTGCTTTTCCGATATGACGCGGCTGCCGTTTTTGGAGTACTCAGAGGAAGAGGGGGCAGATGCCCCTTTTTTCATGCTTACGCTTCCTCTGTCCGGTATCCTTCGCCTGAGTATTTTGCGGGATACGGCCCAATGCAGCGGGAGGATTCACTGTTATACGCAGGGAGATGTCGCACGGCAGGTGCGGACGGCGGCAGATATGCTCGCCGCGTGTGGGGTGAATCGTGCGAGTACCGCACTTCTCACAGGTGATTTTGATGACAGCCGGGTACTTGATCTGCAGTATGCACTCGAGACGATCGGGGCGACTGTCTTGCCGTGCGAGAGCGCAAACTGCACCGCCGCTGCGCAGTTGCTGCGGGCCGCAGTGCCCGATACCGTCATCGCATGGGAACATGATTTGCCCGCGCTTGCGGACGTTATGGGCGATCTTTGCACAAACCGCATCATTACGATCGGCACTCGTATCGCTGCAGGTAATTCTGCAAAAAAAATGGCAGAGAGAATGGGCAGACGGCACGCACATATCTTTACGCTGGCGCAAATGGGAGCATGGATCGGATACCGCTGTGCAGAGAATGAAGGGATTCATCTCGAGGAGCGCCTCTTTTTTGCCGAAGTTATTGATGCGGTGGGGGGCAGCTCGACAGCGGACGGCGCAGCAGGGGAGCTTGTGCTCACCACGATTGCAGCAGAGGCGATGCCTGTCCTTCGGTATCGTACCGGGCTGCATGTACGTCTTGCGCGTGGCGAATGCGCCTGCGGCAGCACGCAGCTGCGCATAGTAGAGGAGTGAAAACGTGGCAGATGATCAATTGATTGCAGCACTCGACGTGCATACGAGATCGGAGGCAGAGGTGCTCGTGCAGCGCCTTGGCGAGAGCGTCGGGTATTATAAAGTCGGTATGGAACTCTTCTATGCGCTCGGCGGAGATATGGTTTTATGGCTGAAGAATGAGGGGAAGAGAGTATTCCTCGATCTGAAGCTCCATGATATTCCCAATACGGTGGGAAACGGGCTCTGTTCGCTCCTGCGGCTCCGACCGGATATCCTAAATGTGCATACGGCAGGCGGACTGCGCATGATGAAGGCAGGTGCAGAAGCGCTGCATCGTGAGGCAGAGGCACAGGGCATCCCCTGCCCAAAGCTGATTGGCGTGACGGTGCTCACGAGCATGGATGCAGAGGATTGGCGCGGGCTCGGTCATACGGGGACAATTGCAGATGCGGTTCTCAGACGTGCGCAGCTCGCACAGGAGGCAGGCCTCGACGGTGTGGTCGCATCGCCCGCTGAGACACTGGAGATTCGGCGTACTTGCGGCGATGATTTTCTGATTGTGACGCCCGGAATCCGTCCCGCAGGTGTGGGCAATGATGATCAGCGGCGGGTGATGACGCCGGCCGGAGCAATTCGTGCGGGGGCTTCGCAGATTGTTGTCGGGCGTGCCATTTCAGGTGCGCCGGATCCGCGCGCGGCGGCAGAACTGATTTTGAAGGAGATGGAGGAAGCGTTATGACACAGGAGGAAGTGCGCGCACTGCTCGTTGAGACGGGTGCCATTATGGACGGGCATTTTTTGCTGACCTCTGGTCTGCACAGCCCGCATTACGTAGAGAAATTCAATGTGCTGCAGCATCCGCAGTATACGCAGCAGCTTTGTGAGGCGACGGCTGAGCGCTACAGGGATGCGGGCATTGAGACGGTAGTCGGCCCCGTGACGGGCGGCATTCTGCTTGCGCATGAGACGGGCAAGGCGCTTGGGACACGCGCGATTTTCACGGAGCGCGTGGACGGAAATATGACGTTTCGGCGCGGCTTTTCCCTGCGCCCGGGCGAGCGTGTGCTGATTGTCGAGGACATCGTGACGACGGGCGGCTCGATCAAGGAGGTCATCGAGGTCGTGAAGGAGGCGGACGCGATTCCCGTTGCGGTCGCGATGCTTGTTGACCGCAGCGGCGGCAAGGCACAGTTCGGCGACGTTCCCGCATCGGCGCTCCTCACGATGGATGTCGAGACCTATACGCCCGAGACATGTCCGCTCTGCGCCGCGGGCATTCCCATGGCGAAGCGCGGACGCACGGGAAAGTAAGAGGCACGCTCGATGGCACAGGCTTTTACAGAGAAAATTGACGCAGTGCTTGCGGAGTCTTCTGTGCTCGATGAACTCCCTGCTGAAATCGAAGGCTTTGTCCTCTCAAAGGAGCGGCAGGTGAGCGAGGGACAGTACGATTTCTTTTGCTACGATCACGCGGAAAAGCACCGTGCCGTTGTCGGCTTTTATGACGCATCGACAGCCTCGTACAAGCTGCGCGTCGAGATCGGCGTTGTGAGCTTTGCCCTGCCGTCCTTTATCTATGGAGATTTTGTGACATTCGGACGCGAGCTGACACGCAATCTGCCGCGCGTGATGGCGGGGCTTCACGCGGATACACTCACGACACAGGAACTTCTGCCCGTGCGCGAAAGTCTCGAAAAATGGGCGTACGGGAAGGAGCTGCCGGAGGAAATTGAGGGCTATACGCTCTTTGTTCGTCCGTCTGCGCCTGCAGAGCTCACGAACGGCTCCTTCCTCATCATTGACTATGTGGATTTTTCGCGGAGAAATGACGTCGGCATCTATTACAACTGTTATCGCAATGAGTTCTTCGGCGAGTATCATGCGGCGGGGATGCCGTATGTGAGCTATTCGTTTGATGCAGAAAGTCTTGAGGAATTGGAGCAGCGGCTGAAGCTGCACCTCGTACGTTATCTGCGTGAGGCAAGCGCGCAGTCGGAGTTGGAAACGAACGGAAAGTGAGGGCGTTTTGCAGAGGGGCGAACTAGGCGCGCTGCGCGCTGATGTAATCAATCGAGCGTGTGGGGCGTTCGCGCATATAGACGAAGTTGCGGAGATCAATACAAAGAAGGTGCTGGACGCCATGCGTGCATGCCGTATCTCAGACGCCCATTTCAGCGTGAGCTTCGGCTATGCATACAGCGATCTCGGACGCGAGAAGCTCGATGAGCTTTATGCCCGCGTCTTTGGTGCGGAACGTGCACTCGTGCGGACACAGTTCGTCTCGGGGACACACGCACTCGCAGCGGTGCTGTTCGGCATCCTGCGCCCCGGCGATCAGCTCGTCTCGATCACGGGGGCGCCCTACGATACGATGCAGACGGTCATCGGCTGGGCACATGAAAGCGTCGGCTCGCTCAAAGAGTTTGGCGTGGGCTATGACGAACTGCCCATGCGGGACGGGCGTGTTGATCTGGATGGGATCGACCGCATTGTGACGGCACAGACAAAAATGGCTCTCGTTCAGCGTTCGCGTGGCTACAGCGAGCGCGAGCCGCTCAGTATCGAAGATATCCGCACGGTCAGCGCGCGCATCAAGGCGGCAAATCCGAACTGCATCGTATTCGTCGATAACTGCTACGGCGAATTCGTGGATCGGATGGAGCCGACGGAAGTCCCCACGGTTGATATCATCGCGGGTTCGCTGATCAAGAATCCGGGCGGCGGCCTTGCACCGACGGGCGGCTATATTGCGGGGCGCAGCGATCTTGTAGAGGCGGCCTCTTATCGTCTGACGGCTCCCGGCATGGGGGATGAACTTGGTGCGAGTCTCGTCTCGAACCGTCTCCTCTATCAGGGACTATTCCTTGCGCCTCATGTGGTGGCGCAGGCGCTCAAGGGAGTGGTGTTTGCTGCCGGGATCTTCGAGGGGATCGGGTGTCGTACGTTCCCGCGCTTTACGGATGTGCGCAGCGACATCATTCAGGCGATCGTGCTCGGAGATGCAGATCGTATGAAAGCATTTGCGCGGGCGATTCAGGCAATGTCGCCTGTGGATTCGTTTGCCGCGCCGGAGCCGTGGGATATGCCGGGCTATGCCGATCAGATCATCATGGCGGCGGGGACATTCGTGCAGGGGGCGTCGATCGAGCTGAGCGCGGACGGGCCGATGCGTGAGCCGTACTGCATCTATCTGCAGGGCGGGCTGACGTTCGAGCACGCAGCGCTCGGCGTGATGGCGGCGGCGGAAGCAATCTTGTGATTCAGAAAAGAAAGGATTTGTATTTATGAGGAAACTGTTTTTGGTAATAATGGCATTTATGATGTCTTCGCTTTGCAGTGCTAGTCCTCTCGAGTTGGAAGATGCAAAAACTTCTTTTGAGAAAAGTGATAGTTGGATTGATATATCTAGCCAAATATCAGTAAAAGAGGGAATAAAGGAATATGGATATCAAATAAATGATGAGGATATACTGTTGATTAATGTTCATGAATCAGCGGACAAGAAATTTAATAATATAATACAGGTACCAGACATGCAGGACTTTGCTAAGCATTATGCAGAAAATATGAAAAAAGGAGGGAATGGAGCTATTAATATTATAGATTTTGGCTCAAAAAAACTAGGAAATACAGAATGGATTTTAACCAATTACACAATAACGCAGAACAATGAAATTATTTATGTACGTGGATTTTCTACGGTCAATCATTGGAAAGAAATCACTTTTTCTTTTCACTATCCAAGCAAAATTGCCTTTGAGCGAAATGAAGAAAATGATTTACGCATAATGAATACTGTAGTAACTCGTCAGGAACCGAATAAGGAAGATACGGAAAAACACACAGATCTGACAACAAAAGCTAAGATATACGAGAACTATCTTCTTTATGCTATCATTCTCATTAGTGCAATAGTACTTTTTATAAGACAACATAAGAAAAAATAAATGGATCAAGATTGAAAAAATTGATAATCCCAAAATTTTGAGGTTAGTATAATAGCTTGAATGTTTGCTGTGAGATCTATACACAATCTCTCATCATAGAATTGTTTCCTATGGCGAGGGATTTTTATTTTACAAGTAAGTTCAGTTTTTCGGATATTTTTACAGATTTGTGGATATTCTTTTGCTGTTTCTTTTTGTATACTATAAATAATCAGACGAATAGAGGGCGAAAGGATTCGATGCTGTCCGAAATAAGATGTCATTTTGGAGGGGATTATATGAGCGTAGCGATTCACATCGAGAATGCCGTAAAAAAATACGGTGATCTCACGATCATTCCAGGGCTCACAGAACATATCCACAACGGTGAGTTCTTCACACTGCTTGGCCCTTCGGGATGCGGAAAGACAACGCTCCTGCGCATGATTGCGGGGTTTAACAGCATTGAGGGCGGCGATATCCTATTCAACGACCGGCGTATCAACGACATCCCTGCACATAAGCGCAATATCGGCATGGTGTTCCAGAGCTACGCGATCTTCCCGCATCTGACGGTGCGTCAGAATGTGGAGTATGGACTCAAGCTGCGCGATGTGCCGAAATCGGAGATGAAGGAGAAAGTCGACCGCATTCTCGATGTCGTGCAGATTACGGACTATCAGGACCGGCTGCCCGAGCGCCTTTCGGGCGGACAGCAGCAGCGCGTTGCGCTCGCACGTGCAATTGTCATTCATCCGAGTGTGCTGCTGATGGATGAGCCTCTGTCAAATCTTGACGCAAAGCTGCGCGTCGAGATGCGCTCGGCTATCCGCGCCGTGCAGAAGAAGGTCGGCATTACGACGGTCTACGTTACGCATGATCAGGAGGAGGCACTTTCCATCTCTGATCGTATTGCGGTTATGAACAAAGGGGAGATTCAGCAGACTGCACGTCCTCAGACGATCTATGAGCGCCCTTGGAATATTTTCGTTTCGACGTTTATCGGACATTCGAACCTCTTCTTCGGGCGTGTGAAGAAATCCGACGATCAGGCGGGCGTTGTCTTTCGCGACGGTTTCGAGATGCCGATGGAGAACCTCAGTCCAGAGGCGGAGGACGGGATGGAGGTTGTGATCTCCGTGCGTCCGGAGGAGCTGTCTATACAGGAAGACGGCCTCCCGTGCAAAGTGCAGACAAAGGTGTTCCTCGGAAAATATATCAACTATAGTTTGGGGTTCTCTGACGATATGATTCTGCCGCATCAGGCGTCAATTGAGTTCTCACAGGACCTCGGCCACGCGACCCGGCAGCTCGAGGTCGGAGATACGGTTCGCCTGCGGCCCAATGCACGCAAGGTCAACATCTTCACTGCAGACGGCGCACGCAATATCCTGAAGGATGTGGTGCGTTATGAATAAAGCAAATTTACGCTGGGATTTTTGGACGGGCGTTACCATACTCTCCATCGTGGTATTCGGACTCTTCCTGATCTATCCACTCTTTTCGCTTTTTATTTCGGCATTTCAGGATGCCGTGACAGGGGCGTTCACCCTCGAGCATTTTACGCATTTCTTTGAGCGAAAATACTATTACCAGTCGATGATCAACAGCTTCAGCGTTACGGCGTGCGTAACGGTGCTCGCCATCGTGATCGGCACGGCGCTTGCTTACTTCATGACGCTGTACCGCGTGCGCTTTAAGAGCGCGCTTGAGATCTGCATCATCATTTCGCTGCTTTCGCCGCCCTTTATCGGCGCGTATTCGTGGATCCTCATCGGCGGACGCAGCGGCATTCTCACCCAATGGCTGCAGGAGACATTTCAGTATGAGTTCCCGTCCATCTATGGTTTTACAGGCATCCTGCTCGTCCTGACGCTCAAGCTCTATCCGTTCATCTACCTCTATGCGGCGGGCGCGATGAAGAATATCGACGCGGCGCTGATTGAGGCGGCGGAGAGCCTCGGCTGCAGCGGAGTCCGCAAGGTAGTGACAGTCATCGTGCCGCTTATCACACCAACGATCCTTGCGGGCGCACTCATGGTGTTTATGAACGCGATGGCGGATTTTGGAACGCCGATGCTGATTGGCGAGGGGTTCAACGTCATGCCGGTCATGATCTACTCGGAGTTCATCAACGAGGTCGGCGATCAGGCAAATTTTGCGGCGGCAATGGCAGCGATTATGGTTGTCATCACCTCGACGATCTTTCTCCTGCAAAAGTATGTCGTGAGCCGCAAGTCGTTCACAATGAGTTCGCTCCGTCCCATTGAGGTGAAAGAGATGAAGGGCGCGGGAAATGTCCTTATGCACGCTCTCATCTATCTCCTTGTCGCCGTTTCTATGATCCCGCAGCTCGTCGTTATTTATACCTCGTTTCTGGAGACGCGGGGGGCGGTCTTTACCGGCGGCTATTCCTTCGATAGCTATACGACGATCTTCAGCAGTCTCGGTACGGCGATCTCGAATACCTATCTCTTCAGTACGACGGCGATTCTCGCCATTGTCTTCCTCGGAATGACGGTTGCCTACCTTACAACGCGGCGCAAAAGCATACTCACAGACATCATCGACACGCTGACGATGTTTCCGTATATCATCCCAGGCTCGGTGCTGGGCATCACGCTTCTCCTCGCGTTCAATGAGGAGCCGCTGCTCCTCTCGGGAACGGCGCTCATCATCATCATCTCGCTCATCATACGACGCCTGCCCTATACGCTGCGATCGAGCTCGGCGATTCTCTATCAGATCAGCCCGAGCATTGAGGAGGCGTCGATCAGTCTCGGTGCATCGCCGCTCAAGACCTTCTTCAAGGTGACGGCGATCATGATGCTCCCCGGCGTCATGAGCGGCGCGATCCTCTCGTGGATCACGGCGATCAATGAGCTCAGTTCCTCAGTCATCCTGTTTACGGGAGCAACGAAGACGATGTCGGTCGCGATCTATACGGAGGTTATCCGCGCCAGCTACGGTACAGCGGCTGCCCTTTCGACGATCCTCACACTCACGACAATCGCTGCGATGGTGATCTTCTTCAGGGTCTCGGGCAGCAAGGATGTAACGCTCTGATATTTCCCTCGGGTCCTCAGGCGAAAGCCTTTGTTATAGATAGCAATTCTGTCAAAGGAGGTTTTCTCATGAAGTTCAAGAAAACATTTGCCGTCCTTGCGGCATCTCTGCTGCTCGGCGGCGCGCTCGCCGGCTGCGGCGGAGGAGAGAAGAAGGCGGCGGAGGCGGATGACAATCAACTCGTCATCTACTGTCCGCATCCGCTGAGCTTTATCAATCCGCTCGTCGAGGAGTTTGAGAAACAGAGCGGTGTGAAGGTTGAGGTTATCGCGGCAGGCACGGGTGAGCTCCTCAAGCGCGTCGAGTCCGAAAAGGCGAATCCGCTCGGCGATATCTTCTGGGGCGGTTCGCTTAACACGATGAAGCCGAAGGCAGATCTCTTTGAGAACTACACTTCGGTGAACGAGGATCATATCCAGGCCGCGTTCAAGAATGTCGAGGGACCGATGACGCGCTTTACGGATATCCCGAGTGTCATCATGGTCAACACGAATCTCCTCGGCGATGTAAAAGTCGAGGGCTATGAGGACTTGCTGAACCCTGCGCTCAAAGGAAAGATCGCGTTTGCTGATCCGTCGAAATCCTCCTCGTCCTATGAGCATCTTATCAACATGCTCTATGCAATGGGGAACGGGGATCCTGACAAGGGCTGGGACTATGTGGAAAAATTCTGCCGCAATCTCGACGGCAAGCTGCTTTCCGGATCGTCTGCGGTCTATAAAGGCGTTGCAGACGGTGAGTATGCGGTTGGCCTGACCTTTGAGGAGGGCGGCGCAAAGTACGTTGCAGACGGTGCCCCAGTGAGACTTGTCTACATGAAGGAGGGCGTCATCTCCAAGCCGGACGGCATCTATATCATCAAGAACGCAAAGCATATGGCGAATGCGAAGAAGTTCATCGACTTCATCACGAGTAAGGAAGCGCAGAGCATTATCACCTCCTCGCTCCATCGCCGCTCGGTGCGTGACGATGTAGATCCGCCGGTTGGTCTCCTGCCGAAGGATCAGATCAAGATCATCGACGATGAGGAGCAGGTAGTCGAGAAGAACAAGAAGGCATGGCTCGATAAGTTCAAGGATATCTTTACGAGTGTGCAGTAATATTTGTGCCGCGTAATGCAGGATACCGGAAGGAGAGAATCCTTCCGGTATTTTGTATGAATTGATATTCTGTTATAATAGAGTCGAAAGTCATCGAATTTCACGAAAGGGAGGCGCGTATGCGGCGGTTCCAAGACGAAGTGCGAAGCGCACTTATGAAGTATGCGCTTGTTCCGGGCTTTCTCATAACGTTGATCTGTATTCTGCTTGCGGGAATCTACTGGGATCGAAATGTGGCAGCACGCACAGAGGAGGAGGCACGGACCGCAGGCGACATCTTTACGGAGCTGACGCGGGACTATGAGGCGCGTGCAGCAGCGATCGCCAAGAACGGCACCGGAGGACTGCACGGGGGCGGAGAAGAACGCCGCATGTCCTTTGAGCGCATCTATGCGGAGCTGAATCTGCATGGTGCACTTCCGGACTTCTATCTGCTTGATGCAGAGCGCCGCATCCTCTTTCAGACGAAATCCGATGTTCCGGCATATCTCTCGCTGCCGCCGCTGCAATGGGGCGTGTTCTCGCGCATGAATGCGCGGACGGGCTGTATCGAGGAATTTGTTCCGCACAGTGATCGGGAGTGGGATTATATTGTCGGTCAGGCGATCCGCGCATCTTCGTCCGGCGCAGAGACCAGAACCACCCGGGAACAGACGGCGGAGGGCTACGCGGTCTTTGTAGTATCAATGCGTGAGCTCGAGAAACGCCTCCAGACGGGCGAGAAGATTCACTTTGTCATTGCTGACAGCGAGGGCCGTGCTCCGTTTTCTACAATGACGACCTTCCGCGATCCCGTATTTCATAAACTCGCGCCGGAGCTGACGGATGCGCATGGGCTCGTTGAGGTAGACGGGCAGCGCTTTTATGCAGCGCAGGAGCCCGTGCTTGACGGGAAATTCACAGTTTATGCACTCCTTCCTGTCGGCAGCCGTATCGCGCAGTTTGCAACCGGGGCGGTGATCCTTCTCGCTGTATTTCTGCTCATGATTCCTTTGATCTTCCTCAGTGTGCGGCGTGAGACGGCGGAGAAAACAAGGGCGATGGATGAACTCGTCGACGCCTTCCGTGCAGTTCGGCACGGGAACCTTGACCGCACGCTCACGATTCGTACAGGGAATGAGTTCGAGGAGATTGCGGGCGAATACAACCGTATGGTGCAGAGCCTCGTCCGTCTCATAGAGGAGAATGAAGCAGAGGCGCGCGCAGGGGTGATTTCCGAACTGCGGCAGCTTGAGTCGCAGTTCAATCCGCATTTTCTCTTCAACACGCTTGAGAATATTAAGTTCATGACGAAGCTTGAACCTGACGCAGCGGTGCGCATGATCACGGCGCTTTCGGCGCTCCTGCGCTACAGTATTGACAACCGCGTACAGCGCGTTCCGCTGGCGGAGGATATTCGCCATCTCGAAAATTATATTGAGATTCAGCGCCAGCGTTTCGGTGCGCGCTTGGATTACCGGCAGTGCATCGACGAGGAGGCAAAGAACTGCCTCGTTCCCAAGCTTTTGCTGCAGCCCGTCGTGGAGAACGCCGTTCACTATGGCGCGGATGCGGAGGGAAATATCCGCATTTGTACGCATGTTTCCATTGCGGACGATCAGCTGTGCATTGTCATCAAAGATGCAGGGCCCGGCATGGGGGCGGAGACGCTTTGCCATCTGCGCACCATGATGGAACGCAGGGAGAACAATTCTGTTCATACGGGAATCTATAATATTCACCGACGTATCCAGCTTCTCTATGGCAGCGCATACGGCGTGCAGATTTCAACGCCGAAGGGGGGCGGTACGCTCGTTGAAATGGTGCTTCCGGTGAAGCGCGGGAAGGGAGATGAGGATGATGCGGCGTATTCTCATCGTTGAGGACGAAGAGATCATTCGCCAGGGGCTTGTCTGTACGATCGACTGGCTCAGCATGGACTGCGTTGTCGTAGGCGATGCGCCTGACGGCAAGGCAGGGCTGGAACTTTTGCGCAGAGAACGCCCGGACATCCTGCTGACGGATATTCGGATGCCGCGCATGGATGGGATTGAGATGGCGGAGCATGCGCGTGCGGAGGGAATCCTGCCGCATCTTGTCTTCCTGACGAGCTACGCGGAGTTTGGATATGCGAAGAAAGCGATCGAACTGCGGGCAGTGGACTATCTGCTGAAGCCGGTGGATGAAAAGGAACTCGCCGCGCTCATGCAGCGGCTTGCCGGTGAGGAGCAGGCGCGCGGGGCGGAGGAATCCCCGATGGATCGTATTGACTGGCGGCATTACTTTGAGGATGATGCGCTTAACCCCTATGTGCGGCATGCAATGGAGCGTATTCGGAGAGACTACCGCGAAAAGCTCAGCATCGAGCTCCTCGCCGAGGAGGCGGGCGTCAGCGCCAGTTATTTGAGCCGTAAATTCAAGGAAGCCGCCGGACAGACTTTCCTCGAACTTTTGACGCGGGAGCGCCTGCAGAAGGCAATGTCTCAGCTTGCCTCGGGCAAGTATCGCGTCTATGAGGTTGCCGAGGAAAACGGCTTCGGCGATTATAAAAATTTTTGTACGGCATTCAAAAAATATACGAAGAGTTCGCCGCGTGAGTTTATGCAAAATCCAAAAGGCATCGCGCAGCGGCGGGACGAAGAGTAAAAAAAGTCTCCTCAGGCAATCGCCTGGGGAGACTTTCGTTTGGGGAGAAAATTATGCCTCGGGGAACGCGACGACGAGGAACATTTTAAACGGTGTATCCTTTGCCGCGTAGACCGAGTGCGGATGCCGGGCGGGCATCACGATGCTTTCACCGGCCTTGAGCGCATAGGTCTTATCGTCAATGGTGATAACGCCCTCGCCTTCGAGCGCCGTCACAAGCGCGTCGCCTTTCGACTCATGCGTGCTGATGCCCTCGCCTTTGGCAAAGGCGAAGAGCGTGATGCCGAGTCCCTTGTTTTGGACGAGCGTTTTACTGACAACCTGTCCCTCTGCATAGGCAACTTGATCCTTGAGCAAAAGCGCCTGCTGATGCTGAATATTATTTAAAACAGCCATATTGCTTCCTCCTCTGTGTATCTTTCTTCCTGCTCACAGGATACACGGAACATGACGGAAAAAATGTGACCGAAGCCACAATTCCGAGAAAAATGCTCGGGATTTAAAGAGATACAAAATTTTTTCTGGTTGTCAAATGTCCGTCGTTGTCCTATAATAACAGACAGAGTGTTCTGGGGAAATGATATATGAGAGTATTTCGGCAGAGGGCTGAGGAGGGGTAGATTATGGCGCTGGACCGCGATGACGTTATTGCAAAAGTGCGCAGGCTGACGGAGGTGCCGCCGACCTATGAAGGCCTAAAGGAAAAGGCAGAGGCATTCCTGCGTGCAGTCGGCACGGGGCAGGAAAAGTCGGCGTTTCGCTCCCTTATCGAGGAAATTAAGGTTGATGTGACGACGATCGACGAACTTATCCGTCTCACGGAATCGCCTGAGGGCATTGCTTTATTCGGCGAGAAGAAAGCGGAAAAGCTCAATACTATCGCAAAGGATGCGAAGCAGCAGGGAGAAGATACCTGCATCTGTCCCGCATGTCAGGCCTGTAAGGAAATCCTTGCGAATCAGGCGGCGATTGCCTCATAAATATCATGTACGGAAAGGAGCTGTTGCACGAATGTCTTCGTGTAACGGCTTTTTTGTTGAGAAGGTGAACATATGACCGTCGCGGATGTCTATATCAATATCCCGGTCAAAAGCATTGCGCGTGCGTTCACCTATGTGGTCCCTGCTGCACTGGCTCAGCTTGATGCAGGGTGGCGCGTATTCGTTCCGTTCGGTAATGTCCGCATCGAGGGCTTCGTTGTCGCTGTACGTCCCTATGATGCCGCACGCGACGGCGGGCACGCGCTGCGGGAGATCATTGAGGCGGTGGATGAAGAGGCGTGGTTTACGGCGGAACTGCTCGCCGCTGCGCAGGAGCTTGCAGACTTTTATCTCTGCTCAGCGGCGGAGATGATGCGTCTGTTTATGCCGGGCAAAAGCGGTCTGCGCATCTTCCCGGTCTATACGGCTGAGCCGGATGCAGATGAAGCGCATCCCTTGCTTGCAGATAGGAATGCGCGCGCCGTCTATGATCATCTGCGCGCAAGCGGCGGCCTGCGCATGGCGCAGCTGCGCGCCGCACTACCTGCCGCTCCGGTGGAGGAGAGCATTGAAAAACTCCTGCGCTACCATCTCCTGCGCAAAGAATACCACGCCGATAAACGCGATAAGGCGCGCTATGAGAAGTATTACACAGCAGGGGAGGTCACCGACGAAGCGTTGGCGGCGCTCTCGCGCAGGCCCGCACAGGCGCGGGCACTCGCGCTTTTTCGGCAGACGCGGGAGCATACGCGCTCTGCGCTGAAAGAGGCGGGCGTTTCGCCTGCGACCATCAAGCATCTCGTCGATGCACGGATTCTGACCGAGCATTTGTGGCGCAGCACACGTGACAGTTACGGACCGGGCGCCGCGGCCGCCTGTGCGGATCCCTTGACAGCGGCGCAGGCATCTGCTGTTGCGGAACTCCATACAGCGATTGCGCAAGGCGGATTTCAAGGCTGCCTGCTGCATGGCGTGACGGGCAGCGGTAAGACGCGCGTTTATATTGAGGCGGCGCGTGCCGTGCGTGCCGCAGGACGACAGGTTGTTGTGCTTGTGCCTGAGATTGCTCTTACGGGGCAGCTCATTACGGCGTTTCAAGAGGTGTTTGCGGGCGACATCGTCGTCCTGCACAGCCAGCTTTCGGTCGCCGAGCGCAATGACGCGATTTTCCGCGTGCGGCGCGGGGAGGCAGGGATCATCATCGGCGCGCGTTCCGCACTCTTCACTCCCGCGGGAAACGTCGGGTGCATCATCCTTGACGAGGAACAGGATATGTCCTACAAGCAGGATGAATCGCCGCGCTATCATGCCCGTGTAGTCGCAGAGATTCTTGCACGCCGCTATGGGGCACTCCTCGTCCTCGGCAGCGCGACGCCGTCTCTTGAAAGCTATGCGCGGGCACAGGCCGGGGAGCTGATGCTGCTCACCCTGCCGGAGCGCATCGGGCGTCAGCCTCTGCCGCATGTGCGTGCCGTCGATATGCGCGAGGAACTGCGCCGCGGACGACGCACAATCGTCTCTGCAGCGCTGCAGGCGCTCCTGACGGAGACGCTTGCGCGTCATGAACAGGCGATCATCATGCTGAATCGGCGCGGCTACTCCACCTTCATCATGTGCCGCTCCTGCGGTGCAGTTATGAATTGTAAGATCTGCGGCCTGCCGCTTGTATATCATGCAAACGGGTCGCTTATCTGCCATCACTGTGATCTGCACGCGGAAGTTCCGACGACCTGTCCCATATGCGGGAGCCGCTATATCAAATACTTTGGCTCGGGGACGGAAAAACTCGAGGAGGAGCTCAGAAACCTTTTCCCGCAGGCGCGCATTGTGCGCATGGATCGCGACACGACCGGGCGCAAGCTGGCGCATATGGAGATCCTCACGCATTTTCGTCGGCGGACCTATGACATCCTCCTCGGTACGCAGATGGTAGCCAAGGGACATGATTTGCCCGGGGTGCAGACCGTCGGCATCATCAGTGCGGACGCAAGTCTCAATCTGCCGGATTTTCGTGCGGCGGAGCGCTGCTTTATGCTCATTACGCAGACAGCAGGACGGGCAGGGCGGCACGGTGCGCGCGGCGAGGTCGTTGTTCAGACCTACAACCCGGAACACTATGCTGTGCAGTGTGCAATGCGGCAGGATTACGAGGCATTTTATGCGCAGGAGATCGAACTGCGCCGCGAACTCTTCTATCCGCCGTTCAGCCGCCTCGTAAAGCTCCTCTTTCATGATCCGAGCCGTTCGCGTGCATGGAGTGAGGCGTCGTCATGCGCCGCATCCGTTCAGCAGGCATTTGAAAATCAGGCGGGCTGTATGGTGATCGGTCCCTCGCCTGCTCTGATTGAGCGGGAGCGAGACGAATATCGTTATGTCGTTCTCATCAAGACAGATCGCCTTGCGGATGTGCAGGCATTTTTGCGTGAACACGGGATGCATCTGCGCAATGACGCGGCAATCGATATTGATCCAATCACAATTTTTTGAAAAATAAGGAATAAAAACGGTTGAATATGATTGAAAATCCTGCTAATCTGGGATATGCGGGGAGACATGGGCGGTATGTTTTCGTGTTTCCTAAGACAATGGAGGAATGACATCCTATGGTGACGATACGCGGGCGGGCGAAAATCAATTTGACGCTTGATGTTCTGGGGCTTCGGGATGACGGATATCATGAAATCGCAACGGTGATGCAGTCGCTTGCTCTCGCAGATACGCTCACGCTGACGCGGGAGGAGAGCGGAATCGCTCTGACTGTGGATATGCCGGGACTTGAGACGGATGAGCGCAACCTCGCCTGGCGTGCGGCCGCACTTGTCATAGAGCACTGCGGCATTCGCGGCGGCGTTCGCATCGATATTGTGAAGCGGATACCCGTTGCGGCGGGACTTGCGGGAGGAAGTGCCGATGCGGCGGCCGTCCTGCGCGGAATGAATGAGCTCTATGCGCTCAGATTGTCGGATGCGGAACTCTGTGCGTTAGGCGCGCAGATTGGGTCGGATATTCCATTTTCCCTTATGGGCGGCACTGTTTTCGCAACGGGACGCGGGGAAAATATGAAGCCGCTTGCCGATTTTCCAAAGATTCATGTGGTACTCGCAAAGCCGCCGGTTGATGTATCAACCCCGTGGGCGTATCGCGCCTACGACGCGCACCCGCCGGAGCAGCGTCCCGACAACAGCGCATTCTTGGAAGCATTGGCTGCAGGCGATATGACCGCGTGTATGCGGCTCGTCGGCAATGTGCTTGAGCCTGTGACCGAGCGGGCACATCCCATCGTCGGCGACTATCGGTCCCGTATGTATGCACACGGAGCTGCCTGCGCAATGATGTCCGGCAGCGGACCCACCGTATTCGGTCTCTTTACGGAGCAAGAGTCGGCAGCGTATACTGCCGAGGAATTCCGCAGGGAGACAGGAGCCGCCGTATATCTGACGCAGACAGCGGGAAGATACGGAGTCTAGTCAGAAGAGCAAGAGAAGATATCATCCAAAACAGAGGGATTATTTATGCAAGGAAAACTATCGCCGGTTGTTGTAAACAGCTATCAGCCGCTTCGTGAAATTGTCTGTGAGGTACTTCGTGATGCAATTCGCGGCGGGATCCTCAAACCGGGCGAGTGGCTGAAGGAAAACGATCTTGCAGATGAACTGCTGGTCAGCCGCACGCCTGTGCGCGAGGCGATCCGCAAGCTGGAGCAGGAGGGATATGTTGTCACGGTCCCGCGCCGCGGCGCCTATGTTGCCAGCGTATCCATCCGCGATATCAATGAGATCTTTGAGATTCGTGCAGCACTCGAGGCACTTGCCTGTGAACTTGCGGCAGAACGCATTACGGATGAGGAGCAGGAGCGCTTGGAACGCCTGCTCGTCGCCATCGGACGCGCGATCGAGGAGCACGATATGGAGCGTATTGTACGGACGGATATCGAGTTCCATGAGCTCCTGTACCAGGCAGCGCGCAACGAGCGCCTGCTCGCAATCATCGGCAACCTGCGCGAACAGCTCACGCGTTTCCGTACGATTTCCATGTCGTATCCGGGACGCCTCAAGGCAACGCTCGAGGAACACCGTGCGATTGTCGATGCGATCGGCGCGGGCGATGCGCGGCATGCGCGCAAAGTGGGTGCAAAGCATATGGAAAATTCGGAACGGACACTCCTTTATGCCATTGAGGAACAGGAGAAGAAAACGGGCACGACGCTCGTCAAGCGAAAACATAAAAAGAGCAAAGAAGGAATGGAATAAGGCATTCTGGAGAACGGAGGAGCACGATGTTGGATTTCGTTACGGTTATATTGGCGGCGGGCAAGGGTACGCGCATGAAGTCAAAGCTGCCGAAGGTGCTGCACCGTGCAGCGGGGAAGGCCATGCTGCAGCATGTCATCGATGCAGCGGATGCGGCAGGCGCACGGCGCAATATCGTTGTTACGGGCTTTGGCGGCGAGACAGTTCGGGCGGCCATCGGTGACAGTGTCGAGTATGTGGAGCAGCGCGAGCAGCTCGGCACGGGACATGCAGTTCTCCAGACAAAGGAGCTGCTCGCAAAGGAGCGCGGTACAATCATGGTGCTCTGCGGCGATACCCCTCTTCTGACGGCAGAACTTTTGGCGCGGTTTCATGAGGAACATGTCCAGTCGGGGGCAAAGGCAACGGTGCTCACGGCGATCATGCCGAACGCAAAGGGCTATGGCCGCATTATTCGCCGCGAGAGCGGAGAGGTGCTCAAGATTGTTGAGCATAAGGACGCGACGGAGGAAGAACGCAAAATCCGCGAGGTCAATGCAGGCATTTACTGCTTTGATGCGCAGGCGCTGTTCTCGGCGCTTGCCAAGGTCACAAATGACAATGCACAGGGAGAATACTACCTGCCCGATGTACTCGGCATCCTGCGCGATGCGGGGGAGAAGATCTGGGCGGTGGTTGCGGACAATTATGAAAGCACGCTCGGCATCAACTCACGCAGTCAGCTCGCTGTCGCTGAACGCATTCTGCGTCGGCGCAAGGTTGAGGAGCTTATGGCGGACGGGGTTACAATTATGGACCCGCACACGACATTTATCGATGCGGAAGTGCACGTGGGCATGGATACCGTCATCTACCCCTTTACCTTTCTGGAGGGAGTGACGGTGATCGGCGAGGATTGCTGCATTGGACCGCATGTGCGGTTCCAGAACACTGTGGTTGGGGATGGCGTCAAGGCGCACTATGTTTATGCTCATGACGCCGACGTGGAAAGCGGAACGGATCTCGGGCAGTTCAACCACATTCGGCCGGACAGCCATCTTGGCGCGGGCGTTAAGCTCGGCAACTTTGTGGAGGTCAAGAACTCCGATATCGGTGCGGGATCGAAGCTGCCGCATCTCTCCTACATCGGGGACTGCGATATGGGAGAACATGTCAACATGGGCTGCGGCACGATCACGGTAAACTATGACGGGAGGAACAAATTCCGTACGGTCATCGGCGACAACGCCTTTGTCGGCTGCAACTCAAACCTTGTCGCGCCGGTTGCCCTGGGGGAGAATTCCTATGTCGCTGCAGGCTCGACGATCACGCGCGATGTCCCGGCCGGCACGCTTGCCGTTGCCCGCGCACGTCAGAAGGAGATCGAGGGATGGCGTGACAAGCGGAGATAAATTCCGTGCTTTCGGCAGCCTTGAATATTGAAAAAGACGGGGAACACCCTTCCAAAAATATACTGTGCGTGTTATACTATAAAAAGATTTGTGTATTCTATAAAAATAAAGGCACGTCCGGTTTTTAGGAGGAACAGAGAGATGAGTTTTCCGACCGACAATGTATGCATCCTGACGGGAAATGCAAATCCGCAGTTAGCGAAAGATATCGCTGAACGCATTGGCATCCCGCTCTGCGAGGCTTTCGTCGGACAGTTCAATAACGGAGAAATCCAAGTGATGATCGAAGAGAGCATCCGTGGGAAGGATATCTTCATCATCCAGTCAACCAGCTATCCCGTCAATGACAACCTTATGGAGCTGTTGATCCTCACAGATGCATGTAAGCGTGCGTCTGCACACAGCATCACGGCGGTTGTTCCGTATTATGCGTATGCTCGTCAGGACCGCAAGACGCGCGGGCGCGAGCCGATCTCGGCAAAACTCGTTGCCAATCTTATGACGACGGCAGGGGTGACCCGCGTTGTAACTGTAGACCTGCATGCAGGTCAGATTCAGGGATTTTTCGATATTCCGGTGGATCATCTCGCCGCAGCTCCCGTGCTCGCAGGATATTTCCGCGAGCAGGAGATCGAGGATCTCGTCGTTGTTTCGCCGGATCTCGGCGGGGTTACGCGCGCACGTATTATGGCAGACTTCCTTCATGCGCCGATCGCCATCATCGAAAAGCGCCGGCCTTGCCCCGGCTGTGCGGAGGTCATGAATCTCATCGGCGATGTCGAGGGGAAGACGGCACTGCTCATCGACGATATCGTCGATACGGCGGGGTCGCTTTGCGAGGGAGCAAAGGCGATTAAGCAGCGCGGAGCGAAGCGCGTACTTGCCGCATGCTCGCATGCGATCCTAAGTGATCCGGCAGTCGAACGTCTCAATGCATCGGTCATCGATCAGCTTGTGATCACGGACTCGATTCCTCTGTCGCCGGAGAAGCAGTCAGATAAACTCGTTACGCTCTCTCTTGCACAGTCGCTTGCCGATGTCATAGTCCGGATTCAAAGTCATCGTTCGGTGAGCCTGCTCTTTAACCATCATTAAGTATAAGTTCCCTGCAGAAAGAAAAAGGGGCGTTCAGCGCCCCTTTTTTGTACATCTGAAATTTAGGAGTATCGTATGCGTGTCATCATCATCGGGGCGGGGCCTGCAGGAATTTCTGCGGCGCTCTATGCCCGTCGCGGAGGTGCGGAGGTGACGGTGGCGGCGAAGGGGGCTGGCGCCCTTTCCGGAGCAGAATGGGTTGAAAATTACTACGGATTTGCCGAGCCTGTTTCCGGCGCGGAGCTTGAGCGGCAGGGGATAGCGGGAGCAAAACGACTGGGCGTCGGATTCGAAGAAGATGAAATCGTTGCCGTGCGGCCGATGGATACAGGGAGGGGCTTTCTCGTCGAAGGTGTTCGCCGATCCTATGAGGGGGACGCGGTTATTTTTGCGGCGGGGGCACGGCGCGGGACACTCTCTCTGCCGGGAATCAGGGAATTTGAGGGGCGCGGCGTCAGCTTCTGCGCGAGCTGTGACGCATTCTTTTACCGCGGGAAAAAAGTCGCCGTCATCGGTGCGGGAGCATATGCGCTCCACGAGGCTCGGATTCTATTGCCGCATGCCGCCCATGTATGTCTGTTGAGCAATGGTGTGCCGCCGGCCATTAAGATTCCGAATGAGATTGCTGCAGAGTCTCGGCGTATTGCACGTATCGAGGGGGAGCGCCGTGTCCGTCAGGTCGTATTCGCGGACGGCACAGAGATGGAGGCGGACGGTGTCTTTATCGCGATCGGGACTCCAGGAGCCACGGAGCTCGCTCAAAAACTCGGCATATTGCTGAACGACGGGAAGATCGTTGTGGACGAACATATGGCAACCAATGTTCCCGGTGTTTATGCAGCTGGAGACTGCACGGGCGGACTGCTGCAGATCGCAAAGGCGGTCTATGAGGGCGCCGAGGCAGGCCTTGCAGCGCTCCGTTATCTGCAGAATTAGCGGAGATCAAAGGGAAAGAGGGGACGGATATGTCGGTGCATGCTTCGGAGGACTATCATTTTCGAGATTATATCGATTCCTTTGATCTGTGGCATCCACTGACAAATGCGCAGCAGGATGTTCTGCTCCGGAATACGCGCTTTATGCGCTTCAGAAAAGGCACTTCTGTTTACCGCGGCCCCCTCGGCAGTGCAGGGGTACTGCATATTATATCCGGCGTTTTGCGCGTATATATCCTTTCGGAGGAGGGGCGCGCGTTCACGCTTTGTTTTCTTCGTGCAGGGGATGCTGCACTGCTTACTGCTGCTGCTCTTTTTGACGGGAATTTATGCGACATCTCGATTGAGGCTGATGAGGATACGGGGCTGTTTCTTTCGGATACGGTTGTGGTACGGCAAATATTACGCGAGAATCTTCATGTGCGTGTCGCCGCATATGAGCGTTCCATGCAGCGGCTTTCAGAGATATTGGGGAAGTTTCATCAGGCGCTCTTCATCTCTGCGGACAGGAGGCTTGCGAAGTTTCTGCTTGCGGAATCTGAGCGGACAGGCGATGACGAGATCCGCCTGACACATGAGCAGACGGCACAGTCTCTCGGCACAGCGCGCGAAGTGGTCAGCCGGCTGATCCGCGAGTTCAGTCAGGAAGGCATGGTGGAGACCGCACGCGGGCGCATTCATATACTGGATCGTGCGGCACTGCAGTACCGTGCCGACGCTTGAGTTTTATTGGAGAAGTTTATGCTGATCTACGTTCTGGCAGCAATTGTCGTTGTGCTGCTGCTGATCTTATTTCGTTATCTGCCGCGGCGCATCTTTCTTATTTTTGTCGCCTTGCTCGCCGTGCTTGGCGGTGTTGTCTTTCGGATGCAGACTGCGGAGAGGGCCGCGCCGCCGCTGACCCCGGAGGCCCGTGCCGTCATCATCCGTGATCAGGAGTCTTTCATGCCGTGGTGGGGAACCTATCAAAAGCAGATTGCGGAACTGGACCGCAATTGGACGCGCTATCATCAGATTCTCTCCGACGCAAAGGAGGGGGCTGTCGGACTCTCGGTCACGTATGCGCGCCTTTCTGATCTTGAGCAGGAGATGCAGGAGCTGCGCAGCCGAATCGAGAAGAACGCTCCGCCAATCGAGCTGACAGACCGCATCTATGATCAGCTCGCGAGTATATTGAACAAAACGAATGAATATGTTGCAGCGGAGCAAAAGGCGATCACGCTGACGCGTGCCGCGGCAGATCCCGTGTCAATGAAGGAGCAGAAACCGGCCGAGCAGGCACGTCTGCTCGAACTTGTCATGCTTCGCGAATCTCCGGTCGCGCTCTTCATCGAGGACGAGGTCGACGCGATACGCGCCTATTTTGCACCGGTTTCAGCTGCAAGTGCCGGGGAAAAGAACGACGGGGCACAGGGTGAAAAACAACTCGACAAATAGCTGCTTTTAAGATATAATGCACATTGTGCCTTCACAGCGCGCTCGTAGTCCAGTGGATAGGACGTCAGCCTCCGGAGCTGAAAGCGTGGGTTCGACTCCCGCCGAGCGCACCATTTTTTGTATGTTTATCCTGCGGTTTTTCCGCAGGACTTTTTTATTATAGGCGTATTGAAAAAGGATTTTGACTGAATGCGAAGAATATTTACACCAAGGGTTTAATTGGTTTTCGTTAGGAGATGAATGAATGGCGCGAAAAGAGGTGCAGGCAGCGGGGCGCCCGGTGCTCATGCGCAGCTTACATTTGAAAAAGGATGCTTTTCGGCAGTTTTTTTACGAGAGCTCGCTTCGCTTTGGACATCAGATTGGCAGTGACATTGCGAAGCTGAAGGATGAGACGGCGTCCATCGTCAATAAGAAGTACATGTTCTCGCTGGGCATGGAGAAGGGCGGTGCGCAGAGTTTCCTGAAATGGATTGCGGACGAATTCAATGCAGAGGACGTCTCACATGAGCAGGAGGAGCGCCTGAGGCGCCTGGTGGCCGAGTATCCGAAGATCCGCTCCTATATTCGCATTGAGGCGGATCAGCTTGTCTTTGATCATGAACGATTTGCCGAGGATGTTGTGGCGGGACGCTTTAAGGAGACGATTTTCGGCATTAGCTTCGATATTCAGAGCATCATCGAGACGGCGATCAATACGGGTTCAGTTGCGCTGGATTTCTCCATTGAGCCCTTTAAAAAGGAGCTCCTGAACGTCGACCATGTGCGCGCTAATATTCAGCCCTATGCAGAGCGTATTTTGACAGATATGAGCCTTGGCCATTGGGATCTCTATGAGGAACTGACGGAGGAGGGCCGTGAGGACAGCGTCTGCCTTCGCTTGCCGTCGACAGATTTTCTTGTGGCGCGTCCGCCCCAGCTGGATGTTATCATGAACGGCACCTGTGCCATTGACTTCGGTACGCGCAGCACCGTGGTTGTCTGCCGCGACCGTGAAGCGCGCCTCCTGCGCATCGGAAAGGGGGACTATGAGAACGAGCCGACCGTCCAGGACTATGAGAATCCGACGGCGATCGAACTGATCGACATCGAGAAGTTTAAGCAGCTCTATCGCGCACGTGCAGGTCGGCCCTACACGGAATGGGCACAGGTGACGGCGTCTCATCAGGCAGCAGAAGCGATCTTTGAGCGGCAGTCTGCAGAGGGCATTGCCGTCTATTACTCAGTGTTCAGTGAGCTCAAGCGCTGGACGCGCGATACGGCGAACTCACCGATCCTGAAAGATCGACGCGGCTATATCCAGGAGGTCAAGCCGTATGCGGAGACGCAGCCCCTCGACGCGGGCGGATTTGATCCGATCGAGATCTATGCTTACTATCTCGGCCTTTACATCAACAATATGCATCGCAGTATCTACCTGGACTATATTCTTTCCTTCCCCGTGGGATATGAAAAGAGTGTTCGCGAGCATATTCGCCAGAGCTTTGAGCGCGGACTTCGGAAGAGCCTGCCGAAAGCGCTGCTCGATGATCCCGAGATGATGTGCCGTTTCCGCGTTTATGACGGGGCGAATGAGCCGGCGGCATATGCGGTCAGCGCGCTTGAGGCATACAGACTTGAGCCGAAGCGCGTGGGCGAGGAGGTTGCCTACGGCGTATTCGATTTCGGCGGCGGAACGACGGACTTTGATTTCGGCGTGGAATATGTGCCGGAGAACGGGCGGCGGAAATTCATCATCGAGCAGTTTGGATTCGGCAGCGATATGTATCTCGGCGGTGAGAATATTCTCGAACTGCTCGCCTATGAGGTGTTCAAAGACAACCTCGCAGAGATGCGCCGCCATAAGATCACATTTGCCCTGCCGCCCGAGAGTGAGACATTTGCCGGGGCAGAGGCGCTTGTTCGTGAGACGCGCGACGCGGCATCTCATCTGAACAATAAGATCCTAGCCGAGCGTCTGCGCCCCTTTTGGGAGCGCGGTGCAGGCTATGCGGAGTTCGCGGCAGGAGACGCATTCGACACGAAGATTACGCTGTTCTCGTCAGAGAAGACGGGGAATGCGGGCAACCGTGCGGAACTCCGTCTGCATATCAATGTGCGTAAGCTCGAGCGCGCGCTGGAGGCGCGCATTCGCCGCGGCGTCGAGAACTTCTTCCAGGCAATGGCGGCTGCGTTTAAGGGGCGCGACGTTCGACAGGTGCATATCTTCCTTGCCGGCAACTCATGCAAGGCGCCGATCGTTCGCAAGCTGTTCAATGAGTATATCGCGCGTCAGGTCGGAGCACCGCAGCAGACGGTAAAAAGCGGTCCTCCGCATAAATCTGAGCCTGCATGGAAGAAGGAGAAAGCCGACGCGGCAAAGGGAGCGCCGGCACAGCGAAAGGATGCGCCCTTCCTGCTCTACCTCCCGCTCGGCATGGAGGATGAGGACAGGGGGACGGAGAAGTCCCTTCTTGACGGATTTGACCGCCTGCGCACGGGGAAAACGGGAGTGGCATTTGGCCTTCTGCGCTGCCGCAAGGGAGGGAAAGATGTCAAGATCATCAATAAGAACGTGGATGAGCATGACGAGCTCCTGTTCCCATACTTCCTCGGCAGTCTCAATGAGCGCGGATGTTTTAAAGTAGATATTGATGCCCGTGTCGACTACGGCACATGGACCTACTTTACCTATGCGGATGAAGATGAATTTGAACTCTACTATACGCAGGAGCCGCGCGCGTTGAAGGGTCACATGAAGGCGGCGGAGGTGCATATGGTACGCTGCATGATTGACGATGCCGACGTAAGCGATGCCGACGAGGTCGGCGTCTACATTCGCAAGAAGTCGCCAAACACGATTGAATATACGGTTGCCTCGGAGCAGAGTCTCGCGGCGAGGGACGACAAGGGAACCATATACACCGTTCGTCTGAGCTAATCCACAGCACGCAGAAAGGAGCGCAGTGATGAAGCACCTGCCATTTAAGAACTATATGGAGGATGCCGTCGGATATATGTTGGAGCGACTGGCTCCGCAGTATCCCGACATCTGCATGTGCGATCGATGCTGCACAGATATGATGATGATTGCGCTGAACAACCTGCCGCCGCGCTATGTCTCCACACATAAAGGAGATGTTCTGAAGCGCGTGGAGGGCATGGAGCTCCAATACGAGGTAGAGGTGCTGACGGAGACGCTGCGCGCGATGCAGATTGTCGGCCGCAAGCCGCATCACGGACGAAACGAAGAGGGGATCTAGCCTCGGCACGGCCTTTCTTTCGTTTAGCCAAAACATGTGCAGAGATTTCCTGCGGGTGTTTTTATGACAGCAATCTCCTTGTTCTTGCGCACGCTCCCCTTTTTTGGTAGAATAAAGGAGAAATCAAAGGCGATCTGCGCGTCGGCGTCTCTGAAGAGATGCGGGCGCATTTCTTTTGCTGCCAGCATATGTATCGGAGAGAGGAAGCTGCTATGTTCGCAAGGATCAAACGTGATATCCGCGTTGTCTTTGAGCGAGACCCCGCGGCACAGAGCGTGATCGAGGTCATTCTCTGCTACGGCGGACTCCATGCCATCTGGCTGCATCGCCTGTCGCATGCGCTCTATGTGCGCGGGTGGGTCCTTCTCCCTCGGCTGATCTCCAATTTCGCGCGCTTTCTGACAGGTATTGAGATTCATCCGGGCGCGACGATCGGCGAGGGATTCTTCATCGATCACGGCACAGGGATCGTTATCGGCGAGACGGCTGAAGTCGGCAGGAACGTTACGCTCTATCAGGGGGTGACGCTCGGCGGTACAGGGAAGGAGAAGGGGAAGCGCCATCCCACGCTCGGCAACAATGTCGTCGTTGCGTCCGGTGCAAAGGTGCTCGGTTCTTTTACCGTAGGAGATCATGCAAAGATTGGTGCGGGCTCCGTCGTACTCGGTCCTGTTCCTGCACACGCGACTGTGGTCGGCATCCCAGGGCGTATTGTTGTGATGAACGGACATCGTGTTCGAGCGGAAGCAGAGCGGCTTGAGGAACGGGAACTTCCGCTTGCATATGATGAGAGTGCAGAGGAGATTGCAAGCGAGTTGGATGTCGATCTTGATCACAATATGCTGCCTGACCCGGAGGCAGAGATGATTGAGGCGATGCGGCAGGAGATCGAGGCACTGAAGACGCGCCTGAGCAGTCTGGAAGAGCGAAAATAAGGGGAGATACGATGCTTACCGTCTATAATACAATGACGCGAAAAAAGGAAGAGTTCCATCCGCTGCGCACAGGCGAGGTCAGTATATACTGCTGCGGCGTGACGCCGTACAACGATCCGCATATCGGCAATGCGCGTCCTTTTGTTACATGGGATGTTATCCGCCGATTTCTTTCACGCAAGGGCTATCGCGTCCGCTACATTCAGAACTTTACGGATGTGGATGACAAGATCATCAACGCCGCGAACCGCGAGGGGGTGACATGGAAGGAGATTTCCGACCGTTACATCGCGGCGTATTTCAAGGCGATGGACGCCCTCAATGTACGCCGTGCCGATGTCTTTCCGCGCGTCTCCGAGACCATGGCGGAGATCATCCGCATGATCGAGACGCTGATTGAGCGCGGCTTTGCCTATGTAACTGGGGCAGGCGATGTCTACTACCGCGTGGAGGCGTTTGCACATTACGGCCGTCTCAGCGGTCGCAGCCTTGAAGATATGGAGGCCGGTGCGCGCGTCGAGGTCAACGAGACGAAGGAACATCCGATGGATTTTGCGCTGTGGAAAGCGGCAAAGCCAGGCGAACCCTCATGGGACAGCCCTTGGGGGAAAGGGCGCCCCGGCTGGCATATCGAGTGTTCGGCAATGTCCGTGAAGTACCTCGGTGAGGTGTTTGACTTTCACGGCGGCGGCAACGATCTGATCTTCCCGCATCATGAGAATGAGATCGCGCAGGCAGAACCCTGCATCGACGGCGATGAGAAATTTGCGCGGTATTGGCTGCACAACGGGTTTATCACAATCGACAACGAGAAGATGTCCAAGTCGAAGAATAATTTCTTCACGGTGAAAGACATTCTGAAGGAGTTCCCTGGCGAGGTCATCCGGTTCTTCATTCTCCAGACACATTACCGCAGCCCGCTCGATTTCAGTGACGAACGCCTGCATGAGGCGCAGGCGGCGCTCGACCGCCTCCGCAATGTGCGAGATGTGATTTTGGCTCTCTCGGGGCGTGAGGGCACTGCAGATACAGCAGTGGAGCTCGCTGCGCAGGCGGAGGCATTCCTGCGGGACTTTGATGCCGCGATGGATGATGACTTCAACACGGCACTCGCGATCAGTCAGATGTTCGGCCTCGCGAAGGAGATCAATCGCTACCATCAGGAAACAGAACGCGGTCTGGCATTCGACGCGGTCAATTTCAAAAAGGCTGCGGATGCATTCCGCACGATGGCGGAGATCATCGGCATCTTCGAGCAGGAGGAGGCGGCTCCGTCGGACGATGGCCTTGCTGCGGCCCTCATGGAGCTCATCATCGAGCTCAGACAGGAGGCACGTGCAGAGAAGAATTGGGCGCGCGCGGACAGGATTCGCGACGGGCTCAAGGAAGCAGGCGTGATCCTCGAGGATACGCCGACGGGCGTGCGTTGGAAGCGGGCATAACAGCAGTATGAAATTTGAACGCTTTCAGCAGCTTGTGCGCATGATGTTTTTGCCTGATGCATCGGGAAATATACGCACACGCTATGAGAATATCGATGCACAGGAGGTGCATCCGCTCGTGCTCGCCTATGTGGGCGATGCCTATTTTCATCTCTATGTGCGCATGCGGCTTCTCTCCTATGAGCAGGCGAAGGTGCAGGCGCTTCATTCGTTCAGCGCACAGATTGTCTCGGCGTCATGGCAGGCACGCGCCTATCGCGGCATTGCCTCCATGCTCACGGAGGAGGAGCAGACGATCTATCGGCGGGCACGCAATACGAAGAGCCATGCACCGCGCAGTGCATCCGTTGCGGATTATCATGCGAGTACGGGCTTTGAGGCCCTGCTTGGGAGCCTCTATATCCGTCAGGAGACGCAGCGCCTCGAGGAAATCACAGAGGCTGCATTTCAGATCATCGCCAAAGAGATGATGGAAAATATTCAACGCCGTGCGGATAACGCGAAGTCCTTATCCGCAGGGCCTCAGCGGGAGAAAAACAATGGAAATTAAACTGATCTCGAAGACCCCAAACTATCTGAAGACCTGTTGGACGGCCGCGCGGACATGCTACAGCGCAGACTCGCCGATCGAACTGCTTGCACAGGAGAAGACGGAGGAGGAGATGCTGCGTCTCTTGGACCGCATCATGACGAGTCGGCATCTCTCGGTTGTGGAACACTGCTCCATGACCTTTGCCGTCAAGGATGTCTCGCGGACACTGCTCGCGCAGTACAGCCGCCATCGCATCGGAGTCTCTCTGAGCGTGCAGAGTCAGCGCTACGTCTCCGAGCAGTCCTCCAAGCAGGCAGACGGGATCTTTGGCAACGTTGTCCCGCAGACCGTGGCAGACAACCAGGAAGCATATGAGCGCTATATGGCATGCATGCGTGAGATTCAACAGGCATACGATGATCTGCTTGCGATGGGCGTGACAAAACAGGATGCGCGCTTTGTGCTTCCGGGCGGCGCATGCACGAATTTTGTCACCTCGCTCAACCTGCGTTCCTTTATGGACGTCTATGAGAAGCGTGTCACAACGCCCGGTGCACAGTGGGAGATCAAGGAGATGATGCTGCAGATGCGTGACCTCTTGGTCGAGGCAGAACCGTGGCTGGAGCGATATATACCGCGCAGCTGATGTGCCTCGAGGTATTTGCGGCAAGGGGGAAGTCTATATGAAGAAGACCGAACACCGTGAAGAGACGCATACGAAAGAGCATCCTTCCAACATCCTTGTCGGTCGTCATGCCGTCGCAGAGGCGATCAAGGCGGGACGCGGAATCAACCGCATTTTGCTTGCGGACGGACTCCACGGCAATGGCGTGCGGGAACTTCGCGATCTCGCACGGGAGCATGGCATTGCGGTAGATCTTACGAGCCGTGCAAAGCTGGATGCGTCAGTACCCCAGGGCGTCCGCCACCAAGGCGTGCTTGCATACACCGCTCCCGTCGCCTACGTCTCCATTGAGGAGATTGTTGCGGCAGTGCGTGCGCGCGCTGAAGAACCGCTGCTGCTTCTCCTCGACGGTATTGAGGATCCGCAGAACCTCGGTGCGCTCCTCCGCACGGCAGATGCAGCGGGTGTACACGGGATCCTCCTGCCGCGCCGGCACAGCGTTCCGCTGACAGAGACGGTCGCGCGCGTCTCTGCGGGCGCTCTTGCATACGTTCCCGTTGCCCGCATCGGCAATATCGCGCAGACCATGCGCGCGCTGAAAGAGCAGGGATTCTGGATTGCAGGCGCGGATATGGCGGGGGCAGAAACCTATGATCGTGCAAACCTCACGGGCGCGCTCGTACTCGTCATCGGCAGCGAGGGGCGCGGCATGAGCAGACTCACGCGTGATCTCTGCGACTTTACCGTACGCCTGCCCATGTGCGGGAAGATCAACTCTCTGAATGCCTCTGCTGCCGGCGCCATCCTTATGTACGAGGTACAGCGCCAGCGCAGGGAAAAGGCCGCGGTGCAGCATGACTAGGCAGAAGGAGCCCGAATACTATCTCGTCGACGGCTACAATGTCATCAACGCATGGCCGGAGCTGATCCGTCTGCGCGGCAATCTCGATGAGGCCCGCGACGTCCTCGTACATATTCTTACGGAGTACGGCGCATTCGAGAACTATGAGATGACGGTGGTATTTGACGCCTTCTTTACGGAGGATGAGGAGCACGCACTGCAGATCACTGATCGCATGAAGGTCATCTATACGGGGGCGGGGGAGACGGCGGACAGCTGCATCGAGCGCCTCGCCTATACGGCAGTGCGCGCGAGGCGCGAGGTGCACGTCGTCACTTCGGACGGCGCAGAGCAGAGCGTCATCCTCGGCGCGGGCGCATACCGCATCACCTCGCCGGAGCTGCGCCGCTCGGTGAAAAAGGCAAAGAAGCTGATGAAAACGGAATACATCGGCGCACATACGCAGCCGCTCGGACGGATTGAAGTCCATGAACGGCTCGACCGTGATACACTCGCGCGCCTTGAAGAACTGCGGCGCAGGAAATAGCTTCCCGGCTCTGACGGGGGAGAGAACAAAAAAGAGCTGTTGTACAAAGCTAAGATAACTTTGTACAACAGCTCTTTTTTGTGTACTTGCAGCAAAGGAGCATTGCTTGCGGGAAAATGTTTCATGAAATTTTACAGCTTGTTTAGGGATTGTTTATAAGTTCAGCGTATCATTATTTGCAATGGTGCCAGAGAAAATACAACGATCCATGAGAGGAGAAAAATATGGTATCAACGGAACGATGTCTTTTTCTGAAGGATTTCTTACTGCATCCGTCCAGGATCGGCAGCATTACACCGAGTTCTTCTCAGCTGACCAGAAAGATGCTTTCCGGTCTTCCTTGGGGAGAACTGAACACAATTGTAGAGCTTGGCGCCGGAACCGGCGTCTTTACCAAGTATGTCATGGAACACAGAAAACCGGACAGCCGTTTTCTCGTCATCGAGCAGGATACGCTGATGCGGAGACTGCTGATGAAGCAATTCCCTCAGGCCCTTTTTGGCACGCAGGCAGAATGCCTTCCCCAGATTATGCGTGGCTGGTCTCTGCCGAAAGCAGACTGTATTATCTCTGGGCTCCCTTTTGCCGTCATCCCAAAGAACGTGTGCCTGCATATTCTTGCCGGAATTGATCGAACGCTGACCGACGACGGAATATTCGTCGCGTTCCAGTATTCACCGCAGATGTATGGGACATTTCGCCGCATTTTCCGCAAGGTGGATGTAGGCTTTACGTTCCTGAATCTTCCGCCGGCGTTTATCTATGTTTGCCGGAAATAATATTTTCTATGCGTATGGAACACTAAGAGAGGAACCCTATTATGATGGACAGTCTTTTATCTATGGATAAAGGAATTTTGATATTCATTCAAAACTATCTGCAAAACGATATGTTTACGCCTTTTTGGGTAGTTCTTACCAACGCAGGCGGAATTGTTCTCTTTTTGGGGATCGCGGGGCTTCTTCTTACGAAAAAGACTAGATTTTGCGGAGTTGCGGCACTTTTTTCCATCGGGGCCGAAGTATTTCTTTCCAATGGTATTATAAAAACACTAATTGCCCGTCCGATATTTATCCCGACATCATCCCACTGATCGGCCCGTCGACCAATTTTTCGTTCCCGTCCGGGCACACAGGATTTGCCTTTGCTGCGGCATTTGTGATGTATCGAATGCTTCCGCGCAAATATGGCGTCCCTGCACTGTTGCTGGCGCTGCTCATCGCTTTTTCGAGACTTTATCTCGGCGTACACTACCCCAGCGATGTTCTCTTCGGAATCCTTATCGGCACTCTCACGGCGGAAACTGCGGTCGAACTTGCAGAAAAATTTATGGAAAACAGCGGAATGCGGAGACCACGCCCCGTTATGGTATCTGTTTTACGAAATGTGAGGGCTCATTTGCCTTCTGTACATGATCTTCGGAAAAACTGTCGATAATACGAGGAAGGCAGCTTACCACCGCTTTGTCTTGCGCCAGAACGAGGGCCGCAGGAGGATGAGCAGGGTGAAGATCTCGAGGCGTCCGAGGAGCATGGTGAGGCAGAGGATGCCCTTTGCGAAATCCGACAGCGGCGCATAGGTCGATGTCGCACTCACAATGCCGAAGGCAGGGCCGATGTTGCCGAGGGTCGTGATGGCGACGGCAATTGCGTCGAACGGCAGAAGCCCGTCCATTGTGAGGAGGAATGACGTCACGAAAATAATAGCGAGATAGAGGAAGAAGAATGTCCCCGTTCGCAGGAGCATTGCGTTGTCCACATGTGCGCCGCCGAGTGAGATGTCAATGACCCGATTGGGATTCAGTTTTTGGAGAATGACGGCGCGTGCATTGCGTACGAGCAGGACAATACGCGCCACCTTGATGCCGCTCGCCGTCGAACCGGCGCAGCCTCCGATGACCATGAGAAGGAGCAGGAGGAGCTTTGAGAACGTCGGCCAGACTTCAAAATCTGCCGACACAAAACCCGTTGTTGATAGGGACGGCACCTGAAAGACGGCGAAGCGCACTGCCGTGAATGTATCCATGTCCATCTCGATGATGAGGTTCAGCGCAATGAGGAGAATCGCAGTGAGTACGATGGCAAGATAGGTACGGAACTCCGTATTGCGCAGGATTGCAGAGGGGCCCTTGACCCAGGCGCGGTAATAGAGGGAAAAGCTGCCGCCAGCGAGGAACATGAAGAGAGCAGTCCACAGCTCGAACGAGAGATTGTGGAAGTGCATCGTACTGTCATCATAGGTCGAAAAGCCGCATGTCCCGATCGTCGACATCGCATGTGTGACGGCAATGCCGAAATTCACGCCGCAGAGCATAAAGACAATGGTTGTGATTGTCGTAAAAGCGAGATAAATCTTAAAGAGCGCCATCGTCATGTCGCGCAGACGCGGCATAACGCGGTCCATCGTGGGCCCCACTCCCTCGGCAATGTACATATAGATCGTGCTCGCACCGGACTGCGGAAGGAGTGCGATAAAGATAACGATAATACCGAGACCGCCGATCCATGCCGTCATCATTCGCCAGAAGAGAATGCTGTACGGAAGGCTGCCGAGTGAGGAAAAAACAGTTGCGCCCGTGCCGGTAAAGCCGGAGATGCTTTCAAAGAGTGCATCGAGAAACCCAAGATAGTTGCCGAGCAGATAGGGGAGCATTCCGAGGAATGTCCCTGTAAACCACCCAAACGCCGTGATAGCAATGCCCTCGCGTGCCGTCAGCTCCTCTGCGGGCCGTCCGAAGCGGCGAAAGCCGACGCCGAAGAATGCGCTGATAAGCATGGACAGCATGAACGCCTGGCGGCTCGAGTCGTCGTTGACAACAGCAAGAACGAGAGGAATCGTCAGCGCTCCTGCCATTGCGAAGGAGAGGCGCGAGAGAATATAGTTGATCGTGTAGATATTCATAGCGTCCTACCATGTATGCCCTGTATCTTCCAGGACCGCCCCAAGGAAAAGGAAGAATGCAAAGATCTCAATACGACCGAGAATCATGAGCAGAGCACAGACAAATTTCGTCCATGCGGGCAGCGCCGCAACAACATTCAAATCGGTGAGGGAGACGACGCCGCCCGTTGTCGTCAGGCAGGAGACAGTCAGTGCGATCGTCTCGATCGGACTGAGCCCTGCGAGGGCGATGAGGAGACTACTTGCCGAAAAAACCGCAGCAAAGAAGAAGGCCAGCACGAGAATGCGCCCGGCCGAGTGCAGGGGAACAACTTCTCCGCCTTGGCGGACAGAAATTACCATCCGCGGATGCAGTGTGCGCAGAAGCTCCGTCCATGCCAGAGACATGAGCACCAGTACGCGGGATATGCGAAATCCGCCCGCCGCTGAGCCCATACACCCGCCGATTACGGCGAGCGCGATCAGCAGCAGTTCGGATCCGTCGTGAAAGGGAATCTCCTCCTGCAGCATCAGACCATTTGTCGAGAGGAAGGAAATGGCGTAGAAAAAGCCGTAGCTGAAAGCATTTGCCAGAGATTGCGTACCATGCAGTACAGGCGGGACTGCAAGCAGTATTCCGGCACCGACAAAGAGGGCAAAAAATGCCCGCAGCTCCATATGCTGAACGATCCTCATGCCGGAGCGGCGACGCAGGATCTGCCAGATCGTGAGCAGGGGAAGCGCTGAGAGCAGGGCGACCGTACCGCCGCTGAGCATCAACGCAGGCGTCGGAGGGAGCCCTTCGGTCATTGGCCCCGCACCTGAAGAGATCGTAAAGAGTGCCAGGATGAGCGCAGAGAATATTTCATCTCCCGCCATGAGATAGATACAGACAGCGATCAGGGTGATTGCAATGTAAAGCAGCGTCATCTCGCGCATAGGCCGCGTCATACGGTTCCAAAGCGGGCTGAACAGGCGCTCCTGCCGCACAGCGAAATCAACGCCGAAGCATCCGCTGACCACCGGGAGCACGGTCACGAGAATCACAATGAAGACCAGTCCCCCAAACCAGCTCATGAGTGCCCGCCAGAGGATCAAAGAGGGTGGAAGCGCATCGCCGAGTGCGGTCATGCCCGTTGTTGTGAGTGAGGATATAGCGTCGAAAAAAGTGTCGATCGGGGAGAGATGAAGCCCTGCAAGATGGAACGGCAGCATGCCCAGCGCAGCCAGCAGGAACCATACTGCGAGGAGAAAGAGCATTCCTTCCTGTACCGAGAGCTGCCGCATGTGGCTGCGTCCCATGTTGCCGAAGACAATGCCGAGTATGGCGGTCAGCACGGAAAGCGCAAGAAACGAACCTGCCGTCGGATCGCCGAATGCAAAGCCATAGGCGCACGGAATGAGATACAGCGGCGCAAAGACATATGCCGTGCGCCCCATGAGCACCCAGAATAAATCAAAACGCATCAGTCATCTCCAAAATAAGCAAGCGCTTTTTTTGCGAAACTCTTGAGGACGAAGAGGATCACGCGATCGCCCGGCATGAGTTCTGTCATGCCGTTGGGGATTGCAGCCTCCTCCCTGCGCACATAGGCGCAGACGAGACATTCACGCGGGAGATCAGCATCCATCAGCTTCTTTCCGACGATCGGGGCGCCCGGGCTGACGATCACCTCGAGCGCTTCCGCACGTGCACCCTCGAGGAGAGTTACGCGCGTTACATCGCCGCCGCGCGCGTAGGCGAGCACCTCACTCGCCGAGAGCAGGCGTGCCGAGAGCGCAATATTTACACCGACCTTCTCCATGAGGTCGATGTACTCATTGCGGTCAACCCGCACGACCGTCTTGATCTTATTGTCCGACAGGTGACGGGCGAGCAGTGCCAGCATAAGATTCAGCTTGTCATCCTCCGTCAGGCAGACAATCACATCCGCCTCGGCGACGCCCTCCTCCGTCAAGAGGTCAATATCGGTCCCGTCTCCGCAGATGGCAAGGCCGGACGTCAGTTTCTCCGCGAGCAGCTCGCAGCGTTCACGGCTGCGATCGATGACCTTTACCTGTACGCCCTGGCGTTCGAGCATAAGGGCGAGGGCCCGTCCGGTCCGTCCTGCGCCGATGATAGCGGCACGCGTGAGCTTATGCGTGTCGCTTGGCACGAGGCTCTGGCTGAACTCTTCGATGCGGTCGGGAAGACCGATGAAATACGCATTGTCTCCCGGCAGAAATACATCGTCGCCGTGCGGGATGATCATGCGGTGATCGCGGAAGATCAGTCCTGCGAGCACGCCGTGCGGGAGCTTCAGTTTCTTGAGCGGCGTGCGTGCAATGGCGGAACGGCGGCGAATACGCGTCTCAAAGAGACGTACCTTGCCCTGTGCAAAATCCTCCACATTGAGTGCGGCAGGCGTCATTAGGATCCGATTGATTTCGTTTGCCGTGATGAGTTCCGGATTGAGCACCAGATCGATATCGAAGTTTTCCTTGAGGTACCTTCCCGCATCTACGGTGAAATTCATGTCGCGGATACGGGCGATTGTATGTGCGATGCCATGCTTCTTTGCAAGCACGCAGGCAACAATATTCACCTCATCGCTCTCCGTGACCGCAATGAGAATATCCGCGCTCTTGATATCAGGATCGTTCATCGTGAGCGGGCTTGCGATATTCTCTGCAATTGTCAGCACATCGAGTGTCGTCTTTGCCGCCTCGAGCTGACTCTCCTCGCCGTCCACCACAACAACATCGATGCCCTCCTCTGAGAGCAGTGAAGCAATGCTGTAGCCCAGCCGTCCGGCACCTGCAACCACAATACGCACAATGAGTCCCTCCTGCGCCTACGAAGTAAATATAAAGAAGTATACCATATATTTTCGGCAAGTTAAACTCATATTGAGGCGGGCACGAGAGGAAACGGCTTGAAAGAGCATTTTATTATGCTATAATTCCTATGAAGCTGAAAGAAGCGGGTCGTATTTCGTATTACAAAAAATATGTTGACGATCTTTACCTATATCTATTGTCCTATTTTTAATAAAAAATAGGACAATAGATATAGATGGAGGGGTTCGTTCATGAGTGACAACAATTCGCCGCAGCATTTTCAGCTTTCCGTAGCAGACCCAACTCCTCTTGGGCTTTTGGGGCTTGCAGTTGTCACGATGGTGGCTTCTGCCGCGAAGCTCGAAATTGTCAGCAATGTGGCATGGGGTCTTCCGTGGGCTCTTTTCTGCGGTGCCTCAGCACAGCTGGTCGCAGGGCTTTTGGATTATCTTCACAAGAATATTTTTGGCGGAACGGTGTTCTGTGCCTTTGGATTCTTTTGGTTCGGCGTTGGCATGAACTGGATGATCAAGGCGGGAGCATTTGGTGAGGGACTTGCCTCAGGTGTCGATCCTGCGGCGATAGGTTTTGCGTTCTTTGCATATTTTCTGTTTTCTCTTATCGCTACAATTGCGGCATCGTCAGCCAATCTGTTTCTCTTTGTAGATATGGTGCTGATCGATGTTTTGCTGATCTGTTTGAGTCTTGATGCATGGGGCGTAGGAGGGCACGCACCCCATCTTATCGCCGCCTATGCGGAGATGGCGATATCCCTCGTATCGATGTACGGTGCGGGAGCGGATCTGCTCAACGGTTTTTACGGCAGGGTGTTTTGACCCGTTGGAAAGCCGGTCAATCAATGGAGATCATGATAGTACAATGAGCTGCTGCAGCGCTGCCTGTCATTTTGTGATGGGCGGCGCTAAATTTTTGTCGCGCGGGAAGATTTGTGTTAGACTAACTGAATAGAGATCTTTTGTAGGCAGACGATAAGGGGGGCGATGTGTTGCTCTGTTTTGAGGGGATATCTGTTGACTATGGGACAGGGGACGATGCTGTACACGCTCTCGCGGATGCAGCGCTGTGTGTGGCGCGCGGAACGGTGTGCGCACTCATCGGCGCGTCGGGCTGCGGAAAGTCGACGCTGCTGCGTGTAGGAGCGGGGCTCCTGCGTCCGACGGCGGGAATGGTGACGGCGGATGGAGTGCCTGTAGATCCTCGTACGCTGCGCATTGGCTTTCTGCCGCAGAACTATGGTTTGCTCGCTTGGAAGACGGTGCGTGAGAATATCCTGCTCGGCGCGAAGATCAAAGGAGCCCGGCAGACGGAGCAGGCAATGATATTCGATGAGCTTGTCTCTGATCTCGGACTGGCGGCACTCATGGATCGCTATCCGCACGAACTCTCGGGCGGGCAGCAGCAGCGTGTGGGGCTTGCGCGCGTATTTCTCTTGGCCCCGGATCTGCTGCTGATGGATGAGCCGTTCTCTGCACTTGATGCGATTACGCGCGAGTCGATGCAGGAGGTCTTTCTTTCGCTTTGGAAGAAGTATGCCGTGACAACCTTGCTCGTAACGCATTATGTGGAGGAGGCGCTGACACTTGCGGGGCATATTGCCGTTATGAGAGGGACGCCCGGGCGTGTTGTCGAGATCATAGATAATCCGTTTGCAGGGGATTTGGCGCATCGATCCTCACCGGATTTTTTTGCAATGGGGCAGGTGCTGCGCGCAAAGATTGCAGGGGCAGGTATGTGATGGCAAAGATTTCGCTGCGGATGTTTGCATTCGGTATATTCGTATGTTTTGTCCTTTGGGCAGGGATTGCACAGATCCTCCAAATGCCTGTGATTCCTTCGCCTGAGCAGGTGCTTTTGCGGCTTGTACAAAAATTCCCGGATACGATTGCCGTTCATGCAGGCTACAGCCTGATGCGCATTGTACTCGGGCTCTTTGCCGCCGTTGTCGTAGGGTATCCGATCGGCGTGCTGATGGGATATTTTCCGCGTGTAAATCGTCTGCTTGCGCCGCTCCTATATCTGACCTATCCCGTGCCGAAGATTGCACTCCTGCCGGTGGTCATGCTTCTCTTCGGCGTGGGGGAGATGAGCAAGCTGCTCCTTGTCTTTCTCATCATCGTCTTTCAGGTCGTCGTTGCCGTGCGCGATGCCGTTGCTGTGGTCCCCGCGGAGACCTATGCACCGCTGCGCGTACTGGGTGCGTCCTTCGCGCAGATTGTGCGGCACATCATCGTCCCCGCCTCGCTGCCGAAGTTCATCACGGCTGTGCGCGTGGCGATGGCGACGGCGATCTCCGTGCTGTTCTTCACGGAGACATTCGGTACGCAGTACGGCATCGGCTACTACATCATGGACGCGTGGCTGCGCGTGAACTATCTCGATATGTATGCGGGCATTGTTGTCCTCAGTACGATGGGGCTCCTGCTCTTCGCTCTGCTCGACTCGGCGGAACGGCGGCTGTGCGCATGGAACCGGGCATAAGAAAAGAGCGACTGATATGATCTCAGTCGCTCTTTTCTGTGCTGTTAGCGCATCAATGCAAATCCGTTTGTATCGAAGTAATTGATCCCACCGTCTGCCGCGCGGGTGAAATAGATGCCATCAAAGTGGAGGCGATATTCTCCCACCTCGTACTCCTGCAATTCCTTTGGAAGAGTGAATGTGTTGTGCTCCTCCGCGTACGCTGTCACGCGGGCGATATATGGGGCGAGGTCGATGCGCTCCTCGCTGTTGTCTGCCTGCCTGATGGTAAGGAAGCCTTCGGGGCTTATATCTTCTATGCTGAATTGGTGGAGCGTTTGATATCCCGTAATATCTACTGCTTCATGGGAGTCAAAGAAAATATCATAGATCTTTGTTTGTCTGAGCCCTTTGACACCGTAACTTTCGCTGATAATATCGGCGGCGAGCGGGGAACTCTCCTCCCCAATGTAGAAGGCAATGTCCTTGATCTCCTCGATCACTTCGGGCGGCGTATCGTCTCTCATGACGAATTGCCCGTCCTGCACGAGATTGTTCTCCGTGAGGATGCGGCTGAGGCGTATCTCCTGACTGTGCAACGGCACGTCAACAATGTTGAGCGGGGTGAGGGTGAAGATGAGCGCGAGGATGGCGGCGCACAGGTAGATCTGCTGCGGCTTCCTCCGCAGAAATGCGGTGATGAGTGCATAGATGCCGCAGACGGTGCAGACCATGGAGGCGTAGCGCGCCATCGTCAGTCCATACGCCTCGTAGCGCAGATACACGCCGTAGAGTTGGACGGCGAGAATCGGGAGAAAGAGGAGGAGCCCCCATTTCAGAAAGCGATCAAAAAGGGGCAGGCGTTTCTGTACAGCGAGCGTGCTGAAGAGAAAAACGAACCCAAACAGGGCGAAGGATGCGTACCAGTTCATTGTGCCGACGGGCATCTCGCCTGCCAGGATGATCTTGCCCACATAGAGATAGAGAACGATGAGGAGCAGAGCGTAGACGGGGAAGAGAAGATAGAGCAGTACTTTCTCCGCAGCGCACGAGAATTCATAGCGCTCTCCCGCTTTGGGGAGTGCGCCGAGGAAAGCGCTTAATCCCCAAACATGATATGCAATAAGACCAATGAAGAGATAGGAGGTCTCCGTGGTCCATGCATCGGCGTTGGTGAAGACCAGTGCCCAGAATGCGGCGGAGCAAATCGTGAGTCCGATGAAGAGCAGGATGCTCGTCCCGAATGAAAAACCCGCAGCAAAGAGGAGGGCGGGCAGCCCCGGCGCATTGTTTGACCGTTCGAGGAAAAAGAGCGCGAGGAACGAAAGCGCGAATAGGACGCCGCCCGTTCCAATCAGCAGATGACTGCTTGGTTTCTCCACGCCATACCATGTGCAGGCGAGCGTGGCAAAGAGTGCAGCAGAAGCCGCTGCACTCAGCAGCGTTGCGCGTTTGATGGGAACTGTGTCCGCGAGGAGGCGGCATACAGCAGCCGTCAGCCACGCGCCTGCAAGCGCGGGAATCAGGCGAACGAGATGGTCGAAGAGTTCCGTGCTTGCAGTGTCGAAGGGCGGTGTGCCGCCAGACCGCAGCAGAATGATTGCAGCTCCAACAAAGAAACCGATGACCTGCCAGCAGACGGCTGCGGGAAAGCGGAGCATGAGCTCATTTGTCTTCCCGCGCAGCTGCAGCATACGCATGGAGATATTCATCGAACACACTCCTTTCTGAATTTATTCTATCGTGGTATGAATTCTCGGTCAATAAGTACAGCATTAACCCGTGAATACATGCGCTCAATACCTTTACAACGACCTTCGAAAAATGGTAATATGGGCGCGTGGTTTTTTCGCATGGACGATCTGTTCGGCATTCTTTTATGAAAAAAGGTGGTACGCAAAGATGAACGAACTTCTCTATAAAATCCCCGCCAATACACCGCGTGAGGAGATCATTCGGCAGCTCAAGGAACATCCGGAGGTGCGCTTCGTTTCGCTCGTGGGCATTGATATGGCGGGCAACGATACGGATGAGAAGATCCCTGTGCGGATTTTTATTGAGGATATCGAAAAATTTTATAACGGAACCGCCGTACAGACGGACGGTTCCTCCGTGGTCCTGCCGAAGATCGCAACAATCAACAATGCGAAGGTTGATCTTCCGATCGATCCTGCAGTCAACTGGTTTGTGGACTACGATCCCGAGAGCTCGGACGAGGAGACGGGGCTGCCCGTCGGGACGCTGCGCATTCCTTCTTTTATCATTCACGAGGAAAAACGTGTCGATTCGCGTGCGGCACTTGTGGATACGCTCGCCTATGTCAAGCGTGAACTCCTCGCCTTCTTCCGTGCCAATCCGGACATCTCCGGCGCGCCAAGCCTCAACGGGAAGAACATTGAGGATATCGTCTTTACCTCGGCGACAGAGCTTGAGTTCTGGGTCAAGACGCCGCTTGATGACAACGCGTCCATCGAGGAGATGTCGGCCTCACAGGTGATGAACGAGCAGTATTGGGAGCGGACGCACGGGGCTGTGCGCACGGCGCTCGAGGACTGCCTTATCCAGCTTGACAAATATGGTTTCCACATGGAGATGGGGCATAAGGAAGTCGGCGGACTGAAGGCACAAATCGATGAGAATGGCTGCATGACGCATGTCTGCGAACAGATCGAGATCGATTGGCAGTTCGACAACGCTGTGCAGGCGGCGGACAATGAGCTTTTCGTTCGCACCTTTGTACGTGAGATTTTCCGCCTCTATGGACTGGAGGTCAATTTCAAGGCGAAACCGCTCATCGGTCTTGCAGGCAACGGCGAGCATACGCATCTCAGCCTCGCAGCAGTCACGAAGGACGGCAAGCGCCACAGCCTTTTTGCAGCGGATGATCAGAATGCGGATTATATGAATGCCGTCGGCTACGGTGCTCTGATGGGTCTTCTGAAGAACTACGAGGCGGTCAGCCCCTTCGTCTCCGCGACGAATGATGCGTTCAACCGTCTCAAACCCGGCTTCGAGGCGCCGGTCTGCGTCGTTACCTCATTTGGTGCGACGCCTGCGATTCCTTCGCGCAACCGCACCGTACTCGTCAGTCTCATCCGCGACCTCAAAAGTCCCCTTGCAACGCGTTTTGAGCTCCGTGCGACCAATCCGTATTCGAATACCTATCTCGTTCTTGCTGCCGCATATCTTGCCATCCTCGATGGGATCAAGCATACGGCGGGGCGTACGACGACGGAACTCCTCGGCGAACTCTCAAAGCAGCCGGGGGAGAAGGGATTCTATCTCGAAACCGATCGTGCCTATCGGAGTGAGGAGGACGTATTCGAGCACTATACGGCGGACGAGCGCGATGCACGCTTCGGCAAACCGCCCGCAACAGTTTGGGAGAATATGCTCGGATTCGAACTCTACCCGGAGAAAGTAGCGGTACTTACAGCGGGCAACACCCTTCGGCCGCAGATCATCGAGTCGTTCCGTACGGGCGCTCTTTTACGCTGGAAGATTGAGCTCATCAGCCGCATCATTCCGGAGAACCGCGAGATCGTCCGCCGCATGGTGGAGATCAAGAGTGACTTCGTCACGGATCAGGATGCCTATATGTGGAATAAGATTCACGATCTGCGCATCTATCTCGCAAAGGATACGATTGACGATAAGGCACTCTTTACACTGCTCATCAAGGCTCTCAATGAGGGGGACTATCCGACGGCGTCTGCGCTCCAGATCGAAATGTATGCGAAGATGGAGGAGCTCAAGGGCCTTTACGAATGCTATAAAAAGAATATGATCTAAATGCGGGGAGTTCTGTCATAAACTGGCAGAGCTCCTTTTAAAAAAACAAAAGTCAAAAAATCAAAATAGTATTTGACTTTTTGACTTTACCTGTTATAATGGGAGTATGAAGACAAAAATAAATGGTGGAGGGACACATTATGGAACAGGATAAATACACAGCGCGGACGCTGGCGGCGCTCCAATCGGCGCAGCAGATTGCAGCCATGCGCTATCATCAGGAAATTACTTCGGCACATGTGCTGCTCGCACTTGCGAAGGAGCCGGAAGGGCTGCTTGCAACCATCTTTGATGTCTGCGGCGTTGATCTGCCGATGCTGAAGGCTCGGCTGGAGAAAGAGATCGCCCGTATTCCAAGCGTGCGCGGCACGAACCGCCTCGGCATGGGGATGGACATGGTGCGTGTACTCGGGCGCGCCGAGGAACTGGCGAAGTCCATGAAGGATGAGTACGTATCGACAGAGCATCTTTTACTTGCGATCATCACGGACGGAAGTGATGAAGTGCAGACCATTGCGCGTGAGTTTGGTCTGACGAAGAGTGCTGTACAGGAGGCAATTCAGAAGAACCGCAAGCAGAATGTCACGAGCGATAACCCGGAGGAGGGGTATCAGTCGCTTGAGAAATATGGACGCGATCTGACAGCGGCGGCGCGCGCGAATAAGCTCGATCCTGTGATCGGTCGCGACGAGGAGATTCGCCGCTCGATTGAGATCCTTTCGCGTCGCACGAAGAACAATCCCGTGCTCATCGGTGAGCCGGGCGTCGGCAAGACGGCGATCGTCGAGGGCCTTGCTCGCCGCATCGTGGCGGGGGATGTACCCGAGTCGCTGAAGAACAAGACACTCTACTCGCTTGACATGGGGGCGCTTGTCGCGGGAGCGAAGTTCCGCGGCGAGTTTGAGGAACGCCTCAAGGGTGTGCTCAACGAGATTGCAAAATCCGAGGGGCAGATCCTGCTCTTTATTGACGAGGTGCATACTGTTGTCGGCGCAGGAGCTGCCGAGGGCGCCATGGATGCAGGAAATCTTTTAAAACCCCTTCTTGCGCGCGGCGAACTGCGCTGCATTGGCGCGACAACGCTGAACGAATACCGTAAGTACATTGAGAAGGACACGGCACTCGAGCGCCGCTTCCAGCCGGTCATGGTCGGTGAGCCGAGCGTAGAGGATACGATCTCTATTCTGCGCGGACTCAAGGATCGCTACGAGGTACACCACGGCGTGCGCATCCGCGATGCCGCTCTTGTCGCGGCGGCGACGCTTTCCGATCGTTATATCTCGGATCGGTTCCTGCCGGACAAGGCAATTGATCTCGTCGATGAGGCGGCGGCAAAGCTACGCACGGAGATTGAGTCTATGCCTGCGCCGCTGGATGAGATCCGGCGCAAGATTCTCCAGCTCGATATCGAGGAGGAGGCGCTGAAGAAAGAGACCGACGAAGCATCGAAGGAGAAGCTTGCCGCTCTCGTTGCAGAGAAGGAAGACCTGCATACAGAAGAGCAAAAGCTCCAGGAGAAGTGGGAGAGTGAGACACAGGCCATCCTGCGCGTGCGCGCTATCAAGAAGGAGATGGACGAGGTGCGCGGAGAGATGGAGGCTGCGGAGCGTTCCCAGAATCTCGCGCGTGCATCTGAGCTGAAATACGGGAAGATGCCCGAGCTTGAGAAGAAACTCGCGGAAGAGGAGGCGGCAATTGCCGCCAAGGCGGACGGCGAGCAAATGCTCAAGGAGGAGGTCGGTGAGGAGGACATTGCGCGTGTCGTCAGCCGCTGGACGGGAATTCCTGTGACGAAGATGATGACAGGTGAGCGCGAGAAGCTGCTCCGCCTTGAGGAAGTGCTGCATGAGCGCGTCGTCGGTCAGGACGAGGCGGTGACCGCCGTTAGTGAGGCAATCCTGCGTGCACGTGCGGGCATCAAGGATCCGAACCGGCCGATCGGCTCGTTTATTTTCCTTGGCCCCACAGGCGTCGGAAAAACGGAACTTGCAAAAACACTTGCGGAAACTCTCTTTGACGATGAGCGGAGCATGATCCGCATCGATATGAGTGAGTATATGGAAAAGCACAGTGTTTCGCGTCTCATCGGAGCGCCTCCGGGCTACGTCGGATACGATGAGGGCGGACAGCTGACGGAAGCGGTGCGCCGTCGTCCGTACAGCGTCATCCTGCTTGATGAGATCGAGAAGGCACATCGCGATGTGTTCAATGTCCTGCTCCAGATTCTCGATGACGGGCGTCTGACGGACGGCAAGGGGCGCGTCGTGAATTTCAAGAACACCGTCATCATCATGACGAGCAATCTCGGCTCGCACGAAATCCTAAGCAAAAAATATGAGGAGGCCGTGCAGGCGGTGCGAGGGCTGCTCAAAGAATACTTCCGTCCCGAGTTCTTGAACCGCGTGGATGATACAATTGTATTCAAGGGCCTCAGCAAGGACGACGTGAAACATATCGCGGCCATTATGCTTGCTGCGCTCGGAAAGCGCCTTGAGCGTCAGACAGATATCGAGCTTACATGGAATGACGATGCGATCGCGGCACTTGCAGAGGAGGGCTTCGACCCGGACTTCGGCGCGCGCCCGCTCCGTCGACTGCTCACGCACACGGTGGAAACAGAGCTCTCGAAGAAGATCATCGCGGGCAATGTCCGCGGCGGCGATGTGGTAGAGCTCGGCTTCGACGGGAAGAATTTTACGTTTAAGACACTGTAATGTTTTGGGGGCTGCTCTTTTTTCGGAGCAGTCCCTTTTTCGTACCAAAGGTTACAGCCTTTCTTCACCGACTTGCGTTATAATCGCTGTAAAGAGATGACAAAGAGCAATTTACATAAAAGGAGCTTTGACGATGGAAAAGATACTCGACTTGAAAAAGACGGTCGCTGAGCTGGTGGAGGAGAATCCCGAGGTTAAGGATATCATGGCGGAGATCGGGTTCAAGGAGATTACAAATCCCGTCGCGCTGAACGTGATGGGGCGCATCATGACGATCCCGCGCGGTGCAGCAGTGAAGGGGATCGACCTCGCGAAGGTCATCGCAGCGTTCGAGGGGCGCGGATACACCGTTATCAGTGAGGATACGCAGTCGCGGCAGGGACGCCTGCGCGGATTCATTGAGCGCCTGTCGAGCGGCGAAGAGCTGGAATCCGTTCGAAAGGACTTCGTGAAGGAGTTCGCCCACGTCGAGGCGCAAGAGATCATGGAGGCGGAGCAGACTCTCATCAAGGGGGGGATGCCGATCACCGAGGTCCAACGCCTGTGCGATGTGCACTCAGCACTCTTTCACGGGACGGTGGATGCGCCTCCGGGCGCGCTCTCGCACGATGAGATTCATGCGCAGGCTGCATCCGTTGATCCGAATGATTTGGATGCGCTGCCGGAGGGACATCCGCTCTCTCTTCTGCGTGCAGAGAACCGTGCGCTCGATGTTTTGCTCGACACGATTGAGGGAGAGCTGGACGGTGCGAAGCGCTCGGATGAGATCGTGCAGCATATCCTCGCGTTGGGCGATCTGCGCATGCACTACATCAAGAAGGAAGAAATCCTGATGCCGATCCTCTACGACTACGGCGTCACAGGACCCTCACAGGTCATGTGGGGCGTCGACGATGAGATGAAGCGCGAGCTGAGTGTGATAACGAAGGCGCTTAAAGAGGATGCAGAGACTCTTCCGATGTATGAAGCGCGCATCCGCGCGCTGACCCAGCGTGTGCGTGAGATGATTTTCAAAGAGGAGAAGATTCTCTTCCCGCTCAGTCTGCGCTATTTTACCGAGATCGAATGGTATCGCGCCTACCACGATCTGCTGGAGATGGGCGTCTCGTTTGGCGTCGCTATTCCCGCATGGTCCGCGGCGCAGCCGTGGCTCGATCAAGAAGCAGAGCGCCTTGCGCGTTCGCAGGCGGACGGGAAGCTGCAGTTCCCGACGGGAGAGCTCTCGATGGAGCAGCTGACGACAATACTGCAGCTGCTGCCTGTGGATATTACCTTCATCGACAAAGACGATGTCGTCCGTTTCTTCACGAACGAGGGACAGGTATTCACGCGTCCAATGTCCGCACTCGGACGGGATGTAATGAACTGTCATCCGCCCGAGATTATCCCGGTAGTGCGCAATCTGATTGCGGACTTCAAGGCGAAGAAGCGCACGCAGATGATCGTGCACCGCTACATCCGTGAGCGCCCGATCCGCGTGCACTATCAGGCGATGTACGATAAGGCGGGGGAGTACATCGGAACGGTCGAATTTGTGACGGATCATGCAGAGCCGCTGGAAAAATTCTGCCGCTGAGGCGTGACATAAGGATATGACAATACAATGAGTTCTTAGGCATGAACTGGCATGAAGCTGTTTCATGCCTTTTTTGATGAAACTTTCAGCCTTGACATTGTTTGTCGAAGTGGATACTATTATGTTAGAATCAAATGAGGAGGGGCGGAAATGAACAAACGTGAAGCCTATGAAAGTCTTGTACAAGACGCACGGAAGTTCTATCAGGAACAGGATGGATCTTCTTTTCTGATGCCGCTTGATGAGACGTTTGGCATTTGTAAAGAAATTAATCTTTATACCTATTGGCAGGGCAGAGGATATGCCGAAACGACGCCGGAAATCAAATACTTGTTGGTTGGACAGGACTGGGGCAACCCATATTCTGCGCCGAAGACGTTTCAAGATAGGATCAGACAGATTATCAGCGGAAAAGACTTACCGTATATCAGTGACGAAAAGAAAATGGACAGTGGGTTTCAAACAGATAAAAACTTGATTGAGCTCTTTCGTCATTTGGGTTATGAAATTGCACAACAGCGGTACGATGAGCTTTTCTTTACGAATTTTTGCTTGGGCTACCGGCGTAAAGAAAACAGCGGGGGCATGAAGAAGGAGGTCATGAATAAGGACAGGGAGCGTTTTCAGGAGTTATGTACCATATTGCAGCCAAAGAATATTTTGTGCCTGGGACGTATGAGCTTTGAATGTGTTTATAAGGCACTTGTAAAAGGATCCAGAATACCATATAAGGGCTATATGAAATATATCGAAGAACATCCACAGATCAACGCGGATCCTGCGTATGGGGGCGGGGGGATATATCCGCTGGCACATTGCGGCGGTCTTGGGATAAGGAATCGACCATTGGAGCAGCAAATTAAAGATTGGAAGTGGGTCGGGGAGACCTCCATGCAATGAGATGAAAAAGGAGGGGCTGCGATGTCTCGGCAGGAACGCAGGCGAATCGCGGAAGAAACCATACAGATTACACATCAAGGCAGGTATCAAAAGCATGGAAAAACAATACTTCTTCCCAAAGAGGACTATAGCGCAGCAATTCTCATAGATGCCAAGGAGGCAAAACGCTGCGGAGAAGTTGTAAAAAATGGCTGCTCGATATCAGATACGCCCGATATTTATGTCTTGGATGCAGATTCTTTTGCCTGTGCCGAGGGAATGGAGAACGTCCTCGTAATGAATTTCGCCAATGCACATGTACCCGGCGGAGGGGTTCGAAACGGCGCAAATGCACAGGAAGAATGTTTGTGCAGAGAAGTACACTCTATCATTCCATAGGCGGCGATGTGGCATACGAGATGTATGACTATAACAATCGCCGAAAAAATGCCTGTGATTCCGACTACATGATACTATCACCCCATGTATGCGTCTTTCGGAATCTTCATGATGATTTTTTGGATGAGCCGTTTCTGACCTCTGTCATTACGATTCCCGCACCGAACCGCAACGGTGCGGCGCGGGAGGTTTCTCCCGCTGTGCTGTCCCGCGTAATGAAATCGAGGCTAAGGAAAATGTTTGCCGCTGCCGCAGCGCATGGGTATTCGTCTCTCGTTCTTGGTGCATGGGGATGCGGGGCATTTGGGCACGATCCATATAGCGTTGCAAAGTATTTTTATGATATTCTTATGAATGAAGGATATCACAAATACTTTCAGACAATAGCATTTGCAATTATTGATAGAGGTGAAAAGAAAAATTTTCACGCATTTGCAGATGTATTTCAGGATGTTGGAACAATATGCACCAATGATACATCTGAAGCTGTGACAGCAGTACCGGGATTTTATCAAACAAGTCATCCGTTCATCATATACAACTTTTCTCAGGAAAACATTTCGCCTGAGAATAAAGGCTATTCTTATGGCACAACGAAGAACGGAATTCCCTTTATAGCAGAAATCTGGGAGCAGACCGATGGCGATCGGGCTGTGGCATTCTATCTTCCCGTTATGGAAGACTTCATGAAGCTTGAGGGCATGCCGCTTGTCAATGAAGAAACCGATACGAAGACCTTTTTTGTTCAAAAGCCGGTCAAGGCGTTTCATGCTTTGTGTGTCGGCATGGCGGACGGCGGCATGGTGGACGATTTAAGCGTTCTGTTTGCTTATGTCAGGTTTTTGGAAGAATGTAATTTGCTTGCGTTTTCAACCGAACTCCCAAATGCGTATGCATTTCTCTTGACGGATGTGACAGGGCATGATCTGACTGCGATTACAATATCGCTTACCATAGAGGGGGAGACGGTGGCATCTACACCGCTTTCATGGATTCCGTTTCACCATCCGTCCCCAAAGAGAACACATCTGCATTTGGTGTAGTGCATTCAAAAAGGCTCACGGAAGCACATTGATCGAAGCCTGTCAAGAAAAATACTTGACAGGCTTTTCGTTTGCCGTTATAATCGCAGAAGTGTTTAGAAACAGGTGATGTGCATGGAGCGACTTTACGAGCTCGCACGGCTGTATGACCTCTATGGAGGACTTCTCACGGGAAAGCAGCGCGAGTGTCTGCGTCTGCACATCGCAGAGGACTTCTCCCTCGCGGAGATCGGCGAGGAGCTGGGCATCACGCGGCAGGCGGCGCATGACAATATTCGCCGCGCAGAGCGTGCGCTCACGGAGATGGAGGAGACCCTCGGACTCCTCGCGCGTCAACAGGCGCAGGAGCACGCACTTGCTGCCGTCTGTGCGGATCTGCGTGCACTCAGAGAACCGATTGCGTGCGTTGATGTGTGCCGCATCGCGGACGAACTGGAACAATATACGTCCCAGAATGATATAAAGGAGGTGAGGGAATGATCTTTGAGAATCTGTCGGACCGCCTGCAGGGCATTTTCAAAAAAATGCGCGGGCATGGAAAGCTGACAGAGGAAGATGTCAATGATGCGATGCGCGAGGTGCGCATGGCACTCCTCGAGGCCGACGTCAATTTCAAGGTCGTCAAGGACTTTGTGAAACGCGTCAAGGAACGCGCGGTCGGACAGGATGTGCTTGATACCCTCACCGCTGCACAGGCGGTCATTAAGATCGTCGACGAGGAACTCACCGCACTGATGGGCGGGACGGAGAGCCGTCTCAACATCAGTCCGAATCCGCCGACCGTCATCATGCTTGCGGGTCTTCAGGGCTCGGGCAAGACGACCTCGGCCGGCAAGCTTGCCCTCATGCTGAAGAAACAGGGCAAGCGCCCGCTCCTTGTGGCTGATGATATTTATCGGCCCGCTGCGATCAAGCAGCTTGAGGTTATTGGCGCTCAAGTCGATGTGCCGGTGTTCTCGCAGGGGCAGGAGGATGCTGTTGCCATTGCGCGTGCTGCGATCGCATACTCGGCAGCGCATGCAAATGATGTCGTCATCATCGATACGGCAGGCCGCCTGCAGATTGATGAAACGCTCATGCAGGAACTGCGCGACATCAAGGCTGCGGTAAAGCCGCATGAGATCCTGCTTGTCGTCGATGCGATGACAGGCCAGGAAGCCGTCAACGTGGCGCAGTCCTTCGATGAGTCGCTCGGCCTCGATGGCATCATCATGACAAAGCTGGACGGTGATGCACGCGGCGGTGCAGCACTCTCGATCAAGGCGGTTACCGGCTGTCCGCTGAAGTTCGTCGGTATGGGAGAGAAACTCGAGCCGCTTGAGGTGTTTCATCCCGACCGCATGGCGTCGCGCATTCTCGGCATGGGCGATGTTCTCTCCCTCGTTGAAAAGGCGCAGGAGAACTTCGATCTCGAGAATGCGAAGAAGATGGAGGAAAAACTTCGCCGCAATGATTTTACGCTCGACGATTTCCTCGATCAGATGCAGCAGGTAAAGAAGCTTGGCTCGCTCAGCAACATTCTCGGAATGATTCCGGGGATGGGCGGACTCAAAAAAAAGCTTGGCGATCAGGAAATTGACCTCGACGGCAAGGAGATGCGCCGGATCGAGGCGATCATCCGAGCAATGACGCCGAAGGAGCGCATCGACATAACGATCATCGACGGCAGCCGCCGCAAACGCATCGCTGCGGGCAGCGGAACGCGCGTGCAGGATGTGAACAAGCTGCTCAAGCAGTTCGGCGAGATGCGCAAGATGATGAAGAAGATGAAAAAGTTGAAGGGCAAAGGCGGAATGCCGTCTCTTCCGTCACTCGGCGGAATGGGCCTTCCGAAGATGCCGTTCTTCAAATAGTCCGGAATCCGGTACAACGAAAGGTGGTGAAAATATGGCAGTCAAGATTCGTTTGAACCGCATGGGTGCAAAGAAGAATCCGTTTTACCGCATTGTGGTCGCCGACTCGCGTGCACCGCGTGACGGTCGATTCATTGAGATCCTTGGGAATTACGATCCGTCGCAGCAGCCCGCTGTCGTCAACATTGACGAGGAGAAGGCAATCGATTGGATGAAGAAGGGCGCACAGCCGACCGATACGGTCAGGAACATCCTGAGCAAGAACGGTACGATGGCAAAGTTTGCCGCGGCAAAGCGTCAGAAGGACTAACAAATGCTGCGCGTTCCGAGAGGGATTCCTTCATTTTGGTGGAGGGATCTTTCATGGACGCGTGCATTGTGCAATGAGGAGAGACGATCAGCATGAAAGAGATAGTCGAGGTTATTGCCAAATCCTTGGTAGATCATCCGGAAGCTGTCGTCGTTGACGAAACGCAGGATGATCAGGAGATCATTTTGAGACTTCGCGTGGCGGAGGATGACATGGGCAAGGTCATCGGCAAACAGGGGCGCATTGCAAAAGCTCTGCGCAGTGTTGTCAAAGCCGCTGCCACGAAGGAGAATAAGAGGGCGACGGTCGAGATTGGCTGAGCCATACAGAAACGGCGCGCGTCCTGTGACGGCCGCCGTTTTTGCGTAAGGAGAGATACAGAGTGGATTCTATCACAATGAAGGTACCTGTTACCGTCAAGGCGAAACTGACGGAAAAGCTGCGTGCAAAGATGCTCAAGGAGATGGAAGAGGGGCTCAGCCGTGCTGAGCTCGAGCTCCAGCAGCTCGGCATTCAGGAAAAACGCGTCATGCAGGAGGCGGAACAGGGTGAGCTCACGCCCCAGGCGATCCAGCATATCAATACGATCCGCCAGGAGCGTCAGCGCCGCATGGACTATGTCGAGGAGACGCGCGCCCATCAGGAGGAACTGCAGAAATTCGCTGAGGGGGCGGAGATCGTCCAGGGCACCCTCGAACGCCTGGTCAAGGCAAACGTGGGTGACGATATGCGTGAACTGATGAATGTCGAGATTCTGGTGGAGGATGACAAGATTGTCGCCATCCGTGCCTGATGAACGAATTGTTATCGGCCGCGTCGGTGCGCCGCATGGCGTCCGCGGCGCTCTGCGCATCATTCCGCTGACGGATTTCCCTGAGCGGTTTGCCTCGCTGCGCGAGGTCATGGCGGGCGATGAGCTCCTGCACATTGAGCACATGAAGCCACAGGGGAAGAATATTCTGATGCGCTTTCGCGAATATGCTGCCCGCGAAGATGCGCAGCGTCTGACGGGGCGCCTTCTCACGGTGCCGCGTGCACAGGCGGCGCCGCTCGGCGAGGGCGAATACTATGTCTTTGATATCGTGGGTCTTGCGGTATACGATGAGGCAGGGAATAAACTTGGCATCGTTGAAAATGTCCTCCGTACGGGCAGCAACGACGTCTATGCTGTACGCACGGAGGACGGCCGCGAGCTCCTTGTTCCAGCTCTGCGCGCGGTTGTGCTGCAGATCGATTTGAATGCCGGGCGCATGACAGTACGGCTGCCTGAATAGGCGGACGGGGAGCATACGCTCTCCGTTCCGCTTTTTCTATTCGGAAATTCGGTACATCCTTTGCGCAAAATTGTCGGTCATGCTATAATAAATAAAATTATTTCGAGTTTTACTCAATCATCAAAGGGGACGGCATATGCTCACCTGTATCACGCATTCTCCCGAGGAGACTGCGCATTTAGCGGGAACGATCGGTAAAATCATCCATGAGGGGACGGTGATCTGCCTCGATGGAGAGCTTGGTGTGGGCAAGACCCTGTTTGTACGGGCTCTCGCACGGACACTCGGCGTAGAGAGCGATGTGACGAGCCCGACATTTAATCTCATGAATATCTATGAGGGGGTTTGCCCGATTGTGCATTTTGACCTCTACCGGATCGCGTCCGAGGAGGAGCTCGAGGATATTGGCTTCTATGAATATGCAGAAGCGTCAGAGGGCATCATCCTGATCGAGTGGGCGGAAAAATTCCCGGATGCAATGCCGGAGGATCGCCTGCAGGTTCGTATTGACGCGCTTGACGGAGAGGATCGACAGTTTACTTTTGCCGCCGAAGGAGAGAAGAGCAGGTGCCTTTTAGGGGAGTTGAACAACATTGTCGATCGTGAGCATTGATACCTCCTCACAGGTCTCGAGTGTTGCTGTTCTCTCGGAGGAGTGCGTCGCTGCAGAGCTGAGTATGCAGGGCGCGCTGACGCATTCAGAAACGCTCATGCCCCATATCGAGACGGTACTCCATATGGCGCGCATAAAAAAAGAAGAACTTGAAGGCATCGCCGTCAGTATCGGTCCCGGTTCGTTCACTGGGCTGCGCATCGGTCTTGCGGCGGCAAAGATGATGTCATATGCTCTGTGCATTCCCTTGATTGGAGTTCCTACACTCGAGGCGCTTGCCCATCACTGCATCTGTGAGGGTGTGCGCCTCGTTTGTATGATGGACGCACAGAAGGGGAGCGCCTATGTACAGGAGTTCACATGGCGTGCGGATGGTGATGCATTGAAACTGAAAGAGGATCGTCCCCTTGTGATCCTGCCGCTGACGGAGGTTGTCGCTGCGCTCAAGGGAACGGCGCGGCCTGTTGTTTTGCTCGGCGATGCCATGCAGAAGCATATAGATGCAGCTCTGCCCGAAGATGTTCATCTTGCGCCGATTCATGCACGTATGCCGCGCGCTGCCTGTGTGGGCCTTGCCGGACTCGCACGCCTGCGCCGCGGGGAATCGGACGATCCGATGACGGCGGTGCCGCTTTATTTGCGCCGCAGCGAGGCGGAAGTCCTCTGGGAGAAGCGGCACGGCAGCGAGGCAGCATCGTGATCCGATTTCGCGCACTGATGCCGGAGGACGCGGAGGATGTGGCGCGCGTCGAGTATGAGAGTTTTCCGACGCCGTGGTCGCGCGAGGATTTCTGGCGTGAGGCGTCAAATGATTTCGCCTGCTATATCGTTGCACTTGAGGACGATGACATTATCGGCTTTGCGGGGTGCTGGATCTCATTTGAGGAGGCGCAGGTGACGAACATTGCTCTGACTGCTGCGCAGCGCGGCAGGGGCCTTGGCAGGATCCTTATGAAAAAACTGATGCACGCAGCAGCGGCCCGCGGCACCGAGCGCATGACGCTCGAGGTGCGGATGTCGAATACACCGGCGATCCGCCTCTATGAGGGGCTCGGTTTCTCTGCGGTCGGCGTGCGCAGGAAATACTATCAGGACAATGATGAGGATGCAATCCTCATGTGGCATACAAAGCTAAAGGAATTTGCAGATGAAAGATGTTCATCAGAAACTGACGCTCGGGATTGAGACGAGCTGCGATGAGACCTCAGCGGCTGTTCTGCGCGGGACGCGTGAGCTGCTCTCGTGTGTCATTGCCACGCAGATTCCGATTCATCAGAAATACGGCGGCGTGGTGCCGGAGATCGCTTCGCGCAATCATATTCTGAGCATCCTTCCTGTTGTTGAGCAGGCACTCCGCGAGGCGGGCACGGAACTGCCGGAGATTGATCAGATTGCTGTCACCTATGGGCCCGGGCTGGTCGGGGCGCTTCTGGTCGGCGTATCAGCTGCCAAGTCGCTCGCCTTTTCGCTCGGTGTGCCGCTCATTGGAGTGAATCACCTCGAGGGGCATATCTTTGCGAACTTCCTTGAGACGAAGGATCTTGAGCCTCCCTTTATGGCGCTTGTCGTTTCGGGAGGGCACACGGCGCTCGTCGACGTGGCGGACTATGAGACGTTTCGCCTGATGGGCAGGACGCGCGATGATGCGGCGGGCGAGGCATTTGACAAAGTGGCGCGCGTGATGGGGCTGCCGTATCCGGGCGGCCCCGAGATCGACAAACTCGCACGGGAAGGAAATCCGGCAGCGATTGACTTCCCGCGTGCGCTTGCCCGGGAGGGGAATTATGAGTTCAGCTTCAGCGGACTGAAATCTGCCGTGCTGAACTATATCAATAGTGAGAAGATGAAGGGGCATGAGCTCCATAAACCGGATATCGCCGCTTCTTTTCAGGCTGCTGTTGTCGAGGTGCTCGTGCATAAGGCATTTGAGGCGATTCACGAGGCAGGACGCGGGATACTTGTACTCGCGGGCGGAGTTGCAGCAAACAAGGCGCTTGAAAAGCGTCTCCGCGAGATGGCAGCGGAGCAGGGAATTCGCTACCTGTACCCCTCACCGCGTCTCTGTACGGACAATGCTGCAATGATTGCCTGCCGCGGTGCCTATCAGACTATGGCGGGGCGGTACAGCGATCTCTATCTGAATGCTGTTCCGGGACTGGATTTTGCGTAATTCTGCTTATCGTACGGTGGAATGTGAACTGTTGTATGAGGCCCCTCGTACAACAGTTTTTTGTTGCAGAAACAGGGCAGAAGTGTGATATAATGAGATCGGAACATCGCTTGATTTTGTTGATGGCTCTTTTTCGAATCCGGCACGGCCGGTCGGGAATATTCTCACTCGGGGGAGTGAGATGAAATACGCTGCGTATGGAAATACGTTTTCGAAGAACGTTTCCGGGAGAGACTGGAACAGCTCTTTATAGATAAAACTTTTTATATCAGGGGGAATTGTTATGAGTCAACAGGGCGGAGGGGCACAGGAGGCCATGCAGAAATTTGGACGCTTCCTGTCCGGAATGGTTATGCCGAACATCGGCGCATTCATTGCATGGGGCTTTTTGACGGCGCTGTTCATTCCGACGGGGTGGATGCCGAACGAGTATCTCGCGCAGGTCGGCGGGCCGATGAGCAAGTGGCTGATCCCGCTGCTCATTGGTTACAGCGGCGGCGCAGCAGTCTACGGGCACCGCGGCGGTGTCATGGCAGCAATCGCCACGTCGGGCATCATTGCAGGTTCAGACATTCCGATGTTTCTTGGTGCGATGATCATGGGCCCCTTGGGCGGCTGTATCATCAAGAAATTCGACGATGCTATCCGCGACAGCATCCCCGCCGGATTTGAGATGCTGGTCAACAACTTCTCACTCGGCATCCTCGGCGGCATTCTCGCGATGATTGCCTATGCCGTGGTTGGCCCCGTAGTTGCCGGTGCGAATGACATTCTGCGCAGCGGCGTGGAGGGAATTGTCGCGATGGGACTTCTTCCGCTGGCGTCCATCATCATCGAGCCGGCGAAGGTTCTCTTCCTCAACAATGCACTCAACCACGGCGTGCTCAGCCCGCTCGGCATCCAGCAGGCGCAGGAATACGGCAAGTCCATGTTCTTCCTGCTTGAGGCGAACCCGGGCCCCGGTTTCGGCATTTTGCTTGCCTATTGGCTTTTCGGTAAGGGCATGGCAAAGTCGTCCTCGCCTGGTGCAATGATCATTCACGTCCTCGGCGGTATTCACGAAATCTATTTCCCGTACATCCTGATGAAGCCGATCCTCATCATTGCTGCGATTGCGGGCGGTATGTCCGGCGTCTTTACACTCGGTCTCCTCGGCGGCGGACTCATTGCGCCGTCCTCCCCGGGGTCGATCTTTGCGATTATCGCCATGACGCCGAGTGGATCGGCGCTCTTTGCGAATCTCTCGGCATTTGCTGTCGCGACGGCGGTGTCCTGCGCGGTTGCATCGGTATTCATTAAGATGTCTAAGGATGTCGATGATGACTCGCTTGCGTCGGCACGCGAGAGCATGAGTGACATGAAGAACCGGGGCAAGGAGCTTCCCGCAGAGAAGAAAGTTGCAGGCAAGGACCTGAAGGCCATTGTCTACGCCTGCGATGCGGGCATGGGCTCCTCTGCACTCGGCGCTGCGGCTCTGCGCAAGAAACTCAAGAAGGACGGCTATACGGACATCTCCGTCACGAACTGTGCGATCGGAGCGATTCCGAGCGAGGCGCAGCTGGTCATCGCTCATGAAAAGCTTGCCGAGCGCGCCCTTGCAGACTCGCCGCAGGCAGAACACATCTGGGTGCGCGACTTTATGCAGAACAATGTCTATGAGATTGTCACGGCACGTCTGAAAGAGGCAGCGGTCGAAGCCGGAGCTCCGGCCTCCGATGCGGAAGCCGAGACTGCTGAGAAGATCGGTGCCGGCGTTCTGCTCAAAGAAAATGTCAAGGTTGGCCTTGCGGCAGTCAGCCGTGAGGAGGCAATCACGACTGCAGGAAAACTCCTCGTTGCAGGCGGCTATGTCGATGAGGGCTATGTTCAGGGGATGCTCAACCGTGAGCAGGATCTCTCGACCTACATCGGCAAGGGCATTGCAATTCCGCATGGTGAGAACGCCGTCAAGGACACGATCAAAAAGACCGGCATCGTCGTTCTACAGTATCCCGAGGGCGTAAAATTCGGCGATGAGACGGCACATCTTGTCATCGGCATCGCGGGCGTCGGCAACGACCATCTCGCCATTCTCGCCAACATCGCGACCATGGTCGGCGACTATACGGACGAACAACTCGAGGAGCTCTTCAAGACCAAGAGTGCCGATGAACTCTATGAAGTCTTTACGAAGGCAGACTAAAAACTGAAAGGAGAATTCGATGAAGCAGGCAATCCATTTCGGAGGAGGCAATATCGGCCGCGGTTTTATCGGGGAGCTGCTTGTTCGCTCGGGCTATGAGGTCACCTTTGTAGATGTCGCCGCGTCGCTGGTCGATGAGATCAACAAGCGCCGCTCCTATGACATCGAGGTTGTTGGGAACGATCCGAAGACCATCCATGTGGAGCATGTGAAGGCGATCAACAGCAATACAAATCTCGAGGACCTGCTGGATGCATTCGTTACGGCGGATATTGTCACCACTGCCATCGGGCCGAACATTCTTAAGTTCATCGCACCGAATATCGCGAAGGGGCTGGCGCGCCGCCTTGAGACGAATGATGCGCCGCTGAACATCATCGCATGTGAGAATATGGTGGGCGGCTCAACGGTGCTGAGGAACTTCGTCTATGAGCATCTTGCCGATGATTTGAAGGCAAAAGCTGAATGCTGTATCGGCTTCCCGGACGCTGCCGTTGACCGCATCGTTCCGATTCAGCACAACGAGGATCCTCTGCTCGTCAAGGTCGAGCCGTTTGCCGAGTGGGATGTTGACCGCACGGGTGTGGTCGGTGCAGAGCCTCAGATCGAGGGCCTGACTTGGGTGGATAATCTCGAGGCGTATATCGAACGCAAACTCTTTTCCGTCAATACAGGACACGCCTCCATCGCCTACATGGCGTATCTGAAGGGGATTGAGGACATCGCTTCGGCGATGAAGGATGAGGAGATCGTCTCCTTTGTTCGCCGCGTTTGGGCAGAGACCGGCGAACTGCTTATCGAAAAGTTCGGCTTTGACCGCGAGAAGCTTGCGGTATACATTCGCACGGCAGAGGAGCGGTTTAAGAATCCGCACCTCTCGGATGCCGTGACGCGTGTTGCACGCGGTCCGAAGCGAAAGCTCGGCGCAAAGGACCGCCTTGTCTCGCCGGCGCAGCAGCTCATCGAGCGCGGCAGGAGGCCGGAAGCGCTTGCGACCGTCATCGCCGCAGCGCTTCATTTCGACTATGCCGATGATCCCGAGGCGGTCGAGGTGCAGAACTATGTGAAGAAGCACGGTTTTGAGAAGGCCCTTACGCACTTCACGGAGATTCCGGCAGGCTCGGAACTCTTCAATCTCATTATTGAAAAGAATGCAGTATTGAAAAAATAAATTCTAAGGAATCGCTGAAAAAATGAAGTTCATCAGATTGGCGTGGATTCTTCGTCTGGACAAGGAGACAAACTGAACGCATAGCACAAGGACTATGCAGAGGTTTCTAGGTCACAGTGCGGGTAAAAATATGTCAAGCGCCATAAGCTGAATTTGTCAGAGCTTCCCTAATAGGATGACGGTACAATCGAGGTATTGTCATCCTTTTTTATATGCAGATGTCTGTGTTATAATGAGAAAAGTTTCTTGACGAAGCAATCATTTGCAATATGGAGTACATGATGACAGAACGTCCCGCATTTGAGGAGCTTTCATCCTATAAAGAATTTCAAAAGTATTATTGGTATCGGGCAGAATTGGTGGAAATTTGCAAGAGCATTGGCGTTGATCACACAGGAGTAAAGACGGAACTCAATCACAATATTGCCGAATACTTTAAGGGGAACCGCATCAAAAAAGTATCCCGCTCCGTGTCATCCGTATCATCAGATACAATCACTTTGGACACACCTCTGCTTGGCTGTAAATTTTCCTTCAATGCAAAGTTCCGGGTATATTTTTCATCGTTGACAGGGATTGTACCGTTTAAGTTTACAGCGAATATGGCGACGGCATGGCGGCGAGTGAAGGCGGTGCAGGACACGGCGTTTACCATACGCGACCTGCTGAAGGTATACGAGGGAGATTATGCCTATGCGACATACGACGCATCTGCGTGTGAATGGAATCAATTCCTAAAAGATTTTTGCGCAGATGAGGGCAATGATCGATTTAAGCCCAAATTACAAGCCGCGGCTGCTCTCTGGAATATCATACGCGCGTCTGATCAACCGAAAATTTATTCTCCTGCCTTGGTGCAGGAGAATATGGAGATATTGGAGAAATTTGCTTCCTCGAAGTCTATATAAGGAGGATTTACATTGAACTACCGAAACCTTGGCAATCTCACGGTCTCATCCGTCGGGCTTGGCTGTATGGGGATGAGTCAGAGCTATGGTGCGCCCGCCGAAAAGAAGGAGATGCGCGAGCTGATTGCCGCTTCCATAGATATGGGGATCACGCATTTTGATACGGCAGAGGTATACGGTACGCCCGATGATCCGCATGACAATGAGCGGTTGGTCGGCACAGCGCTTGCACCGTATCGGGATAGGGTCGTGCTTGCAACGAAGTTTGGCGTGCACTTTGACATGAGCCTGTTAAAGCAGGGGAAAAGCCCTATTGTTCCGGATGCCCGTCCGGAGACCATTCGTATGTCCGTGGACGGCTCACTCCAAAGACTCGGGACGGACTATATTGATCTCTACTATCAACACCGTGTCGATCCGAAGATTCCCGTCGAGGAGGTTGCGGGGGTGATGGGAGATCTCAAAAAGGAAGGAAAGATTCGTCATTGGGGGATCTCCGAGGCAACGGAGGAGGACATTCGCCGTGCACATGCCGTCTGCCCGCTTACGGCGGTACAGAACCGTTACTCCATGATGGCGCGTGCACATGAAGATCTGTTTCCCGTGCTTGAAGAGCTGAACATCGGCTTTGTCGCGTTTTCTCCGTTTGCCAACGGCATCCTCACAGGAGCATATCGTAAGGACAGCATGTTCGGAGAAGGGGATATGCGCGCGAATATGCCGCAGTTCACTGCGGAGGCGATGGACGAGAACAGGAAGCTCCTTGCGCTCCTTCAGAATCTTGCAGAGGAGAAGAGTGCGACGAGCGGACAGATCGCGCTCGCATGGATGCTTTGCAAGAAGCCGTACATAGCGCCGATTCCCGGTACCCGAAAACATGCACGACTTGTGGAGAATGCGGGTGCTGCAGACATCTTCCTTTCAAACGAGGAAATCGCTGAAATCGATGCGAAACTCAGTACGATTCCGATGTCTGCGGTCTTTGGCGGTTCCGGCTCCTAACCCCGTAGTGACAGTCACACGAGAATATATAAAATCACAGCTTTGTGATGAATTTAATATATAATAGAAGAAGAGAAAAGCGGTCAGAAATCCAATGGGAGATCTGACCGCTTTTTCTCCGATCATCCAAAGGAGTGAACTGAATTCATTTTTGAAATAGCTTACATCTATAAAAAGACATAATGGGAAAGATGTATTTCATTTTTCTTTCAGTTTTGTGATAAAATAAATTAAAATTATGGAAAGGATAGCTTATGCTTGAGATTCGCTTTGACGGTGTCAGCCAGGAATTCGAGGGGCGCGAAGTGCTGCATCAGGTGACATGCTCATTTCATGCCGGCAGAGTGACTGCGATCGCGGGGGCGAACGGGAGCGGGAAATCGACCCTGCTGCGGATTGCTGCACGGCTCATGCTCCCCTCGTCGGGGACAGTTGACACCATCCGTGACGGTGCTCCTGTGGGAGGTGCGGAATACCGCTCGATGCTCTCGATGGCGACACCGGAGATGGAGCTCTATACGCGTCTTACGGTGCGGGAAAATCTCTCGTTCCTCCTCTCGGCGCGCGGCATGGACTGCGAGGAAAAAGACCTGAGGAAGCTTCTTGACCGTATGGGACTTTCAGCAGAGGTGTTGCCGCGCAGGACGGGGCAGCTCTCAACCGGGATGCGCCAGCGTGTACGTCTCGCCGTGCTCCTCGGTGTCGACGCCAAGGTCTGGCTGCTTGATGAGCCGGGGCTTGCACTTGATGCCGCAGGGCGTACATTGCTCGCATCGGAAGCGCGTGCTGCGGCAGATCGCGGGCGTCTCGTTCTGTGGGCGACGAATGATCGGGAGGAAAGAGAGGCGGCAGATGCATGCATTGATCTTTCATGCGGCGCGTCAGGTTGCCTATAAGGAGCTCCTCGACGGCATTCGCCACTATGCTGGGTATGTCACGATGGGGATGTTCGCCCTGACGGTGATTGCATTCATCAGCATGTCGCTTGCAGGCGGTGCGGCAGAGGTGCGGCTTGTGGCGGCACTGTTCTGGATGATCCTATTCTTTGCGGCGACACTGCAGGGAGAGCGCCTTTTTGCAGAGGAGGCGGCGACGGGCACACTGCTCTTTCTTCGGATCTATGTTCCCGCGCAGGCAGTGCTCTTTGGCAAGATGGCGGCGCATTTTGTTACGCTGCTTGTCCTCACCGTAATTGTCCTGCCGCTCATCCTCATTCTGATGGATGCGCCTTTTGTCCTCGATGCGATGCTCGGAGCAGTCCTCTTTTTAGGCCTTTGGGGCATGGCAGCGGCGGACACCTTGCTCGCGGCGGTTGCTGCAAATGCGAGCGTGCGCGGGGGACTTATACCTGTCCTGCTGCTCCCGTCTATGCTGCCGATTCTCCTGCCCGCGATTGCACTGACTGCAGGGGAAGGGGAGCCTGCGCTCCTCGGCGGCATGCTGATCTATGATATGGCGCTCACGGTAGGTGCGTCGATGTTGTTTGATTCTCTCTGGATTGAGAGTTAGATTTGGAGGAAAAATGCTTGCAGGCACGATCGGTGTTTTGACACTGGCGGTTCTGTATGCTGTCTTTTTCTTAGTCCCCCCCGCAGAAGGGCTGGGGAACTATGTGCGCATCGCATTCTTCCACATTCCATGTGCATGGGTTTCGGTGATTGCATTCTTCTGTGCCGCCTACTGGGGGATGCGCTATCTGAAGACGCGCGAACTTCGCTTCGACGACAAGAGTGCACGCTCGGCAGTGCTTGGCCTCGTCTTTACCCTCCTTGCCACGGGGAGCGGGGCAGTGTTTTCGAAGCTTACATGGGGGGCATACTGGAACTGGGACCCGCGGCAGACGACGATCTTCGTTCTGCTCCTCATCTACGGGGCATATGTGACGCTACGCATGACGATGCGGGATGAGCGTGCACGCGCTTCCTCTTCGGCGGTTTACGCACTCTTTTCCTTTATCGCGGTTCCGTTCCTTGTCTTTATCCTGCCGCGGATGTTCTTCTCACTGCATCCGTCGCCTGTCATTAATGAGGCAGGACGTTTGGATATGGATGCCGTAATGCTCGGGACGCTCCTTTTGTCCCTGCTTGATGTTACACTGATCTATGTTTGGCTGATGAAACGGGGGGATCGTCATGCGTAAATATTTCTTTGCTGCACTTATTCTTGCCTTTATCGGATATGCCGGATACTTCTTTGCGGACGCGGTGACGCCCTATGTCGGCGTTGCCGAGGCACGGGCGTCGCAGCGCAATGTGCAGGTCAAGGGGCTGCCCGACACCTCCGTTGCACCGCATATGGAGAACGAGACATTTGTATTCTCCATTGTGGATGAGGAGACAGGTGAGAAGATGCTTGTACGCTACAAGGGGATAAAGCCGGATAATTTTGATGAGGCGTACCACATTGTCGCTATTGGGAAATACACCGGGGATTCTTTTGCTGCGGATAAACTGCTGATCAAGTGCCCGTCGAAATACGAGGCGGAAAAAGGTAAGGTGCACGTATGATCGGAACGGTGCTCTTGGTCAGCACGCTGCTCTTTGCTCTTGCCGCCGCATTTTGCGATACGCAGGGCAAGACGCGCCAGGCTGCTGTTGCTGCATATCTTGCTGGAATTGCTGTGATCGGTGCGGCAGCAATACTATTTGTCGCCATTCTCGGAGACGACTTCAGTGTTGCCTATGTCATCAGCTACTCGTCCATCGACTTGCCTCTGCTCTATAAATTCTCTGCATTTTGGGCGGGGCAGCAGGGATCGTTCCTTCTCTGGCTTGCGATCCATGCTTGTGTCGGGATTCTGCTCGTGCGCAGTGGGCGCATGACAGCGGCGGGGCGAAGTATCTATCATCTGCTTACGGCGATGTTGACCGTTCTCGTTCTGATCAAGAGTCCCTTCGTTCCTGCCGATGTGATTGTATTCGATGGACACGGGATGAATCCGCTTCTCCAGGACCCGTGGATGGCAGTGCATCCGCCGATCATCTTCGCCGGCTATGCGCTGCTCGCCGTCCCCTTTGTCTACTCCATTGAGAGCATGATAGAAAATCCGATGGACGGGGACTTCCTCATTCCCATGCGGAGGTGGACGCTCATCGCGTGGGCATTTCTTGGTGCGGGCATCTTCATCGGCGGCTATTGGGCATACAAGGTGCTCGGTTGGGGCGGTTACTGGGGCTGGGACCCTGTGGAGAACTCCTCGCTTGTGCCGTGGCTTCTCGCATGCGTGCTCCTTCATCTAATCGCGGTTGCACGCGAGCGGTGCGGCGCCCTTTATCTCGTGCATCTTGCCGCCATTTTCTCCTATGCATTTGTCCTTTACGGGACGTTCCTCACGCGCAGCGGCATTCTTGGCGATTTCTCTGTTCACTCCTTCGCGGGATCGGAGATCGGACTCTACATCGCCCTTGCAAATGCAGTTGTGCTGCTCTTCGGTCTCGGCGTTCTGACTGTTCGGATTGAGCGGCTGCCGAAGGGGGCGGTCTATGAGCAGCACCGCAGTCGAGACTTCTTCGTTCTGCTCGGGATGCTCCTCATTGTATTCATTGTCGCTATTGTATTCTTTGGAATGTCCATGCCCCTCATTTCGGGGCTGCTGGGGGAGAGCGCGGCGGTCGATACGAGCTACTATGTGCGTACCTCGCTTCCAATTGCGGTTCCGCTTGTTCTCCTCATGGCACTCGGCGTACTTTTGTCCTACGGCAGTGGACGCATCGCACGGCCTGTGTGGATCTTCGTGATCTCGGTCGGCGGTGGGATTCTTGCAGGGCTGGTCGGAGCAACGGATATTCTGTCGGTTCTGCTCTCTACATTTGCCCTGCTCGCCGTGGCTGCTGCTATTGAGGCATTTCGCCGTCAACAGATCGGATTGGGCGGGATGGTTGCTCACGTCGGCGCAGGTCTTGCATTCCTTGCCTTTATCCTCTCGGGGACGGGCAGTCAGACAACAACAGTCATCCTCATCCCTGACGAGCCACAGGAGGTCTACGGACACACGATCATCTATCGCGGGCAGATGTTTGCCGAGAGCGGCAATGAGAAATCCTACCGTTATGAAGTGGATGGTGTCCTGTGCGAGGCAGTGACAAAGCTCCGTGCGAACGGCGAGGATGCGGCGCGCGAGCCTGCGATTGCGAGAAGCATTGTAGGGGATCTCTATATCGCGCCGTCACCGACCTCAGGGGGGCGCGCCGAGCTGATCCTTCATCGCGGCAAGACCGTTATGGGGATAAACGACTATGCCTATCGTTACGAATCCCTCGCGTTCGAGCCGCAGGGAAGCGGCAAGACTCTCGTCACGGCGCAAATTGCGCTGACGGACGGCGAGGAGGTCGACGATGCAGCCCCCACGATCCTTGCGACGGAGACGGGCGGGACATCCCAGCCGATCGAGGTGATGAACGGCAAGTTCCGCATTCGTCTCACGGGGGTATCGGCGGATGAACGTGACGTCAGGATAGAGATTCTGCCCTCCGAGGCAGAGGAGGCGGCACTTCCTGTTCCCGCCTCGGTCAGTACAAAGCCCGGCATCTCCATCCTCTGGCTTGCCTGTGTTCTCGTTACTGTCGGCGGCCTCTTGGCAGCAGCACAGGCGGAAAATCGGGGCAAAGGAGGTGGCTCGGAAGTCTAGGTTTGCAGAAATTATAGAAGGGAGGAAGGACACATGAATTTGAAGCAGTATGCAAAGGAGCATACGCTGCGCTGTATCATCGGTGCGTTTTTCGTGGGACTGTTCGCCGTCGGCGGCGGTATGCTCATGGACAAGGCATCGGCATCGCCGAAGTTCTGCGGCATGTGCCATGCCATGCAGCACGAGGCAAAGACACATGCCATGTCCACACATGCGGACATCGCCTGCGTGGAGTGCCATCTGCCGCACGACAATATTGCCGTTTACTATTTTGAAAAGGGCAAGACAGGCATGCATGACACGCTCCATCAGGTGCTGAACGATTATCCCGTACACATCAAGATCTCCGATCACGGACGGGATATTGTGAATGCCAACTGTCTGCGCTGCCATACATCGACCATGGGGTCGGTATGTCTGGACAGGGGCAAGGACGGAAATGCAAACTGTACGAAGTGTCACAGTGGTATGCCGCATGGTTCCAATCCTTTAGAAGGGGGGATAAGAGTTGAGTAACAGAAAGAAAATCATCGCGGGTGTTGCCGGCGTCTGTGCCCTGTTCTTTGGATTTGTCGCCGTTCGCATTGGTGCGCACCCGAACGATGACAGCATCAAACGCGTGCAGATCCAGGGCGACACTGCTGCCAAGATCGGCAAAGAGGCGTACAAGGACGCCTATCCACTCCAGTACAACTCGTTCATGAAAAACAATGAGGAATCCCCGTCGCCCACGGGCTACGGCGGCAGCATGGAGGGCAACAGTCATCTGGAGCACCAGCCCGAGATGCTGGAAAACTTCAAGGGATACAAGTTCGCCATCCAGTATGACGATGACCGCGGGCATACGTATGCGGGCTACGATCTCCTGCATACGAAGAGGCTTCCGGGACAGAAGGGGAGTTGTCTACAGTGCAAGGGTTCGTATGTTTATGATGTGTACTTCAAAGAAGGTGGATGGGCGTATGCATCGAAGCCATTTGATGAAGTTGCGGCTCCCATCACGATGGATGAGTGGTTCGGCTGCTCGACATGCCACGATCCCGAGACGATGGAACTGCGTGTCTATCAGCAGGGCTTCATTGAGTCGATGGCAAAGCGCGGTGTGGACGTAAATGCGGCGACGCATAACGAGATGCGTGCCTATGTGTGCTCGCAGTGCCATACGGAGTACTACTTCACCGCCGAGGATGGTCGTGTCGCACATCCATACGAGAACGGTCTGGATGCCGAGTCCGAGTATCAGTACTATCAGTCCGGACAGGCTGGCGGATTCAAGGGCGACTGGATGCATCCCGACTCCAAGACGATGATGCTCAAGGCGCAGCATCCGGAGTTCGAGACGTGGGCGACGAGTGTCCATGCCGATGCCGGTGTTACCTGCGTGGACTGCCACATGCCCTATATGCGTGACGGCGGCAAGAAGTACACCTCGCACTGGATGACGAGCCCGCTGAAGACCACGCAGCAGTCCTGTCTGAAGTGTCATGACGAGAGCGAGGAGACCCTCGTTGCACGCGTCAAGACCATTCATGACAACACGTTCAAACTCCAGCGTATCGCTGGACAGACCGTTGCACGCGCACACCGCACGGTTAAGGCTGCGATGGATGCCGGTGTACCCGATGCAGCACTCGACGATGCACGCGCGAAGATTCGCGAAGCACAGTGGTACTGGGATTGGGTTGCCGCCGAGAACGGCATGGGCTTCCATAACCCCGACAAGATCATGCGTACCCTTGGGCTTTCGATTGATCTCGCACATCAGGCAATCGAGTCCGCCGAGGGAGCACGCCACGGCTTCCAGCCGCTCTGATCGGAGCACAAAGAGACTAAAAAAGAATCGCCTCATGTTGGGGCGATTCTTTTTTGTGCATTTTTTGTTTTACAGCATCCCGCTCATCCAGATGAGACGAAGGCCGAGGCCGAACATGGCAAGCGATAGGAGAATGAGAATGACCTTGGATTTCGTCTTCTGTGAGATTGCAGCGCCGATCTGTGCGCCGACGGCGGCACCGATGGAGATGCAGATGGCGGGGGCCCAGATGATGTGATTGAGCAGGAAGTGACTGACGACACCAAACGCCGCCGAACAGGCAAGGACGAAATGCGAGGTCGCCGTCGCCATGTGTACGGGGAAGCCGAGCAGATAGACCATGAGCGGTACATGGATCACGCCGCCGCCGATGCCGAAGATGCTTGAGATGAAGCCGACGCCCGCGCTCGCACCGATGCCGAGCGAGCGGTTGAACGTAAAATCTGTGGGCAGCGTGTGGACATCCGCGTGCTTCTTGTGTGTGGCGTTCCAGTACATCATCAGTGCCATCACAAGCAGGAATGAACCGTATGAGATGTACAGCATCGGTCCTGTGAAGTCATCGACGATGTACGAGCCGAGGAATGCACCCGGCAGGGTTGCCAGCGCGAACGGGACGGCGGCAGGGAAAAATACGCGCTGCTGCCGAATATAGGCGAGTGTTCCCGAGAGCGCGTTAGAGAGAACGATGACAAGCGATGTGCCTGTGATCTGTGCTGCCGTATGAAAATACGGATAAATACCACCGTCCGAGAGGAAGAAGATAAAGATTGGAACGCAGATCAACCCGCCGCCGATGCCGACAAGCGTCCCAAATGTTCCGACAAAAAGTCCGAGTATAAGAAAGAGCAGAATATCTATTCCCATAAAAGACCCTCCCCCAATAATAACTGCATTGCTCATTATAGCACACAGGAAGTATTAGACAAGGGGACGCGCTTATGATATGATAAACGAAAAGAAGCCCGTTTGTTATTTATGGGAATTTATTTAGGAGAGCTTCTTTTCAAATTGCAATGAAAGGAGGACAGAGGAGAGCCCTGGATATCCCAGTGAAATTTTGTGTATTTAAGTGCTAAAGAAAGAAGTGACAAGCGATGGTTACATTTCTTGGTGCGCTCGCGACACTCATTGTGGGCTACATTGTTTATGGAACAATTGTAGACCGAGTGTTTGGACGTACAGGAGAGACCGCCCCCTCGATCCGACTGGAGGATGGAGTGGATTACATCCCCCTGCCGACGTGGAAGGTATTTCTCATCCAGCTCCTCAATATTGCAGGCCTCGGTCCGATCTTTGGCGCGCTCGCCGGTGCTCTCTGGGGACCGAGTGTCTATCTTTGGATCGTTTTTGGTACAATTTTTGCGGGCGGCGTGCATGACTACCTTTCCGGCATGATCTCGTTTCGCGAGGATGGAAAGAGCCTCTCAGAGATTGTCGGAAAGAATCTGGGGAACATCATGCTCCAGATTATGCGCATTTTCTCGATCGTTCTGCTCGTCCTTGTCGGCGTCGTATTTATGACGGGACCTGCAATGCTGCTTGCAAAGCTCACGGGCCTGGAAATGCTCATGTGGCTGGGCGTGATCTTTATCTACTATACAATGGCGACCCTCTTGCCGATTGATAAGATCATCGCCCGCTTCTATCCGCTGTTTGGCGTCTGCCTTATTGTCATGGCGCTCGGCATTATGGGCGGTATGCTCTTCGGTGTTGGCGGACACGTCATGCCGGAGATGACGCTCGAGAACCTGCATCCGAAACAGCTGCCGATCTGGCCGCTGCTCTTTATCACGGTTGCCTGCGGTGCCGTCTCCGGATTCCATGCGACGCAGTCACCGATCATGTCGCGCTGTCTGAAGGATGAGAGCATGGGCCGTCCGGTCTTCTATGGTGCAATGGTTGCCGAGGGCATCATCGCGCTCTGCTGGGCAGCAGCAGGCGTAACATTCTATGACGGTACTCCGGGACTCGGCGCAGCGCTCAAAGAGGCGGGCCCCGGCGGCGTTGTCTATGAGATCTGCAACGGATTTATGGGGGCAGTCGGAATCGGTGGGGTCAGCATTGGTGCGGTTCTTGCGATGCTCGGTGTTATTGCTTGTCCGATTACCTCCGGCGATACTGCGTTCCGATCGGCGCGTCTGACGCTTGCGGACTGGCTGAACATCCCGCAGAAGGAAGCACCGAAACGCCTCATCATTGCAGTCCCGATGCTCGCGATCGGGCTCATTCTTTCGCAGATGGACTTCTCCATCATCTGGCGTTATTTCTCCTGGGCAAATCAGACCCTTGCCATGATTACACTCTGGATGGGAACGGCATACCTCTACCTGCATAAGCCGGGCTCCTATGCCTATGTTGTCGCTCTTCTGCCCGCGATCTTCATGTCTGCCGTAACGACGACGTATCTTCTCCAGGCGCCTGAGGGATTTGGACTGCCGACGGACATTACGTATCCGGCAGGAATCGGATTCGCTATCCTATTCACTCTGCTCTTCGTCCGCGCATATATCCTGCGCAAACGCACGATTTGAGGAAAACTGCGTCAAAGACCGCTGTGCAGTCACACAGCGGTCTTTCTTGCAAATATCAAACATTGTGATACAATAATTATATATTTGCGGCGGATTTTTCCCGTTCGCACAAGGCAGAGGAGGAACAATACAAATGGCGCAAAACGAAGAGAAGGACGTTCCGTCGGAAGCCGTCGGCGAAGGCGTGACCAAGGCGGAGAAATTCCAAGCGTTTCTCAAGGAAAATGATATCAATTTCTTTGAGGCGCAGACACTCGCAGACGAATTCCATACGACGATCTTTCGGTCGCGCATCGAAGCAAAAGGGCAGATTTTGCCGATGGCAATTTTCATCGATGACAGCATCTTCACAATCATCCGCACACAGGTTGCGACAGGGATTAATGTGAAAAATGTCGATCGTATTAAGAACTACCTGAATACGCTTAATGCCGAGTATAAGATCTTCAAGTATTATCTTCGCGAGGACGGCAATATCTACCTCGATATCTGTGTGCCGTTTGTCGATGAGACATTTGACAGCCGCATGATCCAGACGCTCCTGCCGATCCTCGTACAGCAGCTTGAGACCGTCTATGAGGACCTGATGGCCGAGGTTTGGGCGAAGGACTAGATCTGCTCGAAATAAGAAGAGGTCGCTTTTCGTAAGAGGCGGTCTCTTTTTTGTGCAAGAAAACGAGATGAAACAGATACTCTAATGCTTGATTTCTATTTTAAATCTGAGTACAATAAAATACAGCAAAGGAAGAGAAATGTGAAATGGGGGACGGCATGAGTCTGAAGAAGATGATCAGCGGACGACAATTCTGGTCGATTCTTGCCGTTCTGTTCATTCTGCTTGGCGTTGTAATGATCGCAGGGCACCCACGCGAGGAGGCCGCATCCGCACCGCTGCCGGCGCCCGAGGATGACGTGAAGGTACTCGTGCTCAACTATCATATGGTCAACCGGATGTTCATATCACTTGCCATTGAGCCTGAGGATTTCGACTGGCAGATGAAATACCTTGTCGAACACGGCTATCATACGATCAGCCCGGACGAGCTCTACGATTTTCTTGCGGGGACGGGAAGACTGCCCGATCGTCCCGTACTTATTACGTTTGATGACGGATATGTGGACAATTATACGACAGCATATCCAATTTTGAAGAAATACAATCTCAAAGCCACGATCTTTGTTGTGACCGGATTCCTAGGTAAGCGCAAGGGGTATCTTACCTGGGATCAACTGCGTGAGATGGAGAAAAACGGAATCACTGTCGAGTCTCATACCGTGACTCACGCGCCGCTGCCGCAGTTGTCCGATGAGCGTATCCGCGAGGAACTTGTGGAGTCCAAACGGCAGGCAGAAAAAGAGCTCGGGCATCCGATTGAGTTTATTGCCTACCCAACGGGCGTGCATGATCTGCACATTGCGGATATTGCGAAAGAGGCTGGCTATAAGGGCGGCTTTACGGTCAAGTACAGTAATGTCGATCGGACCAGCAACGTGTATGCGCTCGAGCGCGTGCCGATCTTCCGCACGGGGGCGACAAACGAAGATTTTGTCGATCGTCTGCACTATACATCGAATATGACGCAGTATGGCTGGACACGAAACTAGGGGAAATGTTCGCAAGTATACAATATATTTCAAAATAATAATAAATTGACGGCAATCAAGCAATTGCAAAATTAAAACATTATGTTATAATATTTAATATAGATTCGAGCACGGGATGTGCGAGAAAACATGGATACTTCGCCCTCCTGTATTGGATCAAGCGTTAATCTGACAGCGGGATATCCCCGCGAGGGAGGAAGAACGATGAAGAAGACGATGGCAGCTGCTCTTGCAGCAGCACTGACAGTCGGCGCAGCATCCACGACCTTCGCTGCGGCAAATCCGTTCTCGGATGTGCCCCGTGACCACTGGGCATACGATGCCGTGACGCAGCTCGCAGCCGACGGCGTTGTCGAGGGCTATGGCGACGGCACGTTCCGCGGCGACCGCAGCATCACGCGCTATGAGATGGCGCAGATGGTTGCACGCGCAATGGCGAAGGGCGATCTGTCGGCATCGGATCGTGCACTTGTTGACCGCCTCGCTGCTGAGTTTGCGGATGAACTCAACAACCTCGGCGTCCGCGTCTCGAACCTCGAGCGCAATGCAGATATGGTCAAGTGGACGGGCGAACTCCGTTATCGTTATTGGAGCTTCCGCAATGAGTACGGCGACTCTGCCGGCGGAAAGGAAAAGACAAACAGAGATAAGCTCCAACTGCGTCTCTTCCCGACAGCTGAGGTTAATGACCACTGGAAGGTCAAGGCTCGTCTGACAGTCGGCAGCGATATGAAGGCGGACGAGAGCGGGAACGTCGCTCTGACCTATGCCTATGCCGACGGCAGTTATGGCCGGTTCAACGTGAAGCTCGGCAAGATGCCGCTCTACTCGAACGTGGATGACGGCCTCGTTGTGGATGACTTCTTCTCGGGTGTACAGGCATCCTACGGCGACAAGTTTAAGGTGCTGGTCGAGGCAGGCCGTTGGAATCTTGCACATGCAAACAAAGGAATCAGCGCTACAACGGACGAATCTGCCAACTATCAGGGCATTGAGCTGAGCTACCAGAGCGGCAAACTCGTCCGGAGCGGAATTGCGTATCGCCACTTCAACAGTGAAGTATTTAAGACAGCGCGCCTCTACAATGTTTCGGGCGATCCGAAAGACAGTGCAAATATCTGGTCGATTGGTGCAAAGTATGCGTTTGATAAGAACACGGCGCTCAGTGCGGCCTATGCGAAGAACACGAAGGCGGACGAGCTCAATCGTGCGGTGAGCGTTCAGTTTGACTACAAGGGCACGAAGAACGCAGATCAGGGATCTTGGGGCGCATATGTTGCGTATCGTTATGTCGCTCCCAACGCAGGTCTTGCTCCGACGTTCTCGACGGATCATCTTACCGGAGGTGTGACAACCTATGGAACGAAGGGCTGGGATTTCGGCATCGGCTATGTTCCGTTCAAGAATATTTTGACGCAGATCCAGTACTTCAACGGCAAGGAACTCGAGTTAAAGGATAAGGTTCAGACGCTCTACGGACGTGTCAGCTTCTTCTTCTAAGGCAAATTTTTGATCTTCTGCGGATACCAAGCACTGCAGCTGCAAATGAAGTATTCTGCCCCCAAAAGTTAGGCTTATGGGATCTAACTTTTGGGGGCATTGTTATGGCAGAATATAGTATGGGTATACGTACGCCTGCAAAGAATCTTCACGGGTGCAGACTCCATATCTGCATCCCGCATCAGAAGATTACAGTTGATTGTCTGGACTGTACATTGAATATGACGCAGTATGGTCAGATACGTAACAGAGAAAATATTTGCGGCTATATAATATATTTCGAATAATGATAAATTAATTACTTTAAGTATTTGCAAATCTAAAACATTATGTTATAATGCTAGACACAGATTCAAGTACAGGGTGTGCGAGGGAACATGGATACTCGATCCTCCTGTCTTGGGTCAAGAATTAATCTGACTGCGGGATGCTCCCGCAAAGGAGGAAGAACTATGAAGAAGACGATGGTGGCTGCCCTCGCGGCAGCGCTGACGGTCGGTGCGGCGTCCACGACGTTCGCTGCAGCAAATCCGTTCTCGGATGTGCCCCGTGACCACTGGGCATACGATGCTGTGACGCAGCTCGCTGCCGATGGCGTTGTCGAGGGCTACGGCGACGGCACGTTCCGCGGCGACCGCAATATCACGCGCTATGAGATGGCGCAGATGGTTGCACGCGCAATGGCGAAGGGCGATTTGTCAGCATCGGACCGTGCTCTCGTTGACCGCCTTGCTGCTGAGTTCGCGGATGAACTCAACAACCTCGGCGTCCGCGTCTCGAACCTCGAGCGCAACGCTGACATGGTGAAGTGGACGGGTGAGCTCCGTTATCGCTATTGGAGCCGCCGCGACAGCAATGACCATACTGCCGGTGTGGATTCGAAAAAGGCAAACACGAACCAGCTTCAGCTTCGCCTCTTCCCGACGGCCGAGGTCAACGATCACTGGAAGGTCAAGGCTCGTCTGACGGCAAGCAACAACATGAAGACGGATGAGAGCGGCAATGTTTCTCTGACCTACGCCTATGCACACGGCTCGTACGACAAGTTCGATGTGAAGCTCGGCAAAATGCCCCTCTTCTCGAGCGTCGACGACGGTCTCGTTGTGGATCACTTCTTCTCCGGTGCACAGGTGACCTTCGGCAATAAGGTCAAGGTTGCTCTTGAGGCCGGCCGCTGGAATCTTAAAAACGCCAACAAGGGGATTGCTGCTGCTGCGACGGATACGGCTGCAAACTACCAGGGCATTGAGCTGAGCTACAGCAACGGCAAGCTCGTTAACAGCGGTGTTTCGTATCGCCACTTCAAGAGCGATGCGTTTAAGCTTGTAACGAATGGTTACAACACCACGGGTACGGCTGAAGATACGGCTGCAATCTGGTCGGTCGGCGCAAAGTATGCGTTCGACAAGAACATTGCACTCAGCGCTGCCTATGCAAAGAACACGAAGGCAGACAAGCTGGATCATTCCAGCAGCTTCCAGCTTGACTACAAGGGCACGAAGAAGTCCGACATGGGTTCGTGGGGCGCATACGCTGCATACCGTTATGTTGCAGCAAATGCTTCGCTTGCACCGACCTACTCCACGGCGGATCTTCTGGCCAACCTGACCCCGTATGGTATGAAGGGCTGGGACTTCGGCATCGGCTATGTTCCGTTCAAGAACGTCCTGACGCAGGTACAGTACTTCAACGGCAAGGAGCTCACGACGGACGACAAGGTTCAGACCCTCTACGGCCGCGTCAGCTTCTTCTTCTAAGACAAACTTGCGATTTCATCGCATACAAAAAGAGCACTGCAATTGCAGTGCTCTTTTTGTATGAGGGTATTTTTACAATATCTCCCGCAAAATCCACGGCACCAACGGCTCGCGGCAGGGCGGACCAATACGGTCTGCCGCCGCCTTTGCATCTGCGGAGGCATCTTCAGGTGCGATGCCGATATCTGCCATGCGCAACAGCCCAACATCGTTCTCATAGTCGCCGCAGGAGATGACGCGCCGCTTCGCATAGGCGGGCAGAGCGTGCAGAATCTCTGCCATTGTTCCCTTGCTCGTGCCGGGCGGAACGAACTCGAGATAGTTTGCCTCCGAGTAAAAGGATGTAGAGCATTGATCAATGCCCAGCTCTTTTGCCAATCGCTCGATAAAACTCAGGTTGATGGGAGCATCGCAGATAAAGAATTTCAGCCATGTCTCGTCCTCTACTGCGCGCAGAGTCGTGTGGCTGACGTTGTAGAACTCGTCTTCCAGGCGCGGATCATCGTTCTCCTCGGGGCTGATGATATTGCACTGCTCCGCCGTATAGACTTCAACGCAGGCACGCGGAAACTGATAAAGAATACGTGCGGCGAATGTGCGCCAGAGATCCTCCTCAAGTGTGCGCGTTTCGAGCACCTGATTTGCCGCAATGTCTTTGAGCATTGCGCCGTTGAAGAAGATGCTCGGCGCATTGACGGTGATGCCATCAAGGTAGGGGAGAGCAGCTTCCGGCGTGCGTCCCGTCGCAACGGCAAAAGCTCCTCCCGCCGCCGTAAACGCGTTCAGTGCCTGCAGATTTTCCTCGGAGATGCCCTCATAACGCGGGATGAGCGTACCGTCCAGATCGCTGATCAGGAGGATATCGTCGTATCGTTTTTTACTCATAATGCCTCGATGTCCGTTAGATAGTTTGCCATCATTGTTCTGCCCTCCGGAGTTAGGATCGACTCGGGGTGGAACTGTATTCCCTCAATGGGGAGCGTCTTGTGACGTACGCCCATGATCATGCCGTCATCGAGTTCGCTCGTGATCTCAAGTACCTCCGGCAGGCTTTCGCGTTCAATGATAAGGGAATGATAGCGTGCGACCTGCGCATCGGAAGAGATATTGCGATAGAGACCTGTGCCGTGATGGCGAATGGGGGAGGCTTTGCCATGGACAATCTCATCTGTGCGAATAACTTTGCCGCCGAACACTTCGCCGATCGCCTGATGACCAAGGCAAATGCCGAGAATCGGGAGCCTTCCGCCAAGTTCGCGTATGACCTCCTCTGTGATGCCCGCATCCTTCGGAAGACCGGGGCCGGGGGAGATGATGATGCCCTTGTAATTCTTGGATCGAATTTCTTTGACGTTTGTCTTATCGTTGCGGATGACCTCGATCTCTGCGCCGAGATTCCGCAGCATCTGGTAGATGTTGTAGGTGAAGGAATCGTAGTTGTCAAGCAAAAGCAACATCGTTTTCCACCTCCTCTACCACCTCGAAGAGAGCCTTTGCTTTTTGGAGGATCTCGAGATATTCCTTCTCGGGCACAGAGTCCTTGACAATGCCCGCGCCGGACTGGATGATCGCTGTATCGTCATTTTCGATGCACATTGTACGCAGGGTGATGCACATGTCCATATTGCCTCGAAAATCCATATAACCCACTGTTCCGGCATAGAAACCGCGCGGCTCGGGTTCGAGCTCATGGATGATCTCCATCGCGCGCAGCTTTGGCGCGCCGCTGACAGTTCCCGCGGGAAAGGTTGCGCGCAGGACATCCATCGGTGCATAGGCGGGATCAATCGCGCCGACAACGCTGCTCACCATGTGGGAGACATGGGAGAACCGTTCTACTGCCATGAGTTTTGGAACGCGGACCGTACCGGGCACGCTGATGCGTCCGAGATCGTTGCGTGCAAGATCGACGAGCATTGCATGCTCCGCACATTCCTTTGCATCGGCACGCAGGTCTGCCGCGAGTGCGGCATCCTCCTCGTCTGTCTTGCCCCGTTTGCGCGTCCCGGCGATGGGATAGGTATAGACGGTACCGCCGGAGACTTTGATCAGCATCTCGGGAGACGCGCCGACCAGCTTTACCGTGCCAAAGTTGTAGTAGAACATATAAGGCGACGGGTTGACTTGGCGCAGGCGCCGATAGAAGAGGAATGCCGGGCGCGTGATCTTCTCGCGAAAGCGAAAAGACGGCACTGCCTGAAAGATATCGCCGGCGTAGATATGCTCTTTAACTCTTTGAATCACATTGAGAAAATCGGCCGGCGCTTTTCCATAGCGCGCTATAAAGTCCACGGGTGTCTTTCGCTTTGTCGCCGCCGCCGCGGGTACAGGGAAGGGGGCGGAAAGTCGTGTACGCATTGCGGTGAGGCGTTCCGCAATCATATCGTAGAGTTCGCTCGGATCGTCTCCTTCTTTGATATCCGCAAGATAGTGCAGCTGCGCACTGTTTCGCAGAGCATCGTAGACGACGAGATAGCGGCACATCATGAACTGCCCGAGCAGCTGCTCGCTGTCGAGTTCAACGCCGCGCACACGGTCGAATGTCGCTGCCGTCTCATAGGAAAAATAGCCCGCAAGTCCGCCGTGTACAAGCGGGAGAGACTCTCTGCCCGCTGCATCGGCAGGAATAAAACGCGCTGCGTATGTTTTCATCGTTTCATGCGGCGCGCCGGCGATGCTCTTCATGAGGCCGTTCTCGTTGATGAGCAGTTTGTCTGCAAATACCTGCACACGCACAAACGGCTCGCCTCCGATGAACGAGTAACGGCCGAACTGCTGTTGGGTCGTGTCGACGGACTCCATAATGTAGCCCTTTTTGTCGCCGACGAGCTTGTAGTAGATAGAGACGGGAGTATCAAGATCCATCGTCAGCTCAGTGGAGACTGTGATCAGATTTGCAGTCTTTGCAGACGCAATAAATGTTTCTTTCGTCGGCGTAAACTTCATCCGTTGATCTCCATGACGACGTCGCGTTCGTTCCGGCCGAGGATCCAGCCGAGGACTTTGAGCTCTGCGTAGAGCATCTGCTGCTGCTCACGGTTGTTCTCGCGGCTGAGTTTCAGCTGCTTATACTGCTGGCGGCCGAGATTATAGCGCGCAAGAATCTCCGCCTCGCTGCGCATCCTGTGCCGTGCATCTGCATGCATGCGCACGAGTTCCTCCACTTCAGCTTCGCCATAGGCAGGGGGCTTCGGCGGCGCTGCCATCTGTCTTACGAGATCGGTAATCTCGCGATCATTCATGGTCATGGGTATCTCCCTTTCTAGAATAGAGATGCGGCCGCAGAGGATTTACTGCGCCTTTGCGCCGCGTTTTTCCAAATATTGTATCATTGCATTCGCAACATGTTTTGCATCCTTGACGACCTGTACGACATTCCACGGGCCGAGCACGACATCGCCCGCCGAAAATACGCCGTCACGTCCGGTCATGCCGTTCTCATCGACCTTGACCAGACCTTTCTCGGTAAGTTCAATGCCCGTTGTCGTACGCGCAATCTTATCTTTTGCTGCCTGACTTGCAGCGATGACCGTGCTGTCTGCGGGGATGAGATAGGGCTCGCCCTCGCTGATGAGGTTCTGGTTCTCATCAAAGACACGGTCATACATCATCGGCCCTTCGGGCGTGACGGAGTGAATGCCCTTTGCGTACTCGATCTCACAGCCGTCCATGAGCGCGTACTCAAGTTCGCGCTCGCTTGCGGAGATTCCGTTGCGGCGGGCATATATGGTGACGTAACGGCTGCCCTTGCGAATCGCCGTGCGTGCGACATCCATTGCAGAATTGCCCGAGCCGATGACGGCGACGCGGTCGCCGAGGCGATAGACATCAGGATTTTGGAGATAGTTTACGGCGTAGTGGCAGTTGCCGAGCGTTTCGCCGTGAATACCGAGGCTCTTGGCCCGCCATGCGCCCGTCCCCATAAAAATCGCTTCATAACCGTCACGGAAGAGATCATCTATACTGAGCGCGCCGCCGATGGTCGTGTTCGGACGGATATGAATGCCGATCGTGCGGAGCTTTTCTGCGTAGCGGTCAATGGTTGAAGGCGGAAGACGAAAATCGGGAATACCGTAACGGAGCATGCCGCCGATCTTTTGCATGCGCTCGAAAATAGTGACGCCGTAGCCTTCCTGCGCGAGCTTGACTGCGACAACAATACCTGCAGGGCCCGCGCCGATCACAGCAACGTTATGCCCGTTGTAGGACTTGCGCGTGAGGACGAGCTTGTCGAGATAAGTATCGGAGATATAGTGTTCAATGCTTGAGATCTGGATCGGTGCGCCGCGCCGTCCCTGTATGCAGTTGCCCTCGCACTGTGCATCGTGGTCGCAGACGAGCGAGCAGAAAACGCTCATCGGATTGTTGTCGTAGAGCATGGCGCCCGCCTCGTTGATCTTGCCGTCGAGGAAGAGGCGGATCATCTCGGGCACATTGGTCTGCACAGGGCAGCCCTTGATTCGGCACAGGGGCTTTTTGCACTGGAGACAGCGCCGCGCCTCATTGATAACGTGAATAGCCATAGCGAATGGCTCCTTTCGTTTCGTTTGCTTCTTAAAATATTGTATACACAGAGATTATTATAACACACTTCGCTCGGCCTGTCATAGGAAGTGCAAAAGAAAAAGCCATTGTTTGCGCATGACTTTGCTCATAATGCTTCACGCGTGATTTTCTGTTGGCAGCTTCTTATTTAAAGAGCTGCATGAACAAAGCTCTGACAGTTTCCGTTTTACGATCGACAATAATTTGAGGGACAAAAAGAGATCTCATATTTAAAATAAAAGTTCATATGAACAGAAAAAATGAAAATAAAAAGAAGAGAAACGTAATCAATATGTAAATTTAAATAAAAAAAGCTTGTCCACATTGAAGATATGTGATAATGTTGATATTATCCATTATAAGGGAATAGAAATATGGGTTTTGGAAAGGAGCGCAATCATATGCAGTTTAAATCCATTCGGACGAAACTTCTCGCATCTGTATTGCCGGTCATGCTGGTAGGTTTTCTTGTTTTCTTTGCTGTGAGTTATAACATGGCGAGCAACATGCTGGTGGAAGATGCAGATACCATCGGCAAGGGCGTCGGAAAGCAGGCGGCAGTACAAATACAGCGTGTCTTTGAAACGAATCGGGTTCACCTCGATATTATGGCGCGCAATGAGGCGATTCTGCATGGGGATCATGCAGCGAAACTCGCTGAGTTGCGGCAAGTGAAGCAGAATACAGACGTATTCTCAAACATTACCTATTTGGATGTCAACGGCGTTGGATTTGATTCAGACGATAATGCCGGAGATCGTTCGGATCGTGACTACTTCAAGAAGGTTGTGCAGACAAAGAAGACAGTCGTCTCTGAACCGATCATTTCTGCGGTCACCGGAAAAGTTGTTGCCGTTATCGCCGTTCCTGTGTTGGAAAACGGTGCTCTTACCGGTGTTGTGACCGGTACGATCGGACTCTCGCTTTTTGATGATACCCTGGCAAAGCTGTCGACATACCGTACGGGACAGCTTGTCGTTCTGGATGAGACGGGACTTGCCATCATTCATCCGAACGAGCCTGCGCAGGTCGGTAAGCTCGACTTCAGCAAGGAAGTGTCGAGCGTCAAGATATCGATGAGCCTGGTGGATGCATTCAAGTCCGTTATTGACAAGGACGAGCCTGCGATCGCACACTATGAGCGCGAGTCCGGCGAGGGGATGACGGGCATTCTCGTGCCAATTCATCTCGACGGACGTCGCTGGGTCGTCCTGTCGGAAGTATCTGACAGCGAAATCTTTGAAGATGCACATAACCTGCTGCTTGTTCTGGCAGGTCTGACCATCGTTATCCTGCTCATCATCTCGGCGATCATTTTCTACATCTCGAACAGCTTTGCGGCAAATATCCAGAAAGCAGTTCGTGTCTGTGAGATTATCAACAGCGGAGATCTGCGTGATCGGCCAAAGACAATTACCTCACAGGATGAGTTGGGACAGCTCTCGGATGGTCTCATCCAGATGCGCCAGACACTCAATAAGCTGATTAAGGCCATTCAGTCGAATGCAACAGAACTTTCAACATCGGCAGAGGGACTGACGGAAGCATCGCAGCAGTCGGCAGAGGCGTCGAATCACGTTGCTATGTCGATCACGGAGATCGCTGAAGGCGTGGAGCGTCAGTCTGAGGCATCGAGTTCGGTTGCCAATGCCGCAGCGTCCATTTCCACACATGCGGCAGATATGTCGAACCAGGCAGGTGTGGTTGCGGATGTCACGAATAATACCGTAGACCGTGTCCACGAGGGACGTCGCTCCATCGACGAGGTCGTAAACTACATGGAGCAGATTAAGACAGGATCGGAGACGGTTGATGCGGCGATCTCGGCGCTCGGCAAGAGTTCGGAGGAGATCAGCCACAGCGTCGAGGTCATTGGCAGCATCGCGGAGCAGACGAACCTGCTCGCGCTGAATGCGGCGATTGAGGCAGCACGTGCGGGAGAGCATGGACGCGGATTTGCCGTTGTTGCCGAAGAGGTTCGCAAGCTCGCGGAAGAATCAGGCGAGTTCTCGAAGAAGATCTCCGAGACCATGCAGTCGGTACAGGCTGATATGGTGCGTGCCGTTGAGGCAGGAAAGCGCGGCAGCGAGTATGTCGGGCACGGACTCGAATCGGTTCGCACGGCAGATGATGTGTTCCAGTCCATCTCGGCGGCAATTCAGCAGCTTGGCGATGGGGTAAAGGGAATTACGGCCGGTATTCAGGAGATGGAGTCTGAGACGCAGACGGTCCGTGCACAGATCGAGGAGATTCAGAAGGTCAGCACGGGGAATGCGGACAGCGCTCAGAATGTGTCTGCTGCGACCGAGGAGCAGTCCGCTTCGATGGAGGAGATTGCTGCGGCAACGCGTCGTCTCTCGAACCTTGCGGACGAACTCGCGGAAGAGACAAAGAAGTTCAAGCTTTAAACCAAATCCAAAATACAAGGAAGGGTCGCTGCTCTTGCAGCGGCCCTTTTACTGTTGTATGATAGAAATATATAAGGAGGCGTTGTCATGGGAAAAGCGATGATTATTGGCGCGGGCGGTGTTGCAAGCGTTGCCGTACATAAATGCTGCCAGAATCCGGAGGTATTTGAGGAAATTCTCATCGCCTCGCGCACGAAGTCGAAATGTGATGCGCTGAAGGAGAAGCTAGACGGAGGAAAGACAAAGATTCGGACCGCTGCCGTGGATGCGGACGACGTGCCGGCGCTGACAGCGCTTATCCGCGAGTTTCGGCCGGAGGTCGTGCTCAACCTAGCTCTCCCATATCAGGATCTGCATATTATGGATGCATGTCTTGCGGCAGGAGCACATTATGTGGACACGGCGAATTACGAGCCGGAGGATACGGCAAAATTTGAATACAGCTGGCAGTGGGCGTATGCGGACCGCTTTCGTGAGGCGGGGCTGACGGCGCTCCTTGGCTCGGGCTTTGATCCGGGCGTAACGGGAGTGTTCAGTGCATATGCAATGAAGCATGAGTTTGATGAGATCAACTATATCGATATCCTCGACTGCAACGGCGGCGACCACGGCTATGCCTTTGCGACGAACTTCAACCCCGAGATCAATATCCGCGAGGTCTCGGCGAAGGGGAGCTATTGGGAGAACGGCGCATGGGTCGAGACGGAGCCGATGGAGATCAAACGCGTCTATGATTTCGCTGAGGTCGGGCCGAAGGATATGTATCTCCTGCATCATGAAGAACTTGAATCGCTGGCAAAGAATATCAAAGGAATCAAGCGTATTCGCTTCTTTATGACGTTCGGCGAGAGTTATCTGACCCATCTGCGATGCTTGGAGAATGTCGGTATGACCTCGATTGAGCCGATTGATTTCGAGGGACATAAGATCATTCCGCTGCAGTTTCTCAAGGCAGTTCTGCCGGATCCGGCGAGCCTGGGTTCGCGCACAAAGGGCAAGACGAACATCGGCTGCATCTTCCGCGGGAAGAAGGACGGAAAGGATAAGACTTACTACCTCTATAATGTCTGCGATCATGAGGAATGCTACGCTGAGGTCGGTTCGCAGGCGGTTGCCTATACGACGGGCGTGCCGGCGATGATCGGTGCGATGATGGTGATGACGGGGAAATGGCGTCGCCCCGGCGTGTTCAATGTTGAGGAATTCGATCCGGATCCGTTTATGGATGCTCTGAACATTTGGGGCCTTCCGTGGCAGGAGAACCGTGCTCCGGTGCTGGTAGACTGATGGTACTGCAAGCGGAATTGGAATGGCGGGCGGAGTGGAACGAGGTCCCGACACCCTCCTATCTCGTCTACGAAGAGCTTCTTGAGAAGAATCTCAAAATTCTTGCCGGGATCGCAGAAGATACGGGAGCAAAGGTGCTTCTCGCTCAGAAGTGTTTCTCCATGTACCATTACTATCCGCTGATCGGGAAGTATCTCTCCGGGACAACGGCGAGCGGCATCTATGAGGCGCGTCTCTCTCAGGAGGAAATGGGCAAGGAGAATCACGTCTTTAAGCCTGCCTACGATGCGGAGGAGATCCGTCAGCTTGCGCAGATCTGCGACCACATCATCTTCAATTCGTTTACTCAGTGGGAGCGCTTTGGCAGAGCAGCCCGTGCACAGGGAGCGTCCTGCGGCATCCGCATCAATCCCGAGTGCTCGACCCAGGAGCACGCAATCTATGACCCCTGTGCCCCCGGCTCGCGGCTGGGCGTAAAGCTTGCAGACTTTCGCGAAGACCTGCTCGAGGGAATCGAAGGACTGCACTTTCATACGCTCTGTGAGCAGGGAGCGGATGCTCTTGAGGTGACACTTGCGGCAGTGGAGGAGAAGTTCGGCAAATATCTTCACGGGATGAAATGGCTGAACTTCGGAGGCGGGCATCATATAACGCGCGAGGACTATGATATCCCTCTGCTCAAGAAACTGATCGGCCATGTGCAGGAGACCTATGATGCGGCAGTCTATCTTGAGCCGGGGGAAGCGGCCGCATTGAATGCAGGGGTGCTCGTTGCCGAAGTGCTCGAGGTACAGACGGGCGGCAACGTTATCCTCAACACTTCGGCAACCTGCCATATGCCCGATGTGATCGAGATGCCTTATCGCCCTCCTGTCGTCCATGCGGGGGAAGCAGGAGAGAAGACTCACACCTACACGTTTGCCGGACCAACCTGCCTTGCAGGAGATACGATCGGTACGTATTCGTTTGATACGCCGCTCAGTGTCGGCGATCGTGTGGTATTCGGCGATATGGCGATCTATACGATGGTGAAGAACAATACCTTCAACGGCATTCCTCTGCCGAATATCATCGCTGTTTCTCCAAGCGGTGCGTGGGAAATTGTGCGTGCATTCAGCTATGATGATTTTAAGATGCGGCTTTGAATAAGAGGAAGGATCGCAGATTTTGCGGTTCTTTTCTTTTGCACTGAGGAATCAACAAAATCTACTGCAGGTTAATTTATGTTTATCTTGTAGGTGCCGTATCGTGTGGATAGAAAGGAGCGAATGCGATACAAAGGGATGTGAAAGCGGCGATAAGCCGCAGAAGTTTTCTCAAAGGAGGGAGATGTGCCCCTCCTGTCACGGTGTTGCCGAGATCAAGAAGGTAACAGCGCGGTACGGTGTAACGAGAGCCTGCATGATCCCGCCCATCTGGCGGGCAATGAGAACCCGCAGGACTGCCACAGCGTGCATCATCTGCAGTCCGCGAAAAAAGTGTACGGCATGCCAGGGCGTGCACTGGAAATTGGATGCAAGTTGGGAGAAGAAAAGAACTGTATGGGACCTTTTACCAATGACAAACAGTAAATAAAAATAATTATTAAAAAGTATAAATTTCTATTGACAAGAAATACCCATTGTGATATCATCAAACACATCAAAAGGACATATCCAATCGCCTGGAAGATAAGCGGTTGGTTTCAGCAAAAGGAGGATATCTAATGTCACTCATCAACAAGGAAATCAGCGATTTTAAGGTAGATGCATTTCAGAAGAAGGAAGGTTCTGCACAAGGGGAGTTCAAGCAGTACACAAAGGCAGACCTCAAGGGTAAGTGGAGCGTGTTCTTCTTCTACCCGGCAGACTTCACGTTTGTCTGCCCGACGGAGCTGGCAGATCTTCAGGATCAGTATGCAGAATTCCAGAAACTCGGCTGCGAGATCTTCGGCGTCTCCTGCGATTCCCACTTCGTGCACAAAGCATGGCATGAGAGTTCCGATCTTGTCGGCAGGCTGACGTACCCGATGCTTGCAGATCCGACGGCGAAGCTTGCACGCGATTTCGATGTCTACATTGAGGAGGACGGCCGTTCTGAGCGCGGTACGTTCGTTGTGAACCCCGAGGGCAAGATCGTTTCCTACGAGGTAAGCGCGGGCAATGTTGGCCGCAACGCTGCAGAGCTCCTCCGCAAAGTGCAGGCACTCCAGTTCGTCGCTGAGCATGGTGACGAGGTTTGTCCCGCACGTTGGAAGCCGGGTGAAAAGACACTCAAGCCGAGCTTCGATCTCGTCGGCAAACTCTAAGATACAGGCAAGAGCACTTCGCGAGGGCGCTCGCGAGGTGCTTTTTCCTATCAGCCAGAAAAAGAGGTGCTTTGGTGGACAAAATGTATGATGCCGTTATCGTTGGAGGGGGCCCCGCAGGTCTTTCTGCAGCGATCTATTTGGCGCGTGCGAAATGCAAAGTGCTTGTTATAGAAAAGGAAAAGATCGGCGGGCAGATTACCATTACCGCCGATGTCGTGAACTATCCCGGCACGGGGAGGGTCAGCGGTTCTGAGCTTGCAGCGCAGATGGAGCAGCAGGCACGCGGATTTGGTGCGGAGTTCGTCTCCGCAGAAGTCATCGGTCTAAAGCTCGATCAGGATGTTAAGGAGCTTGAGACGACGGCGGGTACAGTACAGGCGCTGAGCGTCATCCTTGCCACGGGAGCAAATCCGCGCAAGGTGGGCTTCCTCGGAGAGAAGAAATTCCAGGGGCGCGGCGTTGCCTACTGCGCAACTTGCGATGCGGAATTCTTTTCCGGGATGGACATCTTCGTCATCGGCGGCGGTCTTTCGGCAGTGGAGGAGAGCATGTTCCTTTCGCGCTACGGAAGATCCGTCACCATACTCGTGCGCAGTGACAAGTTCCGCGCGCCGCAGACAACAGTGGATGCGCTTGCCAACTATCCGAATATCAAGGTGCGCTTCAACACCGTTGTGGAGCGCGTCGACGGTGAGACGATGATCTCCCGTGCCGATTTCCGCAACAGCGCGACGGGAGAGGTGGAGCATTATACGGCAAAAGAAGGAGAGACGTTCGGCGTCTTTGTCTTTGCCGGCTATCTCCCGAATACCGGATTGTTCCGCGATCAGGTCGTACTGAACGAGGACGGCTATGTTATTACGAACGAGGAAAAGGAGACGAGTGTCAAAGGCGTCTTTGCGGCAGGCGATGTCTGCATCAAGACACTGCGCCAAGTTGTGACGGCGGTCTCGGACGGCGCGATCAGCGCCGTTGCAGCGGAGCGGCATGCGGCAGCGCTGCACGATCGATTGAAGCTGCCTGCATTTGTGCGTGCCGAGGTGGATACGAACCGCTTTGAACAACGTAAGTCCTCCATTGAAAAAGAGGCAGCAGAGGGGAATGAGACAAACTTCATCTCCGCCGATATTCGTGAGCAGCTGGCGGTTGTCTTTGATAAATTTGCGGCGCCGGTCAAGGTTGTCGGTCATTATGACGACGGCGATCTCTCGCGTGAGCTGCGCGGCTTTATGGATGAGTTTGCAGGGCTCACGGATAAGGTAAGCTACGAGGAGCGCAAAGACGCGAACGGCGCTCCGGGGCTTGAACTGTTCTATGCCGATGGGACGCCGAGCGGCATTACTTTCCATGCTGTTCCGGGCGGACATGAGTTCAACTCGTTCATCCTGGCTCTTTACAATGTGGCAGGCCCCGGACAGGAGCTGCGTCCCGAAACGCGCGCGAAAATTGAGCAGATTTCTGCCCCTGCCGATGTTAAGGTCCTCATGTCGCTGTCCTGCACGATGTGCCCCGATGTTGTGGCCGCAGTGCAGCGTATTGCGGCAGAGCGAAAAGACATCCGTGCGGACATCTATGATATCCGCTATTTCCCCGAGCTGAAAGAGAAATACAGCGTCATGAGCGTGCCCTGCATGGTCGTGGGGGAAGAACTGCACTTTGGCAAAAAGAACATTGACGAAGTCGCCGACATCCTCGGGAATCGCTGATCATTACGGCGGAGCATTTCTGTTGCCTGCGTCCCTGAGCAAGGCGCATACGGGCGGAAGAATGTCCTGCCGATTGATATATGTGTATCTGTGTATTATGAAAGAAGGAGAGCATTATGGAACTCAAGGGATCACAAACCGAGAAAAACCTCTGGGCCGCATTTGCCGGTGAATCGCAGGCGCATGCGAAGTATCTCTTTTATGCATCGCAGGCGAAGAAAGACGGCTATGTCCAGATTGCAAACATTTTCGATGAGACGGCGGTTAACGAGAAGGCACATGCGAAGATCTGGTTCAAACTTGTGAGCGGCATCGGCGACACAAAGGAGAATCTTGCTGCTGCCGCCGCCGGAGAAAATGAGGAATGGACGAGCATGTACCCCGAGTTTGCCCGTGTGGCACGTGAGGAAGGCTTTGACAAGATTGCCCGCCTCTTTGATGCCGTCGGCAAGATTGAGAAAGAGCACGATACGCGATACAATTTGCTCCTCGAAAACGTCAAGGAGGACACGGTATTCCGGCGTGATGAGAAGATCATCTGGCAGTGCCTGAACTGCGGCTACGTTTGCGAGAGTACGAAGGCCCCGATGAAGTGTCCAGTCTGTGAGCACCCGCAGTCCTTCTTCCAGCAGCTCGTGCAGGATTATTAAATCTCTTCGTCGAATCCAAGAGATGCACGGCTGCCGTATGAGAAAATCCCCGCCGTAAGGCGGGGATTTTTGTTTCACAGGAGGATAAAATGTCAATGCGACATCAATTTGATCTCTCATCTTATCTCGTCATAGGTCCCGAAAATACGAACGGACGACCCGTTGCGCACATCATTGCAGAAGCGCTGCGCGCAGGATTTACCTTTGCTCAAATCCGCGCAAAGCACGCAGAAGCAGCTGAGATCATCCGGCTTGCACGCGCGGCCGCAGATGCCATCGCCGGGCAAAAGAAGTCGGATGAGGTGGCTCTTGTTATCAACGATCGGCTGGATGTTGTGCTCGCTGCGCGGGAGCTGAGGATAAAGGTGGACGGCGTGCATGTCGGGCAGGAGGATATCCCGCCCGCTGTCTGCCGCAAGTATCTCGGCGTGAATGCCGTAATTGGCCTCTCTGCGCGTACTTCGGATCTGATCAACTATGTGGAGAGCTGTGACACATCGTGCATTGATTACTTCGGCGCAGGGCCGCTCCATGCGACGGCGACAAAGCCCGATGCAGGGATGGATCAGAATGGAAAAATTGTCACACGCAGCCTTGACGAACTGCGTGCGCTGCACCGCGTCAGTCCACTGCCGGTCGTTGTAGGCGGGGGAGTTAAGGCAGATGATCTGCCCGCGCTTCGGGCGACCGGCGTTGACGGATTCTTCGTCGTCAGTGCCGTAGCGGGAGCAGAGCATCCCTATACTGCGGCGAAGGAACTGGTGCGCTGCTGGCACAGCTAAGCAGTTGCAGGGGCTGCGCCAGAGAAAATCATTTACGCATACCAGCGCAGGAGGCTCTGCGTGCCGTCTGCGCCGCCGCCGCGCTCCTCGAGCGTGCGCGCCTCGCACAGCACTTGCTCCAGGATCGGCAGATCGACTCCGTATTCTTTGCTTGTTTCTGTACCAATCGTCATGTCCTTGACAAAATGTTTGATCATAAACCCCGGGGCAAAGTTGCCGTCCAGTGCCATGCGGATCATATGGGACATCTGAAAGCTTGCTGCTGCGCCGCCTGAGATGGATGCAAATACTTTCTCCGTATCGAGACCTGCAGCGCGCGCGTATGCAAACGCCTCGCAAGCTCCTGCGAGTGCACCTGCAATCGCGATCTGATTCGCCGCTTTTGTTTTCTGACCGGCACCTGCGCCGCCCTCGTAGATAATATTTTTGCCCATCACGGAGAAGATGGGACGCATTGCCTCATAGGCCGCTTCACTGCCGCCGACGAGAATATTCAGCGAGGCATTGCGTGCGCCTATATCACCCCCGGTTACTGGAGCATCAAGCGCGTATATCCCGCGTTTTTTTGCTTCTTCGTAGATACGCTCGGCGAGTGCCGGCGAGGAGGTCGTCATATCGACTGCGTACGCGCCGGCGCTGAGGTTTGCGAGAATGCCGTCTGCACCGAGGTAGATTTCCTCCACGTCCTTCGGATAGCCGACAATGGTGATGACGACATCCTGTCCGCGCGCACATGCGCCAGGACTGCTGCAGTATTTTGCCCCGCGGGCGACGAGAGCGTCCCCCTTCGATTTTGTGCGGTTGTAGACGCTGAGCTCAAATCCTGCATCCAGGAGATGTCTCGCCATGGCCGCGCCCATGATGCCAAGTCCGATAAATCCGATCTTTTTCATAACATCTGCCCCCCGTTTCATTATATTGTTTCTGCGTTCAGTGTAGCATAAAATCCTGTGGAAATGCAGGATTTTTTTGTTTTATTCCGAATTTTATAGAGCAAGAAAGCACTTTGGATCACAAAGGGAGGATGTCCTATGCGGATCGAATTTTTGGGTGCGGCACACGTTGTTACGGGCTCATGTTATCTGCTCCATGTGGGGGATCACAGATATTTGGTGGACTGCGGCATGTATCAGGGAACGCGGCGTCTGCGCGAGATGAACTATGAGGAGTTTCCATTTAATCCCGCGGAGATTGAGGCAGTCTTTCTGACGCACGCACATATCGACCATTGTGGGCGTATTCCGCGGCTCGTACGCGAGGGGTTTCGCGGCAAGGTCTATGCAACGCAGTCAACCTGCGATTTGGTCCGCATCATGCTGCCGGATTCGGCGCATATTCAAGAGAGTGATACAGAACTCTTCAATCGAAAAAATGCACGCAGGAGCGAAGCGCCGATCTCGCCGCTTTATACGCAGGCGGATGCCTTTGCAGCGCTCGAACTCTTCGAGCCCGTTTCTTACCATGCCCCGCTGCAGGTGAATAATCTGAAGCTCGTTTTCCGCGATGCAGGGCATATTCTGGGCTCGGCGATCTTGGAAATGACGGTGGAGGAGAACGGGCAGACGACCAAACTTGTCTTCTCAGGTGATCTCGGCCAACCGAATCAGCCTATTCTGCGTGATCCGGAGACGATCGTGGGAGCGGATTTTCTGCTTGTGGAGTCCACCTATGGCGACCGCATCCACCGTGACTACGACAAGGAGACGGCGCTGCTTGAGGTCATCCGCGATACCATGGACCGCGGCGGCAATGTGATTATTCCGTCTTTTGCCGTCGGAAGAACGCAGACCCTGCTGTATTATTTTTACAATCTCTGGAAGGAGGGACGTCTGGAGGGAGACATTCCCATCATCATCGACAGCCCGCTGGCCATCCAGGCAACGCGCATTTTTCTTAAAAACTATGAGGACTTTGACGAAGAGACGATTGCATTCTTTGGCGAGAAAGGAACGATTCCGTCGTTCCCGCAGGTACGTATTGCGGAAACGGCGGCGGAGTCGCGTGCACTCAACTCTGCCGAGGGCTCGGCGATCATCCTGTCCGCTTCAGGAATGGCAGATGCGGGGCGCGTTCTCCATCATCTCAAACACAACCTCTGGCGACCGGAGTCCACGGTGCTCTTTGTCGGCTATCAGGCGGAGGGAAGTCTCGGGCGGCGTCTTGTCGACGGGATTAAGCGCGTACGCGTGCTCGGCGAAGAGATTTCAGTCAAGGCGCGGATTCAAATGCTTGAGGGCTTCTCTGCGCATGCAGATGCTGCGCAGATTGTTGCGTGGATGGGGGAGATTACAGCGCCGCGCCCTGCGAAGGTGTTTCTCGTCCATGGCGAAGGGCAGGCGCAGGAGGCGCTGAAGGAACGCATTCAAGAGGAACTCGGATGGGAGGTATATGCACCCTTCCTTGGGGATATCGTGACGATTCAGGGACGCAATTGTGTACTCATTCCGTCAAATATTCCGTCGGTTTCCGTCGAGGCCGAGATGGAGGATGTCATGCGCGATTTCGACGCCGAGTACCGCCAGCTGCGCAAGGCGATTATCCGCACCGTCGTCCGTCAGCCGAAGCTCATGGAGCCGATCATCCGTACGATGCAGAAAGCCCGGAATTACTTCAAGAAGCTTGCTTCGCCCTATAATATTTGAGTAAAATTCTTGCAATAAAATAAGGAATGATTGGCTTAGAATTGGATATTGCCGGACTGTGGGCCTCACACTTGCATAGTCCTGTGAAATGCGTTAAAATAGGGAAGTTTTAAAAAGGCTTTCCTATTTAATATGTTTCAAAGGGAAGAATTCACCGTTCTTTCCATATGGATATGATAATGGGTGGTGTTATAGTGGAATCCCCATTTCGTGTCGGAGTGGATGTCGGCTCAACGACGATAAAGCTGGTTGTTCTCGGCGAGGAGCATGCGATCCTTTACAAGAACTACGCACGCCATTTCTCGGAGATCGGCAAAGCCCTGCAGGAAAATTTGAGACAACTCAAGGAAGTTGTCGGCGATGCAAAGTTCTCCTTTGCGCTCACAGGCTCGGCGGGCATGGGTATTGCCCAGCGCATCGGCCTGCCCTTCGTCCAGGAAGTCGTTGCCTGCGCTTCGGCGGTACGCCGTCTCATACCGGAGACAACGACGGCCGTAGAACTCGGCGGCGAGGATGCAAAGATCACATATTTCGGCGATGCGCCGGAGCAGCGCATGAACGGCGTCTGTGCAGGCGGTACAGGATCGTTCATCGATCATATGGCATCGCTTCTCTCGACGGATCCGATCGGTCTCAATACGCTTGCGGAGAAAGGGAAGCGTGTCTATGCGATCGCTTCGCGCTGCGGCGTATTCGCCAAGACGGATGTTCAGGCGCTTATGAACGATGGTGCGGAGAAGGCAGATATTGCGCTCTCCGTGCTTCAGGCGGTTGTGAATCAGACCATCGGGAACCTCGCACAGGGGCGCCCGATCGGAGGAAATGTCGCGTTTCTTGGCGGCCCTCTGCACTTTCTCCCAGAATTGAAAAAACGTTTTATCGAGACATTAAAGCTCGACGATGATCATGTCGTTGATGTGGATTACGGCAATTATTTCGTTGCGGTCGGCGCGGCGCTCTCTGATGATGCCAGAGCAACCGATATGCGGGAGATGGAGACGTGCATCGCGCGTGCGGAGCAGGAGGCAGCGGCGGAAACACGCACAGCTGACTTTACTCTGTTCAAGGATGCAGTGGACTATGAGGCGTTCAAGCAGCGCCATGACCGTGACCGGGTCAAACGCGGAAATCTTGCGGACTATCGCGGCGCGATCTGCATTGGGATCGATGCAGGCTCGACGACGACGAAGCTTGTTGCCATTGGAAGTGACAAGGAACTGCTCTATACATCGTATGGCAGCAACCAGGGGTCGCCGCTGACCTCTGTCATCGAGGCGCTTCGCGCTTTTTATCGTGAAATGCCCGAGGGGTGCCATATCGCAGGTGCTATGACGACGGGGTACGGCGAGGCAATCGTTAAGGCCGCGCTGCATGCGGACGGCGGCGAGGTTGAGACTTTCGCACATCTGCGCGCAGCGCAGGAGTTTTGCCCCGATGTCAGCTTTGTGCTGGATATTGGCGGGCAGGATATGAAGTGCTTCTTTGTGCAGGACGGCAGTGTCGGCAATATTACGCTCAACGAGGCGTGCTCGGCAGGCTGCGGTTCCTTCATCCAGAACTTTGCAGAGGGGCTTCATATGACTCCGGCGGAGTTTGCGGGCAAGGCGATCGGTGCCAAAGCCCCAGTCGACCTCGGAACGCGCTGCACGGTCTTTATGAACTCAAAAGTCAAACAGGCGCAGAAGGAGGGGGCAGAAGTCGCCGATATCTCGGCAGGCATTGCGCTCTCGGTTGTCAAGAACGCACTGTTCAAGGTCATGCAGCTCAAGGATGTCTCTGCGCTCGGCGACCATATTGTCGTACAGGGCGGGACATTTTACAACGATGCCGTCCTGCGCGCGCTTGAGAACCTGATCGGCAAGGATGTTATTCGACCTGATATTGCAGGGCTCATGGGAGCATACGGCGCGGCTATTCTTGCGCTGGAGACGGGCACGGAGCATTCAACCCTCCTCGGGGCGGAAGCGATCGGAGACTTTAAGACCAAGACCAGCTCCTACCGCTGCGGAAAATGTGGGAATAAATGTCTTATCACAATGCAGCAGTTCCCCAACGGTGAACGCTATTTCACAGGAAATCGCTGTGAGCGCGGCATCGGCGGCGAAAAGCATGAGGACGATACGCCGAATATCTACAAGTTCAAGTACCGCCGCGTGTTCAAACACTACAAGTCGCCGGCGGAGCCGCGGCGCGGGCGCATCGGCATTCCCCGCACGCTCAATATGTACGAGGACTACCCGTTCTGGTTCACCTTCTTTGATCAGCTCGGCTACGGGGTTGTGCTCTCGGGGAAATCTTCGCCGCAGCTCTTCTACAAGGGCATGGCGACGATCCCGTCGGATTCGCTTTGCTATCCGGCAAAACTCGCACACGGTCATATTGTCGACCTCGTCGAAAAGGGCGTCGATACAATTTTCTATCCCTGTGAGCCGCACAATATGACCGATAAGCCCGGCTCATCGGCCAATCATTTCAACTGTCCGATTGTTGCGTCCTATGCGGAGAATATTCGCATTAATATGGATATCCTGCGCGAGAAGAACATTCGCTTTATCCAGCCGTTTCTGCCCATCGACGACCGGAACCGCATGATCGAACGCCTTGTGGAGGAATTTGGGAAAATTGAGGGCATCGGCAGGAAGGAGATCGCGGCCGCTGTGGATGCCGGCTATGCCGAGATCGAACAGTATCGGCAGGATGTGCGCGACTACGGTCAGCAGATACTTGAGCGCATTGCGAAGACAGGCGAGCATGCCATCCTCCTTGCGGGGCGTCCGTATCATGTCGACCCGGAGATCAATCACGGCATTCCGGAGATGATCCAGTCCTATAAACTGCCGATTCTATCGGAGGATGCGGTCTACCATATGCCGGTACGGGAACGCCGCCTGCAGGTTGTCAATCAGTGGAGCTACCATGCGCGTCTTTACCATGCGGCGCAGTTTGTTGCCGAGCATCCGAATGTGACTCTCATCCAGCTCAGTTCGTTTGGCTGCGGTCTCGATGCGCTCACGACATCGGAGGTGCGCGAGATCCTCGAGTCACATAAGCGCATCTACACGATGATCAAGCTGGACGAGGTATCGAACCTCGGCGCTGCACGGATACGTCTGCGCTCTTTGATTGCGGCGCTCGCGCGGAGAGAACCTCCTGCCTACCATGAGGTCCCCGTCATCGAGCGGCCGCGCTTCACCGAGGACTGCAAGAAAACGCATACAATTCTGGCGCCCCAGATGGCACCGATTCACTTCGAACTCTTCCGAACGACGATGCGCAAACATGGCTATAACGTCGTCATTCCGCCGATGCCGGACAAGGCAGCAATCGATACGGGGCTGCGCTACGTGCACAATGACATGTGCTATCCGGCGATCGTCATCATCGGACAGCTCCTTGCCGCACTCAAGGCAGGGCTCTGCGACCCCGATCATACGAGCATTGCCCTCTTTCAGACCTGCGGCGCATGCCGTGCGACCAACTATCTCGGCGTGCTGCGCAAGGCGCTCCGTGATGCGGGCTTCCCGAATGTCGCTGTCTTTGCCGTACGCGGTCTGCCCGAGGAGACGGATAGCTTTGCATTTAACCGCGAGATGATGGTGGATGCTGTCAAGGCAGCCGTTTATGGGGATCTGCTGATGAACGTGCGCAATCGCATGATGCCGTACGAACTCGTGAAGGGGACAACACAAGCGGCATTCGAGAAGTGGATGGCGCGTGCGAAAGAGGAACTCGAACACGGCAGCGTGTTCAAGTTTCGCCGAATGATCAAGGACATCGTGCGTGACTTCGATCATATTTCGATTGACGAGCAGCTCTGGAAGCCAAAGGTCGGCATTGTCGGTGAAATCCTCGTCAAGTATCATCCCGTTGCGAACAATGACATCGAGACGGTGCTGATGAATGAGGGAGCGGAAGTCGTTATGCCGGACTTCGTCGACTTCTTTCTCTACTCGGCGTACGATCCGATCGCGCAGCACAAGCTGCTCGCGGGCTCTTACAAAGATCGGCTTTACGGACGCATGTTCATCAAAGTTATCGAATTCTTCCGCGCGCCGATGCGCAAGGCCTTGGAGGAAAGCCGCCACTTCCGCCCGCCGCAGTCCATCGACCATACGGCGGAGCTTGCTGCCCGCCACGTCAGCCTCGGCAATATGGCAGGTGAGGGCTGGTTCCTTACGGGCGAGATGGTCAAGCTCATCGAGGAAGGCGTACCCAACGTCGTCTGCCTTCAGCCCTTCGGCTGCCTGCCGAACCATATCACGGGCAAAGGGGTTATGCATGATCTGCGCAAGGCATATCAAGGAGCGAACATCACAGCGATCGATTGTGATGCGGGCTCAAGCGAGGTCAACCAGCTCAACCGCCTGAAGCTCATGCTTGCCGTGGCGAAGGAACGCCGCCCGGCAAAGGCGGATGCCTCGGTGCCCACCGAAGCAGCAAGTCTGCATTAAAGTGTAGACGCCTACATTCTCGCTTCAAGGACCATGGAAAGACCTCCTAAGTCCGAAGAGATAGGGGCCGCGTAAAGATAAAAGAATAAAATAAGACAGGAGTTACTGCATATGCGCAGCAACTCTTTCTTTACAAAAGTATGTTCCGCGAACAAATTTTTCACAAAAATATGTTCGAAAATAGTTGACCGAACCTCCTTTCTGTGATATTCTATATGCGAACAACAGTTTTGAGAATGTATATACGAATATTGATATAAATGGAGGGATGGAATATGAAACGCATCGGTTTCGTGCTCAGCATATTTACGCTCGTTTGGATGGGGGTATCTGCACTTCATTTGACGAACCCATATCTGCGTTCATCCGAGTTTATCGAGGTATCGGTGATACGAGGAGATAGTGTCTGGACGATCGCCCGCAAATATGCGGCGAAAGAAACAATGGCGGAAGAGCTCGAAGAGGCAATCATCGAGGTGAATGACCTTCCGCCCGACGGCGCTGTTTATGCCGGACGCCGCCTGCTTGTGCCGGTCTTGGAGCCCGCCGAGCAGCTGCAGGCAATGGCGGACCACAAAGCCCTTGACACAGGGGGCCGTGCGCCTTATAATGGCTATACCGAGTAGGGTGGAAACATATAGCCTTGTCCCTATGGGATGGATTTCCTATCCCAAGGGGCAAGGCTTTTTTCTATGATTGGGAGGAGAGCGTTCTATGGTAAAGCTGACACTGCCGGATGGCTCCATTCGCGAGACAGAGGCGGGGACGACGCTGCTGGATGTCGTCAAGGGGATGAGCAATTCGCTGGCAAAAAAGGCACTGGCAGCGAGCCTCGACGGGAAGGTTGTTGATCTGACAACGCCCGTAACGAAGGATGCCGCCTTTCAGGTATTGACCTTTGCGGATGCGGGCGGACGGCTTGCTCTGCGTCATACTTGCTCGCACATTATGGCGCAGGCAGTGAAGCGTCTCTATCCAGAGAGCCGTGTGCAGCTCGCAATCGGACCTGCGATTGAGAATGGCTTCTACTATGATTTCGATATGGAGCATCAGTTGACAGACGCTGATCTGCGCGATATCGAGAAGGAAATGAAAAAGATCGTCAAAGAGAATCTGAAACTTGAGCGGCGTGAGATTCCGCGTGATGAGGCAATCGAATATTTCCGCGCCAAGGGTGAAAACTATAAGGTAGAACTCATCCGGGATCTGCCTGCCGATGCGACGATCTCGATCTATACGCAGGGAGAGTTTACCGATCTCTGTGCGGGCCCTCATGTCATGTCGACGGGCAAGGTTAAGGCGCTTAAGCTGCAGAGTGTGGCGGGAGCCTATTGGCGCGGGAGCGAAAAGAATAAGATGCTTCAGCGCATTTATGGCACGGCGTTTGAAAAGCAGGAAGAGCTTGATGCCTATCTCCATATGCTTGAGGAGGCAGCAAAGCGCGATCATCGTAAGCTCGGCCGGGAACTCGATCTCTTCAGCCTGCATGAGGAAGGACCGGGGTTCCCGTTCTTCCACCCGAACGGCATGATCCTGCGCAACGCTCTCTTGGAGTATTGGCGCGAGGTACATCGTCGCTATGGATATCAGGAAATCAGTACGCCCGTGATCCTCAGCCGTAAGCTCTGGGAGACTTCTGGGCATTGGTTCCACTATCGTGAGAATATGTATACGACTGAGATTGATGGAGAGGATTATGCGATCAAGCCGATGAACTGTCCCGGCTGCATGCTTGTTTACCGCTCTCAGCTGCACAGCTACCGCGATCTGCCTCTGCGCCTCGCGGAGCTCGGCCTTGTGCACCGGCATGAGCTGTCGGGCGCGCTGCACGGACTCTTCCGCGTGCGCAATTTTACGCAGGACGATGCGCATCTCTTTGTGACGCCGGATCAGATCGAGGGAGAGATTCAGCACACGATCAATCTCTTTGACGAGGTTTACCGCACATTCGGTCTCTCGTACAAGGCTGAGCTTTCGACACGTCCTGAAGACTCAATGGGCTCGGATGAGATGTGGGACCTGGCGACGGAAGGCCTCAGGAATGCTCTTGAAAATCGCGGTTTAGACTATATTGTCAACGAGGGAGACGGCGCGTTCTACGGGCCGAAGATCGACTTCCATCTGCGCGACTCGATCGGGCGGACGTGGCAGTGCGGGACCATCCAGCTGGATATGAGTCTGCCCGAGAAATTCGATCTGACCTATATCGGAGAGGATGGGGAGAAGCATCGTCCCGTCATGCTGCACCGCGTAGTTTACGGTTCTATTGAACGCTTTATCGGTATTCTGATCGAAAATTATGCCGGTGCATTCCCTGTATGGATGGCTCCTGTTCAGGTGCGGATCCTGCCCATTACTGAACGGCATACAGCATATGCCGAGAGCCTGCGGGGCCGGATGTTTGATCTCGGGATCCGTGTCGAGGTGGATGATCGCAACGAAAAGACCGGCTATAAAATTCGCGAGAGCCAGGTCAAGAAGACCCCGTATACACTTGTCGTCGGCGATCAGGAACAGGAGACGGGGGCTGTTGCGCTGCGCAAATACGGAGAGAAGGACAGCGTTGTTATGGCGGCGGATGATTTCATCGCACTTGTGCAAGAAAAAATTGCAGCGCGGGCGCAAGAGTATTGACAAGTCTTCGCCATTTGTGATATTATGACTTCTGTTGAAAGCAGGAGCCACCGCTTCTCACCTGCGGACACAGTTGTCCGTCAGGTCGAAAATAGGATTTTTTAGGGTGGCTTTGTGCCGCCCTTTTCTATTTCCCGGATGATGTATATGAATCCGAACCAGGAGGTGTTCTTGCCATAAGCAGGGAATCTTTGCGAATCAATGAGGAAATCCATATCCGTGAGGTGCGTGTCACCAGTGCGGAGGGAGAACAGCTTGGCATCATGCTGACGCGCGATGCCCTACGTATGGCGGAGGAGCAGCATCTTGACTTGGTCGAGGTAGCGCCGAATGCAAAACCGCCTGTTTGCCGCATTATGGACTTTGGGAAGTTCCGTTATGAGCAGCAGAAGCGCGAGAAAGAAGCCAAAAAGAAGCAAAAGACCATCAGCATCAAAGAGGTCAAGCTGCGTCCGAACATCGATGAGCATGACTTTAATGTCAAGCTGAAGAATGCGCTTCGTTTCGTCGAAGAGGGCAACAAGGTCAAGGTGACAATTATGTTCCGCGGAAGAGAACTGTCTCATCCGGAACTTGGACGCGTGGTTCTCGATCGTGTTTCCGATCGGTTGGGCGATCTCGTAACCGTTGAGCGCGGCGCAAAGCTTGAAGGGAAGAACATGACCATGATTCTTTCCCCGAAGGCACAGAAGCCTGCCAAGGCGGAAAAACCTGCAAAACAGGAAAATAAAGGAGGAAATGACGATGCCGAAGATTAAAACACGCCGTGCCGCAGCAAAGCGCTTCAGCGTAACCGGGAGCGGAGAATTCCGCCGGAATAAGGCGTATAAGAGACATATTCTGGAGAAAAAGACGCCGAAGCGCAAGCGTAATCTGCGCAAAGCTGCGCTTGCCGATACGTCGGATTACAAGCGCATCCGCAAGATGCTCCCCTACGCATAATCGGGGCAAAAGAAAAACCCGTATGTGGGTAGGAACAAGGAGGAATCAAAATGCCAAGAGTAAAGAGCGGTGTCACAGCACATCGTCGTCATAAGAAGATCCTGAAGCTCGCGAAGGGGTATCGCGGCGCACGCAGCAAGCAGTTCAAGAAGGCAAATGAGACCGTCATGAAGGCGCTCTACTATGCGCGCCGTGACCGTCGTGCGAAGAAGGGAACATTCCGCCGCCTCTGGATCGTGCGCATTAATGCTGCCGCACGTGCGAACGGCATCTCATATAGCCGCCTGATGGCCGGGCTGACGAATGCTGGTGTTGAGGTCAACCGCAAGATGCTTGCAGATCTTGCCGTCGCCGATGCGGCTGCCTTCACACAGCTCGTCAACGTGGCGAAGGAAAACCAGTAAGAAGAGATGGAGCCTAATGAATCCCAAGATTCATTGGGTTCCTTTTTTGCTATGAATCAAATACAAAGAATTACCAGCGCGTCGAACCCTCTTATACGGCTGACATCTGCCGTTGTACACATACATCGCCGCGCGGCAAAAGAAGGGCTGTTCACCGTAGAAGGGCTGCGCCTTGCGGAGATGGCGGCAGTTTCCGACTGGAAGATTCGATGTGCATTTCTGACAGAGAATGCTGTGGCAGGGGAGCGCGCGCAGGCACTGCTGAGAATACTCGCTGCACGGAGGGCACCTGTCGCCCTCATCCCGGAGACAATGTTTTCAAACTTATCCGAGACCGAGAGCCAGCAGGGGATACTTCTCCTGATGGAACGGGGAAAAAATATGTCGCTGCGGGAACTCGTCAGGCAGAGGAACGATGTCGATCCACCGCTCTATATTGTGCTTGACCGCGTCCAGGATCCCGGCAATGTCGGGACAATCCTGCGTACGGCAGATGCGGCGGGCGCATCCGGTGTCATTCTCCTGCGCGGATCCGCCGATGTATACAGCGGCAAGGTTGTGCGTGCAACGATGGGGGCACTCTTTCATGTGCCTTTTGCAGAAGGAATTGCGGTGATGGAACTGATGGATTTCGTCCGTTCTGAGAGGATTACCCTTTGTGCTGCCGCATGTGATGACGGTGCATGCATGCATTATGCCGCAGATTTGCGCCAACCTCTTGTTATTGTATTCGGAAATGAAGCAAACGGCGTATCAGAGGAACTTTTGGTCGCTTCAGAGCACATCTATATACCGATGTGCGGCAGTGCCGAGTCGCTCAATGTATCCGCTGCAGTGGCTGCCGTCCTATATGAGGCAATGCGGCAGCGTTTCTATACGGAAGGCGTATGATAAAAGGGGTGCCGCACAACGTGCGGCACCCCTTGTGCATTCTGTTCTGATCTACTTTGGCAGGAGGGCGAGCAGGCGCTCCTTTGAGACCATTCCGATCAATTCGTCAACAGGTTCCCCATCCTTAAAGAGGATGATATGGGGAAGGCTCATTACTTCATATTTTCCGGCGATGTCCTGGGCTCCATCCACATTGATTTTGCAGATTTTAATATCCTTGCGCTCTTCGGCAAGTTCTTTCAGGATTGGGGTGAGCATGAGGCAGGGCGTACACCAGTCCGCCCAGAAATCGACAACAACCCATCGATCCGCCTGCAATACCTCAGCTTCAAATGTTTTTCCTGTCACCTCTGCAACAGCCATGACATCCAACTCCTTCGCATTATTTTATGATCCTCGCAGTCATCATAATCAAAAGGAAAATTTTTTTCAAGAGTTTTCGGAGCAAGACTTTTTTGAAATTTGCTTCCCATTGATTGAGAAGGATGACATGTCTCTATTTTCCTAGCTGCGGCGTACTCTCCACGGATTGTTCGGTTGCGTGTGCCTGCGAAAAGGTATATAATATCGAGGACAGGGAAATCATATTCGCATCGTACATTTGAGAACAGAAAAGTGAGGAAGGGAATATGAGCGGAAAGAAGAGGATCTCGTTGAGCCCTGTGCTGAAGCAGCATAAGTTCATCTTTGATCTGATGAAAAATACGACGTCCGATTTCACCTTTATGATGGACCCGGCTGCCGATATCTTTCTTGCTGCACCGGCATTCGTCCAAACATATGGCCTCCCTGCAGAGACTTTAGTGCATGTTGCGGATGTCTTGGAACCTCTCGTCTATATCCAAGATCGAAAACCTCTGGAGGCCCTCTTTTCTTCGCTGGATCATCTGACAGAGGGACGGGATCGCCAGCTGGATTTCCGCATGCGCGACGCGAAAGGGGATTTTTCATGGCTGCGTTTGAAGGGAAGGCTCGGTTTTGCCGGGGATGGCACGCCGAACCTTTTCGTCGGGACGATCAGCCAGCTTGCGCGGCGCAGCGCGGCAGATTCTGTGACAGGTCTCCTCAATCGCTATCGATTCATTGAGGATCTTGGAACTGCCCTGCGTACGGCACGCGAGACGGGCGGCGGAGGCGGACTTCTCGTTATGGGGATCGACAATTTCCGTACCGTCAACGAGGCGTTTAATCACGAGGTCGGAGATATTACTCTGCGGCAGCTCTCAGAGCGTATTCTCCAGAATATTCCGCGGAAACTCTCGCTCTATCGATTGGACGGCGACGAATTCGGACTCATATACCCAGATGCAGATGAAGAGATGCTCAAGGAATTCTTTGCCCGTGTACAGCGTGAATTCGCGCATCCTCAGGTCTATGACGGGCGTCAGTATATCGTCACTGTGTCGGCCGGCATGGTGTTCTATCCGCAGTCAGCGCGCGATCCTTTGGTTCTGCACAAATACGCGCAGGCTGCATTGGATGCGGCGAAAGCCGGCGGGAAGAACCGGATCAACAAGTTCTCAAAAGAGGTCTATAACCGTTGGCTGCGCTCGCTCACTATTCAGGAGCAGATTTTGCAGGATGTGAAGGCGGGCTGCCGCAATTTCGAACTTTACTTTCAGCCGCAAGTGGCAGGCGACGATCAGCATTTGGTCGGAGCTGAGACTCTGTTGCGCTGGAAAAACAACAAGGGGCGCATGGTTGCTCCGATGGAGTTTATCCGGATTCTCGAGGAGACCAAGACGATTGTGCCGGTAGGCCGCTGGATCTTCGAGCAGGCGCTGCGTGTCTGCAAGGAATGGAGAAAGCAGATTCCAAATTTCTGCATGAGCATCAATATGAGCTACGAGCAGATCAAGGACCTATCGCTCCTTGAGTTTGTGGAGGACTGCCTGCGGCGGCACGATATGCCGGCGGATGCAGTGGTGCTCGAGCTGACGGAGAGCAAGATTGTCAGCGATCTGAAATTCGTCAATGCACAGTTTGATGCATTCCGCAGACGGGGCATCAAGGTTGCCATGGATGACTTCGGGACGGGCTATTCATCGCTGTCCTCACTTAAGAACCTTAACTGTGACATCGTCAAGATTGACCGCGCGTTTGTCATGCGAATCCTTGAGAATCATTTCGATCGGAAGTTGGTCGAGTATACAGTCGATCTTTGCCACAGCATTGGCATGACGACATGCATTGAGGGTGTTGAACGGCAGGATGAATACGACTGCCTTGTCAAGATATGCAAGACAGATACGATCCAGGGGTATCTCTTTGGTCGTCCCGAACCGCAGGATATATTCGAACAGAAATTTTTAGGTATGTGAATGGCAAGAGAAAAAACGGGAGAAGGGCTTACTCTCCTCGGGGAACAGCGGACAAATTACGGCTATGATTATGCGCCCGAGGCGCTTGAGACCTTCCGGAACAAATATACAGATTATGATTACTGGGTGCGCTTCAACTGCCCTGAGTTTACGACGCTCTGCCCGATTACCGGACAGCCGGATTACGGGACGATCTACATCTCCTATATGCCGGCAGAGCGCATGGTCGAGAGCAAGTCGCTGAAGCTCTATCTCGTGAGCTTTCGCAATCATGGAGACTTTCACGAAGATGTGGTAAATATCATCATGAAAGATCTCATTCAGTTAATGGCTCCGAAATATATCGAAGTGCAGGGGAAGTTTCTGCCGCGCGGCGGGATTTCCATCGATCCCTATGCGAACTACGGCATTCCGGGGACGAAGTACGAGGAGCTGGCATGGACTCGCCTCTCTATGCACGACCGTGTACCGGAACGGGTGGATAATCGCTGATGGCGCGCCAGAAACGAATTGCCCTCATCAACGACATCACGGGATTCGGCCGTTGTTCCGTGACGGTGCAGCTTCCTCTGATTTCAGCGATGCGCGTGCAGGCATGTCCGCTCCCGACGGCGATACTTTCCGTGCATACGGGATTCCCGAATCACTATCTCGACGATTATACGGCGCGTATGCGCCCCTATATGGAAAATTGGGCAGAAAACGGACTGACTTTCGATGCTCTGCTGACAGGGTTTCTCGGTTCGGAGGAGCAGATCGAGGTCGTGCTTGAGTGCATTCGCCGTTTTAAGGGGAAGGATACCGAGGTTATTGTCGATCCCGTCATGGGAGACAACGGCAAGCTCTATTCTTCCTATACACCGGAACTCTGTGCGAAGATGCGGCAGCTGCTTCCGCATGCGGATGTAGTGACGCCGAATCTCACGGAGGCGTGTCAACTGCTGGGGGTTCCGTATCCGCCGGGGGGATTGGTGTCTATGCCTGCGCTTGAAAAGATGGCGGCAGACATTGCGGCGATGGGACCGCGCGATGTCATCATCACGGGCCTTCACGCGGGGGATCGGGTGCGGACCTATCTCTATGGAAACGGCAGAGGCCATTCTTTTGACAATGCAAAGGTCGGCCATGATCGATCCGGTTCCGGCGATGCGTTTGCGGCGATTGTTGCGGCCGCACTCGTGCGCGGTATGCCGCTTGCGGAGGGGGCACAGGTTGCTGCAGATTTCATTGGGCACTGCCTTCTCTATGCTGAGGAGCTTGGCCTGCCGTGGAACTATGGACTTCCGTTTGAAGCGTTTATGGGTGAGCTTACGGTGCTGTGAGTGTCTTTGCATGCAAAAGCTGCCGCGATGCGGCAGCTTTTCTCATATCTGTGTATGATTAGGAGTATATGTTATGATTGTATATGCAACACATGCGGGAGGCCGTTATCTCCCGATGGAAGAGAGCCTTCGCGAGCAGCCGGAGGGGAAGCGTGCCGTCTATGTCAATATTACGAATGACTGCAACTGCGACTGCGTTTTTTGCCTGCGCAGTATGAAGGAGATGGCGCGGGAATCCTCGCTCTGGATCGAACATGATCCGAGTCTCCCCGAGATTGTCGAGGAGCTTGAGCGCCTGCCGTGGCAATATGTGCGCGAGGTGGTGTGCTGCGGATTCGGCGAGCCGCTGATCCGCCTTGACACGGTACTTTCCGTATTGCGCTGGGTCAAGGAACATCATCCGGATATGCCGACGCGCGTTAATACGAACGGCCTCGGCGAACTGGAACACGGATATGTATTTGCTGATCAATTTGCGGGTCTGCTCGATACCGTCTCGATCAGTCTCAATGCTTCCAATGCGGAACGCTATCTCGCGCTCACGCGTTCGAGATTCGGCATCTCCTCTTATGCGGCAATGCTCACATTTGCCGAGCACTGTAAGCCATACGTGCCGAATGTCGTGCTCACGGTGGTGGAAAAGGTCGAGGATGCAGAGGAGATCGCCCTTTGCCGAAGGATCTGTGCAGAGCGCGGGCTGACTCTGCGCGTTCGTCCTTATGAGGACAGTTGACGGGACTGCGCTCTTTGCGCGTGCTAAAATATAGATTTTTTGAGATGGATATGGTAAACTGATTGTTGATATTTTTGTATAAGAGACAGAGTAAGTCCCGACAGAGGATATGATTTCGTGCGCATACAGGAGGACGATATGGACGAGAAAATCAGAGAACTCAAGGCGCGCGCCCGCGCTGCGATTGCAGACACGGCGAGCAGTCTTGGCGAACTCAATGATATTCGCGTGAAATTTCTGGGAAAAAAGGGAGAGATCACGTCGCTTCTGCGCAGTATGAGTGCAGTTGCAGAGGCGGAGCGTCCGCGCATCGGCAAGATCGTCAACGAAGCGCGTGCCGAACTCGAGGCGCTGTTCACGGAAAAATCTGAGGAGCTCTCGCGCCGTGCGCTTGCGGAAAAGATTGCCTCTGAGCAAATTGATGTGACACTGCCGGGACGTACGGAGCAGGTCGGGCATCTCCATCCGCTGACGATTACGCTGAACCGCATCAAGAAGATCTTTCTGCAGATGGGATTCACCATCGAGGAAGGCCCTGAGATCGAGAGTGATTACTATAACTTTGAGGCGCTGAACCTGCCGAAGGATCATCCCGCGCGCGATATGCAGGACTCGTTCTATATCACGGAGGATATTCTCCTGCGGTCGCAGACTTCGCCTGTCCAGGCGCGTACGATGCAAAAGAGCGAGCCAAATGCCCCGATTCGCATGATTGCGCCTGGGCGTGTTTATCGCCGCGATTCATATGATGCAACGCATTCGCCAATGTTTACGCAGGTAGAGGGGCTTGTGATCGACCGAGGGATCTCCTTTGCCGATCTCAAGGGAACGCTTGAACTTTGCCTCCATCAGCTTTTTGATGCGGAGGCAAAGGTGCGCTTTCGACCAAGCTTTTTCCCGTTCACGGAACCCTCAACAGAAGTCGATATCTCTTGCTCCTCCTGTCATGGCACAGGATGTCGTGTGTGTAAGGGGACGGGATGGCTTGAGATCCTCGGTGCAGGTATGGTACACCCGAATGTCCTTCGTATGAGCGGCTACGATCCCGAGCAGGTATCCGGGTTCGCATTCGGTATGGGCGTCGAGCGCATTGCGATGCTCGCCTACGGTGTGGATGATCTGCGCCTGTTCTATGACAACGATGTGCGGTTTTTGCATCAGTTTTAAGGAGGCGATACAATGCAGGTTTCCATCAAATGGCTGAAAGACTATGTGGATATTGATGAGACAGCGGAGGAAATTGCAGATCGCCTCACGATGGCAGGTGTCCCCGTGGAGCGCATCGTACGTGCAGATGAAGGGCTGGAAAAAGTCATCACAGGGCGCATCGAAAAGATCGTACCGCATCCGGATTCCGATCATCTGCTCATCTGTCAGCTGAACATCGGTCGAGATGATCTCCTCCAGATTGTTACCGGCGCGTCGAATGTGCGCGAAGGACATGTCGTTCCCGTCGCTCTGGTCGGCTCGATTCTTCCCGATGGGAAGAAGATTTCAAAGGGGAAGCTGCGCGGCATTCCTTCAAACGGAATGATGTGCTCGGCGGGGGAACTCGCGATTGATATCGAAGGACTGCCCGATGAGCAGATTCACGGGATCTATATCCTGCCGGATGACACACCTGTCGGGATTCCCGCAGCAGAGGCGCTTGGGCTGGACGATGTCGTGCTTGAGTTCGAGCTGACGGCGAATCGTGCAGACTGCTTCAGCGTGATTGGGATTGCACGTGAGATTGCAGCACTGACCGGAAAAGAACTGCATCTCCCGAAGATTGAGGTAGGAGAGACGGCCGAGGATAATGCCTCTGATCTCGTCACGATTCAAATTGCAGACGCGGATCTCTGTCGGCGCTTTTCGGCGCGTGTCCTGCGTGATGTGAAGATTGCCCCATCGCCTGCATGGATTGTGGATCGCCTGCACGGCGCGGGTATTCGTTCGATCAATAATGTCGTCGATGTTACGAACTTTGTCATGCTCGAGCTCGGTCAGCCTCTTCACGCCTATGACTACGACGCTGTTGCCGGACATATCCTCACGGCTCGCCGTGCGCATGCGGGGGAAAATCTTCATACACTCGACGACTCCGCACGTACAGCTGTCGGCGATGAGTTGGTGATTGCCGACAGTGAAAAGCCCGCCGGACTTGCAGGCATTATGGGCGGTCTGGAATCTGAGATTACAGACGGGACAACCTCCGTCATTCTGGAAGCTGCGGCCTTCCATGGACCAACGATCCGGCGTACAGCACGCCGCATTGGGCTTCACTCTGAGGCTTCCGGCCGCTTTGAACGAGGTGTTGATGAGACCGAGACCGTGCGCGCGGCAACGCGGGCTGCACAGCTCCTTGCGGAGATGGGAGCATGCACGGTAGCAAAGGGCGTTGTCGATATCTATCCGACGCGTCGCGTCCCGACAGTACTTGAGTTCAGCGCACGCACGGTCGGGGAGCGCATCGGTGCGAATATCCCCGGCGACTGGATGGCATCCGCGCTCCGCTCGCTCGGGTTCATTGTTGAGGAGAAGGCGCTTGAGACCTATCGCGTCGCCGTTCCTTCGTGGCGCGGAGACGTGACGATGATGGAGGATATCTCTGAGGAGGTTGCACGCCTCTACGGATATGATAACATCGCTTCACGTCTACCCACGGGCGCTGTTCAGCAAGGACGTACGAGTGAGATGCAGGATTTCGTCGATGCCATGCGTGAGTCGCTTTGTGCACTCGGCATGACGGAAGAACTGTCATTTAGTTTTACCAGCGAAAAAACACTCGACAAACTCGGCGTCCCTCCGGACAGCCCGCTGCGTCAGGCAATCCCGATTATGAATCCACTGACCGATGAATATCCGCTCATTCGGACGACGCTCCTTACCAGCATGCTTGAGAATGCAGCACGCAATGTTGCGCGCAAGAATACAGATCTCCGTCTCTTTGATATTGCGCCGGTATTTTTTCCGAAGGCACTGCCTGTCACGGAACTTGTTCACGAAAAACTCAAGATCGCGGGTCTCATTACGGGACGCCGCAGCCCGATCGCGTGGGATACGAGCAATGATCTGGTCGATTTCTACGACATGAAGGGCATTGTGGAGCGCTTCCTCGCGGCGATTGGCGTGCAGAAATATACCGTGGAACGCGGCGAGCACTTTGCCCTGCATCCCGGCAAGACAGCCTTCTTTAAGAAGGGCCGTGATGTAATCGCTGTGGTCGGGGAGCTGCATCCGACGATTGCTGCGAATTTTGGAATCGCACAGAACGTTTATATCTTTGAGATGGATGCGGAGACGCTTCTGCGCTATCGCAGGAAAAAGACCGTGATCGCGGCCCTGCCGAAGTATCCGGCATCGACCCGTGATCTTGCGATTCTTGTCGATGCCGACCTCACGACATCGGAGATCGATCGCGTGATCGCCAAGAATGGCGGGAAATTTTTCCGCAGCGCGACGCTGTTTGATATTTATATGGGCAAGCAGGTCGCAGAGGGGAAAAAGAGCATGGCATTCCATCTGTATTTCCAGTCGGATGATAAGACGCTGACTGACGAGGAAGTGGACGCGGCATTTTCTGATATCCTGCGTGCGGCAGAGGAGCAGCTGCACGCGCAGCTTCGATAGAAGGCGGTGTGAGCCATGGCTGAGGAGAAAAAGGAAATACAACGGGTCGTCGTTGAGATGTTCGGGCAGAGTTACCAGCTCAAGACGGATGAGCCGGAACGCCTCAAACGTCTTGCGGCGGAGAGTGATCGACGCATCAAGGCAATGTCGAAGAAGGTGCGAAGTTTCGATGTGCAGCGCATTGCCTCTCTTACCGTTCTCCAGATGATGGACGAATATGAGCAGCTCCAACGCGACTATGATGAGCTCGTTCAGCTGCTCGAGGAAAAGTAACAGGCATAAAAACAGGCTGCGATGGAATATTTCCATCGCAGCCTGTTTTTGCTTTACCGAAGATTGAAGCTAACATCTGTTGTTACGGTTACTGTTTTGCCCGTTGGGTTTGGATAACTGCCGACAGCATATGCGGCAGATAGTGCAGCATCGTCGAGTATGCTGTATCCCGAGGGGATGGAAATTCGCACATTTGTGATCGCACCAGAGCTGCTGATTGTCGTGACGATCTGTGTCGTTCCCTCAAGGCCGCGCTTTACCGCCATGTAAGGGTATTCCTTCTTCGCGTTGACAGCGGCCCAGAATCCGTTTGTGTCGAACGGAGAACTGCCCGTGCCGGAGACATTGCCGTTGCCCGAACCTTGACCTGCTCCAGAGCCCTCGCCGACGCCCTGACCGTTGCCTGTACCGTCGCCGCTGCCTGTTCCAGAGCCTGAACCGCTTCCTCCTCCGGTTCCGCTGCCGCTTCCGGATTCGCCTGAACCGGATGATCCCTCTGCAGAGGACGCGGATGGCGGGGTGTCAGACGAACTCTTCTGCGTCGGCACAGAAACCGCATCCTTTGTCGGAACTGCCGCATCGGGCACAGCGGTGGGAGTATGGGCTGGTATGGTCTGTTGTACCGTCTCGACACGTTTTGCCACTTCTTCCGCCTTGAGCGGTTCGGGGAAGAGGCTCTCACTGCCCCCGCCGCCCCCGGCATGACCGCTGCCCTGGCTGAAATCAGAAGCCTGCAGGTCGATCTCATACGTCTGCTGCTCCTTTTCGGCAACAACGACGGCAAGACCGATCGCGAGCAGCAGGAAGATCACGAGATGTATGACGGCAGAGACGATATAGGCTTTACTCCATGAGAGTTGCTGCTCCATATATCTATCCCTTCTGTTCTGCGGCGATCGAGAGCCGTTTTACCCCCGCTCCTTTGAGCATATCCATTACGGCGACCACCTGGCCGTGTGCCGTGCGCTTATCTGCCTGCAGGACGACCGCAGCGTTTGGGTTCTCCTGCATATGACGTTTCATGATTGCCGCAGACTCTGTGATGCTCACGGGATTGTTGTCGATTGTGATATGACCTTCCTCATCAAGCGTCATAATGATTGGCAGCTGTGCCGGGGCAGTTGCACTCTGCGCTTGCGGGAGCTGAACGGCAAGAGCCTTTTGTGCAACTGTCTGCAGGCTGTTCATCATAAAGAAGACGAGCAGGAAGAAAATAATGTCGATCATCGGGATGATCATGAACTCCGGCTTCTTTTTCAGTCGATGATTGCTAAAATTCATCGTTCCTCCCAGCTTTCTTTTTTCGCAGTGACAATTGTTGCGCAGAGACGCTCGGTATCCGTGACGACAGCATCGAGCTGATGGCTGAAGTAGGTGTAGACGCAGAATGCAATGATGGCAACGCAAAGACCCGTTGCCGTTGCAACGAGTGCCTCACCGACACCACCCGTGATCGCTCCTGCGCCGCCGCCTTCATCGAGGACACTGAATGTCTGGATCATACCTGTAACCGTACCGAGCAGCCCGAGCAGAGGGGCAATCGTGACGATTGCGCTCAGGTAGTCGAGATAGCGGCGGAAGTTGATTGCCTCCATGGACATGCGGTCCGAGAATGCACCCTTCATTGCTGTTTCTGTGCCGGCATTCTCTATGCCGCTCTCAACGATGCGGCTGACTGCGGAAGGGAACTCTTTGCAGAGCTTGCCGATGGTATCCCAGTCCTTTTGTACAGCGGCGTGATAGACGCCGTGGAAGAATGTGCGCGAACCTTTGCGGTTGATGCGGTAATAGTAGAAGCGCTCCACAGCAATCGCAAATGTGATCAGCGAGAGAATCAGCAGGGGATACATAACCAGTCCGCCGCTGTGAAAGAGGTGTACTGCACTTTCGAAACCTGACATATGTTGTTGCTCCTTTATAGAATTTAGAATGTCATGCGCATACCGAAGCGGTAGATGCGCCCTGCCATACCAAGGTATGGATCGTATTGATTGAACAGATTCGTGATGCCGGCGTAGAACGTGAGGAAGTGGTGATAGTCCTTTTCGATCATGAGATTCCACAGGCCGTAGTTCTTCTCGCGGGCGACTTTCTCACGGGTGAAGCCGTGCTCAATATCGCCTCGCATGTAAGTTTTTGCATCGCCTTCATTCCGGAATACACGATATACTTCTCCTGTATTTGGATCGGTAAACTCGAGATGCTCCATTGCTCCGGCGCCGCCAAAGATGCGTCCTGTTGCGATGCGGTCGCGGATATCGAGGTAGTTCCGCGTATAGTCACCCCAGAGGGTAGCGCGCCAGCCGTGCTTGCGGTCATCGTAGGTCATCGTGAGATTGAACATATGGCGGCCGCGCCCCTCCAGGCGGTTGCCGGTCTGGCGGTCATAGGCGTCGAGATAGGTATAGCCTGCCTTTATATTGAAATCTCGAGACATCTGGTGCGAAACCTCCGCCTCAATGCCCTGCGTGCGTGCCTTTGAAATATTTGCATAGGTATAGACATCATCCGTAGCCGGAATACCGCTTGCATAAGAGGAGTCGTCAATCACATTGTTTTCGATGTCCGTCCAGTTGTTTGCTGCTTGAAGTGCTGCTGCAAGATCATCATAGCTGCTGAACCCCCAAGGGTCCGGATATCGTATATGCGTATCATAATAGGTGCGTCCATAGAGATTCTTACTCTCTTTTTCTCCCGTATACATGATCTGCATATAGTCTTTGTAATCGTTGCGGAAGAGTGTAATCTTCGCACTCGTCTTTTTGTCGAAATCCTTTTCAACGGAGATATCCATATTGAGCGCCTTCTCAGGCTTGAGCTCGGGATTGCCTTCGAACAGCCATCCGTTACGGATCGGCGGTGAAGGGTTCAGGGAGGGCTCATACATCTCCCAGTCATGGTAGAGTTCAGCAATGCCGCCTGTGGCAAAGCTCGTTCCGATGTTTGCCTTGATGCGGACGTTGCTCTGCGGCTTATACGTTGCGCCGATGGATGGTGAGACATTTACGCCGAAATGACTGTGGTTCGTGTAACGCATGGCAGGAATTACGAGCAGTTTCTTGCCGACCTGCCAGTCATCCATAATATAGGCGCTGTAGTAGTTGAGCGAGGTCTCATAGATATCGCCGGTGTAAGACCGTATATTCGGATCGGACGGATCGCTTGGATTGGGGAAGGTGTAGAGCCTTGTCTGCTGAGATGGCGTTTGTCCCGGGACGCGAATACGTGTCCCTTCGCCGCTCTCATCATGATAGTCTGCACCGAGAGTCACGTAGTGCTTATCATGCGCCATAATCCCCGCCGACGCCTCCAGGACATTATCCACGCGATTGAAATAATCAAAGTAGAAATGGCGGTAGGGAACGCCGGGCTTGCCGAAGACATCATAATTCACATCGGAATCATGTTCCGTTTGATAGGCGCGTATACGGTAATCCACGCGATTGGTCTGCTTTTTCCAGTCGACACTGAAGTTATTGCGCCATGCGTCTTCAAATGCTTTCATATCTATGATTCTGCCCAGCGGAGTATCCTTCTCCAAGTCCTCCGTCTGCCGATCAGCAGAAATTGTCAGAGTCTCATTTTTGCCAATATTGAACTCGACGCGTGCGCTCATCGGATTACGCTTGCCGTAGTACTGCATGGACGAGCCGTCCTTATCGTAAAGATACGGCGCAGTCTTGCTCCAGCCATAGGAGAAGTCCATATAGGTGCCGCCGCCAAGATCGCCGGTCGAGTAGCCGATACTGTGGTTGTACTGGCTGCCGCCCGCATCAATCCACGAGCCCTCGGTTGTGAGACGAACCCTCCGCTTGTGCGAGATCTTTGTGATGATGTTGATGACGCCGCCGATGGCATCCGCGCCATAGCGTGCTGTACCAGAACCGCGGATGATCTCGATGTGATCAATGTCATCGAGTCCGATGCGGTTGACTTCATCTGTCGCACCATAATATTTGCTCAGTCCTCCCGCAAGTCTCCGGCCATCGACAAGAATGAGGGTGTGACGAGGCTCTGCGCCGCGGATGCCGACAGTCTTGCGGCCCATGTTGTCCGTTCCCATCTGGATGTCCTGTTCTGCAGCGAGCGCGTCCGAGAGTGTGCGTGCCCCCTTGCGGTCAAGGTCGGCGCGGGAGATGATGGTCTTCGTCTCGGGCGCTTCCTTGAGCATCTCTTTATCAAAGTCCGCTTCCACGTGAATATCTTTGGTTGAGACGTTTGATGTATCCTCCTCCGGAATGTCTTCTGATGCGTAGGCATATGGTGAACTAAGGCAAGCAAGTACGGCGGCTGTCAGTACGGCGGCTCTTCCTTGACATGTTTTGCCTTTGAACGACATTTTTTTATCCTCCTATAAATGAAGAAAAGATTGAATACCATTATCATTATAGGGGGATAGGGGGATATGTCAATTAAAATACTTTAATAATTATACCAGTGCATTTTGACAATGCAACCTTTTTTTATTATACTGAAGAAGTTGAGGAACACAGTATGAAGCGGTGATCCTGCAAGATATTTATACGAGGGGAGGTGAATATTTGTTACTTGAACGTGTATTACGTTTTTTTGTTGTTCTCCTTATGGCAATTGTCGGCGGAACGCTCTTTGAGCTTGCCGTGCCGACTGCAAATGATTATTTTTCAGCGCCGTTATGGCATACGGAACTTGGAATCTTCGGACTCACGCTTGCGGGGCTCCTCTGCATTCTCACCGGTACGATTCTGGGTGGTATCATTGGCTATCCTCTCGCGCCGTTCTTTACGGGACGTCTCAAACGTTTCTCAGTGTGGGTAGAGGGACAGCTGGGCAAGATGCCGACACGCGATGTCATTGCTGGGGCGATCGGACTTTTCATCGGACTCATCATTGCACGCCTGTTGGGCGATTCGTTTTCTACGATTCCTATCGTCGGCGATTACATTCCCATTGTGTTCAGCGTTGTGCTCGGCTACCTCGGCGTCCACATCATGGTCAAGAAACAGCAGGAAATTACGGAGGCATTTGACTTTATTCCGCGTTTCCTGCGCGAGATGACGCGCATCCGTGAGGGGCGTGTTCCGGCACCGCTTCCGGTGCAGATGCGAGACGGACAAACGGAACGCCAGTATAAACTGCTCGATACGAGCGTCATCATCGACGGCCGCATCGCGGATATCTGTGAGACAGGCTTCCTTGAAGGAACGCTGCTCATTCCGGTCTTTGTCCTCGAAGAGCTGCAGCATATCGCGGATTCTCCGGACTCTCTCAAGCGCGTCCGCGGGCGCCGGGGGCTCGACGTTCTGCAAAAGATCCGTAAAGAATCGCGTATGAAGGTGGAGATCACTGAGGCAGACTTTGAGGATATCACAGAGGTTGACTCCAAACTTCTTCAGCTGGCGCAGGAAGTCGGCGGCAAGATTATCACGAATGATTTCAACTTGAACAAGGTCGCGCAGCTGCGCGGCGTTTCTGTACTCAATATCAATGCGCTCTCCAATGCAGTGAAGCCAGTTGCTATTCCGGGCGATTTGATGACGGTGCAGATTGTCCGTCCGGGAAAAGAGCATGGACAGGGGCTTGCCTATCTCGATGACGGGACCATGATCGTTGTAGACGGCGGGTTCCGCTGTATGAATGAGGTTGTCTCTGTCGAGGTGACGTCGGCGCTCCAAACGGCTGCAGGCCGTATGATCTTTGCAAAATTGACGCGGTAATCGCCAGGCGCACAGGAGGATATTATGGTTAGTGTGGTCTTCCCGGCGGCGGGTCAGGCGCATCGGATGCAGGCGGGACTGAATAAAGTCTTTCTGACTCTTGCTGGGAAGCCGATGCTTCTTCGCACGCTGCTCACATTTTCCAAAGTGCCCGAGGTCGGGGAGCTGATTATCGCCGTCGGCGCGGATGAGGTGGAACCAGTTACGAATCTTCTCAGCCGCGTCAAGGGGCTTGCTCCGTGGCAGGTCGTTGAGGGCGGTTCTGAGCGTCAGTATTCTATTCGCAACGGATTGGAACTTGTGTCAGAGGAAGCAGATATCGTTCTGGTACATGACGCGGCGCGCCCGCTCATCCGGCGTGAAACGATCGAGGAGCTCATCCGCGTCGTGCGTGCCGAGGGCGCAGCGATTGTCGCTGTGCCGGAGAAGAATACGATCAAGATCGCCTCTGAGGATGCCCTTGTTGTTTCTACGCCGCCGCGCAGCACTCTTTGGCAGGTGCAGACCCCGCAGGGGTTTCGCAAGGACCTTCTGATCGAGGCGAATCGGCGTGCGGACGAGGATAACTTTCTCGGGACGGACGACGCGAGCCTTGTAGAGCGCATCGGCGCGAAGGTTCACATTGTTAAAGGAGAATACAGCAACATCAAAGTAACCACGCCTGAGGACATGATCATTGCGGAGGCAATTCTGCGCAATGATATGGGCGCGGGAGAACTGATGAAGACTGCCGTGCATGAGGCAAAACGTCTGCTTGGCGGGGTCGTTCGGCGGCGAAAGGGGGACGGGGAATGACGAGATTTGGGATCGGCTACGATGTCCACCGTCTGGTTGACGGACGAAGACTTATTCTAGGCGGGGTAGATATTCCGTATGAAAAGGGCCTGCTCGGGCACTCGGATGCAGATGTGCTTCTGCACGCCGTTTCGGATGCCTTGCTTGGTGCAGCGGCGCTTGGGGATATCGGAAAGCATTTTCCCGATACCGATGTGCGTTTTGCAGGCGCAGACAGCGGAAAACTGCTCGAGGAGACTGCTCGTCTCGTACGAGCCGAGGGCTATGCCATTGGCAATGTGGATGCAACACTTGTAGCTCAGGCACCGAAACTCCAGCAGTATATTCCGATGATGCGCGATAATCTTGCACGCTTCCTCGGCCTTGATGCAGGAGATGTCAATGTTAAGGCGACGACAGAAGAGAAGCTCGGATTCACGGGCGCAGGTGAAGGGATGTCCGCCTATGCTGTTGCAGGCATAGAGCGTATATAGAGTATGTGTTATGGAGGTAGTAGTATGGAAAATCAGCTGAAGAAACTGCTGGGGATTGAGGTTCCTATTATTCAGGGCGGCATGGCATGGATTTCGGAGGCAAATCTTGCCTCTGCAGTCTCGAATGCGGGAGGCGCAGGCATCATCTCGACAGGCGGCCGCACAACGGAGTATACGCGGGATGAGATTCGCCGCTGCCGCACGCTGACGGATCGCCCGTTTGGCGTGAACGTCATGCTTATGGCACCGAATAGGGATGAGATCGTCGATGTTATCTGCGAGGAAAAGCCGGCATTCGTTACGCTCGGTGCGGGCAATCCCGTTCCCTATTTTGAAAAACTCCATGCTGCTGGGGTAAAGGTTATCCCCGTTGTTCCGAGCGTGAAGCTTGCGAAGCGTGTGGAGGAAAAGGGCGCGGATGCCATCGTTGTAGAGGGGATGGAAGCCGGCGGACACATCGGCGTACTCTCGACGATGCCGCTGATGGAACAGGTTATCCCGGAGGTTTCTTTGCCGGTCATTATGGCAGGCGGTTTCGGCGACGGACGGGGGCTCGCAGCAGCACTCCTCATGGGGGCCGCAGGTGTTCAGATGGGAACGCGCTTCCTTGTCGCCGAGGAATGTGTCGTACATCCGAATGTGAAGGCAAAACTCATTGAAGCCGTGGATACGGATACGATTGTCACAGGAATCACTATCGGCGGCGCGGTACGCGGCGTCAAGAATAAATTTTCTGAGGAATTCGTTGCGCTCGAGTATTCGGGCAAGGCGACGAAAGAGGAACTGTTGGACCGTGCAACGGGGACGAACAAGCTTGCCGCGGTGGATGGAGATGTTGTCAACGGTATGGTACAGGCGGGAGAGACGCTGACCCTTCTGCGCAGCATTGAGCCGACGCGCGTCATCATTGAGCGCATTGTGCGCGAGGCGCGCGAGACGCTTGCACGCGCCAAATCGATTGAGATTTAAGGGGTAAAACAAGGGAATGGGCACGGACGAACTGACACGGATTCATGAACTCGCGAAGCGGGTAACGCTTCTCGAAAAGATGGTGCTGCGTCAGCAGAGCCGCATTGATGAACTGGTGCAGAGCATAGAGCGTGCAGCGGACAATAAGAACCGCCCGCTGTCCATGCGGGCAGATGCGACGCAAAGCGCTGGGGACCGTGCGGCAGAGGAAAATACTACCGCCGTACGTGCCGTTCCCTCTGTAAGCGATCTCCTGGATGAGGAGATGAAGCATGAGCTGACACATGCCTACACGGCATCCCCGGTTCAGCAGCAGGAGCCGCCTTGGGACAGAGCTGCGAGTGCGATGGAACGGGCAGCGGGGAGCTATGCGAGAGCAACAGGCGGCAAGGAGCCGATGCAGAGCGACCGTGCAAAACAGAACGAAGCCGCACGCAGGAAAATCGCCGAAGAAACATTGGAACAGATTCCCGTGCATGAGCTGCGTGAGCGCACGCCTGCCGAACGGGCATCGGACTATATGCGGGACTATAATGCACTCTACGATGTGCCGGGGACGATGTTCCAAAAGAAGAGGGCGCAGGATGACTTTATCAAGCTCTATGAAGTGCTGGGCCTGCGCTGTACGAATATGCAGCTGCGCCTGAGCCGCCCTGAGCTGGAGCCTCGTTTTGTTGCCGTTACGCCGACGCGTGACGCTGATTTTTGGGGAATGCCTCTCGGCAATAACCTTTTTGCCGTTGTGCCGAATCCGTTTCTCGTCTACGGCGAAGAGATGCATATGGCGGGCGGTATGCGCGAAGCATTCAATTCCAACTATCGCGCGGGGAATACCTATGGTCGGTTTACGATCAAGGAAACGGCGACGTTCCAATTCGGCACGATTGGAAAGGTGTTCAAGAAAGGACAGCTTGAGGTTGAGATATAGCAGCAAAAAAATAAGGCAGAGATCTCTGCCTTATTTTTTTGCGTGTCCGCGTACCTGCCGACCTGCGCCTGCGCCGTCAATGGCGACGGCGACACCGGTTTCGGCAAAGGTTTTCATATCGTTTACAACATGAAGAGCAGCGCGGACGATTTCTGTGCCTAGGATGCCGGCGATTCCCGCAGGCATCTCCGTATCCGCTGTGAGCATATCCGGAACGATGTGCAGAATGTATGGACGGAGCGACGAATTCGTGCCGGCGTACTTACGCGCGACGCGATCCGACTGTGTGTCGCCGGGCAGGATGAGGCTGCCGGCTTCTGCTGCTCCGTTGATTGCCCCGGCAAGAGCATCATCGCCTGCGCCCGCCGCGCCGAGAATGAGGAGCGGATGGCTGCGGGCCAGGGTATCTGCCGCTCTGCGCGCTGCATTCGATGCAGACATATTTTTCGGGGTGGAGAGAAGATATACGGAGATATGCGTATCGGCGGTTATTGCAGAGAGAATTTTGCTGAGATCTGCTGAGAACAGCTTCCCATCCGCAAGTATAAGGAGCGCTGCTCCCAGATCAGAAGGGGGGCATTCACGGCCGGTAGTCCCTGCAAGCTGCACGGCAATCCGTTCGAGATAACCAAGGCTGTGAATCGGTTTTGCCAGGTTGTCCAGCCGGTATTGACATGCTTCCATCGCAGATGCGCTCGGTGGCGCGAATGTGACCGTGGTTTTTTCTTCCTGTGGGCAAAGAGACGGACATGGAAAGTTGAACGGGGGGGAGAGAGGAGATCCTTCTTTGGCTTCGTCCAATATGTCCCATATCTTTATCATTTGTGTGAGCATGCGGAGCGCAATGGAGGAGCCTGCCGCTTCGCTCAGACGAATATCGAGACGCAGGATGGGGGAGAGACCGAGACGACGTAGTGCATGGGGCTGCGAATGTTCTGTCAGCGATGCGTGTGAGGCGAGGAGATAATGAACACAGTTCGGAGCAAGAGCGTGGGCAATCAGCGCCGCAGAGGTGGTATTTGCACCGTCAAGCACGATGAGCATTCGTCGTGCGGCGGCGCCCAGGATGAGGCCGGCGATGCAGCCGAGCTCGAAGCCACCGACCTTTGCCAGAACGTCCAGACCATCGTGCGGATCGGGAGCGTTTACGGTGAGGGCGCGGCGGACGATTTCAATCTTGTGTGCCAGACGTCTGTCCGAGATGTTCGCGCCGCGTCCCGTGACCTCCTCGGGCGTGAGCTCCAACAATGCGGCGACGATCGCCGCACTCGAAGTCGTATTGGAGATGCCCATTTCGCCCGGCAGGATACAGCGATCGCCGTGATCAGCACGTTCATTTGCGAGAGCGATTCCCGTTTCGACGGAACGAATTGCCTGTGCGCGGGTCATGGCAGGTCCTGCCGTCATATTTGCGGTTCTGCGTGCAATGCTCTTGTGCAGGAGTCCTGGAATATCTGACGTATCGGCGTTTACACCGAGATCAGCAACAATAAGCTGTGCATTCGCATAATTGGCTACGGCGTTGGCCGCGCCCCCGCGGGCGATGAGATAGTTGCACATCATGTTGAGCGTGGTCTCAGGCGGGTAGGCGCTGACACTTTCGGCGGCGACGCCGTGATCGGCGCAGGAGATGATGACGCTTGTCTGCGGCGGGGCAGGATGGCGCTCGCCTGTGATGCGGATATAACGGAGCAGTACCTCTTTCAGGCGGCCGAAGTTCATGCTTGTATGTGTTGTGAGAACGGTATCGACGGTATGGGGAAGTGCCGCATCCGGGATTTTTATGGATGAAAGTGTCTGTTCTAAAAGATTCATGCGTGTGCCTTTTCCTTTTTGATGCGTTTCAAAGAGAGACCGATGCGTTCGCGTTCCTCGTCAACGCTGATAATCATGACATCAAGTGCATCGCCGACAGACAGGATGTCAAGCGGATGACGCACGCGGCGGCAGCTCATCTCGGAGATGTGAAGGAGTCCTGCCTGCTTGAGCCCGATGTCAATGAATGCACCAAAGTCTGTGATGTTGCGGACAGTTCCCGGCAGAATGGTGCCGATGGCGAGATCGGAGAGCTTCACGATGTTCTGCCGCATGAGTGGCGCGGGGAGTTCCTCACGCGGATCACGGCCGGGACGAGCGATTGCCCGCAGGATATCCGTTACGGTTGGGATGCCTGCGCCCAGTTTTTTGGCCAAGCCGGCAGGCTCCGCCCGTGCTGTTTTGAGCGCGAGAGCTGGGAGCTTTGCCCGGTCGCGCAGATCATCCTCTGCAGTGCCGAGCTCCGCGAGGATGGCACGCGCGAGTTCGTAAGACTCGGGGTGGACGGCAGTGCCGTCGAGCGGCGTTTCTCCTCCGTAGATGCGCAGGAAGCCTGCACATTGAGTGAAGGCTGCATCGCCGAGATGGGATACTTTATGGAGTGCCTTTCGATTGGTAAATCTGCCGTTTTTATTACGGTAGGCGACAATGTTCTTTGCAACCGCGGCATTGATGCCTGCAATCCGCCTCAGCAATGCGGGAGAAGCGGTGTTCAGGTCAACACCGACATGGTTTACGGCATCTTCGACGGCGGCATCCAGACGTTCTTTCAGTTCTTTTTGGCTGACGTCATGTTGATACTGTCCGACGCCGATTGCCTGTGGATCGATTTTGACGAGCTCCGCGAGCGGATCCTGCACGCGCCGGGCAATGGAGACTGCGCCGCGGATTGTGACATCATAGGAGGGGAGTTCCTCTTTCGCCAGCTGGGAGGCGGAGTAGACGGAAGCGCCCGCTTCGTTTGTAATGAGGTAGTGCACATCTTTGAGCTTATTGTCACGAATCAACGCCGCGACAAATTGCTCCGTCTCGTAGGAGGCTGTACCGTTGCCGATGGAGATGAGCGTAACGCCGTGTGTTTTGATGAACTTTTGGACAGACAGCGCCGCTGCTTTGCGCTCTCCTTCACTCTTTGTAATTTGTATAACACCACTCGCGAGAACATTGCCTGTGGCGTCAACAACTGCCATTTTGCAGCCCGTACGATAGCCGGGATCAAGACCAAGAACTGTATGTCCCGCGAGCGGCGGCTGAAGGAGCAGCTGGCGCAGGTTGCGTCCGAACAGCTTGATGGCCTTTTCTTCGGCAAGTTCTGTCAGCTGTGCGCGCAGCTCACGCTCGAGCGAAGGAACAAGAAGACGTTTATACCCGTCCTCAATTGCCATGCGCAGTTCTGCTGAGAAGATTGACGGGTGCCGGCAGATCCTCCCGCAGATCCACTCGATATACACCTCATGATCAACAGAAATGCGGACGGTGAGGCATCCTTTCCGCTCTCCGCGGTTAATTGCGAGAATGCGATGTGAGGGCAGAGTGCGTACCGGCTCACTGTATCCGTCGTACATCTGAAACACATGTGCATCCCCCGCTTTTACATCAAGGGCTGTCTCGAGCAATGCGTTTTTCCAGAATTTTTCACGCATAAGGCGGCGCAGTTCTGCGTCGTCCGTGACGGTCTCGGCAATAATGTCGCGCGCGCCGGCAAGAGCATCGGCAGGGGAAGGTACCTCCTTTTCCGCACTTACAAATGGTACGGCGTATTGCTCCGGTGTGCCGTGCATTTCACTCTGCAGCAGGATGGCGTCGGCAAGCTGCTCAAGACCGCGTGCCCGTGCAATGGATGCGCGCGTATGTTTTTTCTGTTTGTAAGGACGGTAGAGGTCTTCAAGGGACTGAAGTTTTTGTGCGGTTTCAATCGCCTCGCGCAGTGCATCGGTCATTTTCCCCTGCTCCTCAATGCGCGCGATGATCTCCTCCTGCCGCTTGACGAGACTGCGCAGATACGTCAAGCGTGCCGCGATGCGGCGCAGTATCTCATCATCGAGGGAGCCGGTGGCTTCTTTGCGATAACGCGCAATAAACGGAATGGTATTGCCGTCATCGAGCAGCGCAACGACAGATGTTGCCTGCTGCGGACGAATGGAGAGCTCGTCTGCAATCGCGGAGGGGATATCGGAGATGCGCATGGAATCAAACCTTTCTCGACTGAAATATTCCTCATTATAGCATGATTTTAACAAGACGCAAAAAGTGAGATGAATTCGCATATGGGGGAAGATGGGCTGGGACTATTGACAGGAGTTTTCGAATAGAGTATTATGATATATAAATAATAATGATTTTAGTTTTGAGAACATGAAAAGTAGGAACAATTATGCATGAACATACAATGCTGACACTCAATGAGGTTACAGACATTCTGCGGCAGAATAAGAAAAAAGTGACGCCGCAGCGCCTGGCCGTCTATGCTGCTCTGGCGGCAACGCATGAGCATCCTACAGCAGAGACTCTGTACAAGGAACTGCGTCCGAACTACCCGACGATGAGTCTTGCTACCGTCTATAAGTCGCTCGATGCGTTCTGTGAAATCGGTATTGTGCGCGAGCTGAACGTGGGCGAAGAGGCATTCCGTTATGATGCGGATATCTCCGTGCACCCGCATGTTCGGTGTATTTCCTGCGACAAGGTTGCTGATGTTCCGATTGCTGCGCTTCCAGCACTCGACAAGAATGTTTCGTCTGTGACAGGCTACCGCATTGTATCGCAGCAGATGTATTTCTTCGGTTACTGTCCGGAATGTCAGAAGAATAAAACGGTGCAGCGCTGATCTAAAGCTTTAGAGCCCTTTTCGGGCCGACGCGCTTATAAAAAAAACCCTTGAACAAACTCTGTTATGAGCGCTGTTCAAGGGTTTTTCGCGTGTATTTGGCAGTCGTTTATCTTGGGTACCTATCCGCGATTGCGTCGCGCAAGAATACGGATCACCTTGGCGCCCGTACTTTTGATCTTGCGTATGGGGGCAACGCGGGTTGTGGTTTTCGGACGAATCTCCGACGGTGCGCGAAAGTCGCCTCGCCGCAGATGTGTGCTCTTGATTTTTTCCGGTTGGAATATATTGCGCATGACATGCGCGATGGGATCGAGTGCTGCATCCTCACAGCAGAGATAGATGTCGAGCGATACATGACGCAGATCCGGATGAACGTGAAGTGCGAGATGACCGTCCGGCAGCAGTGCCATCAAGGAGATATGACCGTTTTCCTGTACATCTGTGATCGTCTGCAGAGGAACGAGATCAAGTGCTGCAAGTGTTTCGGAGACTTTGACACGAAGGGCTTCTTCATTGCTGAACGATTCGCCTTTGCAGTTAAAAAAATCCACCGTCAGCAGTCTCGATTGAATGTTCATCGGCCTCTTTCTCCTCCATTACGGTACGTTTACATGATCTCATTATAGAGGAAAGCCCGTCGTCCGTCAAGGAATATGGTCGAATCGTCCTAATTGGGACAAGTGCGGCAAATACAACATTTTTCCCAATAAAATCTCATGGAAAAAAAAAGTTGCTTATGATATACTGATTCTGCATGTCTGTGTACATGGAATTATTGATATGAATATAGGTCGCGTGAATGGAAGGAGACTCCACTTACAATGTTTGGTCTTTTTGGTGGACACGATATGGGGATTGACCTCGGTACAGCCAATACGTTGGTGCATGTTAAGGGCCGGGGGATTGTGCTGCGCGAGCCCTCCGTCGTGGCGATAAGAAACGACTCGGGCGATGTGCTTGCCGTGGGCGAAGAGGCAAAGCAGATGATCGGGCGTACGCCCGGAAATATCGTTGCGATACGTCCGATGAAAGACGGCGTTATTGCAGATTTTGACGTCACGCAGGCGATGCTGAAATACTTTATTCGCAAGGCGATGCGGTCGAAGTCGTTTGTTCGTCCGCGTGTTGTGGTCGGCGTTCCGTCCGGCGTAACAGAGGTCGAAAAGCGGGCGGTCATTGATGCCGCACAGCAGGCGGGCGCACGCGAGGCATATCTGATTGAGGAGCCGATGGCAGCGGCGATCGGTGCCGGCCTTCCGGTCGAGGAAGCAACGGGCAGCATGGTCGTCGATATCGGCGGCGGCACGACAGAGATTGCGATCATCTCGCTCGGCGGCATTGTGACGAGTTGTTCTATACGCATCGGCGGCGACGAGATGGATTCGGCGATCGTCCAATACATTAAGCGCATGTATAATCTCATGATCGGTGAGCGAACGGCTGAGGAGATCAAGATCGCGATCGGTACGGCGATCGTAACGCCGGATACGGATCGTACGATGGATATCCGCGGACGCGATCTCGTAAGCGGACTGCCAAAGACGCTCACAATCCATGCAAAGGAGATCCGCGAAGCACTGAACGAGCCGATCTATAAGATCATTGACGCCGTGAAAGGGACCCTCGAGAAGACACCGCCGGAGCTTGCTTCGGACGTCATGGATCACGGCATTATGATGACCGGCGGAGGGGCGCTTCTCATGAATCTGGACAAGCTCCTCTCCCATGAGACGGGAATGCCGGTGCTCGTGTCCGAGGATGCGCTCTCCTGTGTCGGTGAGGGGACGGGGCGTACGCTTGAGAATATTGGTCTGCTGAAGAGTGTTGTTATGTCTTCAAAGAAATTGAGATAATGATTGATCGCATCGGACGGGCACGACAGGCGGGGCATAAGATCTGGGCACTGCTCTTCGTTCTGCTCACGCTTTTCTGCATCATTTTCTTTGCTGCGCGCGGCAGGTTTCAGGCATCTGCGTCGACGAGTACGGCAGGGACGGTTTTGGCGCCGTTTGAAATGGTGTTTTCGTATGTTGGCCAGCAGATCCAGCATATTACGTCCAATCTTTGGGAGATTGCGACGGTGCACGAGCAGAATCAGCTGCTCAAAAATGAAATTGAGCAGCTGCGGCAGCAGAATACGATGGCAGAAGAGTACGCAGCGGAAAACATGCGGCTGCGTGAGATTCTTGCGTACAAACAATCGGCGCATCAGTTCGATCTCCTTGCTGCACGCGTGATCGGGCGTGATTCTGCACTCTGGACTAGTATGATCGTCGTCGATCGCGGCAGCAGCGACGGAGTGCGTGAAAATATGCCCGTCCTGACGGGCAAGGGGCTTGTGGGACATGTGACGGAAGTCGGCCCGATCTCATCGAAGGTCCAGCTCATTCTCGATGTCCGTTCCTCGGTGGGGACGCTCATTCAACGTCCGGAGTCTCGTGTGACGGGAATCGTTACGGGAACGATGGACAATCCGTATATGCCGCAGATGGTTAATATCCCACGCAATGCGGATGTAGAGGACGGTGACGTCATTGTTACATCCGGCTTCGGCGGAATCTATCCCAAAGGGATTGTAGTGGGGCGTGTCTCCTCACAGCACGGCGATGACAGCGGATTGCTCAAAGTAGCCGTGGTCGAGACTGCTGTGGACTTCCAGCGTCTCGAGGATGTAGCGATCATTACGGCGTCACGCGAAGCACCGCCGGATCCTGTACAGGCACAACAACTCAGCCCTGGCGCGGCTGCAGCGGCACAGATCTCTGCTGCGCAGACAAAGGCGGCGGCACAGTGAAAAAATATCGGTTTTTCATATTGTTTTTTCTCACGCTCTTTATTCTGCAGTTCTCTTTTTTGCCGCTCATTGCCGTACATGGGGTGATTCCGGATCTCCTTGTTTTGGCGACAGTTTCTTATGCTTTTCTGCGCGGCAGTGTGTGGGGAAGCTTCGTCGGATTCTCGTTGGGGATCATGCAGGATCTTAGTGCGGGCTCGTTCTTCGGACTGAATGCGTTCACGCTGACACTGATCGGACTCGTCTTCGGACGTTTTTCTGACCGTGTGTTCAAGGAGCAGTTCTTCCTGCCAATCACGGCATCCGTCGCGGCGACTCTTGCCAAATATCTGATGTCGGCGCTGATTGTATATTTGCTCGGCTATCACTTCAACCCGCTGCTGCACATGGGGCGCGTACTCTTTATTCTGCTCATATTTCAGCTGATTTTTGCTTATCCGGTTCACTGGGCGACATTCCATCTGGATAAGCGTGTACATGATCCGGAGCGATAGTGTCAAAAAACATTTTCTCGGAGAGTAATTGTGAACGAAAATGAAGATTTCAGCGGACGGCTGCAATTCCTGAACGTGGTGATTGTGCTGATCATCGCCGTGCTCATTGGCCGGGCGGGATATCTCCAGGTGTATGACGGCGAGCTCTATGCGCGTCTCGCCGAGGGCAATCGCATTCGAATCATTCCGGCAGAAGCGGCGCGCGGGACATTTTACGATCGGAACGGGGAACCCCTTGTGACGAATCGCCCCGGCTTCACTGTTTCCCTCCTTCCTCTGACGGAGCCGATCTCTCCCGAAGTTATTGCACGCGTGTCAAAACTCATTAACGTTCCCGTCGAGGAGATTCAAAAAAAGATCGACGCGCATGTCGGATTTGATCCGATTCGAATAAAAAATGATGTGCTGCCGGATATTGTCACAATTATTGAGGAACAAAAGGATGATTATCCCGGCGTTGTCATCGAAGTTCTCCCGATTCGCGACTACATCTATGGAGAGTATGCGGCGCATGTATTTGGCTATGTGAGCGAAATCAACGAAGAGGAGCTCGAGCGCCGCAAAGACGAGGGGTACAAGTCCGGCTACATCATCGGAAAGTTCGGCTTGGAGCGCATCTACGACAAAGAGGTGCGCGGGATCAACGGAGGCGATCAAGTAGAGGTAGATGTATCGGGGCGCCCTGTCCAGATCCTCGGACGTCAGTCTCCTATCCCGGGCAACGATCTCATTCTGACGATTGATAAGCATATCCAGGAGACCGCAGAGCGCGCGGTGGATGAGCAGCTCGCTCTTGTGCATGCATATGCAGCCGCAGCAGTAGTTATGAACCCGCAGACCGGTGAGGTGCTCGCCATGGTCAGCCGTCCGGCGTTCAATCCGAATCTCTTCGCGGGGGGAATCTCAACACAAAACTGGAATGTGCTGAACAATAATCCCTATCACCCGATGGACAATAAGGCGATCACGGGCGAATATCCGCCCGGTTCGACATTCAAAATCGTAACGGGGACAGCGGCGCTCGCCGAGCACAAGGTGACGCCGCAGGAAAAGATTTTCGACGCTGGTCACCACTGGATCATTCCGAAGACGAATGCAAGCGGAGAAGCACTCGGATGGATTAATTTTCAAGAGGCGATGGCACATTCGGATAATGTCTATTTCTATGAGATGGGCAATCGTCTCGGGGTCGACACGCTCGAACGCTATGCGCGGATGTTTGGACTTGGCGCGCGGACAGGAATTGATCTGCCTTATGAGGCGGAGGGGCTTGTACCGAACCGAAAGTATAAGGCGGATAATTACGAGGACGGCGAATGGTATCTCTCAGAGACCTTTGACGCGGCGATCGGGCAGGGGTTCAATCTTGTGACACCTCTGCAGGCCGCAATGGTTGTAGGTGAAATCGCGGCAAACGGCAAGCGATACCAGCCGCATCTCGTTCAACGCATTGTGGACGTAAACGGGAATACGGTGCGTGATTTCCAGCCGGTGCTCCTCTCTGAGCTGGAGGTGAGCCAGAATGTGATCCAGAGCGTGCAGGAGGGACTGCACGATGTGACAAAAATCGGTACGGCGGCAGGCGTTTTCGCCGGCTTTCCGATTGATATTGCAGGAAAGACAGGTACGGCAGAGAATTCACATGGGCGCGATCACGGATGGTTCGTGGCGTATGGACCTTATATGAATCCGAATGTCGTGGTGGCAGTCATTGTGGAGCAGGGCGGCTTTGGTTCGATGTCCGCAGTGCCGATCGGGCGCAGGATCATGGAGGCGGCATTTCGCCTCGACCGTGTGCAGCCGGCTGTAGGGAACAAGTGAGGGAAGGAAATGAGTGAGGAAAAAATCAAGATCAAAGGAGAGAATGACGGGCTGATGCTCGAATTTCCCCCGGATCTGTCTTTTTTAGAGATTGTAGAAGAGCTTTCCAGAAAGCTTGATTCCGGTTCGGGATTCTTTCTGCGCGGAACCCTTGTGCGTGTACCGCGAAATCGTTTCTCAAAAGAGGAACTTGCAGAGCTGCAGGAACTCTTTCGCACGCATGGATTGATTTGTCGCCTGGAAAAACCTGTTCCAATGCGCAGCGCCTCACCTGTTCCGCCTTCGCCGAAGCCCGCTGCTGCCTCCGTGTCTCCGCAGGAAGCAATGCAGGATGCGCCTGAGCTGCAGCGCATGCTTGTCATCGACAAGACACTGCGCGGCGGTCAGGCTGTTGAAACGGAGGGTTCTGTCATCGTCTTCGGCAATGTCAATCCGGGGGCACAGATTACGGCCGGCGGCAGCGTCGATATTCGCGGCACCTGCCGAGGCCTCGTTCACGCTGGAGCCGCCGGGGATTCAACAGCGTTTATCATTGCAGATCATCTGATGCCGACGCAGATTCGCATCGCGAATTATGTTGCGCGATCGCCGGATGAACCGGAGGACTTCGGTAAGGCGGAACGTGCTTATGTGAAGGATGGTCAGATTGTCATTGAGCCAATAGAGAGGTAGGTTCGAAATATGAGTGAAATCTATGTGGTGACATCCGGAAAAGGAGGCGTTGGCAAGACGACGACGACAGCGAATATCGGTGTCGGTTTTGCCATGCGCGGCAAGAGCGTCGTCCTCATCGATACTGATACGGGACTGCGAAATCTCGATCTCCTGCTCGGTCTTGAGAATCGGATTATGTACGATCTGGTCGATGTAACATCGGGACGCGTGCCGTATAAAAAGGCGCTTGTCCGCCATAAGAAATATGACTCCCTTTATCTCCTTCCTACTTCGCAGGTCAAGGACAAGAGCGCCGTCAATCCAGAGGAGCTTGCAGCTCTGTGCGAGGAGCTGCGCCGTTCCTATGATGTTATCATCATCGATTGTCCTGCAGGAATCGAGCAAGGGTTCAAGACGGCGATCGCCGCTGCTGATACGGCGATCGTGGTAACGATGCCGGAGATCTCTGCTGTGCGTGACGCCGATAAGATCATCGGCGAGTTGGGGCGTGCGGATAAAAATGATATTCGGCTCGTCGTGAACCGCATTCGTCCAAAGATGATTGAAAAGGGCGATATGCTGGACATGGACGATATCGATGAAATCCTTTCGGTTGGCTGTATTGGTCAGATTCCGGACGATGAAATGGTTGTGACGAGTACGAACCGCGGCGAGCCCTGCGTGACGATGAAGGATTCTCCGGCGGGACAGGCTTATCTCGACGTAGTCGGGCGGCTCTGCGGAGAGGAAATTCCGTTCCGTGAGTTTACAAAGGATAGTCTCTGGGAGACAATCAAAGGAAAATTCTTTGGGAAAAAGTAAGGAGGGGTTGGCGTGATTGAGGCACTGAAAAGGCTTCTTGGCAAGAAAGAAAATTCCGGCGATGTTGCGCGCCGCCGACTCCAGCTCGTCATTATCAATGATCGAGCAAATGTCTCTCCGGAGATCATGGACAATATGCGCGCAGAGATCATTCAAGTGATTTCAAAGTATATGTACATTGATACGCAGGAAATGGAGTTTGCACTCGAGAACGAAAACGATACGATGGCGCTTGTCGTCAATATTCCTGTTGTCAGCGTTCAGCACGGCGGCAGCGATGTATCCAGGCATCAGCGATGATACTCTCTAAGCGGCTTCTGCGGCGCACAGATTTGACGCTGATTGTGGCAGCGGTCGCAATTGTTATTATGAGCCTTGTCATTATCGGCAGCGCGACTCATGTCAATACGCCGAGCGAGGAGCGTTACTGGTTCGTCCAGCGGCAGGGCATTTCGATCGTTATCGATATTGCGCTGGCTGCGTTTCTGATGAATTTTGACTATAAGATATTGCAGCGATACGGCAACCATTTCTACGTGTTCAACCTTATCCTGCTCATATTGGTTATGCTCGTCGGGCAAACGGCGCTCGGCGCGCAGCGCTGGATCGCACTCGGACCGATCAGCATACAGCCGTCTGAGTTCTCGAAACTTATCATGATCATTGCGCTCGCTGCTATGCTTGAAAAGCGCGGCGGGAAGATCAATACGATTACAGATCTTGCCCCTGTTGCCGCCTATGTCGGTGTACCGTTTCTGCTCGTTCTGAAACAGCCGGATCTTGGCACGTCTCTTGTGTTTCTTGCGATTTTCTTTGGCATGGTGTTTGTTGCAGGAGTTCGTCTGCGCCTGCTCCTCGGGATATTCGGCGCAGGACTTGCTGCGATGCCGGTGCTCTGGCATTTTTTGAAGGACTATCAGAAAATGCGCATCATGGTGTTCATGGATCCGAATGTCGATCCGCTCGGTGCCGGCTATCATATCATCCAGTCGAAGATTGCGATCGGCTCAGGGATGCTCTTCGGCAAGGGACTGTTCGGCGGGACGCAGAGCCAGCTGAATTTCCTGCCGGAGAACCACACGGACTTCATCTTTTCTGTTGTGGGAGAGGAGCTTGGCTTCGTCGGATGTGCGATTCTGCTCCTCCTCTACCTCGTTGTTTTGTGGCGCGGGATACGTATCGCGCAGGATGCGAGCGATATGTTCGGACGTTTGCTCGCAGTCGGAATCACCTCGATGATCGCGTTTCACGTCCTCATCAATGTCGGGATGACCATGGGGATTATGCCAGTTACAGGTATCCCGCTGCCGCTGATGAGCTACGGCGTGAGCTCGCTCACAACGAACATCATGGCGATCGCCATTCTGCTGAATATTCAGCTGCGGCGTCAAAAACTTTTATTCTAGATGTGTATTTGGTGAGGCTGTCTGCCTTCGCGCGACAGCCTTTTTCTTTTATTATGCGGGGGAGAATACGGAACAATGGTGCAGCTCGATCACAGTATCCTGCAGTCGGTACTGAAACCTGCGCGCTATACGGGCGGCGAGTGGAATGCCGTACGCAAGGACTGGGCGTCCGCAGAGTGCAAATTTGCGCTGGCACTGCCCGATGTCTATGAGGTCGGCATGAGCAATCTCGGGCTTGCAATTCTCTACGAGATTCTGAACCGCCGCCCCAATATTGCCGCGGAGCGGGTCTATGCTCCGTGGATCGATATGGAGAAGCAGATGCGTGCGAAGGGGATTCCTCTCTTTTCGCTTGAGTCGCGCCATCCTGTCGCTGATTTTGATTTCCTCGGATTCTCCCTGCAGTATGAGATGATCTATTCAAATGTTCTCAATATGCTCGATCTCGCGGGGATTCCGCTCTATGCGTGTGACCGTGGGGAAGATATGCCGTTCATCGTCGGCGGCGGCCCCTGTGTTTATAATGTTGAGCCGATTGCGGACTTTTTTGATTTCTTTCTGATCGGAGAGGGAGAGGAGGCTGTCCCCGAGTTCTGTGACGCGCTCATTGCGTGGAAAAAGGAGGGCAGTCCGGGCGGACGGCAGGGATTTCTAACGCGTCTGCTTGAGATCGACGGCATTTACGTACCGTCATTTTATGAACCGGTTTACGATGCGGCGGGAAATTTTTCTGAGATGCGGCCTCTGCATCCTGCAGCCCGCCCCATCATCTATAAGCGCGTTGTGCGCGATATGGACAAAGTGCTCTCAGTGGAGCACCCGATTGTGCCCTATATGGACATCGTACACAATCGCATGATGCTCGAGCTCTTTCGGGGCTGCTCACGCGGCTGTCGCTTTTGTCAGGCGGGGATTGCCTACCGTCCTGCGCGTGAGCGCACAGAGGAGCGCCTGCGGCAGATGGCGAACGGGCTTGCAGAGAGCACAGGCTATGATGAGATGAGCCTGACCTCGCTTTCCTCGGCGGATTATTCCTGCCTCGGACGGCTCGTGGATGATTTGATGGAGGATTATGCGGAGGAGAAACTCAGCTTTTCTCTGCCTTCACTGCGCATTGACAGTTTTTCAATTGATCTTGCGCACAAGATGCAGGCGGTGCGTAAGTCCGGGCTCACCTTTGCGCCGGAGGCTGGCACGCAGCGCATGCGCGATGTCATCAACAAGGGAGTGACGGAGGAAAATCTGCTGGAAGCGTGCGGCGCAGCGTTTCGTCATGGATGGAAGCAGGTCAAGCTCTACTTTATGATGGGCCTGCCGACGGAGACAGATGAGGACATTATCGGAATCGCGCAGCTTGCGAAGAAGGTCGTTGATCTCTACACGGAGATTCGCGGCAAGCGCGGCTGCAAGGTGACCGTCTCGGTCTCCTGTTTTGTGCCGAAACCGTATACTCCCTTTCAGTGGTTCGGACAGCTGCCGATTGAGGAATTTCAGCGGCGCCAGCAGTTGCTCAAAGAGCACATTACGGACCGCTCGATCACATTCCACTATCACGATGCGCGTCTCTCCGTGATTGAGGGCGTCTTTGCGCGCGGCGACCGGCGTCTTGCACCTGCGCTCTATGAGGCATGGAGGAACGGGGCGAAATTTGACGGCTGGTCGGATCTCTTTGACGACAGCCGATATTTCTCTGCATTCAAGACATGCGGCGTTGATTGGGAATATTTCAGTCGCCGCACGCGCACGATCGGAGAGCCGCTGCCGTGGGCACATACCTCGCCCGGCGTGCTCGAGCGTTTTTTGAAAGCAGAGTGGCAGAAAGCACTCACCGCCTCTCTTACGGTGGACTGCCGGCGTACGCACTGCACGGGATGCGGCATATGTCCGACGCTTGGCGTGGATATCATCGACTATGAAAAGAGTGAACGGGAGCGCGTCTTAGACACAGGCACAGCAGCAGAAAAAAATTCTGCTCTTTTGCCCCATGAAATCGGGCCGAAAAATCTTCCGGTGCACCGCTCTCTGACGGTTTATCGCGGTATGATTACCAAGGGTGAGGAGCTGCGGTACGTATCGCATCTCGACTATGCGAATCTTTTTGTGCGCGCGTGCAAGCGTGCCGGTCTTCCCATGGCCTACTCAGAGGGATTCAATCCGCATATGAAGGTTGCATTCGCCTCAGCGCTCTCGCTTGGAGCCGCAAGTGATGCCGAATATGTGGATTTCGAGATGACAGAGCCTCTTCCAACGAGCGAGGTGATGGCGCGCCTGCGGGAGCATCTGCCGCACGGTGCACAGATCGTCCGTCTGCGCATCATGGAGGGGAAGCACAGGGCACTCATGGCGGATGTGGACGAGGCCCGCTATCGGATTGTTGTTCCCTATATGGGTGCGGCGGAGCCTGTACGCGAGAGTGTACTTCGGTATAATGCTGCTGAGAGTGCCGTATGGCATCGGGTGACACCGAAGAAGAGCCGAGCGATCGAGACGAAGGACTATAGTAAAACACCCGTCTCCTTTCAGATGGAAAACGGGCGCCTGATTTTTTGGATGAATATTATTGTAACTCCTGCAGGAAGTGTGAAGCCCATCGAGATCCTCAGCCTAATGGCGCGGGACTTCGCTCTTCCCATTGATCCCCATGAGGCATATGTGACGCGTACAGGACTGTTTGCAGACGGAAAAGCTCTAATTGACCGATGAAGTGCTTCTCTTTGGCCGGAAAATCAGCGGCTGCATTTTTGCATCCTCGGCAGTTCTCTGTTCGATGAATCCTTGTGCCTCCATTGTATCCAGTACGATCGCTTGGCGCTTCTTTGCCGCGATGAAATCGTCGAACGGGGAGAGGGCGGAGGGGGCGTTAAGAACGCCTGCGAGCATCGATGCTTCCGGAAGATCAAGGGCGGCGGGGGACTTATCGTAATATCCTTCGGATGCCGCATTTATCCCATAGAAACCTGCGCCATAGTAGACAACGTTCAAATACATCTCGAGAATTTCTTCCTTGGAGTAGGCAATCTCGATATCAAGCGCAAGCAAGAACTCCTGAGCCTTGCGCGTGAATGTCCGCTCATTGTCGAGGAAGAGGTTTTTCACGAGCTGCTGGGTGATTGTGCTCGCTCCTTCCTCAACTCGTCCGTGCTGGATATTGACGAGTATGGCACGCGCAATGCCGGTCATGTCAAAACCCATATGGCTGTAAAACCGGCGATCCTCTACGGCGACGACAGCGTTTTTCAACTCGGGCGAGATGCGCTCGATAGGGACGTAATCCGTACGATCGATGCGTGCTTCGATTGCACGACGGATGAAAAGAAAGCGCGCAGCCTGCTCGGCAACATCGGGTTCATGTATCTCATGCAGCTGGTTTGCCGGCTTTTGCCGGTCGGCTGCGGGGAGGAGATCGCCGATGCCCTGCCATATCTGAGGAAGAAAGACGAAGACTGCAGCTGCACAGAGAAGGCTGCCGAGTAATATGCTCAAGCAAAAACGCCCCGTACGCCGCGGCGTTTTTTTGTTTTTTGTTGTACGTTTCCGTGTTGGAGTCCTGCGCCGCCGCTTTTGCTTCGGCGGCGCTTCGTTTATTGTCTCGCGCATGATGTGTGCTCCGTTTGTTTTCAAAAATACAGCGCGCGCATGCGGTCTCTCATTTCCGCGAGGTTGGATGGGAGCAGGCGGATATTGTAGCCGATGAACAGAGGAGAGGTCGAGAAGCGCGGCACTACCTTGATAAAGATATCTGCACCGTCGTGATAGAAGAATATATTGTAGCTGTCCAGACGCTTTCTGAGAAAATCCACGGCAATCTGTATATAGTCGGCAATCGTACGGATCGCATCCGGATCCTGCGGCACAATATTAATCTCCCAGAACCCGACGCGCGGTTGTGTGGAGAGATTCAGTGTGACACCGTCCTGCTCAGCGACGGTTAGACCTTCGAACTCTGCACGGCGGAACGAAAACTCCGGTCGAAACTTGGGAAAACCGACAAGCTGCATATGCGGGTGGCGAATTGTTCCGCCCGAATAAGGACCGTAATTTTTGAAAAAGAGAACGGTATCGTACTTCCCGCTGAAACGCATCCGCGCCCAATGATGCATGCCGAAGGAGAAGACCCGATATAGATGTTCCTTGCTGTATTCTGGAATGTCGCCGACGCATTTCCTGCCTTCGATCAAGACGAGTTGATCGGCCTCTTCAATGACCGGATATTTATTTTTCAGCAGTATAATGTCGCCGTCCGTCGCGATAATGTCCGTGAGCGCTTCTGTCGCACAGAAAGGACAAGGAGCATCCGCGTGGATGATGTTCTCGGGCTTCTGGCGTCCGATCTCCGTATTAAAATGGGCGAGGTTCATATCCATAGATACTCCATGATGTTTCAGTAATATTTTCGTTCCTATTATATCTCTTCTGCGGGGATTCGTAAAATATTTTATGGAAGTACTGCGATTCGCCTTCGTGTTCGTGCTATAATGAAGGTCGTTCAAAGGAATATAAGGAGCCGGTATGAGGATTGATCTTGTGACGCTTTTTCCGGAGATGTTTGCCGGCGTATTCGGCAGCAGCATCATCGGACGGGCGGCAGAGCGTGGGATTGTGGATATTCACTATACGAATTTTCGCGACTATTCGACGGATAAGCACCGCCACGTAGATGACGCGCCGTTTGGCGGCGGGGCGGGCATGGTGCTGAAACCAGAGCCGCTCTTCAGTGCTGTTCGAGATGTTCAGTCAAAAACTTCTGCATATGAGCTGGGCAGGTGCACGATCATCTTCGATCCGGCAGGTGATGTGTTTACCCAGGATACGGCAAAGGAGTTCGCTGCGCATCAGCAGCTCATCCTTATCTGCGGTCATTATGAAGGGTTCGATGCGCGCATTTACGATCTTGCTGATCGGATCGTATCGGTTGGAGATTTTGTCCTGACGGGCGGAGAGATTCCTGCTATGCTTGTCGTAGATGCAACGGCCCGTATGCTCGCCGGTGTGCTTGGTGATGCCGCGTCAGCACCGACGGACTCCTTCTTCGAAGATCTGCTCGGCTGCCCGCAGTACACACGCCCGCGCGAATTCGAGGGCAAAGCAGTCCCCGATGTTCTTCTCTCCGGTGATCATGCAGCGATCGCACGATGGCGGCGGGAGCAGGCTCTGTTAATGACTCTGCGGCACCGGCCCGAGCTTCTGGCGAATGCGAAATTATCGCAGGCTGATCGAGATTTTTTGGCTGAGCAGGAGAAACGGCGATAGGAAACTCCTTTTGCGTGAATGTTGGGTAAATGATATAATAAAACGATATAACCACAGTATGCTGTTTCTTTGCACCCGATAAGGGGGGACTGTATTATGACACAGTTTGATAAACGCAATTTGTCCATGATGATGGATTTTTATGAAATGACGATGTCTTACGGGTATTTTCGTCAGCCTCGCAGTGACGTGCGCGTTGCATTTGACCTTTTTTTCCGGGCAGTTCCCGATCGGGGGGGCTATGCAATTTTTGCCGGGCTTGAGCATGTGATTGAGTTTGTCGAGAACCTTTCATTTTCGGATGAGGATATCGAATACTTTCGACGCCAAAACTTGTTTTCGGAGGAGTTTTTGCAATTCCTGCGGGACTTCCGCTTTCGCGGGGATGTCTATTCGATCCCGGAGGGGACCGTCATCTATCCGGATGAACCGCTGATGACGATTGTTGCGCCGGTGATTGACGCGCAGCTCGTTGAGACGGCGATACTCACACAGATCAATCACCAGTCGCTGGTCGCGACGAAGGCGTCCCGCATCGTTCGCGCGGCAGAAGGGCGTGGGATATCTGATTTCGGCGCGCGGCGCGCACACAACATGGATGCGGCGACGTACGGCGCACGCGCCGCATACATCGGCGGTGTCGATATGACGGCGACAGTATCTGCCGGTCAGCAGTTCGGCATTCCCATCTCAGGAACAATGGCGCACAGTTGGGTAATGTTCTTTGAGGATGAATTCACTGCGTTTAAAAGCTATGCGGAAATATATCCTCGTGCAACCGTACTCCTCGTAGATACCTACGATGTTGTACATTCGGGCGTTCCCAATGCGATCCGTACGGCACACGAGATTCTGGAGCCTATGGGAGAACGTCTCGCAGGGGTTCGCATCGACTCGGGCGACCTTGCGTATCTCTCGAAGCGTATCCGTAAGATGCTGGATAACGAAGGACTGACAGACTGCAAAATCATCCTCTCGAACAGCCTGGATGAATTTACGATCTCATCCCTCCTCCTGCAGGGGGCACAGGTGGATAGTTTCGGTGTGGGAGAGCGGCTGATTACGGCGAAGTCGGATCCGGTCTTCGGGGCCGTTTATAAACTGGTGGCAGTGGAGCGGGGCGGGGTGTTTGTTCCGCGCATTAAGATGTCAGAGAATGTCGAGAAATTGACGAATCCCGGGCTCAAGGATCTCTATCGCATCTACGATCAATACGGAAAAGCAGTCGCAGATATGTTGGCAGTACGGGGGGAGAGCATCGACAGCACGCGGCCGTTCCGTTATATCGATTCGCTCAAACCGTGGAAAAATCGTTTCTTTGAAGATTTTTCGGCAGTGAAGCTTCAGCGCCTCTATGTAAAGGACGGCTGTCGGGTACAGGAACTTCCGTCGTTGGATGAGATCCGTGCGTATGTCCGCCGGCAGCTTGACGAGGAGATCTGGCCGGAAGAACAGCGCTTCGAAAATCCCCATCGCCACTATCTCGACATGACGCCGGACTATTATGAGGTCAAGATGGGACTCCTCAATGAAGTGCGCGGGAAACACAGCTGATGATGATTACGGGAAAAACGAAGGTACTGGCAGTTATCGGCGCGCCCATCGCGCACAGCCTGTCACCGATCATACAGAATGCGGCCCTGCAGGCGGCGGGGATCGATTGTGTCTATGCGGCGCTGCCCGTACGTCCGGGCGCGCTCTCCTCAGCGGTATACGGACTGCGCGATGCCGGTGTCGTCGGGTTTAATGTGACGATCCCGTTCAAGACGGAAATCATGGAGCTGATGGATGCACTGAGCGAGGATGCACAGCGTATTCGTGCGGTAAATACGGTAGTCGTACAGACCGACGGCACGCTGATGGGGCACAATACGGACGTTGTGGGATTCCTTGCGGGGTTTGCCGAGCACGGCGTTGTCCCTGCGGGCAAACGTGCCGTTGTGCTCGGTGCAGGTGGTGCGGCACGCGCTGTCCTCTGGGGGCTTTTGCGCAGCGGTATTTCTTCGGTGTGCGTCGGAGTGAGAAACGGCGCGAAAGGAGCTGCGCTCTGTGAAGAATTCGCTGCAGATGGAGATGTTCGCTCCGCTGTCTTCGACGATCCGAATTTTCTTGAATGCATCGGATCTGCCGATATTGTTGTCCAGACGACGCCAATGGGAATGACGCCGCATATCGATGCGATGCCGCCTGTCGATGTTGCGGCGATAAATTCCTCTGCAGTCGTATACGATCTTATCTACACACCGGCTAAGACACGTCTTCTGCGTGAAGCAGAGGCCCGCGGCCATGAGACGATCAATGGGGAAATGATGCTGGCGGCGCAGGGGGCGGAGGCTTTTTTCCTATGGACGAATGTACGGCCGGATATGGCCCTGATGAGGCGTGTACTGCGTGAAGAATGCGAGCGCAGAGGCTAGTTTTTGCGTTTTGAAAATCTTTGCCGTTTGTGATATGATACAGTGTGTTTTGAGAATGGTGGTGTATGATTGGCCGCGATTACCTATGAACTGCTTCGCAGAGATAAGACAACGGGTGCGCGTGCAGGTATAATTCACACGCCGCATGGGAGCTTCCCGACACCGATCTTTATGCCCGTAGGTACGCAGGCGTCGGTTAAGGGAGTCTCTCCGGATGAGCTGCGTGATCTTGGCGCCGGGATCATTCTCAGCAACACCTATCATCTCTTTCTTCGTCCTGGCATGGAATTGGTGAGAGAAGCGGGGGGCCTGCATCGCTTTATGCATTGGGACGGTGCGATCCTCACGGACAGCGGCGGATTTCAGGTGTTTAGCCTTGGTGATTTGAGGAAGATCACTGAGGATGGAGCGACGTTTCGATCGCATATCGACGGATCGAAGAAATTTCTTTCGCCCGAGGTGTCGATGCAGGTGCAAAGATGCCTTGGATCGGATATCGTCATGGCATTTGACGAGTGTATCCCATACCCAGCCGATTATGCCTATGCGAAGGCATCGACGGAGCGCACGCAGCGCTGGCTCGTGCGCTGCCGAAAAGCGATGGCGGAGGCTGAGGATCAGGGGCTTTTCGGCATTGTGCAGGGAGGTATGTACCATGATCTGCGTGCATGGCATGCCGCCGAGGCGGCGGCACTCGATCTGCCGGGGTATGCGATCGGCGGACTCAGTGTCGGAGAGCCGCATGCGCTGATGGAGGAGATTCTCTCCTCAACGGCGGAGCTTTTGCCTGCAGATAAGCCGCGCTATCTCATGGGGGTCGGTACGCCGGACTATCTTCTTACGGGCGTACGTCACGGTATCGACATGTTTGACTGTGTCTTCCCGACGCGTGTCGCACGAAACGGCATGGCGATGACGTGGACGGGGCGCCTCGTGATGAAAAATGCCGTACACACGCATGAGCACACAGTCCTCTCGGAGGGGTGCGGCTGCTACGCTTGCCGCAGCGGCTATACACGGGCATACATCCGCCATCTTGTACGCGCACAGGAGATCTTTGGGCTGCGGCTTCTGAGTCTGCATAATCTGTATTTCCTGCAGGAATTCATGCAGCGGATGCGCGAGGCAATTCTGGCGGGGACATTCCTGTCATTCTATCAGGATTTTATGAATCACTATCATAAGAAATAACTAGACAATTAAGGAGTTGTATTTATGGACACAGAAATGGTCGCACAACTGAGCTCATGGGGCCCCATTATCATATTGGTGCTCTTCTTCTACTTCCTCCTCTACCGTCCGCAAAAGCAAGCGCAGAAGAAGCGCGAGGAGATGCTGAGTCGCCTGAAGACGGGTGACGCGATCATCACGCTCGGCGGAATGCATGGCACGATTACGGCGCTGGATGAGAAGACAGTCACGCTGCGTATTGCAGAGGGCATTGACGTCGTCTTTGAACGCTCGGCCATCAGTGCGGTGGACAGCCCGGAGCAGATGTAATATTGTCGGATACAACAGATACGCTTGCTGAGGGAAAACATGCGCTGCGGCGCAAAATGATTGCCCGCCGCCGAGGACTTTCCCGCCAGGAGCGCAGCGAAGCTGATGCTGTGATACGCATGCGAGCAATGCGGCTTTCTGCTCTGCAGGGTTCCCGGATCGTTATGCTGTATGCATCAACTGCCGAGGAGATTGACCTTTTTCCTCTGATGGAGGCTCTGCTTGCGAATGGACATCGCATTGCACTTCCTGAAATTACGGGGAAAGGCGTGATGGAAGCACGGGCCTTTTCATCGATGGATGGACTGATCGAAGGGGCTTTCGGTATTTTGACGCCTGCTCCTGAATGCTCGGCGCAGATTCAGCCGGGGGAGATTGACCTGGTTATCGTGCCGGGGACGGCATTTTCTCCGGACGGCAGACGACTGGGGCTTGGCGGCGGCTATTATGACCGCTACCTGCCGCGGGCAAAAGGGGCATTCCGTCTCGCCCTTGCCTACGATATACAGGTCATTTCCGAGATTCCAACGGGCGCACACGATGCCCGGGTAGACTGTATTCTGACCGAGCGGCGTACGATTTGCTGCCGGAATACGATGATGAACAACCTTGAGGAAGAGGTGTGAGGACTGTTGAGACAACATAGTCTGTTAAAGCTGGTGATTTCGATTGCTGTCATCATTGGCGCGTTTTTTTTCCTGGTTCAGCCACTTGCCGGCTCCATTCGCCAGGGGCTTGACTTGCAGGGCGGGACGCACGTTGTCCTGGAGGCGGTTGATACAGAACAGGCCCAGGTCAATGATGATGCTATGAACCGTGTGGTTGCCATCATGGAGAAGCGCGTCAATTCGCTGGGTCTTACTGAACCCATCATTCAGCGTGAGGGTGACCGCCGGGTCATCATCGAGCTGCCGGGCATTAAGGATCCGGACGCGGCGATTCAGACCATCGGCAAGACGGCGATGCTTGAGTTTCGCGACGAGGAGGGAAATACGGTTCTGACCGGGACAGATCTGAAGGATGCACAGGCATCCACAAATCCACAGACAGGGCAGAACGTGGTCAACTTGGAGTTCTCGGATGAGGGCGCACAGAAATTCGCCGATCTCACAACGCGCAATGTCGGAAGGACGATTGCGATCCTGCTTGACGGCGAGGTCCTTACTGCGCCGAATGTACGTGAGCCGATTCTCGGCGGACGTGCCGAGATCACAGGACAAAAAACTCTCGAGGAAGCGCAGAATCTCGCGGTGGTACTGCGCAGCGGCGCTTTGCCGGTGAAGGTTGAAATCATCGAGACACGTACGGTCGGACCAACGCTCGGACAGGACTCGAAAGACAAATCTCAGTTTTCCTTCGTGGTCGGGCTTGGTGCAGTTGTCCTCTTTATGATCTTCTTCTACCATCTTTCGGGACTCATTGCGGATGTAGCGCTCATGGCGTATACGGTCATGCTGCTCGGCGTCCTCTATCTGATGGATGCGACGCTGACTCTGCCGGGGGTGGCGGGCATCATTCTCTCCATTGGTATGGCAGTGGATGCGAACGTCCTCATCTTCGAGCATTTCAAGGAGGAGTACCAAGTCAACAACAAATCTCTCCGGCTTGCGATGGACGCCGGATTCAAGCGTGCCTTTACGACAATCTTTGACTCGAATGTTACGACGCTGATCGCAGCGGGCGTTCTCTTCTTCCTCGGGACGGGAACCATACGCGGATTTGCGATCACGCTCGGGGTCGGTACGATTCTCTCGATGTTTACGGCAATCACGCTGACACAGTATCTGCTGAAGCTCATGATCAACTCAAAGCTGTCCGAAAACCCATGGCTCTACGGTGCGAACGGATTTATGCTCGGGATCAAAAAGAAGGGGGATGAGAAGAATGCCTAAGTTCGATATTGCAGGACATCGGAAGATCTGGTTTCTCATCTCGCTTGTACTGATCATTCCAGGGGTTATCTGTATGGGCATGCGCGGCTTTAATTTTGGTATTGACTTTACGGGCGGCACGATTATAGATATGCGCTTCGAGCAGCCGGTGACGCTTGCCGAGATACGATCCAGTCTTGCCAAGTACGATCTTGATGGGAGCACGATTCAGCTTTCCGGAGCAGAGACGGGGGTTGAGTCCTCCGAAAATGTGATGATTCGCACAGTGGATCTGGAAGAAACGCAGCGAAAGGAGGTCATGGCTTCCCTTACCCAGGATGTCGGCCCCTATACTGTGCTCCGCGAGGAGAAAGTCGGCGCAACCATCGGCGGCGAACTTATTACGAATGCTGTTCTTGCGCTCGTGATCTCATGGGCACTCATCATTCTGTACGTTGCTTATCGTTTTGAATGGCGCTTCGGCGTGGCGGCAGTGCTCGCACTGATTCACGATATCGTCATTGTGCTCGCGGTATTTTCATTTACCCAGCGACAGATCGATTCGTCTTTCATCGCGGCGCTCCTTACGATTGTCGGTTATTCGATCAATGATACGATCGTTATCTTTGATCGTATTCGAGAGAATCTGAAACTGCATTTTCGCCGCGGCGGGGATGTGAATGAACTGGTCAACCGTTCCATCTATCAGACATTGACACGCTCCCTCTACACGGTATTTACGGTTCTGTTTACAACATTTGCGCTCTACTGGTTCGGCGGCGAGACGACAAAGGATTTTGCGTTTGCACTTCTCATCGGATTTGCGAGCGGCTGTTATTCCTCCATCTTTATTGCAAGTCCTTTTTGGATTGTGCTGCGCGATCGAACGGAACGGCGTCCTGCCGCAGCTAAATCGGCGACGGCGGAGGGATAAACAAGAGAGCCTGGTTCCGGGACTCCCCGGACGGGCTTTTTTGCTATTGCGGGAAAGGAGGAATGTCTTGTGCTGAAGGAGTGGATCGTTCACAAAGAGTGCGCAGAGGGGATCGAGCTCGCGCGAGAGCTTGGGATTTCGCCGATCATCGGGCAGATTCTTTGGCACCGCGGCATAGGTTCTGCAGATGCAGCGCGGGCATTCCTGCGTCCGGAGAATGAGGCGTTTCGCGATCCCTTTCTCATGAAGGACATGGAGAAAGCCGCGCAGCGTATTTTGAGCGCCGTTCATCGCGGCGAAAAGATTGTCGTCTACGGAGACTACGATGTGGACGGGATGACATCGACTGCGCTTTTGATGAAAAATATTCACGCGCTTGGCGGTGATGTTTCTTACTATATCCCAAATCGTTTCACGGAGGGCTATGGAATCAATCTTGCGGCGCTGCAGCAGATTGCGGCTGAAGGATGCGGCCTTCTCGTTACGGTGGACTGCGGTATTTCTTCCGTACAGCCGATACAGGAGATCCACGGGGCGATGGATATTATTGTCACGGATCATCATTTGCCCGGCAGAGAACTTCCGGCTGCTCTTGCTGTCGTTAACCCGCATCGTGCGGACTGTTCCTATCCGGACAAGGATCTCGCTGGTGTCGGTGTTGCATTTAAGCTTGTACAGGCAATGCAGATGATTGAGAAGCAAAGGGTATGGGAAGATGACATGGACATTGCGGCTCTCGGGACTATTTCCGATCTCGTACCGCTCGTCGGGGAGAACCGCAGGATCGTTCGTCTGGGGCTTGCGCGCATGTCGGAGAATCCCTGTTGGGGCGTTCGGGCGCTCATCATGGCTGCTGGACTTGAGGGCAAGAAAATCAATACGGGAATGGTCGGGTTCCAGCTCGGCCCGCGCATGAACGCTGCGGGGCGCATTGAAACCGCACGCCGCGGCGTTGATCTTCTCCTCAGCGAAGATGCACAGGAAGCGGAATGCATTGCGGGAGAACTGAATGCGCTCAATGCAGAGCGCCGTTCTCTGGAGCAGGATATCCTTGCGGAAGCGGAAGCGATGCTTGTAGACTTTACGCAGGATACGCCCGCTATTATTGCTGCGGGAGAGGATTGGAACGCCGGCGTGATCGGCATTGTTGCTTCGCGTCTTGTGGAGCGATACTATCGGCCGAGCATTGTCCTAACGCGGCAGGGAGATGTATACAAAGGCTCTTGCCGCAGCATTGCAGGGCTTCATATGTATAAGGCGCTCGAAGCCTGCAGGGAGACTCTCATCCAATTCGGCGGGCATGAGATGGCAGCGGGGCTGTCGGTTGCGTCTGCACAATTGGAAGAGTTCCGCATGGCATTTTCAAACTACGTGCGGACTCATTTGATGCCTGCGGATTTTATACCGAAAACTCAAATTGAGGCGCTTGTTGCTCCTGCAGATTGGACGCTGGAGATGGTGGAGGAACTGGAGCTCCTTGAACCGTATGGGATGGGCAATCCGAGGCCAATCTTCGGCGTGCGCGCGATTCGCCCGCAATCGGCATCTGCAATCGGCGTAGAGGGAAAACACCTGCGCATGGAGATCGGTACGCGGGAGAATCATGTGGCCGCTCTTTGCTGGAACGCGGGAGAGCTGGCGGAGATCTTGACCGAGGAGGACAGTGATCTTGCCTACACACCGAGCATCAATGAGTGGCAGGGGATACGCTCAGTGCAGTGTATGGCAGAGTCCGTCATGCCTGCAGAACACGAACGTATTTTCCCGGATCGCGCTCTGCTGAAGGATTTATATCGATTGCTCAGCAGTCTGCGTGCGACAAACGATCAAATCGCATACAGTACACTGACGCTGACACGGAAATTTTCACGGGAGATGCGGCATATATCGCGCTATACAATGGAATGTGCGCTGCATATTTTTCAGGAACTCGGACTGCTTTCGCCATTGCCGGAGATCGGCTGGCAGTTCATTCCGCCGGCGGGGAAGTTGGAGCTGATGGACGCGCCGACCTATCGCCGGGAGCAGGAAAGAATGGGGGATGCATGAGATGTCGGATGAGGTACAGAAGGCTGTCACCATTGATATGATTCTGGAAAAGGTTCACTCCTATCAGGCCGATGCTGATCTTGAGAAGATCAAGAAAGCATATTCATTTGCGGAGCAGGCACACCGCGGTCAGGTACGCATTTCCGGCGATGCCTACATCATGCATCCGCTCAACGTTGCTTATATTCTCACCGGTCTCCATCTTGATGATGAGACCGTTTGTGCCGCTCTCCTGCACGATGTAGTCGAGGATACGCACGCCACGCTCGAGGAGATGGAAGCCGAGTTCGGCAGGAATATTATGGCACTCATTGACGGCGTGACGAAACTCGGCCGCATTGAATATATGTCTAAGGAGGATGTAAAGCTTGAGAACTATCGCAAGATGTTTCTCGCGATGGCAAAGGATATCCGCGTGATCATGATCAAGCTTGCAGATCGCCTGCACAACATGCGCACGCTTAAATATATGCGTGAGGACAAGCGGCGCCGCATCGCAAAGGAGACAATTGAGGTCTATGCGCCGCTCGCAAATCGCCTGGGCATCTCCAGCATCAAAGTGGAGCTTGAGGATCTATGTCTGCGATATCTTGAGCCGGAAGCATATTATGCACTTGTGGAAGAAGTCAAGCACAAGCGGCAGGAGCGCCAGGAGTTTATCCTTGACTCGATACAAAAAATTCACGAAAAACTTGAAGCGGCAGATATAAAAGCGGAGATTAAAGGGCGTGCAAAGCACTTTTACAGCATCTACCGAAAGATGAAACGCGACAACAAGAGCGTCAATGAGATCTACGATCTCTCTGCCGTGCGCATACTCGTCTCTTCTGTTAAGGACTGTTACGGGGTGCTCGGCGTTATTCACGCAATGTGGAAGCCGATTCCCGGGCGTTTCAAAGACTATATTGCGATGCCGAAGTCAAACGGGTACCAATCTCTGCACACGACGGTCATGACGCGCGGATATCCGCTTGAGATCCAGATTCGCACAGAAGCGATGCATCGGATTTCTGAATTCGGCGTGGCGGCGCATTGGAAGTATAAAGAGGCTGGGCGAAGCATCGGCGTGACGGATGAGAATGATCAGAAAATGTCGTGGCTCCGTCAGATGGTCAGTCTGCAAAAGGAATATGACGATCCGAAGGAGTTCTTTGAAGCCCTTAAGCTGGATGTGTTCTCCGATGAGGTTTTTGTCTTTACACCGCGCGGTGACGTTATCGATCTGCCGAAGGGATCGAATCCGATTGATTTCGCCTATCATATCCACACGGAGATCGGGCATCACTGCGTAGGAGCAAAGGTCAACGGAAAGATTGTCCCGCTCGAATACAAGCTCAAGAATGGAGATATTGTCTCCATCGTAACCAATAAGGCAAGCAACGGTCCGAGTCCCGACTGGCTGAATACGGTTGCATCTTCGGCTACACGCGGAAAGATACGCGCGTGGTTCAAGAAAGAGAACCGTGAGGAGAATATCGAGCGCGGGATGAGCCTCATCCGTGACGAGGCAAAGCGTCTCGGCTACGCGCCCAAGGAACTGACTGCGGAGAAGCGTCTCGGAAAGGTTGCAGAGAAACTTAATGTGCAGACCGAGGATGATCTGCTCGCTGCACTCGGCTATGGCGGTGTGTCCCTGCGCGGCGTCATGACGAAGCTCATTGAGCTGCATCAGCAGTCGATCAAGGACAGTACGCCGCCTGAGGTGTCGCAGATGCTCTCGGAGCTGAAAGCTCCTCGTCGGGGGAAGCGCAAGAAGGCCAGTCACGGCGTTCTTGTCGAGGGCGAGGGAGGGTACCTTGTACGTCTTGCGCGCTGCTGCAACCCGATTCCCGGGGATCCGATCACGGGTTATATCACACGCGGCCGAGGAGTCTCCGTTCACCGCTCGGACTGCCCGAACGTCCTTAATGATACCGAGGTCACACGGATGATTGAGGTCAGTTGGGATATCGGTCTTGACAAGGAATATACGGTGGGGATCGAGGTCATCTGCAACGACCGCAACGGAATGCTCTCGGAGGTCCTTGCCGTACCCGCTGAGATGAAGGTGAATATCCATACCGTCAACGCGATGCCGAACCGCCGGAACAAAACGTCAACAGTGCTGCTCGGACTGAACGTCAGCAATATCGACCAAATCACGCAGGTCATGACCCGTGTGCGCCTGCTCAAGGATGTCTACAGTGTGACGCGCACACTGGGCGGAAATGCTTTCCCGGGGGGCGAAGGGTGATGCTTTCCTTCCTTGCTGCGCCTTTTCTTTTTTGCCGTTTTATGGTAATATCGGACGTATAATTTCGCACATGAGCATCCGCATCGTTGGAGGTATTCATGAAAAAGGGCGCAATCTTTGATATGGACGGCCTGCTCTTTGATACGGAAACGGTGTATCAGAGAGGATGGACGGTAATTGCCGATGAATTCGGCGTCGAACGCAAACCGGAGCTCGGCAAAGCGTGCTGTGGGACGTGCGGCGATCTGACGCGGCGCTTGGTGCACGAGTATCATCCCACAGTAGATGCTGATGCCTATGTCCGCCGTGTGATTGAATACGTTCGTGATGAGGCGGCAAAGCATTTGTCCGTTATGACAGGCGCACGTGAAATCCTCATGTACTTCCGCACACGCGGTATTCGTATGGCGACGGCCAGCAGTTCGACCTGTGAGCAGATTGAACGGAATTTGAAACAGAGCGGACTGTATGAATACTTCGATGCCGTTATCGGCGGCGATTTGGTTGCAAATGGGAAACCGGCGCCGGATATCTTCCTGCTCGCATTGGATCGCATCGGCATTCAGCCAATGGACAGTTATGTTTTTGAAGATGGCTATAACGGTCTGCGCGGGGCAGCGGCAGCGGGGTGCACGCCGGTGATGATTCCTGATACAATGCCGCCGACCGATGAGATGCGGGAGATCTGCGCGGGTATTTATCCGTCGCTGCTGGCAGCGCTGGATGCCGTGCAGCAAGGAAGGATATAGGGACTCTATTCATGCAGCGAGGTGAATCAAATGGATGAACAGAAAACAATGATGTTTTCCTTTGGTGAGGATAAGCCGGAGGCGGATATTGTTATACGCGAGGTTAGTGCCGCGATGCGGGAGAAGGGCTACAACCCTATTAATCAGCTGGTTGGCTATCTCCTGTCCGGTGATCCTGCGTATGTGACGAGTCATCGGGATGCACGAAGCAAGATTCGGAGTCTTGAGCGCGATGAGCTGCTCGATGAGCTTGTGCGCTTCTACCTGGAGCATGATCAGTGAAACGATACATGTCTCTTGATATTGGAGATGCGACAATCGGCGTCGCAGTGAGCGACCTTCTCGGACTCACGGCGCAGGGAGTCGAGACGATAAGGCGCAGGGATCTGTCCGACGATCTCAATCGCCTTGGGGTACTTATCCAGGAATATGAGGCGGATGCTTTGGTCGCAGGACTGCCGAAGCATATGAACGGACAAGAGGGGGAGCGCTGCGCGTTGGTACGCGCCTTTATGGCGGATGCAGCAGAGCGTTTTCCAATGATGGAGATACACTATTGGGACGAGCGCCTTTCTACGGTCGCCGCCTCCCGCACCCTGCTTGAAGGCGATGTTTCACGAAAGAAACGGCGCAAGGTCATTGACAAAATGGCTGCGGTATATATTTTACAGGGCTTTTTGGATCGACAGCAGCATCTGAAATAATATGCCGTTTCCATCAAGACAAAAGGAGAACAGAAAAATGACAGAGCATGAAGAACTCCGAGATGAGGATGTCATCGTTGTTATTGAAAATGAGGAGGGCGAGGAACAGTACTATCGCGAGGAAATGATTATTCCCATCGGCGAGGATCGCTTTGCTGTGCTCATTGAGCTCATTGCCTCATCGGAGGAGGAACTTGAGGGTGCTGAGGAGAGTGATGAGGCGACGATCGCAAAGATCGTTGCAGACGAAAACGGCGAGGACATCTATACCGACCCGAGCGATGAGGAATTCGATGCGGTTCGCCGAGCATATGAGCTTCTCGAAGAGGAAGACTGAGAAAATGCAGCCGGCTGTCATCAAGAGTGGATGACAGCTTTTTCATAGGGAGCCATATACAAAGAGAGGGAGGATTCGTTTGAAGGAGTCATTGCAGGGGATACGCGACTTCTTAAACAGCGGTGAATGGAAGGATGCAGTGCACGCCGTCTATCGCGGCAAGGGGACGCCATCACAAAAAAAGCTTGTGTTCGGGATTCCTGTGCTTGCTGTCGTACTTCTTCTGATCGTATTTTTGCTCATCCCAACATTTGGGACATCCTCTCAGATGAGCGAGAACGGAACACCAGTCTACTTTACCGTTCGTCCCGGTATGAGCGTCAGTGAAATCGGCAAAGAGCTGCACGAGCGCGGCGTGATCGACAGTGAGATGAAGTTCTGGCTGACGGCGAAATTGAACGGATTTGAGAACAAAGTCAAGAGCGGCACATTTGCTCTTCATACGGATATGACACCGCGTGACGCTTTGGAGACTCTGGTCTACGGGAATACGGTTGTCATACGCTTTGTGATTCCGGAAGGATTCAGCGTGCGCGATATTGCCGCACGGCTCGAGGATGAGGGCCTGGTGAAGGCGGATGATTTTATTGCACTCGCCAAAGATTACCGACCTTATCCTTATGTAGAGGCGCATGAGGGCGTGCGCTATGCGGCGGAGGGATTCCTCTTTCCAGATACTTACGAGATCAACGGCTCTTTTGATGCAAATAAGATTATGGAAATGATGGCGGAGAACTTTGACCGCCGTCTGACGCAGGAGATGCGTGACCATGCAAGGGAGATGAACCTTTCTGTCTACGAGCTCGTTACGCTCGCCTCTCTTGTAGAGAAAGAGGCATATCACGAAGAGGATCGTCCGATCATCGCGCAGATCTTTTTGAAACGCCTGCGTGTCGGCATGCCCCTGCAGGCGGATCCGACCGTGCAGTATCTCCTTGATGCGCCGAAGGAAGATTTGCTCTATCGCGATACCGAGATTGACTCTCCTTACAATACCTATCAAAATATCGGCCTGCCGCCTGGACCGATTGCGAACCCCGGAACGGCATCACTCATGGCAGTGCTGTATCCCGCCGACACGGATTATCTGTATTTTGTTGCAGACCGCGACGGCAATAATTACTATGCGACGAATTATGCGGATCATCTCGCGCTGGTTGAACAGGTGCGATGATGACCGATCAGCGGAGGCGAATGGATGAGACGGAGACCTGAGCTGCTGGCGCCCGCGGGAACCATGGAAAAACTGCAGATGGCGCTTTGTTACGGCGCAGATGCGGCATATCTCGGCGGTGAACAGTTCGGCCTGCGCGCCTTTGGCGGTAATTTTACGCGGGAGGAGATTTGCGAAGCAGTTCGGCTTGCGCATGCGCAAGGGAAGAAGATTTATGTAACGGTCAATGTATTCCCGCATAATGAGGATCTTGTGTCTTTGCCGGATTATTTGCGCTTTCTTGCGGATGCATCCGTAGATGCTGTCCTCGTTGCCGATCTGGGTGCTTTTATGCTTGCGCGCGAGGCGGCGCCTCATCTGCCCGTGCATATTAGTACGCAGGCGAACAATGTAAATTGGCGGACGGTGCAGGCGTGGCAGGAACTTGGTGCAGAGCGGGTGGTGCTTGCCCGTGAGCTTTCACGTGAGGAGATTCGTGAGATTCGCCGGCATACAGATGTGGAGCTTGAGCTCTTTGTACATGGGGCAATGTGCATCTCCTATTCGGGCCGCTGCCTCCTTAGTGCATATTTTACAGGACGCGATGCCAACCGCGGCAGGTGCGCCCAGTCTTGCCGATGGAAGTACGCGCTGGTTGAGGAATCACGCCCCGGGGAATACTATCCGATTGCGGAGGACGAGCACGGCACTTATATCATGAACTCGAAGGACCTGTGCCTTTTGCCGTATCTGGATGAGGTGGTTGCCTGCGGGATTGACAGTCTGAAAATTGAGGGGCGCATGAAAAGTGTTCACTATGCTGCAAGCGTTGTCAAGGCATATCGCATGGCACTGGATTCCTGCCTCTCGGGAGGATGCTGCATCGTGCAGCCAGAGTGGATGGAGGAGTTGGAGAAGGTTTCTCACCGCGCCTATACGACGGGGTTTTTCTTTGGAAGGACGACGGAGGCGGATCAGATCTACGGTTCGTCTTCCTACGAGCAGACTTCGGAATTCGTCGGACTTGTGCGCTCTTATGATCCGGAGACACATCTTGCTGCCATAGAGCAGCGCAATCATATGCATCTTGGGGAGAAGATCGAGTTTTTTCAGCCTCGCGGAACACTCTTTCACCAGAAGCTTGCAGAGATGTGGGATGAGAATGGGCGCCCGATTGAGACGGCGCCGCATCCGCAGCAGATTATTCGGATACGGATGGCGCAGGCTGTCGAACCGTACAGTATTTTGCGCCGTGATGCCCCGGTCAAAAAGGAGAAGATGTCATGACAGATATCATTCGCCGCTTTGCATGTGCCGCAGGGCGTGTGCAGGGCGTAGGATTCCGCATGTTCGTCCGTCAGCAGGCGGTGATGAATGACATCACAGGATGGGTGATGAATATGCCGGACGGCACCGTGACGATGGAACTGCAGGGGACTGCTTCTGCAGTCGAGGCAGTATTTGCGGCAATACGCGCGGGCAACTATTTCGTCCGTGTGGAACGTCTTGATATGGAGGAGCGCAGCCCTGTTTTCGGTGAGCGCGACTTTTCGATTCGATACTAGGAGCTTCTATGGAAAAAATACTTGTACTGAACGGTCCGAATCTCAACCTGCTTGGAACGCGGGAGCCCGAGATCTACGGGACTTTAACACTTGCGGATATCAATGAGCGCCTGCGCCGCCGTGCCGAGAGCGCAGGACTGGACATTGAATTTTTACAATCAAATCATGAAGGTGTTCTTGTAGATGCGATTCAGGCAGCGCGCGGAAATGTTTCCTATATCATCCTGAATGCCGCCGCCTTTACACATTACAGCATTGCCATTCGCGATGCGATTACAGCGGCGGAGGTTCCTGTTATTGAGGTGCATCTCTCGAATATTCATCAGCGTGAGGAGTTCCGGCATACATCGGTGATTGCCCCCGTCGCTCTCGGACAGATTACAGGGCTTGGAACGGAGAGTTATATGGCTGCGCTTGAGGCAATCATCTGCCGGACAGGGGATGCGCGATGAGCATGACAGATCGTATCGCCCGCCTGCGGGCGCTCCTTTCACAGAAGATTGTGGATGCCGTCCTTATTACAAAGGAGGAGAACCTCCATTATTTCAGCGGATTTCGTGGTGATTCGACGGTGCTTATCGTAACACATGACCGCCTTGTGCTTGTGACAGACAGCCGTTACACCGAGCAGGCTGCGGTGCAGGCACCGGACTATGAAATCGTCGAGCAGAGGGATGGACTCTATCGGAAGGCTGCCGAGATCGCAGCGGACTGCGGCGTGCTTGCGCTCGGATTTGAGGGCAGTGCGCTTGTTTATGACGCTTATGAGAAGCTGAAGGAACTCCTTGGAGAGATATCCTTCGATACATCGCTGACGCTTGACCGCCTTCGTCAAGTAAAGGACGCGGATGAGATTGCCCTTATCCGGCGTGCATGCGCAATCGCCGATGCAGCCTTTGCCCATATTCTTACGTACATTGAACCGGGCATGACGGAGTTGGAGGTCGCTGCCGAAATGGAGCATTTCATGCAGCGTGAGGGCTCTGAACGACCGGCGTTTCAAACAATCGTCGCTTCCGGAGTCCGCGGCAGCCTTCCGCATGGTGTGGCAAGCGAGAAAAAGATTGCCTGCGGGGAACTCGTGACGATGGACTTTGGCGCCGTCTGTATGGGATACCATTCAGACATTACGCGAACGGTCAGCGTGGGGCATGCGGATCCGCGCCAGCGTACTCTCTATAATGCAGTCATGACGGCGCAGCAGCGCGCACTTGCGGCGATCCGCCCCGGGGTGACGGGAATAGAGGTCGACCGCATTGCGCGGGACTCCCTTGCGGAAGAAGCGCTTGATCAATACTTTGGGCATGGGCTTGGACATAGTCTTGGACTGGAGATCCATGAGGAACCTCGTCTCTCAAAGTCGGGCAATGATATTTTGCGGCCGAATATGCTCATTACGGACGAGCCTGGTGTATACATTCCGGGATGGGGCGGCATTCGCATCGAGGACACAGTGCTTGTTACGCCGGGCGGTGCAGAAGCGCTAACGCGCGCGCCAAAAGAATTTATTGAAATTTGCATATAAAACCGCTATAATATGCAGAGATGATGTAATGTATGGAGGAACGAATCTATGATTAACAGCACCGATTTCCGGACAGGCCTTACCATTGAATACGATGGAGGTGTCTGGCAGATTGTCGATTTCCAGCATGTAAAGCCGGGAAAGGGTGCAGCGTTCGTCCGTACCAAGATCAAGAATGTCGAAACCGGCGCGGTGGTAGAGCGTACCTTCAATCCGAACGAGAAAATGCCGGCCGCACACCTCGAGACGCATACGATGCAGTATCTCTATGAGGCCGACGGCGTCTATACGTTCATGAATACGGAAACCTATGAGCAGACTGAGCTTACGCGCGAGCAGCTCGGGGATGCGCTGAACTATCTCATGGAGAATATGGAAGTTGCAGTTCAGCAGTTCAAGGGCCGTATCATTGGTATTCAGCTGCCGAATTCTGTAAGCCTTAAGGTCATTGAGTGCGAACCAAGTGTCAAGGGCAATACAGCGACGGGTGCAACCAAGATGGCAAAGGTCGAGACCGGCTATGAGGTGCGCGTTCCGCTCTTTATCAATGAGGGTGATGTGCTCCGCATTGATACGCGTACGGGCAACTACATTGAGCGCGCATAAGCGATCTCTTTGCTTGAGAATGGAGGATATGAATATGGAAAATGAGAAGAACGCAGTGAAAAAGGAGACAGGGCTCGGCACGATTCGTGTGGCGGATGAAGTCGTCAGTATCATTGCAGGTCTTGCTACGACTGAGGTTGAGGGTATTGCAGGTATGAGCGGCGGTCTTGCCGGCGGTATCGCAGAGATCCTCGGACGCAAGAACTTTTCCAAGGGTGTCAAAGTCGAGGTTGGTGAAAAGGAAGCTGCTGTCGACCTCTATATCATCGTGAAGTATGGCATTCGTATCCCCGAAGTTGCTCTTGCAGCACAGGAGAATGTGAAACGGGCAATTGAGGCAATGACCGGTCTCACAGTGGTCGAGGTCAACGTGCACGTGCAGGGCGTCGGTTTCCCCGAAGAGGAGCCGAAGGCCGAGGAAGTCCGTGTACGCTGAGCGTACGAGGAACTAACGATGGGAATACTGAATCGCTTATTCCTCTTGCCCTACGCGTTGTTTACAATGGCGCTGTCAATAGCGGTCGTTGCTGTTGCGCTGCGTATCATTCCGGAGGGCGTTTGGCTGAACGAGCTGCGTTATGCGCTGTCTCGACAAGAGCTTTTGGTGGTGTGTGCCATTGCATTTTTGGTTAGCCTCAAGCTTTTCTTTGCTGTCTTTTCCAGAACTTCGAATCCCAGCAGTCGAACACATGGTGAGTTCATGGTCATCGACACACCGGCCGGCGCCGTTCAGGTTGCTGTTTCTGCCGTGCGCGGCATTGTGGAGCGCGTAGCGCTCTCTATGCAGGGGATTCGTGAGGCGGTTGCCGTTGTTTCTGTCCATGATATGAGAAAGGATTCTGCAGCGGCGCCGATGCAGGTGGAACTCAAAATCACTCTGGCAGATCGGACGAACTTAAATGCAATAACGGAGGAACTGACACAGAATGTGCGTCGGAATCTCCAGGATGTGCTTGGCATTTCAGATATCCCGGTGATTATTCGCGTCGCCGAGATTTCGAATGCATCTCAGTCGAAACGATCTATATCTTAGTGAGGGAATTGCATGAAGGAATATGTACTGCTTTTCCTGCAAGATCAATGGCTGCGTCATCGTGGACGAACGCTGGGGCTTTTGTTGGGAGCGATCTTTGGCATATGCGTTTTGCTCTTTGGCTTTTGGCATATCGTATTTGTCCTCCTCTGTGCAGCTGTCGGCATGTATATCGGCTTACAAGCAGAGCGTGCCGGCAGTTGGACGGAACTCATTGACACGTCTGCACTGCATCGGCTGTTTCGGAGAATGCCATGAGCCGAAGGAGCGCGCGGGAAGCCGCTCTCCTAACTCTGTTTCAGTTGGAGTTCGATGCGGATAAGGCGTGTGAAGAGCGTGTGAGCGATCTTGCAATTGATGAGGTGGACGGAATTACGGAGGAGGATCTTCCCTACGCGCATAATCTTGTGCATGGGACGAGGTCGTTCCTTTCCGAGATTGACGCTGAGATTGAACGAATGGCGAAGGAGTGGAAGCTTCGCCGCATGGCGGCTGTGGATCGCAACCTTATTCGTATGGCATATTATGAAATGCGCTATCAAGAGGAGCGGATTGATCCTCCGGTTGCGATTAACGAGGCTGTCGAGCTGGCAAAAAAATATGGCTCGGATGACGCGGGCCGCTATGTAAACGGTATCCTTGCCGCGATGCAGAAGGCTGTTCAGTCTTAAAAGAGCTGAAAAAAGAATCCGTTGCGCGACCGTTTCGTGCAATGGTTCTTTTTTTATCAGTGCAGAAAGGTGTTTTATGACTGTTCATAGTGTCAGTGATGTAACGCAATATATCAAGGGACTATTCGAGGGGGAAGAGATCCTCTCGGCTATTCTGATTCGCGGTGAACTTTCCAATTTTAAGCGGTATCCTTCCGGACATTGTTATTTTACGCTGAAAGACGCCGAGGCGAGTATGAAATGCGTTATGTTCAACGGCTATGCGCGAAATCTGCGCTTTACGCCGGAGAACGGGATGCAGGTCATTGCGGGCGGCAGTGTGTCTGTCTATGAGCGTGACGGTGTCTATCAACTCTATGTGAATTCATTAACCCCGGAGGGAGCAGGAGCTCTTGCGCTTGCTTTTGAACAGCTCAAGGAGAGGCTTGCTGCCGAGGGGCTTTTCGATGAAACGCATAAACAGCCTCTGCCCCGTTTCCCGCGCCGCGTTGGCATCGTTACCTCATCTGCTGGTGCGGTCCTGCGTGATATTCATAAGGTGACTAAGCGGCGCTGGCCCGGCATCCAGTTGATTCTTTGCCCTGTCCTCGTGCAGGGGACAGAGGCAGCAGGGCAGATTGCAGGGGCGGTGAAATTTTTCAACAGGAAATATCCAGTAGATGTTCTCATTGTGGGACGCGGAGGAGGATCAGCAGAAGACCTCTGGGCATTCAATGAGGAAATCGTTGTGCGCGCGATCTATGATTCGAAAATTCCGGTGATCTCCGCTGTGGGACATGAGACAGATACGACGCTGGCGGATTTCGTTAGCGATCGGCGTGCAGCAACTCCTTCACAGGCTGCGGAGCTTGCGGTTCCGGATGCAGGCGAGCTGTGTCAATATGCCGCGGGTCTCCTTACACGTCTTTCCGCGGGAAGGAAACGCCAGATGGGTCATCGCATGTCGTATTTGGAAAGTCTTACGGACCGCCCGTGGCGCAGGAATCCGGGCTTCTTGCTTTCCGCTCCAATTCAACATACCGATCATGTGACGGAGCAGCTTTATCGCGCTGTCAAGGAACAGCGTACGAATACGCGGCATCATCTTGAACTCATTTTGAAGCGGCTTGAGCTGCTTAATCCTGTGCAGATTCTGTACCGAGGATTCAGCATCGTCGAGAAAGATGGGAGAACGGTGAGCAGAGCGAAGGAGCTGTCCATTGGAGATCATTTGAATATCACATTTGCGGATGGGAAAATATCTGCTGTGGTTAAGGCAAAGGAGAAGCAGAATGGCACGTAAAAAAGAGATGACATTCGAGGATGCACTTGGTGAACTGGAGCATATTGTCTCTGAGATTGAGACTGGAGATCTACCGTTGGCAGACCTGATGGCAAAATATTCCGAGGGGATTAAGCTATCTGATTTCTGCATGAAGTCTTTGAAGCGTGCTGAAGAGACGATGGACCTTCTGGTCAAAGAATCAGCGTCTGGCGTCGTGGAAGAAGAACTGCAGATCGGGGGCTGAGATGAAAGAACTTTGGCGGAATCGTCAGGAGCTCATCGAGCGAGCCTTGCGGGATGAACTGGCAAAGACGGATATCCTGGATAATACCCTGCGGGAGGCAATGGAATATAGTCTGATGGCAGGGGGGAAGCGCCTGCGACCTATTTTGCTGATGGCTGCGGCGGATGCTGTGGGCTCAGACGGTACGAAGCTGCTGCCTGCGGCGTGCGCATTAGAGATGATTCACACCTATTCACTCATCCATGACGACCTTCCCGCGATGGACAACGATGACTACCGCCGCGGAAAGCTGACAAATCACAAGGTCTACGGCGATGGCATCGCGATTCTTGCGGGGGATGCACTTCTTACGCTCGCCTTTACAGTACTTCTCCGTCAAAAGGATGTTCCCGCTGCATCGCTGCTGCGCGTAGTAGATGAGATCAGTCGGGCGGCAGGGGCCGAGGGCATGGTCGGAGGACAGGTGCTCGATCTGCAGGCAGAGAATAAAACGATCTCGTTGGATGAGCTCCGACGTGTTCATATGGGCAAGACAGGCGCGCTCTTTCATGCGGCACTGCGCAGCGGCGCGATTCTTGGAGGGGCGTCCGAACAGCAGCTTGCAGCACTTACAGCATATGCTGATCATTTTGGCCTGGCCTTCCAAATCACGGATGACATCCTCGATGTGGTTGGAAATGCAGAGGATATTGGGAAGCCGGTTGGAAGCGATGAGAAAAACCATAAGTCGACCTATGTGACGCTGACCTCTCTTTCTGCGGCGCAGGAGCTTGCTCGGCGCACCGTGGATGAAGCCCTTGCAGCGCTTGCCGTCTTCGGTTCGGAAGCATCCTTTCTGCGGGAGCTAGTATCATATCTCGTAAATCGAAAACAGTAGGCGATATTTTGAAAAAAGAGCGGTTGGATCTTTTGCTTGTGGCGCGGGGCTTTGCCGCGAGCCGCGAGCGTGCGAAGCGGCTCATTATGGCCGGTCAGGTACTGGTCGACGAGCAGCGTGTCGATAAGGCGGGGACGACGGTCTCGCCTCTGTCCTCATTGCGTGTCGTGGGGGAAGATCTGCCCTATGTCAGCCGCGGCGGATTGAAGCTGGCCAAGGGACTGGAATCATTCGGCACAGTCCTTACTGGGAAAATTGCGGCAGACATTGGTGCTTCGACGGGCGGATTTACAGACTGTATGCTGCAGAACGGTGCGGCAAAGGTCTATGCGATTGATGTCGGCTACGGGCAGCTCGATTGGAAACTGCGCACGGATACGCGCGTCGTCAACATGGAGCGGACAAATATTCGAAATGTCACGGCAGAGACATTGGGACAGCCGCTTGATTTTGCCTCGATCGATGTGGCATTTATCTCGCTCGATAAGGTGCTGCCGGTTGTTCGTATACTGCTCAAGGACGACGGAGAAACGATTGCGCTCATCAAGCCGCAGTTTGAAGCGGGGAAAGAGCATGTAGGCAAGAACGGCGTCGTACGCGATCCGACAGTGCATACGTCCGTTATTCGTGCGGTCCTTACTGTGGCAGAGGATCTCGGATTTATTGCCTCCGGTCTTACGTTCTCACCGATCAAGGGGCCAAAGGGGAACATCGAATATCTTCTGCATCTGACGATGGGAGGGGCCCACAGTGCGGGATTCGGTGAGAACACGGTCGCTGCCGTTGTGGCAGAGGCGCATCGGACGCTGGATGGATGAGGTGCTTAGATTTCTATGTTGACGGTTGCAATTTTTCCGAATTTGATCAAGCCGGAGACGCGGCAGGTTCTGCTTCGCATTCGTAAATTCTTTTCTGCACGGGATGCGCGCATGATTTTGTCTCGCGAGCGCGCCGTTGAGTTCGGCATGGAAGAATACGGCGTCGATGATATTGAGCATCTGCCGGCAGATTTTGCACTCAGTCTCGGCGGCGACGGAACGCTGCTCGGCATTTGCCGCAGATATGCCGAGAATCCGGTTCCTGTCTGCGGCATCAATATGGGGACGCTCGGCTTTATGGCGGACATCGAGCAGAATGAGCTGGAGGAGAAGCTGGAAAAGCTCTGTGAAGGCAGCTACCATATAGAATGGCGGCCTTTTCTTGCGGGCTATGTGACAAAGGAGGGAGCGGAGCATTTTCTCGGCTATGCAATCAATGACATCGTTGTGACTAAGGGCGATGTCGCGCGCATTATTTCGCTCGGACTGACGGTGAACAAAACGCCGCTCGTCGAATGCAAGGCAGACGGATTCATTGTCGCATCGCCGACGGGATCTACGGCGTATTCGCTCTCGGCAGGCGGGCCCATCATCAATCCGATGGTAAAGGGACTGATTCTCACACCGATCTGTGCGCATACGCTCAATATCCGTCCGCTCATCATTCGCGAGGAGGATGTCGTGCATATCCACCTGCTCGATATGCGGCAGAGCATCATTGTCACATTGGACGGGCAGGAGACGACAACGATTCATCCGGATGATATTGTTACCGTGAAATGCTCGGATGTGCGGGCGGGGATCATTAAATTCGAGGACAAGGACTACTATCAGACACTGCGGACAAAACTCTGGAGAAATTGCTAGGAGAGAGCGGAATGAAAAGTCGACGCCACGACCTTATCAAGAAAATCATTGAAGAGGAGATCATTGAGACGCAGGATGCCCTTGCGGAGGCTCTGCGAGTGCGTCATGTGCGCGTTACGCAGGCAACAATATCGCGCGATATTAAGGAACTTTATCTCGTTAAGGTTCCTGCCGGCAACGGCCGCTATCGCTATGCTTTGACGCCAAGCGAGAGTGTGCGCTTCTCTGAGAGAAAGATGAAGCGGCTCTTCAAGGACAATGTAGTTCTTTGTGACTTCAGCGAGAATATCGTTCTGATCAAGACCATCCCCGGAGGAGCTTCAACGGTAGCATCTGCACTTGATTCCTCAGGATGGACGGAAGTCCTCGGCACGGTTGCGGGGGATGACAGCATCTTCCTGCTGGTCAAGCCGAAATCTGCAGCAGAATCTGTGGCCGCACGCATCCAGGCACTGCTGCGTTGATGGGAGGGGAACGCAATGCTGCATAGCCTCCGCGTATGGAATTTTGCCCTGCTCGAAGAGGTTGCGGTGGAGTTCGGCTCCGGGCTGAATATCCTGACCGGAGAAACCGGCGCGGGAAAATCCATTCTCATCGACGCGATCGGTGCAATTCTCGGACAGCGGATATCGAGCGACATGATTCGCAGCGGCTGTGACTTTCTCCGCGTTGAAGCTGTCTTTTCCGTTGATGAAAGAGATGAAATGCTGCCCCTGCTTGAAGAACAGGAAATTGAATACGATGACGAACTCATAATTATCCGCAAAGTTTCGCGGATAGGAAAAAGCTCAATTCTTGTCAACGGCAGCCATGTAACTTTATCTTTTTTGAAAAAAATTGCTTTGCACCTCGTAGATATCCATGGGCAGAATGAGAACCTTTCTCTTTTGCACGAGGATACACAGCGTCAGCTGCTCGAGGGTGGGGATCGTGATCTGTCGGCATGCCTGGCGGAATACCAGAAGGTCTATGGAGTGTGGAAGGAGAAATCCAGGCTCCGAACAGAACGTGCGGAGGAGATCGAAGGGATCAGTGAGCGGCTGGATATGCTGCGCTGGCAGGAACGCGAGATCGCTGAGGCAGAATTGCGTGAGGGTGAGGATGAGGAACTCGCGGCTGAGATTCGTCGGCTTTCCCATTCAGAAAAACTTGCGGAACACGCCGCCGAAGCACACGATTTGCTCAGTGAGGACAGTGCCGAAGGAATCGCTGTACTTTCTGCACTTGCACGGGTTACACGTGTGCTGGATGAGATCGCACGATATGATGACGGCCTTTCGAATGTGCAGACGATGGTTGGAGAAGCTTACATTTCTCTGCAGGAGGCATCGTATGAAGTGCGGGACTATCTGGAGGGCATTGACACGGATCCTGCAAGGCTTGATCAAGTGCAGGCACGTATGGATGTTATTGATCGGCTCAAAAAGAAATATGGCGGAAGCATCTCCACCGTACTTGAGCGTATGGCAGATATTCGCGGGGAGCTTGCGGCCGTTGACAACTATGATGCAGATATGGCCAAATTGGAAGAGGATATTGCTGCATTGTACCAGAGACTGCGGGGGCTTGCGGCAGAACTCACAGAGCGCAGACAGAAGGCCGGCGCGGCACTCTCTGCTGAGATTGAGCGTAAACTGCAGGAGCTCGGTATGCCGAAGGCGCGTTTTCATATTCTTGTCTCACCCGAGGGAAAATACACGAGCTGCGGTGCGGACAGCCTTACAATGATCTTTTCCGCAAACGTCGGTGAGGAAGAAAAACCGATCGAGAAGATTGCTTCGGGCGGCGAACTCTCACGCATCGCACTTGCTATCAAGACAGTCATCGCTGCGCGTGACACCAGCACAGCGAGCATGATCTTCGATGAGATTGATACGGGCATCGGCGGACGAACCGCTCAGATGGTTGCCGAGCGCATCGCCTTTGTCGCACATTACAAGCAGGTGCTCTGTATCACGCACCTCCCTCAGATCGCCTCTATGGCGGATACACATCTGTATATTTCTAAATGTGTTAAAGGGGAGGCGACTGTGACGCAGGTGGAATGCCTCTCAGACGAGGAGCGTGTACGAGAAATTGCACGCATGGCGTCCGGTGATGATGTCACTGAGGCTGCCCTGGCGAATGCACGGGAGATGCTGGGCAATGCGCATAAGAAGAAGGATGTGTTCCAGAAGAAAACAAAAGCAAAGAAATGAGAGGTGTGCGGTGAAAACACATGGAATGAAACGTGTATTGATTGCGGGACTTACGGCCGCTGCAGTCCTTGTGGGCAGCGGATATACGCAGGCAATGCCCTCGCCACTCGTTGAATATACAAGCGTGCGGGATGCATGGGCAGTTGCCGGGCTTCCTGTCTATACGCCGACACTTTTGCCTGTGGGCTATGTGCAGAAGGACATCATCGTCATAGATAAGAGCCTCGCTGAGATCTTCTACCGCAATGATGCAGGCAAGGAAATCCTCTTTCGCATGGCAAAGGGGGATTCGGACATCAGCGGAGACAACACAGTCTATGAAGTCAATCAGGTGGTTCAAACTGGCCGCCAGTACATCCGCGTCAAAGGCAGCGAAAAACTTGTCAGCCTCGCCCTCTGGTCCCGCGGCGGCTATACATTCTCTCTCTCGTTCGAAGAGCCGCTCCCCGTCGAAGCCGTGCAGGCGATTGTCAGCACAATCCCTTGGAGTTGAGTAGGATTCCAAATAATTGAACCGCCAGAGACAATTAAAAGTAAGAGAAAGTCGCAGTGCTGCTTGCATGAGGGGAATAACGCTCGTGCTTTTTCATCCTATGCGGACAGGGAGGAGTTTGAAGATTACTGCTGCACACTTGCTCAGACAGATCAATAAATATTCATAAAAAAGGGATTCCATTTGTCATATTTGGCGCTTGGAATCTCTTTTTGCAAAGAATCATTAGGCAGCATGGCATATTCTATGTTATGATTTTCTTATATTTGGCATGAAGGAGAGGCTGGTATTATATGGGGAGCCAGGAATGTCTGGAGCTTCTGCGCGGCGTACGGGACTGCGCCTTTGCAACGATTGATAGAAACGGTCTGCCCGCAGTGCGGATTATTGATGTGATGTTGGTGGAGGAGGGACGCCCCTTCTTTTGCACAGCACGCGGCAAGGATTTCTATGCAGAGCTTCTGGCGAATTCCGCCGTTGCTGTAACAGGACTGAATGACAAGTGGCAGACGGTACGCCTCATGGGGCGTGCCGAGCGGCTTGCGGATGCGGAGCAGCACACGATGATTGACCGTATTTTTGAAGAGAATCCATTGATGAATGAGGTCTATCCGGGGGAGACGCGTTATATCCTCGAGGCGTTTGTTATTGCGGAGGGGAGCATTGAATTCTTTGATCTCGGGAAAAGTCCCATCTGTCGCGAGAGTCTTGCGCTTGGCAAAGCCCCTGTTACAGAAAAAGGCTTTTTCATCACGGAGGCCTGCATTGGCTGCGGCACGTGTGCAAGTCTTTGCCCGCAGCAGTGCATCGAGGACGGGGGCTCCCTAAGTGCGCCCTTCTTCCAGAAAATTCCCGATAAAACGGGAAATTCGGGAAGAAACGAAAGAAATAGGGGCATGATTTTGCACTTTTTGCATGATGGGAAACTGTAGAATTTATGCCTGTGGATAACGTGAGCCTTATTATCCGTGGTTTATCAGCGTTTCCTTAGAAAAATCAACCTTGTTAACAGGAGAACAATATGAGACTATGGCATGAAAAACTTATCCACTTATTGCCCAAAAATCAGCTTCTTGGACAACATAGGGAATGTTGTGCTCTGAGGGGCAATGGATGGAAAAAGAAACATAAAACTGTGGACTATGTGTTTACATATTCCCCGTATCATCTTTTTATTTACCATATATTGGTTATGGAGGAGATGGAAAAAAGAGGATATAATGTTTCTGCGGAATGGAAAGATAAAAATTATAGAGGAAGGACAGCAGAAAAGTACGATAATCTTAAAGAGGAAATTATAGGCAGTCCAATTTACAAAGAGCATAATATTGAATATCTGGCTGATTGCATAGAAAATTTAAGAGATAAAGGTATACATTTAAAAGTATAGAAGTTGTGGAGGAGTAAATTGATATAAAAATAAAAGAAGTTGAAGATAAACTGGAAAAGGAAGCTGTATCAAGAGAAATGTTATATGACTCAAACTTCGCACATCAAAAACGTTCCACAGACCTTGAAAACACTGATTTTATGCTAATGAAAATACTCCCTGAACCACAGTCAATAGAGTAGACACCAAAAAGAGCAACTAACGATATAAAGGAAAATCGGTTATAGTATATCTGCATTTTCTCCAAATACACTTTGACGCTTATACAAAGAAAAGTATTTTTTGCACTTTAGAGATTCCACTGCCCTACCTAGCGTCTGGAATCTCTTTTCTTTTGTAAAGAATCATTAGCCATCTTCCCCTCTCTTGTGTTATAATTTTCTTATATTTGAAACGTAGGAGGGAAGGCCGTTGTTTGCAAAGATCTATGGTGCGACGACCCTCGGGATAGATGGACGGATTATCGACGTTGAGGTGGATGTATCGCCCGGGCTGCCGGGCTTTGAACTGGTGGGGCTTCCCGATACGTCGGTGAAGGAATTAACGATGTTCGTAAGAGCATGGTATTATTTCTATAAATAACGAACATCCTAATGATAGAGACCGAAGGAGCTGTTTGTTTGATTTGGGAGAAACTAAAAGATTTTTTTGACTTGCATGGCGACATTGCCTCGACACAGGAAATTACGAAGCGGATCAACGCTGGCGTGCGATTTCGGGGGACGAATCTCAGTGTCCTGATGCTGGCGATCTTTATCGCCTCCATCGGGCTCAATATGAACAGCACGGCGGTCATCATCGGCGCGATGCTGATCTCTCCGCTGATGGGGTCGATCCTTGGAATTGGCTATGGGCTTGCCCGTTATGACAGCACATACATTCGTTCCAGCGCAGGAAGTCTGCTCGCCCAAGTGATCATTTCGGTTGCCACATCGACGCTTTATTTTTCCCTCACACCGATCGATGCCCCTTCGTCGGAACTGCTTGCACGAACATCGCCGACCATCTGGGAAGTTTTGATTGCTGTCTTTGGCGGCTTGGCAGGAATCATCGGCGTAACACGCAAAGAGGGCGGGAATGTCATCCCTGGTGTTGCGATTGCAACAGCTCTGATGCCTCCTCTCTGCACCGCAGGATATGGTATTGCTACCGGCGTTATGGCGTACACCGTGGGTGCACTCTACCTGTTCTTTATCAACAGCTTCTTTATCTGTCTGACGGCATTCATCGTCCTGAAAATCATTGACATTCCCTCCAAGATAGAGCGTAACTCCGTGGAATTTTCAAGACAGAAACGCTACCTGATGGCCTTTGCAGTGCTTGTCACGCTGCCCAGCTGTTTCTTTGCGTATCAAAGCGTGCAGAAAAATCTGGAGAACGAGCAGGCGAAGATTTATATCGAGGAGAATTTCAAAGCACCACCTCGTCTGGCAATCTCCTATACTTTGGATAACGAGAAGAAAATGCTGACAGTGTTTACGATTGCCGGAATATCGGAGGATGATTTGACGGTATTGACAGAGAAACTGCATGAAAAGGCACATCTTAGACCGTTCCGGTTGGAGGTGTTTTCTGCGGAAACGGTGGAAGAGAGAGAAAAAATGGAGGCGATGATCGATCAAAGACTCAGCGAGGTCGAAAAAAGTGCCATTCCCTCTATGCAGGAGCAGCAGACTGTGACCGCACTCAAGTCTGCCCGCGAGGAAAGTGAGAAGCAGGGGACTTACATATTGGACTGGAATCGAGAGGCGCGTATTGTATTTCCGCAAATCTCCCGCATCGCTGTCGGGAGTGTACGCGCACCTGCCGGGACTGGGGATAAATCGGCTGCTCTGAGTGAAACGCAAATTGCGTTCATATATCTGCAATCGGATATGGACGAAGCGTCGCGTGCTCGCTTGACCGAATGGATTTCGGACAAAGCAAAGAACCGTGTAGAGGTGCACTTCCTTCCTGAAGTCTCGGCAACAAATGAAAACAAAGGAGGAACTGTATCTTAGGACGGAGTCCACATATCGTGAAAAAACATGAGACTACATAGCGGAACGAAACATAATATATTTGAGCATCTTGAAGATTTTCTTGACGAGCAAGAAAGGGAAGCTTTTCTAAAAGCTGTAGAAGTATGTGGAGGAGATGAATATGAGGTAGCACAAGTCTTTGAGCAAGGGGGCTATTTACAGCGGGCACTTAGCCGTATTGGAAAAACACCAACTCCGGGATACGAATATAAGCCTATTATCTATACAAAAGCAGATGGCACAAAATTTGTTAGAATCGTTGAAGTAGAAAAGAACGCCTCTACGAAAACTCCAGATGAGGATGGGTTTACTAAAACAAATATTATTGATGACAAAAATTCTAGCCACACCGAAGAAAGGATATATTGGGGACCATGGCGACGTACTACACAGATCGCAGAGAAGCCAAAGGCCGACACAGAACAAGAACATTCGGATGAAGACAATACCGCAACGACAATCCAAAAGAATGATGTAAACAACAAGGATAGTAAGGGTAACCGATCAAATGATAAACAGGGTGAGAAGACTCGTGGGAATAGCACAGAAACCACAGGAAATCCGAAGGACAATTCTAAAAAAGAAAACACAGATCCAAATAGAGAGAGACGTGTTGAATTAGGGAAAACAATAGGAATAGAGACTTTTAAATTTGGGGGAGATTTACCTGTTACACTACTAAATAAACAGGCAGATAGTCTTGCAAAGGAGTATAGAAGCCTACAAAAAGAAATCCCTGCGTATGTAGTGAAACAGGGGCGTCTGACAAAAGTAGGTGTGTTAAGTCCACTGGGGCTTATTTATGATACCTATCAAGATGCCCAAAAGTATAATGGTGAGAAGTTTGTTGTAGCCACGGTGATAAACGGTGCCTCTTTTTTGATTACATCAGGTCTTGATAGTTCTTTGACAGCAACTGGAGTTGGGATAATTGCTGTTCCTTTTGTTAATGTTGGTATTGCAACATTTACGGACTATTTAAAGGGATATTATTTAAATCACTAAGTAGTTGCAAGGAGGAAATTGATGAAGGTTGCTTTAGACTTATTCTTTTTGATAATAGGAGGATTATATTTCAAGGATTTATATAATCGACATATTGATTGGAAATATAAAGATGAGCGAGGATATCTTATAAATGTTTGGATATTCTTTATCAATTATCCCATTATGTTTTATCTTATGGATAGGATGCTTTTTTTTGTAGTGATAGATGATATGAACGAAGGTTGTTTTTGGGTCAGTATGATGCTTTTTAGTTCTATAATTCATGTCATATCTTTCTTTAATGCAAAAATCATTGCAATGGAACATGGCGCAGAGAGCAACTGGCCTCCATCAATTTTATTCTCTTTTGCAACGAAAAAAAGCATAAGGAGATATCAAATCGTTGCAACGTTTTCTTTCTTGGTGGGTGCTCTGGGGACGCTGTATGTGCATCTAAATTATTGAGAATAATTGTATCTATGATGGGGCGGCTATAGATATTATTGCAAATACAGCGGAATAGCACACCTCTCAAAGAGGCTGTCAAAGAGTGGTTCCAACTGAAACAGATGAAGGGAAAGCTGCTGAAAAAACAAAATAGAGATAACAAGGACGATGCTACATGGATATCCTTATAGGTTTGTTTTATTCTGTCTTGATATTAAGATTCATTCAAACAGTATATTGGTATAGAAGAGGTGAGGCTAGTATACAAGTGTTGCAATGTATGACAGGAATAGCTATTGCCTTTCTTTTAATGGCGCTATTTCCTATTTTGCCCCTTGAATTGTTGTTAGGCGGCCGTTTCGTACAGATAGGCGCGGGAAAGGGGGGCGGGTCTTTTTTACAGGGAGTATATTGTTTTTTTCTTCATATCCTGTTTATAAATTCAATAGTTATTTAGAAACTCAAGAGGTAGAAAATCTTCCCAAAATAGATAAAAAAATAGCTCGCAGTAAAATATTTTTAGAACGGGGAGTATGGTTGTGGCCAATTGGAATTTTTATGATGATTAGCGGGATAGTGCTGTTTTTCTATCATCTGTAATATCGCCGCCGCAGGCGTCAAACTTGACGGCAAAGATAACGTCATCAAGGAAAAGTATACCCATGAAGTATCGCAGTCGGGCCTTTCCGTCAGCCTTGGCGGAACGGTCATGGACACCTACAACGACATCGCCCGCCCCGTGCGGCGCATCGGCGCGGTCGAAAACCACATGCTGAAGGACCTCTACGCATGGCAAATCAGCAATAAAATCCATGATCTCACGAAGAAACCCGCGGACGGCATAGCAAAATACAAAGAAATCCTCAACGGGAAGAACGCATTCGGACTCAATATAGAACTTGGCAGTTCGAGATACTCAGACAGCACGGAGATCCTCTCGCACGAGAATGTAGGAAGCAAAATAGAGGCCGGCACCGACCTCTCCCTTCGTGCGCGCGAAAAGGATATCTCTATGACGGGAGGCACCCTCCAAGGAAAGAACGTCACACTGGAGGCGAAGAAAAACATCGACCTGCGTGCCGCGGAGAATACGACACATACCGTTACCGAGAGCAGATCGAGCTCTTCGGGGATCAGCGCAAGTTATAGCTTTGGGACAGGCACGATAACCGACGTCGGCATTCATGCGGATCGATCGAGCAGTACCGGCATCGGAGAACGCACGACCTATACCCCTGCCATCGTGCAGGCAAAAGAAAAACTCTCCATGACCGCGGGCGCAGATACCAACATCATCGGATCGCAGGCATCGGGCAAAAAGGTCGATATGAAGGTCGGCGGCAATCTCAACATCGAGAGCCTGCAGGAAAAAGACGACTACAGAGAAAAGAACTCCTCGTCGGGCTTTAGCATCAGCGCATCCGTAACCGGCGGGAAGATCAATGCCAAAGATCCCGACATCGGCGCCTCCTACAGCAAAGGGAAGATCGACTCCCGCTGGAAGAGCGTTACGGGACAGGCGGGCATCTACGCGGGCACAGACGGCTTCCATATTCATGTAGAGAAGAACACCGACCTCAAGGGCGCCGTCATCGCAAGCGAAGCGTCTCCCGAAAAGAACAAACTCACGACGGGAACGCTTACATTCAGTGACCTAGAAAACACCGCGTCTTACAAAGTCAGCGATAAAGGCGTATCCTTCCATGTAGGCGGCAATGTAAAACCGGGAGACAAGGGCCTCTTACCGGCAACCCATATGCCGATCCATGGATCGGCATCAAGCGTAACGAAATCTGCCGTATCGTCGGGAGCCATCGAAATACTCCGACGTCCCATACAGGATTTGGCGGGGCTTTCGCGTAATACAGACAATGCACAGAAACCCTTAGAGAAAATCTTTGATAAAGATAAAATCCTCGAACAGCAAGAAGCGGCAGAACTCTTTGGCGAACTAGCGAATCGAGCCGTTGGTGATACTGCTGAGAGAATGCACTGGAAAGAAGGAGACCCTAGAAAAATCTTCCTGAAAAGCCTTACTGCCGGTATCATGAATAGAATTGCCGGAGGCAGTTTTGGCAAAGGCATGACCGCAGGCGCCGTCAATGAACTGCTCATAGCGAGACTGCTCTCATGGCAGGATGCCTATGGACACCCCATCATCCCCACGGAACTCCTGCAGGGGATTTCTTATGGTGCAGGAATGGCAATCGACGGAACAGAAGGCGCTGTCATTGCACAGAGCGGAACGAAACATAATATATTTGAGCATCTTGAAGATTTTCTTGACGAGCAAG
>ERZ772918.8-NODE-8-length-199128-cov-5.8545_pt1 | contig 199128 bp, 186 predicted proteins | sample MGYA00512118_ERZ772918 | MGnify/ENA primary metagenome ERZ772918 (study PRJEB29015, sample SAMEA2737939) | human oral metagenome | biome: human oral; feature: human-associated habitat; material: dental | place: China | collected 2135 ... | reverse complement strand
AAAATCAACTCAATTCCCAACTCTTTTTGGTAAGTAGACAATAGCTGGAATAAAAACATTGAATCCAGTCCGCCAGACAGAGCCAATAAGACTTTAGAATGTTTTTTGAAATACTCTTTTTGGAGAAAATGATTTAAAAAATCCTGATCCCTCATTTTAGAACCTCATAGACATCCTTGGCTATCTTAGCAATGGTGTCATAATCAGAATTTTTAGTGAAAATGGAAAGAACGAAAGGAGAATCAGTATAGACAATGGCAGTGTCATGTTTAAACTCGTCGGCATCCCCAATTTTATGAGCTACCTTAACCGAAACACCTTTTGCGATTCGTTGGTTGTCAAAATCTGTCTTACCTAGAGACTCTAAGACAAAACCATTCTGATTATAAATAGCTTCCATGACCCTTCCAGCCATTTTTGAAGAAGTCAATTTATCATTCACATCCCAATCTTCACCCATAATGGTGGACATTTTTTCTTTGAAAGCCCCGTCAGATTGATTGGTCACATAATAACCTAAAATATTATGAGCAACATTGTCAGACTCTTTTGTTACCTTGGTAATCAACTGTTGAAGACTGTATTCTTTGTTATCTTCTTTTTTAGGTAAGCTACCACTACCTTCTGGTTTATAGGACCCAGGGAAACTATTTACTTCTGGGATATACTTGAAGCTACTGTCTAGCGTATATTCCCCTTGATTTATCTTATCTTGAGCATAATAAAGGTAGGCTAGTTTCAAGATGCTAGCTGCATAGAGTTTACTGTCTTCATTCACCCCAGCCTCTTTACCCGTAGTCAGTTGTTTAACATAAATAGAATAATTTTCGTTCTGATAGTTGCTTGATAAAACTTCTTGAACCTTCTGGATGCGATTGTCTTCTTCTGAGGTGAACTCTTTTGATATCCACCCAACTTGATCAATGTGAAGAAATTCTTGTCCCTCAGCAAAAAGGGTTCTATCCACTGTTACGCGTTGATAGGGAGAGAAAGAGGAAGAGGAAGAAATTTCTTTCGCATCATAGGGGCTGTTGTAGATAACAAACCCTGGTTCCAACCATACTTGCCTATTTTGAGTTTGAACTTGACTTTGATCATAGACCAAGCGCTTATCTGCAAGGATAAACTGGTGATTATCTAATTTAAAAACAGGAACACCTTGTCTATTCAAACGCCATTCTACTATTTTAAAGGAAGTTTCAGGAGTTAATTTACCAGATTCCTTGACAAGGTCCTCATTAGCATAGACAGTTGTTTCTCCATATACCATTGGGGTTTTCAAAGTTTCTTTATAGTAGAATCCATAGTCAGACTCGGTTAGATAATAAATTTCTTGCGAAGAGTAAGGAAGCTGTTTTTCTGTGCTAACTACTCTTGAGGTTATGATAAAAGCAGGTAGCAATAAAACTACTAAGAACTTACGCATTCTTCTCTTCCCTTTCTTCTTGTAATCGTAATAAATGGTTTTTAGCTGCCAATTCCTCTAATTTTTCATCTGATAAACTTAAAAATTGCTCAACAACTTCCAATAAATTTTCCATGACATTACCTCGGAAGCAAATCAGGAATTGTGTAAATTGCTTCTCGTTTCTTTGAGTAATAGTACTTGGCGCGTGCATATTTTGCTACATAGTCTTCATCTTTCAACTTTGCAGCAAAAGCGGATTCCTTGTCCTTTTCATCACTGAGAGTTTGATACTGCTCTTTCAACTCTGTCAATTGCTGACGACGTTGCAGTAACTGATTATAGCTTTGGGCCAGATTATAGGTTGGTAAAATAAACAATAAAATCATCAAAATCAGAACCCAACCCATAAAGCGATTCCTCTTTTGTCTCTCCTTCATCAGGTAACGACGACGTTGGTGTTCATTTTGAATAAAAGAATTATTCATCTGTACAATATTTTTAGACATTTTCTTCTACCCGTGTTTCACTGAGAATTTCATACATGCCTGCTGCATCTTCTTTTTTTGTACTATCTTTCATCTCTAGTACTTTAACAAGCAACAACTTATTTCCAAAGCGAATTTCAACTTGGTCATCAACTTTCAAATCCGTTGAACTTTTGGCCAAGATTCCATTCACCTTGATTCTACCTTTATCTGCTACTTCTTTTGCGACTGTGCGGCGCTTAATAATTCGTGATACTTTTAAATACTTGTCTAATCTCATTTTTATTACCTCAAATTATTATTGTACCATTTTTATCCTTTTTATAGAAGAAAAATGTTAAATGGGATTTGCTTCCTTTGATTCTTTTATCTCTAATAAGCTTTCTCCAAAAATCAGCAAACCTTCTAAAATTTCATAATCCTTCTTGTTTTGGACATCGAATACAACTTCCATTAATCCCTTATTCTCAGCTATGGCTGCTTTTAAGTTCGTTGCGGATAAGGCTTTAAAATAATCTTGAGCCAAGAATAGTCGTTGAGTGACTTTTTCAAATTGAACTGTAATCTTATTTTCTTTTCTCTCTACACGTTCTACAAAGACCTTGTCAAAATATGCCTTGACCAAACCAATCTCTAAAAGATAGGCTACTACATCTGGGTATTCTCCAAAGCGATCCATCAATTCTTCTTGTAGTTCTTCATAGTTGACACGATTGTCAATTTGACGAATTTTCTTGTAAATTTCAATCTTATGTCGTTGGTCAGAAATATAAGTATCAGGAAGATAAGCATCAATTTGTAAAATCAACTCAGCATTTCCTTTGATTCTTTTATTCCCATTACCGTTCCGTTTAGCAATAGCTTCTTCTAGTAACTGAGAATACAATTCAAAACCAACAGAATCAATGAAACCAGACTGCGATTTTCCTAGGAGATTTCCTGCTCCACGAATCGAAAGATCTCGCATCGCAATCTTAAATCCTGAGCCTAATTCTGTAAATCCCTTAATCGCTTCTAATCTCTTCTCAGAGACTTCACTAATTGATTTTTCTGGACGATACATGAGATAGGCATAGGCAATGCGATTGCTCCGACCAACTCTTCCTCTTAATTGATACAAGGTTGACAAACCCATATGGTCTGCATTTTCAATAAATAAGGTATTGGCGTTTGGAATGTCAACGCCTGTTTCAATTATGGTAGTTGTCACCAAAATATCATATTGGCCTTCAATAAAATCCAATAGAGTGTTTTCTAACTGAATTTCACTCATTTGTCCATGAACAAACCCAATCGAAGCTTCTGGAATCAACTCCTGTAATTCTGAAACCTTCCGATCAATAGTGTCAACTTTGTTGTAAAGATAGTAAACTTGACCTCCACGCTCCATTTCACGCAAGACAGCATCACGAATGACACTAGGATTCTTCTCCAATACATAGGTTTGCACTGGATAACGATTGGTCGGAGGTGTTTCAATAACAGACAAATCTCGGATTCCTAGCATAGACATGTGGAGAGTACGAGGGATTGGTGTTGCTGTCAAGGTTAGAACATCTACTTGTTTTTTTAGTTCTTTCAAAGTTTCCTTATGCTTAACACCAAATCGCTGTTCCTCATCAATAATCATCAAGCCCAAATCAGCAAACACAACATCTTTTGACAAAACACGATGCGTTCCAATCAAAATATCAACTTGACCATTCTTTAATTTTTCAAGTGTCTCTGCCTGCTCTTTTTTACTTCTAAAGCGACTCAAAACATCAATATTAACAGCAAAATTTTGGAATCGTTCCTTAAAATTCGTATAGTGCTGTTGTGCTAAAACCGTCGTCGGAACTAGAACGACCACCTGTTTGTGATCATTGACCGCCTTAAAGGCAGCACGCATTGCAACTTCAGTCTTCCCAAAACCAACATCCCCAACTAAAAGTCGATCCATGGGATGAGAATCCTGCATATCTCTCTTAATTTCCTCAATACTACGAAGTTGATCATCCGTTTCAACATAAGGGAAGGCATCATCAAAAGCCTGTTGATCTTCATCATCAGCTGAGAAAGCAAAACCCTTCAACTGACTACGCTCAGAATACAGTTTGATTAAATCGTCAGCTATATCCTCTACCTGGTTCTTAACTTTTTGCTTGGCCTTTTTGAAATGACCGTCATTTAATTTATTAAGTTTAGGAGGTTTCCCATCACTTGAAACATATTTAGACAGTAACTGAATCTGCTCTACTGGGATGGAGATTTGGTCACCATTTTGATACTGTACACTAACATAATCACGGTGAATTCCTTTGATTTCAATGGTTTCAATCCCTAGATATTGACCAATTCCATGGATATGGTGAACAACGTAGTCCCCTTTTTCAAGTTCATTATAATCTTTTAATCGCTCTGCATTTGACGTATGTTGTCTTCGAAAACGACGTTTTAATTTCTTTTGAAAAATCTCATGTTCAGTAATCAAGAGAATTTTTTCATCTACAAAATGAAAACCATGTCTTAGGTTACCCTCAATTAAGTTTACAGATTTTTTACAGATACTTGACTTATCTCTGAAATCCAATTTAATCTTGTATTCCTCTAAAACATCCTCCAATGTTTTACTTCCCATTGAATTGCTAGACTGCAAAACAATGGTGTAGTCCATTTTTTTATATCGCTCAATTTCTTCTTTAAGAAAAGAAAATTGATTGAAAAACTCCTGCATAGGGTATTGATTAAATTGATAAATGTGGTCAAACTTGAGATTTCCTAAACCCTTTTGCAGATTGGAGAAAAAGGTAACTGGACTTTGTTTTTTATAGGTTTGCTCTGTATCTGCAAAATACTGCATCTCAGAAAATGATTTACCATTCTGTAAATCTTCTGTAAAGTATTGTGCTAATTCTCTTTCAAAGGCTTCATACTGATTCATCAATTTTTGGTAATCATCAAAAAACACTGGTGTATCTTTTTCAATATAATCAAATATAGTCCATGTTTTATCGTAACATAAAGATAAAAACTTTCGACTATCTGAATGTACTTGTTTTTGATGAAAACTTGACAAAATCTCTTCTAGATAGGATTTCAAAATTGGTGATAGAGTCTTCGAAATTTGCTTTTCTAAAGCTGACTGTCCTCGTTGATAATCTTTTTCTCTCAAAAGTATGTCGCTAGCTGGAAAGATAGTGAGGTTTGTCTGATTTTCTTTCGATAATTGTGTTTCAACTTCAAAAATACGAATACCATCTACTTCATCTCCAAAAAACTCAATTCGGAAAGGTTCTAACTGAGACATCTCAAAAATATCTAAAATATCTCCTCGAATACTAAACTCACCTTGTGTCTGTACTTGAGTAACTTTTCGATATCCAATTTCCTTTAATTTATGAAGAAGGTCATGTTGGTCATATTCTTCTCCAACTGCAATCCTTATAATACTTTCTTTAAATCTAGTCGGAGAGGGTAAAATCAACCGACTCGCTGCGATATTACAAACTAAAATCCCTTTCTTAGACGGATCACTCAAAAAACGCAAGGCCTCAACCCGCGAAATGATTTTTTCTTGTGAAGACATCAAAAACTCTACCATAGGAGAGTCATCTACCAAAAAAGGATGGACAAGTTCCTCTCCTAAGAGAGAAAGAAGATCACTGATAATTCGTTCTGCTTCTCCATAAGTTGAAATCAGTAACACAATCTTATTTTCTTTCTCTAGACTGCTTGCAATTGCAAGAGCCTTAGTAGACGTTGATAAACCAAGTATTAGTTGTCTTTTCTTATCTATCAGATTTTGATGCCATTTTTTTATCTGATCATTTTCTGAGAATAAATCTAATAAAGTCACCATTTAGCCATTATACCTCTGCATTGTTTTCTCAAAGTTTTTTTCTTGCAAATAGTAATTTACAGCATCGTCAACCTTGTCAATTGACTGTAAAATACCTACATAGTCATCCTGATCAAACTTACTTAAAACATGGTGAACAACTGACATTCCATTTTTAGGTCTTCCGATTCCGATCTTAACACGATTAAAGATCTGAGTCCCTATATGTTGAATAATAGACTTGATGCCATTATGACCACCTGCTGAGCCCTTTGCTCTTAAACGAATTTTTCCAACTTCCATGTCAAGGTCGTCGTAAATAACGAGTAAATCTTCAATATCCAAACCATAGTAAGTCAATAAAGCATGAACAGCTTTCCCGCTTTCATTCATAAACGTCGTTGGTTTGACAAGATAAATTTTTTCACCATTAAGAAAAAAAGATGCTAGGTCAGCTTGAAATATCTTATCATGTGTAAAGGTGACATTTTGTTTTTTAGCTAATTGGTCAATCAACATAAAACCAACATTGTGCTTTGTTTCAAAATATTTATCCCCTGGATTTCCTAATCCAACAAGTAATTTAGTCATTTATTTTCCTTTCAAAAGCCAAAAGGGTTGGAATTTTTTTTCCAACCTAATTGACACTATTTATTAAATGTTATTAAACATTAAAGCGGAATTCCATGATATCGCCATCTTGAACGATATATTCTTTTCCTTCTTCACGTAAGCGTCCAGCTTCTTTTACAGCCTTTTCAGATCCGTATTTCACTAGATCCTCATATGACATGGTTACTGCACGAATAAAGCCTTTTTCAAAGTCTGAGTGGATAATACCAGCTGCTTGAGGAGCTTTCATCCCTCGCTTAAAGGTCCAAGCACGGACTTCTTTTTCACCAGCTGTAAAGTAAGTTCCGAGTCCTAGTAGATGGTAAGCAGCTCGAGTCAATTTATCAACGCCTGATTCTGTCAAGCCAAGTGCTTCAAGAAATTCTTGCTTATCTTCATCGTCTAACTCAGAAATTTCTTCTTCAGCACGCGCAGAAATAACTACCACTTCAGCATTTTCTGTCGCTGCGAATTCACGAATTTGCTTCACATAATCGATAGAATCTGGATCTGAAACTACATCCTCATCCACATTGGCAACATAAAGAACTGGTTTAGTGGTTAAAAGGAAGAGACCTTTGACAACCTTTTGTTCCTCATCTGTGAATTCAATGGTACGAGCTGATTTTCCATCTTCAAGGACTGGTTTAATTTTTTGAAGAACGTTAAACTCCGCTACTGATTCTTTATCTTTTTGCGTACGTGCCATCTTTTCTACACGCGCATAGCGTTTATTTACTGACTCTAGGTCAGCAAGAATCAACTCCAAGTTAATGGTATCAATATCTGCAAGTGGATCCACAAAGGCGTCTTCACGTCCTTGCTCACGCATAACATTTTCATCATCAAAAGCACGAACTACGTGAACAATCGCGTCTACTTCACGGATATTGGCCAAGAATTTATTTCCTAAACCTTCTCCTTTTGATGCTCCTTTTACAATCCCTGCAATATCTGTAAATTCAAAGGTTGTTGGAACTGTCTTTTTAGGAGTAATCATTTCCGTTAGCTTTTGTAGGCGTTCATCTGGAACTTCTACCATCCCAACATTTGGATCAATAGTCGCAAATGGGTAGTTTGCCGCCTCTGCTCCTGCTTTTGTAATTGCATTAAAAAGGGTTGATTTACCAACGTTTGGCAAACCAACGATACCTGCTGTTAAAGCCATAGTTTCTCATTCTCCGTTCTCATTTCAATCCCTAACATTATAACACAAAAAGGGAAAACTTGCTAACCCTCTAACTAAGGGTTCTTAGTCAATAATCTTATTCATTTTTCGTTCAAAATCATAGCGACTCATCATGACAAGGTGGTCACAATTGCTACATTTGATTTTGATATCTGCCCCTACACGAGTGATTTCCCAACGATTAGCTTTTTTTCCTGTTGATTTGATTATGCAAGCATGAGGCTTTTTCATCTCAACAAAATTTCCAACTTGATACATACTATTCTCCTTTTCTTTTTCGATTATATCATAAAAGAGGCGAGCCAGGCTCAACCTCTTTTACTTAATTTGTACGAACGGGTGTAATCAGCTGCATGAAATCTTCGTCAGTATCTGCTGGCACAAGAGTAAATGGACGAACAGCTGAGATAAAGCTAATAGTTACCTTTTCGCTATTTAAAGCCTTGAGGGAATCAATCAAGTAAGTTGGGTTAAAACTAATAGTTAAATCATCCCCAGTCACCTGCTCCGTATCGATTTCTTCGTTTACTTTACCAACTTCTGGAGAGTGAACATGGGCGCTAACAACTCCACCTTTAATTTCAAGCTTCACAGTACCATTTTGAGTCGCACTTGATAAGAGACGAGCACGCTCCATAGATTGACGCAAATTAACCACATCAAAAGTAATTGTAGTATTAAAGTCTGTTGGAATCAAACGATCTGTATCAGGATAATTACCTTCTAGGAGACGAGTGTAGAAGCTAATATTTTCGCTTCTAAAGAGGATTTGATTATTTGCAAAGAAAATCTCTACAGTTTCAATATCATCTGTAAATACCGCTGAAAATTCGCGTAGAGAACGACTAGGAATTACTACATCGAAATCATCACAATTTTTTTCAAGAGTCAATTTCTTCTGGCTAAGACGGTGTGAGTCTGTCGCAACTGTTTTTAGTTCCTTGTGTTGGCTCAATACAAAATGAACACCTGTTAAGATTGGACGACTTTCTTGCGTACTTGCAGCAAATGCTGTTTCATTGATAATTTTCTTGAGTAGTTTGGTTTCAAGAACCAAAGGTGTGCTTGCAGAAATTTCTTGGATTCGTGGGTACTGTTCGCTATCTTTTCCTTTTAGAGTAATTTCTGATTTGCCACTGGTTAAGACAATTTGTTTTTGTTCAATCTCTTTGAAATCTAGCGTTACATCTGGAAGACTGGATACAACATTGATAAAGAAAGAGGCTTCAAGAAGAATCGAACCTAATGAAGTAATCAAAAGACCAGCATCTTCATTCTTTTGAGAAATGAAATTTTCAATGGAGATTTGCCCATTTGATCCAATTAAAGTAATTCCTTCATTGGTAACGTCAATTTTGATTGTTGATAAAATTGGAATAGCATTTTTAGAGCTTATTGCTCTTTTTGTGGTATTTAAGGCTTGTAGAAATAAATTTTTATTAATTGAAAAATGAATCATGGATTCTCCTTTATTTATTTTTAGTATTAGAAAGTTAATAGTAATAATAGAGTCTGTGAATTCTGTGGAAAACTGGGTGTTGTTTAGTAAATTCAAGCTTTGGAGCTTGTTTAAAAAATGTGGATAAAAAAGATAAGAAAGGAAAACTTATCCACAAGCTATTTGATTTTCTTTTTGATTGCTTCTACTTCTAAACGTAAATTATCGTCTTCGTCAATCAGTGATTTAATTTTGGCATGGGCATGAATAACGGTGGTGTGATCCTTTCCGCCAAATTCTTTTCCGATTTTTGGAAGACTGTTATCTGTCAGTTCTCTAGCGAGGTACATGGCAACCTGACGTGCCAAAACGATGTTTTGAACTCGTCTCGTCCCTTTCATTTCTTTGACGCTCACTCCATAAAAATTACCAACTTCAGTTTGGATTTTCTCAATTGGAATAACAAGTATCTGGCGGGCGTCTTGTTTACGTGCTCTAATAGCTTCCGCAGCAATATCAATAGTGATATCCTTAATTTTCTTTACTCTGGCAATTAAAGTGATATCGTTGATTGCTCCTTCTAATTCTCGAACATTTGAATCAAATTGGCCAGCCAAGTATTCCAGAGTATCACTTTGGAAATGGTAATCCAAATGCTCTGTTTTACTTTGAAGAATGGCAATACGTGTCTCAAAGTCAGGAGGAGTGATATTTTGCGTCAATCCCCAGCTAAAGCGCGTGACAAGTCTTTCCTCAAGGCCTTCTAGGTGTTTAGGACTACGATCACTGGTTAGGACAATCTGTTTCTGCTTATCATGAAGAGCATTGAAGGTATTGAAAAATTCTTCCTGGGTCGCGACTTTTTTGCCACTGAGAGATTGGATATCATCGATCAACAAGAGATCAAGGCTACGGTAAGTTTTTTTGAACTTTTCCATTTCCCCAAGTCGCAAGTGTTCAAGAAAGTCATTGATAAAGCTTTCGGCAGGAATGTACTTGACACGCGCATCAGGAATATTTTTCAAAATCTCATTTCCAATCGCATTGAGCAAGTGAGTCTTTCCAAGACCAGGTCCTCCATAGATGAAAAGAGGATTATAGGTTAGAGCTAAGTCTTCTGATACAGCTAACGCAGCAGATACCGCCCAAACATTCCCATCACCTTGAATAAAGTTATCAAAGGTATATTTTTCTTTTAATCCTGTTTCAGAATATGGAATCGTTGGTAGTGTAGGTGTGTAACTGTAAGTAGAGACGCTATTCGTATCATTTACTTGAGGAGACTCTGTACTCTGAGGTTTAGTGAAAATATAGTGAGATTTGATTTCAGAATCATAAATTTCAAAACCAGCAGCAATGATAATATCTTTTAATTGCTTTTCCCACACCATTTCCATCTCTGATCTCGGTAGAAATATAGTAGCTGTATTTTCTTCTACTTTGATGAGTTCAGCAGGTGTAGCATAGAAATCATACATAGATCGAGTCAATCTTTCTTGAGCAAATTCTAAAATACGATTCCAAAATTGCTTTTCTTTCAACTATTTTTCCTCCTTTGCTATGATTTTAGTAGTTTAGTGCTAGACTTATTTTACCATAGATAGTAGGATTTTTCCACAGATTGTGGAAAAGAATCCACAATGTTAGTAGTATTTATCCACAAGCTGGGGATAAATAGCTATTTCTTTGATTCAATAGGGTTTTTGATAAAAAAATTAGTGGATAAATTTGTGGGTTAAGAAAATAAAAGAACAGCCTTATTTTAGGCTGTTAATAATTCTATCGTATTCTTCTTGACTTGAAAAAGAGATGACAATCTTTCCAGTATCTTTTTTAGAAAGTTTAATTTCTACACTTAAACCTAGTAGTTTTTTTAATTTATCTTCTTCATCTTTGATGAAAGAATCGCTTTTTTTCTGCTTCTTTTGTTTTTTTTCTGTAAGAAGTGCTTCCAACCTTCTCACAGAGATGTCTTCATTTTTGATTAGTTGGAAGAAATAGTCTTGCTGCTCTTTGTCCAAACTAACTAGGGAACGTGCATGCGCTTGAGAAATTTTTCCATTTTCTACTTCAGTTAAGATATATTCTGGTAAGGAAAGTAAACGAATAAAATTAGTGATATAAGGACGAGATTTCCCCATTTTATCCGCTATCTCAGTGTGAGTAAATCCTTTTTCTACTAAAGATTCGTAGGCGCGTGCTTCTTCAACAGGATTTAAATTTTCTCTCTGCAAATTCTCAATGATAGACTGAATCATCATTTCCTGATCTGAGAGGTGCTTTACAACGGCTGGGATAGAGGTCAGACCAGCCAAGAGAGAAGCTCGATATCGTCTCTCTCCTGCAAGGATTTCATAACCAATTACAGGAGATTGACGAACGATGATTGGTTGGATGAGCCCATTTTCTTTGATTGACTGAGCCAATTCCTTTAATTTTTCTACATCAAATTCTTTCCGAGGTTGGTAAGGATTTTTTTGTATTTCAGAGATAGAAATCATTTCAAATTTTTCCATGATTCTACACTAACATATCTTTTACTTTCTGTAAAGTTTTCTTTACACTGATGTCAATTAACGTTCCAAATCACCAGAATTCTTATCTAGTTTTATAGAGGTTGTTTCCTCTTTACCATTACGGTAGTAGGTTATTTTTATAGTGTCTCCAATAGCATGGTTGTAAAGAGCATGTTGTAAGTCTGTTGATGAAGTAATCTCTTTGTCATCAACTTTAGTAATGACATCGTATTTTTGAAGATGTCCATTTGCAGGCATGTTACTTTGAACAGATCGAACAACTACACCTGAGGTGAGGCCACTTGGAATGTTTAGTTTTCTAAGATCATTAGCTCCAACGTTGGACAGATTGACCATTTGGATTCCAAGAGCAGGACGAGTCACTTTACCATCACTTTCAAGCTGTTTAATGATATTTTGTACATCGTTTGAAGGAATTGCAAAACCAAGACCTTCTACAGATGTTCCACCATTACTTGCAATCTTACTTGATGTAATACCAATTACTTGTCCTTGAATATTTACAAGAGGACCACCAGAGTTACCAGGGTTAATGGCCGTATCTGTTTGAATGGCTTTTGTTGAAATAGCTTGACCATCTTCAGATTTTAGAGAAACATTCCGATTAAGACTTGAGATGATTCCCTGTGTAACTGTATTAGCATATTCTGAACCTAAAGGACTACCGATAGCAATCGCTGTTTCTCCAACGTTAAGTTGGCTTGAATCACCAAATTCTGCCACTGTTGTAACTTTTTCTGAAGAAATTTTTACGACAGCAATATCAGAGAAGGTATCCGATCCAATAATTTCACCAGGGACTTTTGTACCATCAGCTAAACGGATATCGACTTTTGAAGCCCCGTTAATAACGTGAGTATTTGTTACAATATAAGCATCATTTTCGTTCTTTTTATAGATGACACCTGATCCTTCACTTGCAATCTGTTGATTATCCGTATCAGAATTTGATTCTTCAGTTCCAAATACACTACTTTGTTTATTAGCAGAGTAAGTAATGACTGATACAACAGCATCCTTAATTTTATTCACTGCTTGAGTAGTTGAGTTTTCATTCTTGTATGATGTTTGAGTTACAGTGCCAGAATTATTATTTGTAGCTTGATTTCCTTGTTTTTGATAAAGTTGTAATGTTACAAAACTTCCTAGTGCACCACTCAAAAATCCTATCAGAATAATTACAAGAAAAGCAACTCCTTTTTTGTAAAATTTTTGTAAGTGTTTCATAAACGCCTCCGTTTGCTATTGTTTGTCAAGATTATAAACCTATTAACTTAATCTAAGCTTAAAAGTTTTACACAAGTTGTGGATAACTCACATTATTCTGTGAATTTAATAGTATTTTTGGATGATTTTCATGTGTATAAGATGTGAAATAAAGTGTGGATATGATAGAATAGAAGAATGAAAATAAAAATTGTAACAGTGGGAAAATTAAAAGAAAAATACCTTAAAGATGGTATTGCTGAATATACCAAACGAATTTCACGTTTCGCCAAATTAGAAATGATTGAGCTTGCTGATGAGAAGACACCTGACAAAGCCAGTGAATTAGAAAATAAAAAAATCTTGGAAACAGAAGGCGCAAGGATTCTTTCTAAGGTTGGAGAAAGAGACTTTGTCGTTGTACTAGCCATTGAAGGAAAAACACTCTCCTCAGAGGAATTTAGTAAGCAACTAGAGCAAGCTTCTATTAAAGGATACTCAACGCTTACTTTTATCATTGGAGGAAGTTTGGGTCTAGCTCCTGTTGTAAAAAATAGGGCCAATCTTTCTGTCAGTTTTGGACGTCTAACATTACCACATCAGTTAATGAGATTGGTTTTAATTGAACAAATTTATCGAGCTTTTACAATTCAACAGGGTTCTCCTTACCACAAATAGAAGATTGACTTAGCTCTTGTTTTTTGATAGAATGGTCATGTTAGGTCTCATAGCTCAGCTGGATAGAGCATTCGCCTTCTAAGCGAACGGTCGCAGGTTCGAATCCTGCTGGGATCAATTTTAGATGCGAAGCTGGGATTTATCCCAGCTTTTTTCTTAAAAAAGTGCGTTTCAGGTGCAAAAATGTACAGTTGGGAAGAATTTTTTCTTACATGGTCTTCATTTTGTATAATAGTTTTGTAAGTTAACTTACAAGAAAAAATAATACAGGAGATTTCATTATGAAAAATACAGTAAAGTTGGAACAATTTAAAGAAGTAACAGAGGCAGAATTGCAGAAGATTCAGGGTGGGGATTGGAGAATTTCAGAAACAATTCGTAATCTTATTTTTCCAAGAAGAAAGTAATGAAATAAAGGTAGAGAGTAATGGATTTATTTGGATTAGGGATAGCTATTTTTTATTTTCTCATCATTAGCAAAAGTTATGAATGGATTTGTAAAATAAATAGAAAAGAACAAATTGTTTTTTTCTGTCACACATGTATCTCAGTTTTTATACTTGAAGAAATTATTACACTAGTATTTTCTAATAGTTTTGCTTTGTCTAAATTTTTATTTCCTTTGGTTGTGTACCTTTATTTAAGAAAGTTAAAGAAGTCTGAAAAATACAAAGCTATTTTTATCAGTTTACTATTGTCTTTATTATATCACAGTACTCATACTTTTATATCCGTAACCTTATCTTCTATAACAGGAGATGAAATAGTATTACACTATAAAAGTACATTTCTTTTAGTAGTATTGTTGATGACTTATTTTTCTATTCTAATAATAATTCGTTATTTTCATCTGGATATTAAATATTTTGATAAAGATTATCTGTACCCTTTTTTAAAAAAAGTAATAGTTGCTTTCTTTGGTTTGCATATCTTATTGTTTATTTCAGATATAGTAAGTACAACTCATCATTTAAATAGCTTCGGAAGTATTTTATCAACCATTGTTTTTATTTGCTTGTTATTGATTTTCTTTGCAATGAATTCTCACAAGGTTCAAATTGAAAAAGAGATTGCTCTAAAACAAAAGAAATTTGAACAAAAACATTTACAGACTTATACTGATGAAATTGTGGAGTTGTATAATGAAATTCGAGGTTTTCGTCATGATTATGCAGGGATGCTTGTCAGCATGCAAATGGCGATTGACAGTGGAGATTTACAAGAAATTAACAGGGTTTACAATGAAGTCCTAGTAAAAGCAAATCAGAAATTGAGGTCAGAAAAATATACTTACTTTGATTTAAATAATATAGAAGACTCTGCTTTACGAAGTTTAATTGCTCAATCCATTGTCTATGCACGAAAAAATGATGTAGAGTTTACATTGGAAGTAAAGGATATCATTACTAGACTGTCAATAGATTTACTTGATCTTGTTCGCATCATGAGCATTCTATTAAATAATGCTGTTGAAGGTGCAGCAGATAGTTACTTGAAACAAATGGAAGTTGCAGTCATTAAAATGGATTTTGAAACAGTTATAGTTATCCAGAATTCATGTAAAATCACTATGACGCCTTCAGAGGATCTATTTGCCTTAGGTTTCTCTACCAAGGGAAGAAATAGAGGTCTAGGACTTAATAATGTCAAAGAAATTTTAGATAAGTATGACAATATTATTTTAGAAACAGAGATGGAAGACAACACATTTAGACAAATTATTAGATTTAAGAGAGAATTTGAATGAAAGTATTAATTTTAGAAGATGTTATTGAACATCAAGTGAGACTAGAGAGAATATTAAATGAAATCTCGGAAGAATCGAATATTCCTATTTCATATAAGACAACAGGAAAAGTTCGTGAGTTTAAGGAATATATTGAAAATGATGAAGTAAACCAGCTTTATTTCCTAGATATCGATATTCATGGAATCGAGAAAAAAGGCTTTGAAGTGGCTCAGTTTATTCGTCATCATAATCCTTATGCTATTATTGTCTTTATTACTAGTCGATCTGAATTTGCTACTTTAACTTATAAGTATCAGGTATCAGCTTTAGATTTTGTAGATAAGGACATCAATGATGAATTGTTCAAAAAACGTATCGAGCAGAGTATTTTTTACACTAAGAGCATGCTGCTTGAAAACGAAGATGTTGTAGACTATTTTGATTACAACTATAAGGGAAATGATTTGAAAATTCCTTACCATGATATTCTGTATATCGAAACAACAGGTGTTTCTCATAAACTGCGTATTATTGGTAAGAATTTTGCCAAAGAGTTTTATGGAACTATGACAGATATTCAGGAAAAGGACAAACATACTCAACGATTTTATTGCTCCCATAAATCTTTCCTTGTCAATGTGGGAAATGTGAGAGAAATTGATCGAAAGAATTTAGAAGTTGTTTTTTATGAAGATCATCGTTGTCCCATTACCCGTTTGAAAGTTCGTAAACTAAAAGATATTCTAGAGAAAAAATCTAAAAAGTGATTGACAATCAGTAAGAAATTGATATAATGGTTATATCTGCTACAGATAGATGGTCCGTTGGTCAAGGGGTTAAGACACCGCCTTTTCACGGCGGTAACACGGGTTCGAATCCCGTACGGACTATTTTATCCGCCATAGCTCAGTTGGTAGTAGCGCATGACTGTTAATCATGATGTCGTAGGTTCGAGTCCTACTGGCGGAGTTAGATAAAAAGAACACCATCTGGTGTTCTTTTTTGTTCTTAGTTGGCATCACCTAGCATTTTCATAAGGAAGTCTGTCATTTCTTGCGGACTTTCTTTTTTTCCACGAGCAATCCAAGTTTGACAAACTCCAAATAGGGCATTTGTCAGATAAATGCTGCTATATTCTAATTCAATTGAATTTAGTTGTAGTTGCATAAAGCGCTTCTGAAGATCTGTGCTCAGCATGATATGAAGCTTATTTCTTAAGAAATTTTGGATTTCTTTGGTACCATTTTCAGATAAAAGAGCAGCTAATAATGGTTCAGATTCTAAATAGTCAAATACTTCTAAAATGGCATCTTTTTTATGATGAGCATGTTTTTGGAAGATATACTCAAATGTATGAAATAACTTACTTTGATAGTGTTCAATCATATCATACTTATCCTTGTAATGGGTATAGAAGCTAGAACGACTAATTCCAGCTTTTTCTGCTAATTTAATTGTAGTAATTTGATCGAAGGGGTGATCCATCAATAATTGAACCATGGCATTTTCAATATTTCTCTTTGTTTTTAATCGTTTGTTACTTTCTTTCATAGTTTCTCCTTTTGAACAATTTAGACTATATGTCTAAAAAAATATTTTTTATCTTGTAATTTAGATTTTTTAATGTATAATCTATTATATCAAAAATTTAGACAATATGTTTAAAAAAGGAGGAAATATGTTTAAAGAATGGAAAGCAATTTTTAAAAAACCGACATTCATTATTGTAATGATAGGAATTTCTCTTATTCCAGCTTTATACAATATCATATTTTTATCGTCAATGTGGGATCCATATGGTCAAGTATCGGAGTTACCTGTAGCAGTTGTTAATAATGACAAGGAAGCTTCTTATAATGGAAATACAATGGCTATAGGAAAAGACATGGTGTCTAATTTAAAAGAAAATAAGACTTTAGATTTTCATTTTGTCAATGAAGAAGAGGGGAAAAAGGGGCTAGATGATGGCGAATACTATATGGTAGTGACTTTACCAAGTGATCTATCTGAAAAAGCTACTTCGATCCTAACAAATCACCCTGAACAGATGCAAATTAATTATCAAACTTCAAGTGGTCGTAGCTTTATTGCAAGTAAGATGAGTGATTCTGCAATGACACAATTAAAACAAACCGTCTCTACGAATGTAACTGAAACATATACCAAGGCACTATTTCAAAAAATGAGTGACTTGAAGTCTGGTATAAATAAAGCAGCTGATGGAAGTGAACAACTGGCTGATGGGACTAATCAGTTAGCAAAAGGAAGTCAAACATTGACGACAAATCTCAATACTCTAGCTAACTCAAGTGTAACTTTTTCAAATGGAGCTAATCAATTTACAAAAGGATTGTCTGCCTATGTATCTGCCATAGAGCAATTACATCTTGGTTTAGGAACTTTTAATAGTGGTTTACAAAGTTATACAAATGCAGTTTCACAAGTTGACACTGGACTTGGTCAATTGGCCTCAAGAACTCCTGAGTTGGTGACAGGTGTAAATCAGCTGAATACAGGTATAAAGACCTATACAGGTGGAGTTTCACAACTCAATTCAGGTCTCAGTCAATTTTCGGTTGGTGTAAATGCTTATACAAGTAGTGTAGAAAAACTTTCTAATGGAACAAGTCAATTATCCAATAAATCAGATACACTAAGAGATGGAATAGAGCAATTAAATACTGGTATTAAAGAAATTTCAAGTCAATTAAAGTCCTCATCTCAACAAAATGAACAAATTACTCAATTGGCAACTAGTCTAGGAGAACTGAATAAAACACTACAAGCTCTTACGGTAGCAGATAATACTCAACTGAAAAAGACATTATCAGAAGCTTTGCCAAATCTAACAACTCTTGCTCAGGATATTGTGACCAAAAGTCAGACAGAACAAGAAAAAACTATTGCTAACCTTCAATCAACAGCTACTTATCAATCTCTCACAGAGGAACAGAAGAAAGAACTGACAGAAGCTATTTCTAAAAATTCTAATTCTACTATTGAGTCAGCAAAAACAATTTTAACGACAGTAGGAGGATTGAAAGAAAGTATAGAGAATTCAGAACAACAAGTAACTAATCTATCTGATGTACAGACGAAAGCAAATAAACTCTTACCTGCAGCATCTAGCTCCTTGACAACCTTGTCAAGTGGTTTTACAAAGTTGCAAACTACTGTAGACAATCAGTTAGTTCCTGGAAGTCAGTCAATTGAAAAAGGAGTTGTAAAATATACTAAAGAGCTGGATACTATTTCTATAGGTGCTAATCAACTAAATGAAAAGAATGCAAGTTTAACAACTAGTCTAGATCAATTAGTTTCTGGATCAAGTAAGTTGACAGAAAATACATCAACCTTGACAGCTGGAGTAGATGCGTTAGCTGGAAAAGCTCCAGAATTAGTATCAGGTATAGAAAGCTTGTCATCTGGTTCTGCTCAATTGAATAATAAGAGTCCAGAGCTGATAGCAGGTCTTACTAAATTACAATTTGGCTCTGGTCAATTGACAGATAAATCAACACAGTTACTTTCTGCAGCATCTCAACTAGGAAGTGGCGCTATGAAGATTGCAGATGGTGCTGGAAAACTAGCAGATGGTGGAACAAGCTTAACCTCTGGTCTTGAAGATTTACAGACAGGAGTTGGTTCATTAGGACAAGGATTAGGAAATGCTAATAATCAGCTCAAATCAGCATCAACAGAATCTGAAAATGCAGAAACATTATCTAATCCTCTATTTCTCTCAAAAACAGACAATGACCAAGTTCCTGTAAATGGGATTGCCATGGCTCCTTATATGATATCTGTTGCTCTTTTTGTTGCTGCTATATCTACTAATATGATTTTTGCTAAGTTGCCTTCTGGGCGTCATCCAGAGAGCCGCTGGGCTTGGTTGAAGTCTCGCTCTGAAATAAATGGGATTATAGCTGTCTTAGCAGGTGTTTTAGTTTATGGAGGTGTCCATCTTATTGGATTAACTGCGAACCATGAGATGAGGACCTTGATTCTAATTATAATCACAAGTTTAGCTTTCATGTCTATGGTTACAGCTTTAACAACTTGGAATAGCCGTATAGGAGCTTTCTTCTCTCTTATTTTACTTTTATTACAGTTAGCATCAAGTGCAGGGACCTATCCCCTTGCTTTGACAAATGATTTCTTTAAGGGTGTCAATCCTTGGTTACCAATGAGTTACTCTGTATCAGGTTTACGACAAACAATCTCTATGACAGGAAATATTCATCACCAAGTGATTTTCCTTATTATAACACTAGCTTTCTTTACTGCTTTAGGTATGCTAGCTTATCAACCTAAGAAAATGGAAGAAGATTAAAAAGATTGGCCAAGGAATTGGTCAATCTTTTTCTGTCTTAGATAAATTTCGTCTGTGATTATAGATTCCAAAAAGAAGAAGGGCAGTTAGTGAGCAGGCTGCTCCAATAACAAAACCATTAGGGATAAAGGAAAGTGTAATGGTACCTTTTCCCTTTGGAACATCAACCTTCATAAAACCAGTTTGAGCCTGCTTAATTTCAAGTTTTTTTCCATCTTGGTATGCAGACCAACCTTTGTCATAAGGAATAGTGAAGAAAATAGAGGTATCTTGTTTTACTTCATATGTAGCAAAGACTTTATTTTTAGAGGTGGATACTTCTACAGGTTGTTCTTCAATTTTTTGGATTGCCTCAGTTAGGGCCTGAGTATCTAAACGATAGAAGGCTGGAGATTCAAATGATACCTGAGAATTTCCAGGGAAGCTAACACTGATATTGAAAGTTTTTTGTTCTTCAGTATAACCCAAATTAAAGAAGTTAAAGGTATTGTCAGTTGTAAAAGACTTTTTTTCACCGTTGACAATGATGTCAACTTTCTTTTGCTTATCGTTTGTAAAATGAAGATTTGAAAAAGAGAGATAGACTTGGCTATTTTGAGGAACCTCAATTTGATAATCAATCTTTGCATCTTCATTCGCAGAACCTGTGATGCTCGTTAAACCATCTGAAGTATCTGTTTTATCATATGCTATTTGGGAAAAGTAATCTAAGTTGAGATTAGCAAGCTGGTTTATAAATAAAGCTTGATTATCTAGAGTGTGATTGTTAAAGTTTACATCAGTGTAAATAGATTGAGTGGCAAAGGCAATGGGTAAAGAGAGTTGATTTTTATATAAGATTAAATGATCCTTTTGATAAATCTCTTGAAAGCCATACTTATCAAGTGAAGTTTCAGAAATATTGTACTGGATTCCAAATAAACTGTCTGCTAAAAGACTATTATTGGCATAACGGAGATTGAGGTTGGTTCCAGAGGATTTGAATCCAAGTTTATCCAAACTAGTGCTAGCTGAACGATTTCGTACAGACGAAAATTGAGAGATTCCATTGTAGTTAAATTTCATACTATCATTGCCTGTCTGAATTTGCAGTTTCTCAGTACGTGTAAACGGATTGTCAATTTGATTTATAATGGATTCCATAGCAGTGATATCTCTATTATAGGCGCTACGAGAAGCAAAGGCCCATTCTTTAGCTATTCCTTCCATTTGAGATGAAGCATTTAAGCTTATCTCAGCTATTATAAATAAAGACAAAAGAATTGCAAATAGATTTACAGAGATAAATTTTCTAATGACTGCAAGAAGTAAAAGAGCATAAACTAGAAGAAATTCAAGAGTGAGTAGGATATTTAAATCTGTTAAAAAAGAATAGTGTGATTTAAAGTATACAGTAGCCAAAAATCCTGTTAATACAAGAAAAAGTGAGACAAATAGATTCCAGAGCTTCAGTTCTTTCAGACGATTTAAGACTTCTGCTGCAGTATAAATTAATAGAGTGGAAAAAATCCAAGCATAGCGATGTAAAAACATATTTGGGGTATGCATCCCTTGCCAAAATAAATCGAGGGCCTCTATATAAAAGCTTATTATTAAAAAAGTGAAAAAAATTGCATAGGTAAGTTTCACGTGAAACTTTATGGATTTTATTGTGAAAAATAGAATGGTCAAAATAAAAGGAAGCAATCCAACAAAAATCATTGGTATAGATCCATACTTTGTTGTATCAAAAGATCCAATGAATTGTTTTGCGAAAATATCCAGATACCAGCTACTATCTGTTTTTAATTTTGTGATGGCAGTTAACTTCTCCCCATGAGTTTGTAAATCAAACAGTGTAGGAAGAGTCATAATTAAACTAGCCATTCCAGCTAAAAAGGAGGTAACAACAAAATCAAGAAAAGATGATTTTCGAGTTTTAAAGTCCCAAGAAATTTGGCAGAGATACCAGAAAATAAGAAACAATGCTGTCATATACCCAAAATAATAATTTTGAATAAATAAGATTGACAAACTTATAAAGTATAGTAGGCGCTTCTTTTGTGTTATCAGTAGGTGTAAACCAGTTATAATTAAAGGAATCAAGATAAAAACATCTAGCCAGGTTTTTATCTCTAACTGACTGACAGTGAAGCTCATTAAAGCATAGGAAGTAGATAAAGCCAGTTTTAAAAATTTTGGGATATCTTTAAATAATCTATTCAAACTAAAAAAGGTTGACAGACCAATCAATCCAAATTTTAATAGAGTGGTTAGATAAACAGCATCTGGCATATTCGACAGATTAAAAAAGTAAACCAGAGGTGAGAGAAAGCTACCCAAGTAATAACTAGATAAAGCATAGAAATTCAGTCCGAGGCCACTTGTAAAGGTGTAAAACAAACTGCCATTTCTATGTAAAATATTTCGTAAAGCTACATCGAAAATAACGTATTGATGGAAACCGTCTCCTAATAGTGGAGATGTATCGCTATTCCAGTAGATACCCTGAGATAGATATACTCCTAACATGATTACTAAAGGAATAATGAAAGAGACAAAATAGGTCCAATATGTTTTAAAAAATGATTTCATGTTACCTCGTAGAATGATAGAAAACTCAGTTGGTTAATCCAACTGAGTTTTGAAGTCTTATTTAGTCTTTCCAAAGTTCTTTAACTTTTGCTTGTACTTCTGCATTTTCTAAGAATTCATCATAGGTTTCATCAATACGATCGATGACGCCATTCTTAGACAAAACAATGATGTGGTTTGCCAAAGTTTGGATAAACTCGTGGTCATGACTGGCAAAGATGATTGATTCTTTAAAGTTTTTCAATCCATCGTTCAAGCTTGAAATAGATTCCAAGTCCAAGTGATTTGTTGGATCATCGAGTACAAGGACATTTGATTTCAAGAGCATGAGTTTTGAAAGCATGACACGTACTTTTTCTCCCCCTGACAAGACGTTTACAGGTTTGTTAACCTCATCTCCAGAAAAGAGCATACGACCAAGGAAACCACGTAGGAAGGTATTGTCATCTTCTTCTTTACTTGCAAATTGACGCAACCAGTCAAGGATTGACTCTCCTCCTGCAAAATCAGCCGAGTTGTCTTTTGGCAAGTAAGAACGGCTAGTAGTAACTCCCCACTTGACGGTTCCTTCATAGTCGATGTCACCCATAATTGCACGAATTAATGCAGTCGTTTGGATGTCATTTTGTCCAATAAGAGCTGTCTTATCACCTGGACGCAAGATGAAACTAATATTGTTTAGAATAGTTTCGCCATCAATCTTTACAGTTAAATTTTCTACTGTCAAGAGATCATTACCAATCTCACGTTCTGCTTTAAAGTTGATAAATGGGTATTTACGACTAGATGGCACAATCTCTTCTAGTTCAATCTTGTCAAGCATTTTTTTACGAGACGTTGCTTGTCTTGACTTAGAAGCGTTGGCAGAGAAGCGAGCAACGAATTCTTGCAATTGCTTAATTTTTTCTTCTGCCTTAGCATTACGGTCTGCTAGCAATTTAGCAGCAAGCTCAGAAGATTCCTTCCAGAAGTCATAGTTTCCAACATAGAGTTTGATTTTTCCAAAGTCAAGGTCGGCCATATGAGTACATACTTTGTTTAAGAAGTGACGGTCATGGGATACAACGATAACGGTGTTATCAAAGTCAATCAAGAAGTCTTCTAGCCAAGTAATAGACTGGATATCCAAACCGTTGGTTGGCTCGTCCAAAAGAAGGACGTCTGGTTTACCAAATAGAGCTTTAGCAAGGAGAACCTTCACCTTGTCACCATTGGCCAATTCGCTCATGTTTTGATAGTGCAATTCTTCTGGAATGTTTAGGTTTTGAAGTAATTGAGACGCTTCACTTTCTGCCTCCCAACCTCCAAGTTCGGCAAATTCACCTTCGAGTTCGGCTGCACGAACACCATCTTCATCGGAAAAATCTTCCTTCATGTAAATGGCATCTTTTTCTTTCATGATGTTGTAAAGTTTTTCATTTCCCATAATGACGACATCAATAACTCGCTCATCTTCATAGTCAAAATGATTTTGACGGAGAACAGAGAGACGTTCATCTGGGCCAAGAGAGATGTGACCAGTTGTTGGCTCGATATCACCAGCTAAGATTTTTAAGAATGTAGACTTCCCCGCACCATTAGCACCAATTAATCCGTATGTATTTCCTTCTGTAAATTTGATATTGACATCATCAAAAAGTTTGCGATCACTAAAACGTAGTGAAACATCAGATACTGTAAGCAATGTTTTTCTCCTATAATGTGTAATACATTTATTCTACTAGAAAAGAGAGAAATATTCAAATTTTTGTTTGTCAATTTTGTGTCAATTAAGTTTACAGATTTATTTACAATCAGTTAGTTGTTTGATTAAAATAATTTTCTGTTATTTTAACAAAAAAATGCTATAATTGAAGAGACTATTTCGAAGGAGAAAAAAATGACGAAACCCATTATTTTAACAGGAGATCGCCCAACAGGAAAATTGCATATTGGACATTATGTTGGAAGTCTCAAAAATAGAGTATTACTGCAGGAAGAAGACAAGTATGAGATGTTTGTTTTTTTGGCGGACCAACAAGCATTGACAGATCACGCCAAAGACCCTCAAACGATTGTAGAATCGATTGGAAATGTTGCCTTAGATTACTTAGCAGTTGGATTAGATCCAAGTAAATCAACTATCTTTATTCAAAGCCAGATTCCAGAGTTGGCTGAATTATCTATGTACTATATGAATTTGGTGTCACTAGCACGTTTGGAACGGAATCCGACAGTAAAAACAGAGATTGCTCAAAAAGGGTTTGGAGAAAGTATTCCGACAGGATTTTTGGTTTATCCAATTGCGCAAGCAGCAGATATTACTGCCTTCAAGGCTAATTATGTTCCTGTTGGAACAGATCAGAAACCAATGATTGAGCAGACTCGCGAGATTGTTCGTTCTTTTAACAACGCATACAACTGTGATGTCTTGGTGGAACCGGAAGGCATTTATCCAGAAAATGAGAGGGCAGGACGTTTGCCTGGTCTAGATGGAAATGCTAAAATGTCTAAATCCCTTAATAATGGTATTTATCTAGCGGATGATGCGGATACGTTGCGTAAAAAAGTCATGAGTATGTATACTGATCCGGACCATATTCGAGTGGAGGATCCAGGTAAGATTGAAGGAAACATGGTTTTCCATTATCTAGATGTGTTTGGTCGGCCAGAAGATGCTCAAGAAATTGCGGATATGAAAGAACATTATCAACGTGGAGGTCTTGGTGATGTGAAGACGAAACGTTATCTACTTGAAATATTAGAACGCGAACTTGGTCCTATTCGTGAGCGCCGTATCGAATTTGCTAAGGATATGGGAGAAGTGTACAATATGCTTCAAAAAGGTAGTGAGAAAGCGCGTGAGGTTGCAGGGCAAACTCTATCTGAAGTTAAGGGAGCAATGGGACTAAATTATTTTAAATAATAGGTAAAATATGAATCGTAAAACTATCTCTTCCATAGAATCACAGGGATAGTTTTTTTATGATTTCTACCATAAATATAATTGACAAATTTTCATAGAATGGTATGATAGATACAATACAAAAAGAGTCAAGCTCAAAAAGAAAGAAAAGAGGAAACTTCAATGTCTAATTGGGATACTAAATTTTTAAAAAAAGGTTTTACCTTTGATGATGTATTGCTCATCCCAGCAGAAAGTCATGTGTTGCCTAATGATGCAGATTTAACAACAAAATTGGCAGATAATCTGACTTTAAATATCCCAATTATAACAGCCGCCATGGATACAGTCACAGAAAGTCAAATGGCTATTGCCATTGCTCGTGCAGGTGGTCTTGGAGTAATCCATAAAAATATGTCTATTGCGCAACAGGCAGATGAAGTTCGCAAGGTAAAACGTTCTGAAAATGGTGTTATTATTGATCCATTCTTCTTAACTCCAGAACACACTATTGCTGAAGCAGATGAACTGATGGGACGTTACCGTATCAGTGGTGTCCCAGTAGTTGAAACACTTGAAAATCGTAAATTGGTTGGTATTCTAACAAACCGAGATCTTCGCTTTATTTCAGATTACAATCAGCCAATCTCAAATCACATGACCAGTGAAAATCTTGTTACTGCTCCTGTTGGTACAGATCTTGCAACAGCTGAGAGCATTCTTCAAGAACACCGTATTGAAAAACTTCCTTTGGTTGATGAAGAAGGTCGTCTTTCTGGTTTGATTACTATCAAAGATATTGAAAAAGTTATTGAGTTTCCAAATGCTGCTAAAGATGAGTTTGGTCGTCTCCTAGTTGCAGGTGCAGTAGGTGTTACTTCAGATACATTTGAACGTGCCGAAGCCCTTTTTGAAGTAGGTGCTGATGCAATTGTTATTGATACTGCACATGGTCACTCTGCTGGAGTTCTGCGTAAAATTGCTGAAATTCGTGCTCATTTCCCAGACCGTACTTTGATTGCAGGTAATATTGCAACTGCAGAAGGAGCGCGTGCTCTTTACGAAGCAGGTGTAGATGTTGTCAAAGTTGGAATTGGACCAGGTTCTATCTGTACCACTCGTGTGATTGCAGGTGTTGGTGTACCACAAGTTACAGCAATCTATGATGCAGCAGCAGTTGCGCGTGAATATGGCAAAACAATCATCGCTGATGGTGGAATCAAGTATTCTGGAGATATTGTAAAAGCCCTTGCTGCAGGTGGAAATGCAGTTATGCTTGGCTCAATGTTTGCTGGAACAGATGAAGCGCCAGGTGAAACGGAAATCTTCCAAGGACGTAAGTTCAAAACTTACCGTGGTATGGGATCAATCGCTGCAATGAGGAAAGGTTCAAGTGACCGTTACTTCCAAGGTTCTGTTAATGAAGCAAACAAGCTCGTTCCAGAAGGAATTGAAGGTCGTGTTGCTTATAAAGGTGCTGTAGCTGATATCGTTTTCCAAATGATTGGTGGTATTCGCTCTGGTATGGGTTACTGTGGTGCAGCTAACCTTAAAGAACTACACGATAATGCCCAATTTATTGAAATGTCTGGGGCTGGTCTAAAAGAAAGCCATCCTCATGATGTACAAATCACTAATGAGGCGCCAAACTACTCCATGTAAGTAGTAAAAAAGAACTCCTGATTTTCAGGAGCTCTTTTTGTTTACAGTGTTGTCAATGTTGATTTACAGAAATTTTACCATTTTGAATATTGAAAATACTAAGGTTTTCTGGTAAATTTTGTAAGTGGTCTAAACTTGTTGTTGTGATAAAGGTTTGGATAGATTGAGAAATGGTTTCTAGTAATTTTAGTTGCCGCGTATTGTCAAGTTCGCTCATAACATCATCAAGCAGTAGTATCGGAGACTCATTGGTAATACTTTCCATTAGCTCAATCTCTGCTAGTTTGATAGAAAGTACAAGACTACGATGTTGACCTTGGCTTCCAAAACTAGCATCCATACCATTGATATAGAAAGCAATGTCATCTCGATGAGGGCCAACTCCAGTATTCTTTTTAAATAAGTCTCTGGATCTGCTTTTCTCTAAAGCCATTTTAAAAGAGTTCGTTAGCTGCTCTTCATCAGTGAAGTTGACAGACGATTGATAAGATATTGACAACTCTTCTAATTTATTTGATATTTCTAAGTGTTTTGTTTGACCAAATTTCTCTAAGTCTTTAATGAATTTTATCCGATGCTTTATAACGCGACAACCATACTCTACTAACTGATCATCTAAGACTGACAGAAATGTTTCATCAATCTTCTGGCTGGATTTTAGGTAGGTATTTCTTTGTTTGAGTATATGGTTATAGTTTGATAAGTCTGACAAGTAGATTGGTTTAATTTGTCCCAGTTCAATGTCTATAAACTTTCGACGAACGGAGGGGGCTCCTTTAATTAACTGGAGATCCTCAGGTGCGAAGAGAACCACATTCATATGTCCGATGTAGTCTGAGAGACGAGCTTGTTTTAAGTGATTGACTTTAGTTACACGCCCTTTTGGTGTTAAATCAATTTCTAAAGGGATAGAGCCTGTTTTTTTCTGTAGCAAGCCAGAAAGATGGAGTTGTTCTTCATCAAAATGAATGAGATTTTTATCTGTCCGAGTCCGATGACTACGTGTTAAGGCCAAGAAATAGATTGCTTCTAGAATGTTGGTCTTTCCTTGTGCATTTTGGCCTAAAAAGACATTTAGTTTTGGATTGAAATCAATTTTCGTCTCTTTGTAGTTGCGAAAGGTTTTTATTGTTAAATGTTGGAGCCACATGATTATCTTCCTGGAAAACGTGGAGCTTGTTTGGTTTTAGGGGATAAAGCAGTTTTTTGTTTTTCTTTCTTAACACCCTTATTCATCTCTTTGACAAGTTTAGCAATCCGCTCTTTTTCAATCTTATCTGCTTGGTATTCTTCTTGCTCTTTTAAACTTGGTTGTGTCAAGGTGATGTCAATCTTTAAATCAGGGATGTCAATTACATCTCCTATACGGATTTTTTTCCCACGTCTAGTTTCTAATTCACCATTAAAGGAAACTTGATGTTCCATCAAAAAAGATTTAATAGCACCACCGCTTTGTATAATTCCAAGCTCTTTTAGGAGGGCTTGGAGCGTAATAAATTCTTCAAATAATTTGTATTCCATAATTCACCTCAATCTAAGGTATTATACCATATTTCTTAGAATTAAGTGAGCGAAATCACTGAAAATGAAAACGATTTTTATTTTAAAAGCGGTAAAGAGAATAAGAAATATTTTCCTTTTCGTGATATAATAGAACTCTATATGTAAGGAGGTAAGGTATGGAGTTAGTGCCTGGAATTTCAGCACATTTTGTTCAATCCAAAAAGTTTAAAACAAATAAAATCACTATTCGTTTTACTGCTCCCTTATCTCTTGAGACGATAGCAGGACGCATGTTAAGTGCAAGTATGTTGGAGACGGCAAATCAAGTTTACCCAACATCACAAGTATTTCGCAGATACTTGGCAAGTTTATATGGAACTGATATTTCCACAAGTGCTTATCGTAGGGGACAGGCACATATTCTTGACTTAACGTTTACTTATGTGAAGGATGATTTTTTAAGTAAAAAGAATGTCTTGACTTCTCGAATTTTGGAATTGGTGAAACAGACTTTATTTGCTCCCTTAGCTCAAGATGGTACTTTTGAGCCAGCCCTATTTGAAATTGAAAGAAAACAGTTGTTGGCTAGTTTAGCTACTGATATGGATGATTCATTTTATTTTGCTCATAAGGAGTTGGATAGTTTGTTCTTTCATGATGAGCGTCTTCAATTGAGATACAGTGATTTACGAAATAGCATTTCAAATGAGTCTCCGGAAAGTAGCTACACTTGCTTTCAAGATGCTCTGAAAAATGATCGAATTGATTTCTTTTTCTTAGGTGATTTTAATGAAGTAGAAATTACAGAATCACTGAAGTCATTATCCCTTACAGCTAGAGAGAATTGTGTTCCTATCCAATATTATCAATCTTATTCGAATGTCCTACGAGAGGGAATGGTTCAGAGGAATGTTGGGCAATCTATTTTGGAATTAGGCTATCATTCTCCTGTAAAATATGGTGATGATGAGCATTTGCCTATGCTTGTTATGAATGGTCTGTTGGGTGAATTTGCACATTCGAAACTCTTTACAAATGTTCGTGAAAATGCTGGAATAGCCTATTCAGTCTCTAGTCAATTGGATTTGTTTAGTGGTCTGTTAAGGATGTATGCGGGTATTGATAGAGAAAATCGAAATCAGGCTAGAAAAATGATGAATCATCAATTGCTAGATCTGAAAAAGGGCAACTTTACAGATTTTGAACTTGAACAAACCAAGGAGATGATTCGAAGATCTTTGTTGATGGCTCAAGATAATCAACAGACCCTGGTTGAAAGAGCCTATTTGAATGCTCTATTTGGAAAATCAAGCTTTGATATTGATCGATTGGTGGCAAAATTAGAGAGTGTTGATAAAGAAGCGGTATGTAAAGCTGCCAACAGTTTGAAGTTACAAGCAATTTACTTTATGGAAGGAGTAGAATGACAAAGGTTACTTTTGAAGAAAAATACTATCCTGCTGTAAAGGAAACAGTCTACAAAACACAATTGTCAAATGGATTGACAGTTTCTTTACTCCCTAAACAAGATTTCAATGAGGTTTATGGGATTGTAACGGTTCAATTTGGTTCCGTAGATGCAACTTATACAAGTTTAGACAAAGGTTTACGTCATCATCCAGCAGGAATTGCACATTTTCTTGAACATAAATTGTTTGAAAGAGAAAATTCTGAGGATATGATAGCAGCTTTTACTCAATTAGGTGCGGACAGTAATGCCTTTACAAGCTTTACTAAGACCAGCTATCTTTTTTCAACAATTGACCATCTATTAGAGAATTTAGATTTGCTAGATGAGTTAGTCGGAGATGTTCATTTTACAGAAGAGTCTGTTTTGAGAGAACAGGATATTATCCAGCAAGAACGAGAAATGTATCAAGACGATCCAGACTCACGTTTATTTTTTGCAACATTAGCCAACCTTTATCCTGATACTCCTTTAGCAACAGATATTGTTGGAAGTGAAAAATCAATTTCTGAGATTCAAGTTTCAAATTTAAAAGAGAACTTTACAGACTTTTACAAACCTGTCAACATGTCACTGTTTTTAGTTGGAAATATTGATGCAAAAGTTGTTGAGGAATACTTTTCGAAAAAGGAAAAGAAAACTTTAGAACAGTTTACGGTTTCAAAAGAGAAACTACCCTTGCAGCCTGTGAAGCAAACAGATAGTCTTCGGATGGAAGTTTCTTCACCCAAACTTGCTGTTGCGATTAGAGGTAATGGGCAAATAACAGAAGCTGAGTCTTACCGTTACAATATTTTATTGAAATTACTATTTACGATGATGTTTGGTTGGACTTCTGACTGTTTTCAAAGGTTATATGAGACTGGGAAGTTAGATGCGTCATTGTCACTTGAGGTTGAAGTCAACAGTCGCTTTCATTTTGTGATATTGACAATGGATACCAAAGAGCCTGTTTCTCTGTCGCATCAATTTCGTAAAGCGATTCGTCAGTTTAGTAGTGATACGGATATTACAGAGGAACATTTAGATTTTGTTAAGAGTGAGATGTTTGGGGAGCTTTTCAGTAGCATGAACTCCTTGGAATTTATCGCAACCCAATACGATCCTATGGATCGCGGAGAAACAATTTTTGATTTTCCAAAAATTTTACAGGAAATTACTTTGGAGGATGTTCTAGAAGCTGGACATCGTTTGATTGATGATGGTGATCTAGTTGATTTTACCATCTTTCCAGCTTAAAAGATGACTAATACTAGAAAGAAGGAATGGTACGTATGAGAAAAAAAACAATTGGCGAGGTTCTACGTTTAGCTAGAATTAACCAGGGATTGAGTTTAGAAGAATTGCAGGAAAAAACTGAAATTCAGTTGCATTTTCTAGAAGCTATGGAGGCGGATGATTTCGATCAACTTCCTAGCACCTTCTACGCTCGTTCTTTTTTAAGAAAATATGCCTGGGCAGTAGAGTTGGATGAAAGAATTGTTTTGGATGCATATGATTCAGGTAGTATGATCACTTATGAAGAGGTAGATGTTGATGAAGAAGACTTGTCTGGTCGCAGACGATCAAATAAGAAAAAAACGTCTTATCTCCCCTTGTTTTATTTCGTTCTATTTGCTTTGTCCATTTTAATTTTTGTCACTTACTATGTTTGGAACTACATCCAAACTCAGCCAAGTCCTTCTTCAGCTAATTATAGTGTTGTGAGCTCAACCAGTTCAACAACCTCTTCTAGCTCATCTTCTAGTAGTCAGACGTCTAGCTCGTCTTCTACTACGGAATCAACTATTATAGTGTCAGGTGAAGGAAACCGCATTGAAGCTCGGTATAAAACGAGTAAGGAAACCGCTACTGTTCAATTGGCAGTTTCAGATGAAGCTAGTTGGGTTAGTGTTTCAGGAAGTGAGCTGGAGGGTGGTGTGACACTATCCGCAGACAATAAGAATGCAAAAACAACAGTTTCAACTAAGAATCCCGTTACCATTACTTTAGGTGTAGTGAAGGGAGTTACTGTGACTGTGGACAATCAAACGATTGATACTTCGAAGCTGACAACTCAGACTGGAACTGTAACACTTACATTTACTACAGATTAAGGAAAAATCAATGAAAAAAGAACAAATTCCTAATGTATTAACAATTGGTAGAATTCTCTTTATACCTCTCTTTATTCTTATTTTGACTTTGGGCCATTCACAAGGCAGTCATTTGCTAGCAGCTATAATTTTTGCAGTTGCTAGTGTAACGGATTATCTTGATGGCTACCTTGCTCGTAAATGGAATGTAGTCAGCAATTTTGGAAAATTTGCTGATCCGATGGCCGATAAGCTGTTGGTTATGTCAGCTTTTATCATGTTGATTGAGTTAGGTATGGCTCCGGCTTGGGTTGTTGCTATTATCATCTGTCGTGAACTTGCGGTGACAGGCTTGCGCTTGTTACTTGTTGAGACGGGAGGGACAGTTCTAGCGGCAGCTATGCCAGGGAAAATCAAGACCTTTAGTCAGATGTTTGCGATTATCTTTTTGCTCTTACATTGGAATTTAATTGGTCAGCTGTTGCTTTATATCGCTTTGTTTTTCACTATCTACTCTGGCTATGATTATTTCAAGGGTAGCGCTCATGTATTCAAAGGGACATTTGGTTCGAAATGAAATCGATTATTGAAGTAAAAGATCTGTCTTTTCGTTACAAGGAAGATCAGGAATATTATGATGTTAATAATGTCTCGTTTCACGTGAAACGGGGAGAATGGCTTTCGATTGTAGGTCATAATGGGAGTGGAAAATCGACAACTATCCGTTTGATTGATGGATTGCTTGAAGCAGAGTCTGGGGAAATCTGGATAGATGGGCAATTGCTGTCCCCTGAGAATGTTTGGGACTTACGCCGTCAAATTGGTATGGTTTTTCAAAATCCAGATAACCAATTTGTGGGGGCGACTGTTGAAGATGATGTCGCCTTTGGATTAGAAAATCAGGGGCTTCCTCGAGAAGAAATGAAGAAGAGAGTGGCTGAATCTTTGGAGTTGGTAGGTATGCTGGACTTTAAGAAGAGAGAACCAGCTCGTTTATCTGGCGGCCAAAAACAACGGGTGGCCATTGCAGGAGTTGTTGCCCTGAGGCCAGCTATTTTGATTTTGGACGAGGCTACAAGTATGTTGGATCCTGAGGGGCGCAGAGAACTAATTCAAACAGTTCAAGAGATTCGAAAAGATCACCAGATGACAGTCGTCTCCATTACACATGATTTGGAAGAAGTTGCGATGAGTGACCGTGTCCTGGTCATGAAAAAAGGCCAAGTGGAGTCAACCAGTAGCCCAAGAGAACTTTTTTCTCGGGATGACCTTGACCAGATAGGGTTAGATGAGCCTTTTGCTAATCAATTGAAAGAATCTTTGAGAGAGACTGGTTATCAGTTGCCGGATGGCTATTTGACAGAAGGAGAGCTAGAGGACAAGTTATGGGAATTACTCTAGAAAATGTGAGCTTTACTTATCAAGAGGGGACCCCCCTATCTTCATCAGCCTTGACTGATGTTTCCTTGACGATTGAGGACGGCTCCTATACAGCTTTAGTAGGGCACACAGGTAGTGGGAAATCAACGATTTTACAGCTTTTAAATGGCCTATTGGTACCAAGTAAGGGTTCTGTTCAAGTTTTTGATACCGTCATTACCTCTACATCAACCAATAAAGAAATTCGTCAGATTCGAAAGCAGGTTGGTCTAGTGTTTCAATTTGCTGAAAATCAAATTTTTGAAGAGACTGTTTTGAAAGATGTTGCGTTTGGACCGCAAAATTTTGGAGTTTCTGAGGAAGAGGCCAAGAAAATTGCGCGTGAAAAGTTAGCCTTGGTAGGTATCGATGAGTCACTCTTTGAGCGCAGTCCTTTTGAACTTTCGGGTGGCCAAATGAGACGTGTGGCTATAGCAGGTATGCTGGCCATGGAGCCAACTGTCTTGGTTTTGGATGAGCCGACAGCAGGGCTAGATCCTTTGGGCAGAAAAGAATTGATGACCTTGTTTAAAGAACTCCACCTTTCTGGAATGACAATCGTCTTGGTAACGCATTTGATGGATGATGTAGCTGCATATGCTGATCAGGTCTATGTTATGGAAAAGGGGCGTTTGGTCAAAAGTGGCAAACCGTGCGAAGTTTTCCAAGATGTAGCCTCTATGGAAAAAGTACAGTTAGGTGTGCCTAAAATCACAGCCTTTTGTAAACGTTTGGCAGATAGGGGTGTAGCTTTTAAAAAACTGCCAATCAAGATAGAGGAGTTTAAGGAGTCGCTAAATGGATAGTATGATTTTAGGGCGTTATATACCGGGGGATTCCATCATTCATCGTTTGGATCCACGTAGTAAATTGCTTGCCATGATTCTGCTGATTTTGATTGTATTTTGGGCCAATAATCCTCTCACCAATCTCATTCTGTTTATAGCGACAGGTATATTTATCGCTTTGTCAGGCGTTTCTCTCTCATTTTTCGTTCAGGGATTAAAATCCATGTTCTTCCTGATTGCTTTTACAACTCTTTTTCAGCTTTTTTTCATTTCGAGTGGAAATGTCCTATTTGAGTTTTCTTTTATAAGAATAACGGATTATGCTTTGCAACAAGCAGGAATCATTTTCTGTCGTTTTGTGTTGATTATTTTCTTTTCAACCTTGCTAACCTTAACGACCATGCCTTTGAGTCTGGCAGCTGCAGTTGAAGCTCTTTTAGCACCGCTGAAACGCGTGAAAGTTCCCGTTCATGAAATTGGTCTGATGTTATCAATGAGTTTGCGTTTTGTTCCAACTTTGATGGATGACACGACGAGAATTATGAATGCTCAAAAAGCCCGTGGAGTTGACTTTGGTGAAGGTAGCATCGTTCAAAAAGTAAAGGCTATGATTCCAATTTTAATTCCTCTTTTTGCTACGAGCTTAAAGCGTGCAGATTCATTGGCAATAGCCATGGAAGCGCGTGGTTATCAGGGAGGAAAGGGTAGAAGTCAGTATAGACAGTTGAGATGGAGTCAAAAGGATACACTGGCAATTCTTGTGATTTTGGTACTGGGATGTTTCTTATTTTTCTTAAAATCTTAGCAGGTTTGTAGGATTGATAGGAAGCTCACTGTAGCAGATTTTTAGTATAAAGGTAGGAATATGAACCGTTTTAAAAAATCAAAATATCTAATCATCGTTTTTGTCACAGTTCTGGCAGTTTCTGTACTATTAGTGACAACCTATTCAAGCGCTATCGTGACAAAACTAGGAGATGGGATTTCCTTAGTAGATAGAATTGTCCAAAAACCCTTTCAGTGGTTTGATACTTTCAAATCAGATTTGGGACATTTGACGCAGACTTACAATGAAAACGAAAGTCTAAAAAAACAGCTCTATCAACTAGAGGTAGAATCTAATCAATTAGAAAGTTTAAAAAATGAAAATGAACAACTACGTCAGTTGCTGGATATGAAGTCAAAATTACAGGCTACAAAAAACTTAGCAGCAGATGTAATTACGCGCTCACCGGTATTTTGGAAGCAAGAGTTAACGATAGATGCAGGAAGTTCAAAGGGTGCTTATGAAAATATGTTGGCCATTGCAAATGGGGGCTTGATTGGCAGTGTTTCAAAAGTGGAGGATCATTCAACGACTGTCAACCTATTGACAAATACCGAAAATTCGGATAAAATTTCCGTTAAAATCTTGCATGGTTCTACTGAAATTTACGGAATTATCGTTGGTTATGACAAAGAAACCGAACTTCTTAAAATTAGTCAATTAAACAGTAACAGCGACATTAGTGCTGGAGATAGGGTGACTACAGGGGGGCTTGGAAACTTTAATGTTAAGGATATTCCTGTTGGAGAGGTTGTTGCGACAACTCATAGCAGTGATTATCTAACACGAGAGGTAACAGTAAAGTTAAGTGCTGATACTAAAGATCTTCATGTGGTAGAGTTAGTGGGGAATTAGCAATGAGACTGTTAAAACAAGTTGGTATTTTCTTTTTACTTCCTTTTCTTGTGCTAATTGATGCACATATTGGTCAATTAGTAGAATCCTTTTATCCACATTTTCACTTAGCCAGTCATTTCCTGTTTTTATTTCTCTTGTTTGAGACAATTGAGGTATCAGAATACTTCTATCTAGCTTATTGCTGTATAGCAGGTTTGGTGTACGATATCTATTTTTTCCACTTGATAGGAATTGCGACACTTTTATTTATCTTGATAGGTGCCTCACTTCACAAGTTTAATAGTGTGACTTTGTTGAACCGTTGGACGAGAATGTTAACAATAGTTGTGATGAGCTTCCTATTTGATATGGGTAGTTATCTCCTGGCCCTTGCTATGGGACTGACAGTAGAATCAATGCCAGTTTTCATTGTCTACAGTCTTGTCCCATCAATGATTTTAAACTTTTTGTGGATGGTGATTTTCCAGTATATTTTTGAAAAATATTATCTATAAGAAAGAAATAGAAATGTAACAAAGGCGTAATATTTATTATGTCTTTTTTTGGTATACTAGTGATGTCTTAAATAGAAGGAGTATCTACACAATATGAAGAAAAAAATCTTAGCGTCACTTTTATTAAGTACAGTATTAGTGTCTCAAGTGGCGGTGTTAACAACTGTTCACGCTGAAACAACTGATGAAAAAATTGCTGCTCAAGATAGTAAGATTAGTGACTTGACGGCTCAACAAAAAGAAGCTCAAAAACAGGTAGATGAAATCCAAACGCAAGTTACAGCCATTCAAACACAGCAAACAAACTTGCAAGCTGAAAATGAAACACTACAAGCGGAATCTAAAAAACTTGAAGGAGAAATTACAGAGCTCTCTAAGAACATTGTTGCTCGTAATGAATCTTTGGAAAAACAAGCACGTAGCGCACAAACAAACGGTGCTGCAACTAGCTATATCAATACAATTGTAAATTCAAAATCAATTACAGAAGCCATTTCCCGTGTTGCGGCTATGAGCGAGATTGTGTCGGCTAACAACAAAATGTTAGAGCAACAAAAAGCTGATAAAAAATCAATCTCAGAAAAACAAGTTGCAAATAATGAAGCAATCAATACTGTAATTGCGAACCAACAAACGCTTGCTGACGATGCACAAACATTGACAACAAAACAGGCGGAGTTAAAAGTTGCTGAGTTGAACCTTGCTGCAGAGAAAGCTACTGCAGAAGGCGAGAAAGCTACCTTATTGGAACAAAAAGCAGCAGCAGAGGCAGAAGCGAAAGCAGCAGCTGAAGCAGAGGCAGCTTATAAAGCACGTCAAACAAGTCAACAACAATCAGTTGTTGCTTCTGGAAACACAAGTTTCTCAGCTCAAGTGCAAGCAACATCTACATCTACATCTACATCAGCGTCAACATCAGCATCTGACGACGAGGACTCAAGCTACACTCCAGCACCTACTCCGACTCCTACTAGACAACGTCCAACATACAGTACAAATGCTTCAAGTTATCCAACTGGTGAATGTACTTGGGGAGCTAAAACATTAGCACCTTGGGCTGGAGATTACTGGGGTAACGGAGCGCAGTGGGCTACAAGTGCAGCGGCTGCAGGATTCCGTACTGGATCAACTCCACAAGTTGGTGCGATTGCATGTTGGAATGACGGTGGATATGGACACGTAGCGGTTGTTACAGCAGTTTCATCAACAACTAGCATTCAAGTATCAGAATCAAACTATGGTGGAGATCGTACAATCGGTAACAAACGTGGATGGTTCAATCCAACTACAACATCTGAAGGTTATGTTACTTACATCTATCCAAACTAATGAATGAAACGAAGAGGCTCGATTTGAGTCTCTTTTATTATTTTCTATCGAAAGCAAGACCGAAATCTATCAAAATCACTTGAAAATATCGCTAAAATGTGGTAGAATGAAACTTGTCGTGTAAACGATAATACTCATTCTTGATGAATTGTGAAACTGTTGCCCTCGGGTCGTTTTGCAAGTTGAAATCGAGAAGAGGAAAAAACAAAAAGGAGAAATACTCATGGCAGTAATTTCAATGAAACAACTTCTTGAGGCTGGTGTACACTTTGGTCACCAAACTCGTCGCTGGAACCCTAAGATGGCTAAGTACATCTTCACTGAGCGTAACGGAATCCACGTTATCGACTTGCAACAAACTGTAAAATACGCTGACCAAGCATACGACTTCATGCGTGATGCGGCAGCTAACGATGCAGTTGTATTGTTTGTTGGTACTAAGAAACAAGCTGCTGATGCTGTTAAGGAAGAAGCAGAACGTTCAGGTCAATACTACATCAACCACCGTTGGTTGGGTGGAACTCTTACTAACTGGGGAACTATCCAAAAACGTATCGCTCGTTTGAAAGAAATCAAACGTATGGAAGAAGAAGGAATCTTTGATGTTCTTCCTAAGAAAGAAGTTGCACTTCTTAACAAACAACGTGCACGTCTTGAAAAATTCTTGGGTGGTATCGAAGACATGCCTCGTATCCCAGATGTAATGTACGTAGTTGACCCACATAAAGAACAAATCGCTGTTAAAGAAGCTAAAAAATTGGGAATCCCAGTTGTAGCGATGGTTGACACAAACACTGATCCAGACGATATCGATGTAATCATCCCAGCTAACGATGACGCTATCCGCGCGGTTAAATTGATTACAGCTAAATTGGCTGACGCTATCATCGAAGGTCGTCAAGGTGAAGACGCGACAGCAGTTGAAGCTGAATTTGCAGCTTCAGAAGCTCAAGCTGACTCAATCGAAGAAATCGTTGAAGTTGTAGAAGGCGACAACGCTTAATTCAAATAAGTAATCATTACCTAGGAGGGCGGGGCTTAGCCCGGCTCTCCTATTTTTAAAAAATATAGGAGAATCAAAATGGCAGAAATTACAGCTAAACTTGTTAAAGAGTTGCGTGAAAAATCTGGTGCTGGTGTTATGGACGCTAAGAAAGCATTGGTTGAAGTTGAAGGTGATATCGAAAAAGCAATCGAATTGCTTCGCGAAAAAGGTATGGCTAAGGCAGCTAAGAAAGCTGACCGTGTTGCAGCTGAAGGTTTGACTGGTGTATTTGTTAACGGTAACGTTGCAGCAGTAGTTGAAGTAAATGCTGAAACTGACTTCGTTGCAAAAAACGCTCAATTCGTTGAGTTGGTAAATGCAACAGCTAAAGTAATTGCTGAAGGTAAACCAGCTAATAACGAAGAAGCACTTGCTTTGACAATGCCTTCAGGTGAAACTCTTGAAGCAGCCTATGTATCTGCAACAGCTACAATCGGTGAAAAAATCTCATTCCGTCGTTTTGCTTTGCTTGAAAAAACAGATGAACAACACTTTGGAGCATACCAACACAATGGTGGACGTATCGGTGTTATCTCTGTCATTGAAGGTGGAGATGAAGCACTTGCTAAACAAATCTCAATGCATATCGCTGCGATGAAACCAACAGTTCTTTCTTACAAAGAATTGGATGAGCAGTTCGTTAAAGATGAGTTGGCACAATTGAACCACGTGATTGACCAAGATAATGATAGCCGTGCAATGGTTGGTAAACCAGCTCTTCCACACTTGAAGTATGGATCAAAAGCTCAATTGACTGATGAAGTGATTGCTCAAGCTGAAGAAGACATCAAAGCTGAGTTGGCTGCAGAAGGAAAACCGGAAAAAATCTGGGACAAAATCATTCCAGGTAAAATGGACCGCTTCATGCTTGACAACACCAAAGTTGACCAAGCATACACACTTCTTGCACAAGTATACATCATGGATGACAGCAAGACAGTTGAAGCTTACCTTGAATCAGTAAATGCTTCAGTAGTTGAGTTCGCTCGCTTTGAAGTTGGTGAAGGTATCGAGAAAGCTGCAAACGACTTTGAAGCAGAAGTTGCAGCTACAATGGCAGCAGCTTTGAATAACTAAAAAATCTGAGACAAATAGTTCTCAGCCATAAAAAAGCTAGAGATTTCCAATTGAGGAACTCTAGCTTTTTAATTTTGACTCCCTCTTCTCTTATTGTATTTTAAGAGGTTATTGGCCATGAGTATGAATACCATGTTAATTCTCACTTGACGCTTACACCCCTCAGATTACATCTCTTGTAACTCAAACAAGCCTTTATCTGCCCCAAAATTTTGTTTTAGAATGAGTATATAAAAAGCCCTTTAATAAGGGCTAAGTGCATTTAGGAGGCTACACTTCAAATTCATAGAGTGCTGTAGACAAATAACGTTCGCCGTTATCTGGTGCTAAAGCAAGGACTTTCTTACCTGTACCTAATTTCTTGGCAACCTCAATTGCCCCGTAAATTGCTGCAGCTGAAGAAATCCCAACAAGGAAGCCTTCTTTTCCACCAATTTCACGGCCAAGAGCTAGAGCATCATCTGACGTTACACGGACAATACCATCATAGGCCTTTGTATCAAGTGTTTCAGGAATAAATCCAGCTGAGATACCTTGAATTTTGTGAGGTCCTGGTTTTTCACCAGACAAGATAGCTGACTCGTCTGCCTCAACTGCATAAACTTCAATGTTTGAATTTGCTGCTTTAAGAGCGTGAGAAACACCTGAGATCGTTCCACCGGTGCCAACACCACCTACAAAAGCATCTAGTCCATCAGAACCGAAAGCAGCCAGTATTTCAGCTCCTGTTGTTCTTTCGTGTACTTCTGGATTAGCTGGATTATTAAATTGGAGTGGAAGGAAGCCGTCACGTTCAGCAGCGATTTCCTGAGCTTTAGCAATAGCCCCTTTCATTCCTTCGCTACCAGGAGTAAGAACGAGTTCAGCACCATAGGCTTGGATAATCTTACGTCGTTCCACACTCATCGTTTCAGGCATGACGATAACAACTTTATATCCTTTAGCGGCACCAACCCATGAAAGACCGATACCAGTGTTTCCACTCGTTGCTTCAACAATGGTAGCACCCGGTTTTAGAATACCATCTTGTTCCGCTTTTTCAATCATGCTAAGGGCAATACGGTCTTTTACTGACGAACCAGGGTTAAAAGCTTCTAGTTTAACATAGACATCTGCAGCACCCTCTGGAACAATGTTGTTAAGTTTAACAATCGGTGTTTGTCCAATAAGTTCAGTGATATTGTTATAAATAGCCATAGATATACCTCTTTGTATAAGATGATACTAGTATAACGCGCTTAAGGCTATTTGTAAAATATAGAAATCCTATCAAAGTGATAGGATTTTTTTATATCAAAGGTCTAAGCCATTAATTTTTAATCGATTGTGATAAGCCAATTCTAATAAATAGGTGTAAAGAGGGAGGATGTCTGTTTTTTAGGGAATTCAAATTTATGGAAACTCAGATGCTCATTATGTGCTTTTAGAAAGACATTTTCTAAATAAGTAATCGTAATCTCACTATCATCTATACCTGCTCCAGCAGTTTCCATTTCAACGTTTACAATGTTCATCAAAAAGAGTGACTTAACAGATACCTTGCGACCAGTGGCACCTTACTTATCTGTAAAGATGATACGAATATTTGTAAAGATGATTGAATCCCGAATAAGTTTATACCCACTTTGAATTTCTTCATTCTCTAGTAGATATTGACCATATTCTTTAATAAGAGTCTCTTTGTTTTCCTCGCTAAAATTTCCAGCAAGTCCTTGAATAAATTCCCCAAAAGCCATAAGTTCTCCTTCGTTTACACTAAGTTTACAGTAACTTCAACTTCTCGTAAACCTTGATCAGTTAAAGTGATTTTTCCATTAAAGAACTCAACGAGAGCAGCTTTGATATTTTCTTTCTCTTCCTTATCAACATAGATAATTGTAGCGATTTGATCTGTAAAGTTCGTCTCGAGTTCCATGAGTTTATGCTCCCTAAGGAAATTGCCATATTCTTGATACTGAGCATAAGACATCTGAATGGCTATGCCAGCCTGTTCTTTGATTTCAATAATGCCAATTTCTTTGACAGCCAAGGCCACACTACCTGCATAGGCACGGATCAAACCACCAGCCCCTAGCTTAATTCCCCCAAAGTAGCGGGTCACTACCACACAGACATTGGTAAGATTATGATTTTCTAAGACGCCCAGCATAGGGATTCCAGCAGTTCCACTAGGCTCTCCATCATCACTCGTGCGCTTGATTTCACTACGTTCCCCTACAATAAAAGCAGAGCAGTTATGGGTGGCTTTGTAGTGTTCTTTTTTGATGGAAGTAATGAAGTTACGAGCCTCTTCTTCACTATAAACACGCTTGATATGACAGATAAAGCGGGATTTTTTGATTTCTTCTTGGACCTGCCCATCCTCTTTAATTGTTCTAAATTCCATGATTCAATTGTACTAAAAAAATATCTAAAGTGCTAGATTTTTACGAATATTAAAGTATGAAAGTAAATCCAAATTACCTCGGTCGCTTGTTTACTGAGAAAGAATTAACGGAAGAAGAACGACAGGTAGCAGTGAGACTGCCAGCAATGAGAAAAGAGAAGGGGAAACTGTTTTGTCAACGTTGTAATAGTTCGATTCTAGAAGAATGGTATTTGCCTATTGGCGCATACTATTGTAGGGAGTGCTTACTGATGAAGCGAGTCAGGAGTGATCAAGCCTTATACTATTTTCCGCAAGAAGATTTTCCTAAGCAAGATGTCCTCAAGTGGCGTGGTAAGTTAACCCCTTTTCAGGAGAAGGTGTCAGAGGGATTGATTCGAGCAGTCGAAAAGAAAGAACCGACCTTGGTTCATGCTGTAACAGGAGCTGGAAAGACGGAGATGATTTATCAAGTTGTTGCCAAAGTGATTGATGATGGTGGTGCAGTTTGTTTGGCCAGTCCTCGAATTGATGTGTGTTTGGAACTGTATAAGCGACTGCAGAATGACTTTGCTTGTGAGATAGCACTACTCCATGGCGAATCAGAGCCCTATTTTCGAACTCCCTTAGTAGTTGCAACGACTCATCAGCTATTAAAATTTTATCATGCTTTTGATTTGCTGATAGTGGATGAGGTAGATGCCTTTCCTTATGTTGACAACACTATGCTTTACTATGCTGTAAAGAATAGTGTAAAGGAGGATGGAGTAAGGATATTCCTTACAGCAACTTCTACAGATGATTTAGATAGGAAGGTTCGCACAGGAGAATTAAAACGATTAAGCTTGCCGAGACGGTTTCATGGAAATCCATTGATTATTCCAAAGCCAGTTTGGTTATCGGATTTTAATCGTTATTTAGATAAGAGTCAGTTGTCATCCAAGTTAAAGATCTACATTGAGAAACAGAGAAGAACAGGTTATCCCTTGCTGATTTTTGCATCAGAAATTAAAAAAGGCGAGAAACTAAAAGAAATATTGCAGGAACAGTTTCCGAATGAAACTATCGGCTTTGTGTCCTCTGTCACAGAAAATCGATTAGAGCAGGTGAAAGCTTTTCGAGATGGAGAACTAACAATACTAATTAGTACGACAATCTTGGAACGTGGGGTTACCTTCCATTGTGTAGATGTTTTCGTAGTAGAAGCTAATCATAGGCTCTTTACCAAGTCTAGCTTGATTCAGATTGGTGGTCGAGTTGGGCGTAGTATGGACAGACCAACTGGTGAGTTGCTCTTCTTTCATGATGGATTAAATGCTTCCATCAAGAAGGCAATCAAGGAAATCAAACAAATGAACAAGGAGGCGGGGTTATGAACTGTTTATTATGTGGTCAGACCACAAAGAGTGAGTTAACTTTTGGTAGTCTCTTCATTTTGAAAGATGACTGCAGTTATCTTTGCTCAGCTTGTGCTTCTAGTTTTGAGAAGATTGGTGAGAAATATTGTCCAAACTGTATGAAAACAGATATGTCAACTAAGTGTCAAGATTGTAAACTTTGGTGTAAAGAAGGAATTCGGGTTGATCATAAGGCAATCTTTACCTATAATCAAGCTATGAAAGACTTTTTCAGTCGATATAAGTTTGATGGCGATTTTTTGCTTAGAAAAGTTTTTGCTTCCGTTCTTGCTGAGGAGCTGAAAAAGTATAGAGGTTATCAATTTGTGTTGATTCCCCTAAGTCCTGAAAGATTGCTTGAGAGGGGATTTAACCAGGTTGAAGGATTGGTTGAGGCGGCAGGATTTTCTTTTCAAGATTTACTAGGGAAAAGAGAAGAAAAGGCTAGTTCTTCTAAGAATCGCTCAGAACGATTAGCTACTGAAATTCCATTTTTTATAAAAACTGAAGCCCCTCTTCCTAAGAAAATTTTGGTTATTGATGACATCTATACAACAGGTGCGACTGTCAATCGTGTGAAGCGTCTTTTTGAAGAAGCAGGAGCTTTGGATGTTAAAACTTTTTCCCTTGTAAGATGAGGAAAAAATTTGCAAAATGAAAATGAAAGCGCTATAATATAGTTAGAAAAACAAAAATGTTTAGAAAGAAGGTACTTATATGATTAAATATAGTATCCGTGGTGAAAACCTAGAAGTAACAGAAGCGATTCGTGATTATGTAGTTTCTAAACTCGAAAAGATCGAAAAGTATTTCCAACCAGAGCAAGAGTTGGATGCACGTGTGAATTTGAAAGTTTACCGTGAGAAAACAGCAAAGGTTGAAGTAACAATTCCACTTGGATCTATTACTCTTCGTGCAGAAGATGTTTCTCAAGATATGTATGGTTCTATCGATCTTGTAACAGATAAAATTGAACGTCAGATTCGTAAAAATAAAACTAAAATCGAACGTAAGAATAAAAATAAAGTTGCGACAAGTCAACTCTTTACAGATGACCTAGTTGAAGATGCAGATGTTGTGCAACCCAAAGTCGTTCGTTCAAAACAAATTGATTTGAAGCCAATGGATTTAGAAGAAGCGCTTCTTCAAATGGATTTATTGGGACATGATTTCTTTATCTATGTAGATGTAGAAGATCAAACAACAAATGTTTTGTATCGTCGTGAAGATGGTGAGGTTGGTTTGCTCGAAGTAAAAGAATCATAAAATTGAAATAACTAATAAGAGTGGTTTACTGATTTGTAAACCACTTTTTCTTGTGCCTATAAGTAAGTAGAAAAATGAGGAAATCCTTGATAAAACAGTCAGAATCGGCCCCTATAATCTGAACTTATAGGGGTGTTTATATTTATTAAGTAGACAAAATAATATCCTAAGGGATAGAATGGGGTTGTCAACAAATAGCGAATACAAAAATGTAAGCGCTCTTATAACAATTAAAGGAGTCATGACTATGGCAACAAAAGAAGAAATTTTACGCGAACTATATCCTGAGGACCTTTTTCACTATGCGGATGGTCTAACTTTGGGAGAAGCAGAGGTTTTACAAGAAACTCGCCGTTTGATTGAGAAATATCTCCGTCCAGTTATTAATGAATACTGGGAAAAACCTGATTTTCCTTTTGAAGAATTCTATGCTGTGGCTAAGGGCGCTCAAATTATGAACAATCCAAAATTGTTTGAGGGACGTGAAGGTAGCTGGAAACCATCTGAACTTTATATTGCCTTCTTGTATCTTGAACTTGCTCGCTTCGATGCTTCTATGGCAACGTTCTACACCGTTCATGGCGGACTTTGCTACAACACAATTCTCTTGGGTGGTGATGAGCGTCAACAAAAAGAATTTCTTCCAAAACTAGCTGCATTTGATTGGCAAGGTTGCTTCGCTTTGACTGAACCTCTTTCAGGTTCTGATATTGCTGGAGGACTTGCAACTACTGCAGAACGTGTTGGAGACAAGTGGATTCTAAATGGTGAAAAACGCTGGATTGGTGGTTCAGATACTGCGGATGTCGTTCCTGTATTTGCTCGTGACGTTGCGGATGGCAAGGTGAAATGTTTCATCGTTCGTAAGGGAGCTCCGGGATATCATGCAGAACCAATTCCACATAAAATCGCTCTTCGTTGTGTCCGCAATGGCCATATCACCATGAAGAATGTGGAGGTTCCAGATTCAGACCGCTTGGTAAATATCAATGGTTTTGGTGATGTAGCCCGTATCTTGACCTTCACTCGTGCGGACGTTGCTCACATTGCTATGGGAGTAACTTGTGGATCATATGTTTCAGCACTTAAATATGCTAAAGATCGCGAACAGTTCAAACGTCCAATTGCCAAATTCCAAATTGTTCAAGAAAAATTGGCTCGCATGCAAGCAAATGCTGTAGCAGTTATTGCTTATTCAACTCGTATTGCTGAGATGCAAGAGAAAGGGAATGAATTGATGCTTAACTCTGCTCTTGCTAAGATGCACAATTCCTTGGTGATGCGTGAAACAGTTGCCCTTGCTCGTGAAACTTGCGGAGGTAATGGTATTACACTCGAAACAGACGTTGCACGTTTCTTTGCAGATGCTGAATCAATCTATACCTATGAAGGTTCACACGAAGTAAATGCCTTGATTGTTGGTCGTGAGATTACTGGACTAGGTGCCTTTGTTTAATGTCAGGAGGACGATTGAAGGATTTCTGTTCAATCGTTCTTGCTTCATGCAATGGATTTTTGTAAAATAAGAAGGAGAAAATAATGATATCTAAGGTGATGATTATTGGTTCTGGTCAAATGGGAAGCGGAATTGCTCAAGTATTTGCTCAGGCTGGTTTTACAGTTTACTTAAACGATATTAAAGAAGAATTTGTTCAAAGAGGCTTGAATAATATCACAAAACAATTGGAACGTTCAGTTGAAAAAGGACGGATGTCTGCGGATGAGAAGGATCAGGTATTGGCCAATTTGCTTCCATCTATTTCATATGAAGATGCGAAACAAGTCCAATTGGTGATTGAAGCTGCAACTGAGAACCGTGAGATTAAGTTGAATATTTTCAAACAATTGGATGAATTGACAGATCCTAAAACTATCTTAGCATCAAACACATCCTCTTTGTCAATCACGAATATAGCTGCTGCTACTAAACATCAGGAGCGCGTGATTGGAATGCACTTCTTTAATCCTGCACCAATCATGAAACTTGTAGAGGTTATTAAGGCCTTGCAGACTTCAGAAGAAGTGGTTCAGACGGTTCGTGAACTGACAGTGAAAATTGGTAAAACACCAGTTGATGTTAAAGATTCTTATGGTTTTGTTGTGAACAGAATTTTGATTCCTATGATCAATGAAGCTATTTACATTCTAGGTGAAGGAGTGGCTAGCGCCGAAGAAATCGATGAAGCGATGAAACTTGGTGCAAATCATCCTATTGGACCTTTGGCTCTTGCTGACTTGATTGGATTGGATGTTTGTTTGGCTATTATGGGCGTCCTAAACCAAGGGTTTGGCGATCAAAAATACCGTCCTGCCCCTCTTCTTAAGAAAATGGTCGAAGCAGGAAAATTGGGACGGAAGACAAAAGAAGGTTTCTTTACTTACTAGACACTGATGGAGGTAGTCATGAAAGACGTAGTTATTGTTTCGGCAGTGCGAACTCCTTTAGGTTCCTTTGGCGGGAGCTTGAAGAATGTTTCTGCTGTTGATTTGGGATCTTTAGTAATTAAGAGTGCTTTGGAAAAAGCGAATATTAAACCAGAGCAGGTAGATGAAGTGATTATGGGGAATGTCCTAGGCGCAGGTTTAGGTCAAAACGTGGCTCGCCAAATGAGTATTCATGCTGGACTTCCTGAATTTACACCAGCCTTTACCATTAACAAGGTTTGTGGTTCCGGTTTGAAGGCAGTGCAGTTAGCTGCTCAAGCGATTCAGTGCGGAGACGCAGATATTATCGTGGCTGGTGGTGCAGAAAACATGAGCCAAGCTCCATATGTTTTGCCAAGCTTCCGTTGGGGTGGCCGTATGGGAGATTCGAAAGTGGTAGATACCATGATTAAGGACGGTTTGTCTGATGCCTTTAACGAATACCATATGGGGATTACAGCTGAGAATGTGGCAGAAGAATATGGTATTAGCCGGGATGATCAAGATGCGCTTGCTTTGGAATCACAAAAACGAGCAGTGGCGGCTATAGAATCTGGACGCTTTAAGGAAGAGATTGTTCCGGTGGTCATTCCTCAACGTAAAGGCGATCCTATCGTCTTTGATACAGATGAATTTCCTAGAAAAGATGCTAGCTTGGAGAGTCTGTCTAAGCTGCGTCCTGTTTTCAAAAAAGACGGTTCTGTTACAGCGGGAAATGCCTCAGGTATCAATGACGGGGCGGCGGCTGTCTTGGTCATGAGTGCTGAAAAAGCTGAAGAATTAGGACTTCCAGTCATTGTGCGCATTCGTTCGTATGCAAGTGCAGGTTTGGATCCTAAGATTATGGGATGTGGACCGATTTATGCGACCCGTAAAGCTCTTGAAAAAGGTAATTTGACAGTTGATGATCTTGACTTGATCGAGTCAAATGAAGCCTTTGCTGCTCAAGCTTGTGCGGTTGGGAAAACACTTGGCTTTAACACAGATATTGTAAATGTCAATGGTGGCGCGATTGCTCTTGGTCACCCAATTGGGGCTTCAGGTTGCCGTATCCTAGTGACTCTGGTACATGAGATGATGAAACGTGATGCTAAAACTGGTTTAGCTACTCTCTGTATCGGAGGAGGGATGGGAACAGCCCTCATCGTTGAACGTTAGTTATTAGAAAACTGAACGTCATTTCCTCTTTTTCAATATTACGATTACAAAATGAGATTTTGATCCGATCTCATAGTTACATACCTTATCAAGTGTCTTTCTCTAAAAGGGCTTGATAAGGTATTTTTATTTTTTCTAAGACTTTAAGGATGGATTGGATGATCATATCCTATAAGCTGAACTTATAGGTCTATAAATAAAGATTAAGTAGACGGATGGGGGAAAAAGGTTTATGATGAAAATGTAAGCTCTTACATTTTGTGTTGGTATTTGTTGACGCTGTACTCTGTACTCAAAATAAATCAAGTAGGAGCAGAACAATGAGTAAAACTGTTTTATTAGAGGTTAAGAATGGTCTTGGCTATCTAACAATTAACCGTCCATCGGCTTTGAATGCTTTAAGTTCAGAAGTCTTAAAGGATTTGAATCTCGCTTTAGACCAGATTGAAGCAAGCGAGGACATTCGTGTTGTCATTGTGACCGGTCAAGGAGAGAAAGCATTTGTCGCGGGAGCAGACATTAAAGAGATGGACCAAATGTCTCCAATTCAGGCTCATGAATACATGACCTATGCGAACGACACCTTTACCCGCTTATCTGAATTGACTCAGCCAACTATTTCAGTATTGAATGGTTATGCTTTGGGAGGCGGTTTAGAATTAGCTCTTTCAACTGATATCCGAATCGGCTATGACAAGACAATGGTTGGCTTTCCTGAAGTCGGCTTGGGAATCATTCCTGGTTTTGCAGGTACCCAAAGAATGTCTCGTTTGATTGGTACTAGTAAAACAAAGGAATTAATCTTCACTGCTAGAATGGTTAAAGGACAGGAAGCATATGATCTTGGAATTCTTAACAAGTTGGTAGCAGCAGAAGAACTATTGCCTGCGGCAGAAGAGCTAGCAGCAGCGATTATGAAAAATGCACCGCTAGCAGTTGAAAAAGCTAAACATATTATCCAAGTTGGCTCAGAACTCCCTCTGAAAAATGCTATTCGTTTGGAAACAGAAGCGGAAGCTCTACTCTTCTCAACAGCAGATAAGGTAGAAGGAATGCGCGCTTTTGTTGAAAAACGCAAAGCTGTCTTTCAACGTAAATAAGAGAGGAGATAGGTTATGAAAGTTGTAACATTGTCTGAAGCTATTTCCTTGATTCATTCAGGAGATAAAGTTGGTATTTCTGGATTTCTTGGAGTGGGAGAACCATTTGAGTTAATTGAGGAACTAGTTCGTCAAAACCAGCAAGATTTGACCTTGGTGTCTGTTGTAACCTCTCAACCAGGTAAGGAAGTTGGAGTTGGTCGTCTTTGTGAAAATCATCAGGTCACAAAGTATATTGCGGCTCATGTAGGAACATCTGCTGCTGCTCAGCATGATTATTTCTCAGGAACCATGAAAGTGGAGTTCACTCCGATGGGAACTGTTGTAGAACGCTTACATGCTGCAGGTGCAGGTCTTGGAGCAGTTTTAACGCCAACAGGTGTAGGAACAATTCTTGAAGATGAGCACGAAAAAGTAACTCGAAATGGAAAAGAATATTTGATTTATGATCCATTGAAGATTGATATTGCCTTGATTAAAGCTACTAAGGCTGATAAATATGGTAATCTTTATCTAGATGGGACTACTAAAAACATCTCTCTTCAACTCGCTCTAGCGGCTGACACAGTCATTGTTGAGACAAACGAGCTGGTTGAAGTCGGAGAAATTGATCCAAATGATATTTACATCCCTGGTATCCTTGTTGACTATGTAGTTCAAGGATTAACTCCAGAAGAACATCATAAGATGATGGGCGACCTCTGGACAGAGACAAAAAAACTAGCGGAGGTAAAATAATATGAAACCAAAAGAAATTATTGCAAGACGTGTTGCTCTTGAATTTAAAGATGGTGATGTTGTAAACCTTGGATTTGGTATTCCAAATGCTTCTGCAGACTTCATCCCAGAAGGTGTTAACGTAATTCTTCAAGCTGAAAACGGTGCCCTTCGATTTGGGGAAACACCAACTAAAGATAACTACAATCCAAACCTAGCAAACTCAGGTGGTGCGCCAATCACTCTTCTTCCAGGTGCTGCTTTGTTTGATTTGCAAACATCATTTGCAATTATTCGTGGTGGTCACGTTGATGCGACTGTTCTTGGAGCTCTTGAAGTAAGTCAAGATGGAAGCATTGCTAACTGGATTATCCCAGGAAAATTTGCACCTGGTATGGGTGGAGCGATGGATCTTCTCGTTGGTGCTAAAAAAGTTATCGCTGCCATCCAACATACAACTGTTGATGGACAGTCAAAGCTGCTGAAAGAGTGCACATTGCCTCTATCAGCTAAAGGAGTATTGGATCTTGTCATAACAGAACTAGCTGTTTTTGAATTCCAAGATGGTAAATTCTTATTGAAAGAGTTGGCTCCTGGTGTGACATTAGAAGAAGTTCTTGAAAAAACAGCTGGGGAAGTCATTGTCTCAGAAGACTTAAAGACGATGCCGATTTAAGCAAAAAAAGAGCTATTTTTTACTCAGTGTGTTATGATATAAACTAGATAGTATTGTAAGCGATTTATATACAACATTAAATGGAGTATTCAAAATGTTATTTCGATAAGAAAGTCAGTAGACAACTATTAAACACTAGAATAGTTGTCTAATTGACTTGCTAAAATAGTGAAGGAAAGCTAGGTGATGGGTAAGTGGATATTATCCAAATGAACTATTTCATCAATATCATAGAATGCGGGTGCAACCTTTCCATTGCTGCAAAGAAGATTCACATTAGTCAATCAGCCTTGAGTCAATTCGTGACAAATTTTGAAGCAGCTGAAGGGGTTCAATTATTCAATCGCAAGAATGGAAGATTAGAAAGTTTAACAGAGGCGGGGCGCAAGATTTATCGTTATGCGACCGAGATTGTGAATCGACATGAAGAAATGCTTTCCATGATCCATATAGAAGCTCAAAAGCAAAAAGGCACCATTAACCTTGGTATTCCGTCCTTGATTTTACGAGTTTATTTTGCTAGTGCCTTGCCGCATTTTCTGAAAAATAATCCTCATATCCATATCCAGGTTACGGAAGGTGGAGGGAAGGAAATTCGTCAAAAAATGGTTGATGGAGATTTGAGTCTCTCTATTTTGATAGAGCCTACAAGCTTGGATGCTAAAAAATATGAGCAACATATCATTCAATTGGATGAATACGTTGCTTATATGGATAAGGATCATCCGTTGGCTCAGAAAAGCTTATTGGAATGGTCTGATATTGTTAGTTATGAATTGGCAACCTTCAACAAAACATTTACGACTTATGATTTAGTGACAGAAAAACTTCGTTCGCAACGAATTGAGGCTAAATTTGCTTATCTTTCCTCTACCTGGGACTTCCTAGTTGAATCAACTTATCAGACAGATTTGATTGCCCTTTTGCCAAGGCCGGTTGAATATTTTGTGGACAAGAGTCGTTTTAAGGCGGTTAGATTCAAGGATCCGATTCCATTTAATATTTGGTTTTGTAGACCCTATAAAAACTCCTACAATGAAGTAGAGTCTTATGTGTATGAAGAATTGTTGAAAGATTATTACCAACCGTTTTCTGACAACTAAGATGAGGTGAATGCGATGACCTATAATGACGTGCTGGCGCGAGAATTGAAGGCAGACGTGAAAGTGTTGATTCGGGACTATTTCAAGTCTCGTGAGGATGAACAACAGTTCCCTAGAGAATTACTTTATCAGTTTATCGAGCAATTTGATATCTTTTCCTTGCTTTTAGATAGTCAAGATTCTGTTTTGAGAACCGAGTTTTTGACCTTTATTCGCTTGATTTCAAAAGATTTCCCTGCTTTTTCTGCTGTTCTACTAACTCAGGCATGTTATGGTATCTATCCTATTTTACGATATGGGAGTCAGGAACAACAATCGCGTTATGTAGAACCCTTAGTAAGGGGAGAAATCTTAGCTGGCTTGGGATTTTCTGAAGGAAAATTGATGGACAGCTTGGAGGTTATTGAAACAACTGCAAGGAAAACAGAGGCAGGTTGGTCTTTAACTGGGAAGAAGTCAATTGTATCAAATTGCCGCTATACAGATATTTTGTTAATCTTAGCCAAGGTTCAGGAAGCTAACGGACAAGATGGATACGGATTTTTCATTGTTGATACGACTCGACCGGGAGTTGCTTTTGGAGATGATATTACAAAACCTGGTTTACAGGGCTTACCTGTGAATTCGGTAACTTTTGATCAGGTCAAATTGCCAGAAGATAGTTTGCTAGGATTGACCTTAAATGGGGAAAGTCAGTTAAATGATATTATCAAAAAATTACAGCTAGGATTAAGCGCAATCTCTATTGGTATCTCTGAGGGAGCTTTTGAAAAAGGTCTGGCTTTTGTAAAGGTCAAAAGAGGATTTGGGAAACGATTAATCGATGCGACAGTCTATCAACATCAATTCGCAGACTTGTATACTAAGCTGTGTGCGGCTGAATCTTACTTTGCTTCCTACAAGGACAGGATGAAGGCGGATTCTCTCTTTGTATCTCAGATAAAACTTTATACGACAAAAGTAGCAATTGAGATTTCTGAGGAAATTATTAGATTAATTGGACCTCTTCAAACCTTGGATGACATCCCTATAGACCGTTATCTAAAGGATGCCAAAACGATTGAAATCTATGGAAAATCTGGGGATTCGATTCGTAAAAGAATAGCAGCCCAATGGATAAAGGAGTAAAGCATGGCAGAACTCACCTTACAGGAATATCAATTTCATGATATGAAACTGACATGGCTACGTGGAGCCGATAAATTGACGGATGCAGGGACTCTTTTTGGTCCGGTTCCGAAAGTTGTGTGGTCTCGTTACTACCCAACAAATGATGCTAATATGATGGCAGAATTGACGGATCCTATTTTGATCCAGTACAAGGATAAGAATTACTTGATAGATGCAAGTTTTGATACAGCAAAATTATCCGATAAACAAAGGCGTAACTTAGGAATCTTGTCTGAAAGTCGGGTAGAAGAAAGTTTAGCTCTTTTAGGACTATCGCCTGAAGACATTGACATCGTGCTGATGACACATATGCACCACGATCATTCTGGTGGCTTGACGTATGTGAATGATCAAGGGAAGCTGGTTTCCAAGTATCCAAACGCCAAGATTATTGTGAATGATGTCGAATGGTATGAGATGAGAAACCCTAATAATCGAACGCGGGGAACTTATCTGAGAGAAAATTGGGAACCGATTCAAGATCAGGTGACGACTTTCTCAGAGTATATCAATGTCATTCCAGAAATCCAAATGATTCACACAAGTGGTCACAGCAATGGCCACAGTATTATCTTGCTCAAACAGGGGAAAGATACGATGATCCATATGGGGGACTTGATGTTATCACATGTTCATCGAAATCCTCTCTGGGTTCCAGCAGTTGATGATTATCCTATGAAATCAATTTTAGCCAAAAAGAAGTGGTTGCGTCAGGCTTTTGAGAATCATTATAAGTTTTTCTTTTACCATGATCAATTTTTTGCGGTGGTAGAGTTTGACAAGGATGGGAAGGAATTTGTAGATTATGTTCTACGTTCTCGCCCCCCACTTATTCCTTTTACAGATCAGCAGGATCGTAAGCCAGATTTTTTAGGATAGCAGAATATGAGGAGACAAATATAACATTTTCTTGTTGACGGGGATATTGGTGCATCATGCATCCATTTGCCAACAAGAATCAACAGAAAATAAAAGGAGGACTCATATGTCAATTACAAAACTTTTACAGATTCAATATCCAATTTTCCAAGGGGCTATGGCTCAAATCTCGCACTATCAACTAGCAGCAGCTGTTTCTGAGGCTGGAGGTCTGGGAATTATCGCTTCGGGTGGTATGACCGGAGAGCAGTTGCGAGAAGAAATTCGTGAACTGAGAAAGTTGACAGATAAGTCTTTTGGTGTCAACATCATGTTGATGATGAAAAATATCAAGGATATTGTGACCGTTATCATCGAAGAAAAGGTTCCAGTGGTAACTACAGGTGCAGGAACTCCTAAGCATATCATGCCTTACTTGAAAGAAGCAGGAATCAAGGTTATTCCAGTTATTGCCAGTGTCAAGCATGCTCAAAAAATGCAAGAATTGGGAGTTGATGCTGTAATCGCTGAAGGTTCAGAAGCTGGTGGCCATATTGGAGAGACCAATACAATGGCTCTTATCCCACAAATCGTTGATGCGGTAACGATCCCAGTCATTGCTGCTGGAGGTGTGGCAGATGGTCGAGGGCTGGCTGCTGCGATTGCCCTAGGGGCACAAGGAGTTCAAATGGGAACAGTTTTTCTTGCTTCAGAAGAATGCCCGATTTCTCCAGCTTATAAAGAAGCTATTTTGGCGGCAAGTGATACAGCGACTGCGGTTACAGGTCGCATCGCGGGAGCGCCAGTTCGTTGTATTCGCAATGAGATGACGGATCACTACATTGAATTAGAGCAGAAAGGTACAAACCGAGAGGAACTGGAAGAAATTACAATCGGTTCCCTATCTAAGGCTGTCTATGAAGGTGATACAGTTCATGGTTCAATGATGAGTGGACAAATTGCGGGTTTGGTGAAAGACATCAAGCCATGCAAGGTTATTTTAGAATCAATTGTGAAACAGGCGCAAGAGTGCCTACAAGACATTCGACTAGAATTAGGTGAATAATGTAATCTAGGCGGAAGATTCTGCACTGATGTGGAAAAAGGAGAGCGAGGCATTTGCTATCCTTTTTTATATATGGTTTCTTTAAGAGCATCTTGCTATAATAAAAGCAGTGCTTTCTCTTTAAAGGTCGCTTTTTAAGGGCTTTTGTGATATAATAATGCGCAAGAGGTTTAGAATGAAAAAAAATAATTTAATCCCGTTTTCTGCGGTCTTGCTAGGACTTGCAACTTTCGGAATCTTAACTTTGCTGATTATTTTTTCACATAATATTGCTGTAACAATCACTGTTTTGTTTTTATTTGTACTTCTTTATCTGCTTTTATTTGTATGGCAAAAAAAACAGTATGAAAAGAGCGAAATTGAACAAATCCAATATGTAAATCACCAAGCCGAAAAAAGCCTGAGCACATTGCTTGATCAAATGCCGGTGGGAGTCCTGAAATTAGACTTATCTAGTGGCGAAGTGGAATGGTTTAATCCCTATGCTGAGCTGATTTTGACGAATGAAGAAGGGGAGATTGATGTTGAGTTAATTCAAACCATCATCAAGGCTTCTGTTGGGAATCCTGGTTCATATGCTACCTTGGGCGAAACACGATATGCTGTACATATGGACAAGGTTTCAGGTGTTTTGTATTTCTTTGATGTTTCTGGGGAGTATGAAGCAACTGTCGAATTGGTAACTAGCCGTCCAGTCATTGGGGTCATCTCAGTGGATAATTACGATGATTTGGAGGATGCGACGTCTGACTCTGATATCAGCCATATCAATAGCTTTGTAGCTAATTTTGTTTCAGAATTTGCTAGTAAGTATGCTATGTTTTCTCGCCGTGTGGGGATGGATCGTTTTTATTTATTCACAGATTATACAGTACTCGAGGAATTGATGAATGATAAATTCTCTGTTATTGATACTTTCCGAGAAGAATCAAAACAGAGGCAACTAGCCCTAACTTTAAGTATGGGATTTTCTTATGGTGATGGAAATCATGAAGAGATAGGGAAAATTGCCTTGCTCAACTTGAACTTAGCAGAAGTTCGCGGTGGTGACCAGGTGGTGGTCAAGGAAAATGATGAGACCAAGAATCCAGTCTACTTCGGTGGAGGAACTGCTGCGTCTATCAAACGTACTCGTACACGTACGAGAGCCATGATGACAGCCATTTCTGATAAGATTCGAAGTGTTGACCAGGTTTTTGTAGTCGGTCATAAAAATCTAGATATGGATGCCTTGGGCTCTGCTGTCGGTATGCAGTTGTTTGCAAGTAATATTATTGAGAACAGTTATGCTGTCTATGATGCAGATAAAATGTCAGCAGATATCGAGCGTGCTATCCAGTTCTTAAAGAAGGAAGATACTACGAAACTCTTATCTCTTACAGATGCGATGAAGCTAGTTACAAGCCGTTCGTTATTGATTTTAGTGGATCACTCAAAGACGGCTTTGACCTTATCGAAAGATTTTTATGATTTGTTTACTCAAACCATTGTTATTGACCATCATAGACGTGATCAGGATTTCCCTGAGAATGCAGTCATCACCTATATTGAAAGTGGAGCAAGTAGTGCGAGTGAGCTGGTCACAGAGTTGATTCAGTTCCAAAATTCTAAGAAAAATCGTTTGAGTCGTATGCAGGCTAGCGTACTGATGGCTGGAATGATGCTGGATACCAAGAACTTTACATCTCGCGTAACGAGTCGGACCTTTGATGTGGCTAGCTACCTGAGAACACGTGGAAGCGATAGTATTGCTATCCAGGAGATTGCTGCGACAGATTTTGAGGAGTATCGTGAGGTAAATGAACTCATTTTACAAGGTCGTAAGCTAGCTTCAGATATCTTGATTGCCCAAGCTAAGGACTCAACTACTTATGACACAGTTGTTATCAGTAAGGCTGCCGATGCTATGTTGGCCATGTCTGGTATTGAAGCCAGTTTCGTTCTAGCAAAAAATACACAAGGATTTATCTCCATCTCAGCTCGAAGCCGTAGTAAAATCAATGTGCAACGCATTATGGAAGAGCTGGGTGGTGGAGGCCACTTTAATCTAGCTGCTGCGCAAATCGAGAATATGAGTCTGTTAGAAGCAGGAGAAAAATTGACTCAACTAATCTTGGATGAACTAAAGGAAAAGGAGAAAGAAGAATGAAAGTGATCTTTTTAGCAGATGTTAAAGGAAAAGGGAAAAAGGGCGAAATCAAGGAAGTGCCAACTGGCTATGCTCAAAACTTCCTAATTAAAAAAAATTTGGCCAAGGAAGCGACTGCTCAAGCAGTGGGTGAGTTGCGTGGAAAACAAAAATCAGAAGAAAAGGCTCATGCCGAAATGATTGCTGAAGCAAAAGCCATCAAGGCTAAGCTTGAAGCAGAAGAAACAGTTGTAGAGTTTGTTGAAAAGGTTGGACCAGATGGCCGTACATTTGGCTCCATCACTAACAAGAAAATTGCAGAAGAATTGCAAAAGCAGTTTGGTATTAAGATTGACAAACGCAATATTCAAGTGCAAGCACCAATTCGAGCAGTAGGTTTGATTGATGTACCAGTGAAGATCTATCAAGATGTTACAAGTGTCATCAATCTTCGTGTAAAAGAAGGTTAAGTTTACAACTTATTGACAAGATTGTAAAAGGAAGGAAAGTCGGATGGCAGAAGTAGAGGAACTGCGAGTTCAACCTCAGGATATTTTGGCAGAACAATCTGTTCTGGGGGCTATTTTTATAGATGAGAGTAAGCTCGTTTTTGTCCGAGAATACATTGATTCTCGTGACTTCTTTAAATATGCTCATCGATTGATCTTCCAAGCGATGGTAGATTTGTCGGATCGTGGGGAAGCGATTGATGCGACGACAGTTCGGACGATTTTGGATAGTCAAGGTGATCTCCAAAATATTGGTGGCCTGTCCTATCTTGTCGAAATTGTCAACTCTGTACCAACTTCAGCTAATGCAGAATATTATGCTAAAATCGTAGCCGAAAAGGCTATGCTACGTCGCTTGATTTCCAAGTTGACAGAGTCTGTCAACCAAGCCTATGAGGCTTCTAAGCCTGCAGATGAAATCATCGCTCAGGCTGAAAAGGGACTCATTGATGTTAGCGAAAACGCCAATCGTAGTGGGTTCAAGAATATTCGCGATATTTTAAATATCAACTTTGGGAACTTAGAAGTTCGGTCACAACAAACAACGGATATCACTGGTATTGCAACGGGCTATCGAGATTTGGACCATATGACGACAGGTCTCCACGAGGAGGAGCTAATTATCCTAGCGGCGCGACCAGCGGTTGGTAAGACGGCCTTTGCCTTGAATATTGCTCAGAACATTGGGACTAAGTTGGACAAGACGGTAGCTATCTTTTCACTGGAAATGGGTGCGGAAAGTCTAGTAGACCGTATGTTGGCGGCCGAAGGCTTGGTGGAGTCTCATTCTATCCGTACAGGTCAATTGACTGATGAGGAGTGGCAAAAGTATACCATTGCTCAAGGGAACCTAGCCAACGCGAGTATCTATATCGATGATACGCCAGGGATTCGAATCACGGAAATTCGTTCGCGCTCACGTAAACTGGCTCAAGAAACAGGCAATCTAGGCTTGATTTTGATCGACTACCTACAGCTTATCACAGGGACTGGTCGTGAGAACCGCCAACAAGAAGTCTCTGAAATTTCTCGTCAGTTGAAAATCCTAGCTAAGGAGCTAAAGGTTCCAGTCATTGCTCTCAGTCAGTTATCTCGTGGTGTGGAACAGCGTCAGGATAAGAGACCAGTCTTGTCTGATATTCGTGAATCGGGTTCCATTGAGCAGGATGCGGATATCGTAGCCTTTCTATATCGTGACGACTATTATGATCGTGCGGGTGAAGAAGAGGAAGGAATTCCAAATAACAAGGTAGAGGTTATCATCGAGAAAAACCGTAGTGGGGCTCGTGGAACGGTGGAATTGATTTTCCAAAAAGAATACAATAAATTTTCAAGTATCTCAAAGAGGGAGGCATAAGATGTCAGATGCATTTACAGATGTAGCCAAGATGAAAAAAATCAAAGAAGAGATCAAGGCGCATGAGGGACAAGTCGTTGAAATGACTTTGGAAAATGGCCGTAAGCGCCAAAAAAACAGACTGGGTAAGTTAATTGAGGTTTATCCATCTTTATTTATCGTTGAATTTGGGGATGTTGAAGGAGACAAACAAGCCAATGTCTATGTTGAATCCTTCACCTACTCAGATATCTTAACAGAGAAGAATTTGATTCATTATCTAGACCAAGAATCCTAAAATGAAGTGAGCTTTGCTCACTTTTTTCTTTTTCTTTCGAATAGTATAAACGAGGGTAACCTCGGAAATTTATATTATTAAGGAGAATGAATGACGTTTTTTAAATCAGGAGTTAAGAAGAATGGATATACTCAGTTGGGTGTAGGGCTGGCTACTTTGTTCGTTACAAGTACCTTTTTGTTTGGTGGGGAATCGGTTCAGGCCGACAGTGTAGCGCGTGGAGATGACTATCCGCTTCACTACAAAAATGGTAGTGTTGAAATTGATCAGTGGCGGATGTATTCTCGTCAGTGTACCTCTTTTGCGGCCTTTCGTTTGAGTAATGTAAATGGCTTTGAGATTCCTCCTGCCTATGGAAATGCAAATGAATGGGGGCATCGTGCAAAGCGAGAAGGCTACCGTGTTGACACGAAGCCAGAAGTTGGATCTATCGCCTGGTCTACGGAAGGTTACTATGGGCATGTGGCCTGGGTATCTAATGTATCAGGGGATACGATTGAGATTGAAGAGTACAACTATGGTGTTAGGGAGAAATACAATCGTCGAAACGTAAAAGCTAGCTCTATGACAGGCTTTATCCATTTTAAGGACTTGGTAGGGAATGATGGTAGAACTGGAAGCCCTATAGGATCAGGGTTGGCGTCTAGTGGGATTCATACGTTTACTCAAAAGTCTGCCATTCGAAACCAGCCGTCAAGTACAGCACAAGTTATTGACTACTACTATCCTGGTGAAAATGTTAGCTACGACCAAATCGTAGAAAAGGACGGTTATAAATGGCTCAGCTATCTATCTTACAGTGGTGCTAGACGATACGTCCAGCATACGGAAACAGAATCGGTGGAGAATGGTTGGAAGAAGCAAAACGATATTTGGAATTACCGTGAGAACGGGAAACTCTCGACTGGTTGGAAGAAAATAAATGGCAGTTGGTATCACTTCAAAGAAAACGGGACCATGTCAACAGGTTGGGTAAAGGATAATTCGCATTGGTACTACCTAAAGGCATCAGGGGAGATGCAGACAGGTTGGCTCAAGGAAAATGGAACATGGTACTATTTGGAAAGTTCAGGGGCTATGAAGTCTAGTCAGTGGTTCCAGGTAGGCGGAAAATCTTACTACGTCAATGCTTCAGGGGCTTTAGCAGTGAATACTACAGTGGATGGCTATCGAGTGGATAGTAATGGAGCTAGAATCTAGAAAGAATATAAAAAAGAGAACTTCACTACCATTTGCCTATTCTTTCCGATGGTATTTTTCCTTGCTTTCCTTTATAATGGGTGTATGGACAAGAAAAAATTATTATTAATTGATGGATCTTCTGTTGCTTTTCGAGCTTTTTTTGCGCTCTATCAGCAGTTGGATCGTTTTAAAAATGCTAATGGCCTTCATACCAATGCAATCTATGGCTTTCAACTCATGTTGAATCATGTCTTAGAGCGAGTTGAGCCTAGTCATGTTTTGGTAGCTTTTGATGCAGGTAAGACGACCTTTCGAACAGAGATGTATGCAGACTACAAGGGTGGGCGTGCGAAAACTCCAGATGAGTTTCGTGAGCAATTTCCCTTCATTCGTGAGTTGCTAGACCATCTTGGAATTCGCCATTATGAGTTGCCGCAGTATGAAGCGGATGATATCATCGGGACTCTGGGTCGCTTGGCTGAAAATGAATCTTTTGATGTAACAATCGTCAGCGGAGATAAAGACTTAATCCAGTTGACGGATGAGCACACAGTGGTCGAGATTTCCAAGAAAGGTGTGGCTGAGTTTGAGGCCTTTACACCAGCTTATCTTATGGAGAAGATGGGACTCACACCGTCTCAGTTTATAGATCTCAAGGCCCTTATGGGGGATAAGTCTGATAATATCCCTGGCGTCACTAACATTGGTGAAAAGACAGGCATAAAGCTCTTGCTAGAACACGGTTCGCTAGAGGGTATTTATGAAAATATCGATGGCATGAAGGCTTCGAAGATGAAGGAAAATCTCATCAATGACAAGGAACAAGCCTTCCTGTCTAAAACCTTGGCGACCATTGAAACTCAGGCACCAATTGAGATTGGACTAGATGATTTGGTCTATAATGGCCCAGATGTGGAAAATCTTGGGAAATTCTACGATGAGATGGGCTTCAAACAGCTTAAACAAGCTTTAAATATTTCATCAACAGATGTGCCTGAAAGTTTGGATTTCGCCATCGTTGACCACGTCAGTCAAGACATGCTGAGTGCCGACTCTATCTTCCACTTTGAACTCTTTGGTGAGAACTACCATACAGATGACTTGGTTGGTTTTGCCTGGTTCTGCGGAGATAAACTTTACGCTACAGACAAACTTGAGCTCTTGCAGGAGCCGATTTTCAAGGAATTTTTAGAAAAAACACCTCTGAAAGTGTATGACTTTAAGAAAGCGAAGGTTCTTTTAAATCGCTTGGGTTTGAACCTGCAGGCCCCTGCTTTTGACAGCCGTTTGGCAAAATACTTACTCTCTACTGTCGAGAATAATGAAATCTCAACCATTGCGAATCTCTATGGTCAAACATACTTGGTCGATGATGAGACCTTTTACGGCAAGGGGGTCAAGAAGGCAATTCCTGAACGGGAAAAATTCTTGGAACACCTAGCTCGCAAGGTTGCGGTATTGGTTGAAACCGAACCTGTTTTACTTGAAAAACTCAGTGAACATGGACAGTTAGATCTCCTCTATGACATGGAACAACCTCTGGCTTTTGTCCTTGCCAAGATGGAAATCGCTGGAATTACAGTCAAGAAAGAGACCTTGCTTGAGATGCAGGCTGAAAATGAGCTTGTCATTGAAAAGCTAACTCAGGAGATTTATGAGCTAGCTGGTGAGGAGTTTAATATCAACTCACCCAAGCAGTTGGGCGTGCTTCTCTTTGAAAAGCTCGGCCTTCCTCTAGAATACACCAAGAAAACCAAGACAGGTTACTCGACAGCTGTGGATGTGCTAGAGCGTCTGGCTCCTATTGCGCCAATTGTTAAGAAAATTCTAGACTACCGTCAGATTGCTAAGATTCAATCGACTTACGTGGTTGGCTTGCAGGATTGGATTTTAGATGATGGCAAAATCCACACGCGCTATGTGCAGGATTTGACCCAGACCGGGCGTTTGTCTAGTGTGGATCCAAACTTGCAAAATATTCCTGTGCGTTTGGAACAAGGCCGCCTCATTCGTAAGGCTTTTGTGCCAGAGTGGGAGGATAGTGTACTACTCAGCTCGGACTATTCACAGATTGAGTTGCGCGTCTTGGCGCATATCTCTAAGGATGAGCACTTGATTAAGGCCTTTCAAGAGGGAGCAGATATCCATACTTCGACAGCCATGCGGGTCTTTGGAATTGAACGTCCTGAGGATGTGACTCCAAACGACCGTCGTAATGCCAAGGCGGTAAATTTTGGAGTGGTTTACGGGATTTCAGATTTTGGCTTGGCAAACAATCTTGGTATTAGTCGTAAGAAGGCCAAAGCCTACATTGATACCTATTTTGAACGTTTTCCTGGAATCAAAAACTATATGGAAGAAGTGGTACGTGAGGCGCGTGATAAAGGCTATGTAGAGACCCTCTTCAAGCGTCGTCGCGAGTTGCCAGATATCAATTCGCGCAACTTTAACATTCGTGGTTTTGCAGAGCGGACAGCTATCAACTCCCCTATTCAGGGTTCGGCAGCAGATATTCTCAAAATTGCTATGATTCAGCTAGACAAAGCTCTAGTTGAAGGTGGCTATCAGACTAAGATGCTCTTGCAAGTGCATGATGAAATCGTCCTTGAGGTTCCGAAATCAGAACTAGCAGCCGTTAAAGCTCTAGTGAAACAAACCATGGAAGAAGCCATCCAACTCAGTGTTCCCCTTATTGCAGATGAAAATGAAGGGGCAACCTGGTACGAGGCTAAATAAGAAAACTATGATAGAGTTTGAAGCAGTTGTCTTCAAACTCTTTTTCAAGATTTTCTGTAAGCAGTTTCCTTGACTTTTCCTTGTATTTGCGTTACTATATGTCCATATAAGATATGGGAGTCTGTGTACAGTCTGAGAGGAAGTGTTAAACTTCGACCGCACCTGATCTGGGTAATGCCAGCGTAGGGAACGATACTTAGCCGAATTCTGCACCTTTTCCATATATGGAAAAGGTTTTCTTTTTGTTAAAGGGAAACCTGAGAAAAGGAGGTTTTTATGAAAGCAAGCATTGCCTTGCAAGTCTTGCCCCTATCACAGGGGATCGATCGAATTGCTATTATCGATCAGGTTATTGCTTATCTGCAAGCGCAGTCCGTGACCATGGTAGTGACACCATTTGAAACGGTCCTGGAAGGGGAGTTTGATGAGCTCATGCGCATTCTCAAAGAAGCGCTTGAAGTGGCTGGGCAGGAGGCAGATAATGTCTTTGCCAATGTCAAAATAAATGTAGGAGAGATTTTAAGTATTGATGACAAACTTGAAAAGTATGATAGGACGACAGATTAGTCTTTTGGGATTTCTCGGAGTATTGTCGGTCTGGCAGTTAGCGGGAATATTCAAACTTTTACCCAAGTTTATCCTGCCAACTCCTCTTGAAATTCTCCAGTCCTTTGTTCGTGACAGAGAATTTCTCTGGCACCATAGCTGGGCGACCTTGAGAGTGGCTTTACTCGGACTAGTCTTGGGAGTCTTGATTGCCTGTATCATGGCTGTGCTTATGGATAGTCTGACTTGGCTCAATGATCTGATTTACCCTATGATGGTGGTTGTCCAGACTATTCCGACCATTGCTATAGCTCCTATCTTGGTCTTGTGGCTAGGTTATGGGATTTTGCCCAAGATTGTCTTGATTATCCTGACGACAACCTTTCCTATCATCGTCAGTATCTTGGACGGTTTTAGGCACTGTGATAAGGATATGCTGACCTTGTTTAGTCTGATGCGGGCCAAGCCTTGGCAAATCCTGTGGCATTTTAAAATCCCGGTCAGTCTGCCTTACTTTTATGCAGGTCTGAGGGTCAGTGTCTCCTACGCCTTTATCACAACAGTGGTATCTGAGTGGTTGGGAGGCTTTGAAGGACTAGGTGTCTACATGATTCAGTCCAAGAAACTGTTTCAGTATGATACCATGTTTGCCATTATTATTCTGGTGTCGATTATCAGCCTTTTGGGTATGAAATTGGTCGATGTTAGTGAAAAATATGTGATTAAATGGAAACGTCCCTAAGATAGGATGTTTCAAAAAAAGAAAAGAGGAAATGAAAATGAAGAAAACATGGAAAGTGTTTTTAACGCTTGTGACAGCTCTTGTAGCTGTCGTGCTGGTGGCTTGTGGTCAAGGGACTGCTTCTAAGGACAATAAAGAAGCAGAACTCAAGAAGATTGACTTTATCCTAGACTGGACGCCAAATACTAACCACACAGGGCTTTATGTTGCCAAGGAAAAAGGTTATTTCAAAGAAGCTGGAGTGGATGTTGATTTGAAATTGCCACCTGAAGAAAGTTCTTCTGACTTGGTTATCAATGGCAAGGCACCATTTGCAGTGTATTTCCAAGACTACATGGCTAAGAAATTGGAAAAAGGTGCAGGAATCACTGCCGTTGCCGCTATCGTTGAGCACAACACATCAGGAATCATCTCACGTAAATCGGACAATGTCAGCAGTCCAAAAGACTTGGTTGGTAAGAAATACGGAACTTGGAATGACCCAACTGAACTTGCTATGTTGAAAACCTTGGTAGAATCTCAAGGTGGCGACTTTGAGAAGGTTGAAAAAGTACCAAATAACGACTCAAACTCAATCACACCGATTGCCAATGGCGTTTTTGATACTGCTTGGATCTACTACGGTTGGGATGGTATCCTTGCCAAATCTCAAGGTGTAGATGCTAACTTCATGTACTTGAAAGACTATGTCAAGGAGTTTGACTACTACTCACCCGTTATCATCGCAAACAACGACTATCTGAAAGACAATAAAGAAGAAGCTCGTAAAGTCATCCAAGCTATTAAAAAAGGTTACCAATATGCTATGGAACACCCAGAAGAAGCTGCAGATATCCTCATTAAGAACGCACCTGAACTCAAGGAAAAACGTGACTTTGTCATCGAATCTCAAAAATATTTGTCAAAAGAATACGCAAGTGACAAGGAAAAATGGGGACAATTTGACGCTGAACGTTGGAATGCCTTCTACAAATGGGATAAAGAAAATGGTATCCTTAAAGAAGACTTGACAGACAAAGGCTTCACTAACGAATTTGTAAAATAATGACAGAAATTAGACTCGAACATGTAAGCTATGCCTATGGCGATGAAAAGATTTTAGAAGATATCAACCTGCAGGTGGCTTCGGGTGAAGTGGTTTCTATCCTAGGTCCAAGTGGTGTAGGAAAGACCACCCTCTTTAACCTAATCGCTGGAATTTTAGAAGTCCAGTCTGGGCGAATTGTCCTTGATGGCGAGGAAAATCCCAAGGGGCGCGTGAGTTATATGTTGCAAAAGGATCTCCTCTTGGAGCACAAGACGGTTCTTGGCAATATCATCCTGCCCCTCTTGATTCAAAAGGTGGATAAAGCAGAGGCTATTGCCCGAGCGGATGATATCCTTGCGACCTTCCAGTTGACTGCTGTACGGGACAAGTATCCTCACGAACTCAGCGGAGGGATGCGCCAGCGTGTAGCCTTGCTTCGGACCTACCTTTTCGGGCACAAGCTCTTTCTTCTAGACGAGGCCTTTAGTGCCTTGGATGAAATGACTAAGATGGAGCTCCATGCTTGGTATCTGGAGATTCACAAACAGTTGCAACTGACAACCTTGATCATCACACATAGTATTGAGGAAGCCCTCAATCTCAGTGACCGCATCTATATCCTAAAAAATCGGCCTGGACAGATCGTTTCTGAAGTCAAACTAGATTGGTCTGAAGATGAGGACAAGGAAGTCCAAAAGATTGCTTATAAACGCCAGATTTTAGCGGAATTGGGCTTAGATAAGTAGAAAAATAGGGAGTTGGTGAAGATTATCCTTTACCAGCGCCCTTTTTCTTTAAAAAAATCAAAAATTTCGGTATAATAGTCAAAGATAGTCAAGGTTCAAAGAAGGAGTTTGATTTACTATGAGATTTAAAAACACATCAGATCATATCGAAGCCTATATCAAGGCGATTTTAGACCAATCTGGTATCGTGGAATTGCAACGGAGCCAGTTGGCAGATACCTTTCAGGTTGTACCGAGTCAGATCAACTATGTCATTAAGACCCGCTTTACGGAAAGCAGAGGTTACTTAGTTGAGAGCAAACGAGGTGGTGGAGGCTACATTCGCATAGGTAGGATTGAGTTTTCCAATCATCATGAGATGCTCCGCGATTTGCTTTACTCGATTGGTGAGCGAGTTAGTCAGGAGATTTATGAGGATATTCTCCAGCTTTTGGTGGAGCAGGACTTGATGACCAAGCAAGAGATGACCTTGCTGACTTCTGTAGCAACAGATCGTGTCCTAGGGGAAGAATCCTCAGTTGTCCGTGCCAATATGCTCCGACAGTTATTACAAGAGGTAGATAGAAAAGAGAAGTAAGATGAACTATTCAAAAGCATTGAATGAATGTATCGAAAGTGCCTACATGGTTGCGAGCCATTTTGGAGCTCGTTATCTAGAGTCATGGCATTTGTTGATTGCCATGTCCAATCACAGTTACAGTGTGGCAGGGGCGACTCTAAATGATTATCCTTATGAAATGGACCGTTTAGAAGAGGTTGCTTTAGAACTGACTGAAACGGACTATAACCAAGACGAAACCTTTACGGAATTGCCCTTTTCCCATCGTTTGGAGGTTCTCTTTGCAGAAGCAGAGTATGTGGCCTCAGTGGTCCATGCAAAGGTGTTAGGGACAGAGCATGTCCTCTATGCGATTTTGCATGATGGCAATGCCTTGGCAACTCGTATTTTGGAGAGAGCAGGCTTTTCTTATGAAGACCAGAAAGATCAGATCAGAATTGCTGCTCTTCGTCGCAATTTAGAGGAACGTGCAGGTTGGACAAGAGAAGACCTTAAGGCTTTGCGTCAACGCCATCGCACGGTAGCAGACAAGCAAAATTCCATGGCCAATATGATGGGCATGCCTCAGAATCCAAGTGGCGGTCTAGAGGACTACACACATGACCTGACGGAGCAAGCGCGCTCTGGTAGATTGGAGCCAGTTATCGGTCGTGACAAGGAAATCTCACGCATGATTCAGATTTTAAGTCGAAAGACCAAAAACAATCCGGTCTTGGTTGGAGATGCTGGTGTCGGGAAAACAGCTCTGGCCCTTGGCCTTGCCCAGCGTATTGCTAGTGGGGATGTACCTGCGGAAATGGCCAAGATGCGTGTGTTAGAGCTTGATTTGATGAATGTCGTTGCGGGTACACGTTTCCGTGGAGATTTTGAGGAGCGCATGAACAATATCATCAAGGATATCGAGGAAGATGGTAAAGTAATCCTCTTTATTGATGAACTTCACACCATCATGGGTTCTGGTAGCGGTATTGATTCGACTCTAGATGCGGCCAATATCTTGAAGCCAGCCTTGGCTCGTGGAACTTTGAGAACGGTTGGTGCAACCACTCAGGAAGAATACCAAAAACACATCGAAAAAGATGCTGCCCTTTCTCGTCGTTTTGCCAAAGTGACGATTGAAGAGCCAAGTTTAGCTGATAGCATGACTATTTTGCAAGGTTTGAAGGCTACCTATGAGAAACACCACCGTGTGCAAATCACAGATGAAGCTGTCGAAACAGCAGTTAAGATGGCGCATCGTTACCTGACCAGTCGTCACTTGCCAGACTCTGCTATCGACCTTTTAGATGAAGCGGCAGCAACAGTGCAAAACAAATCCAAGCATGTGAAAGCAGACGAATCCGACTTGAGTCCAGCTGACAAGGCCTTGATGGATGGTAAGTGGAAACAAGCAGGCCAGCTAATCGCAAAAGAACAAGAAGTGCCTGTCTATAAAGATTTGGTGACAGAATCTGATATTTTGACCACCTTGAGTCGTTTGTCAGGTATCCCAGTCCAAAAACTGACGCAGACTGACGCCAAGAAATACCTGAACTTGGAAGCTGAACTACACAAACGTGTCATCGGTCAAGATCAAGCTGTTTCAAGCATTAGCCGTGCGATTCGCCGCAACCAGTCAGGGATTCGAAGTCACAAGCGTCCGATTGGTTCCTTTATGTTCCTAGGACCGACGGGTGTCGGTAAGACCGAATTGGCCAAGGCTTTGGCAGAAGTTCTTTTTGACGACGAATCAGCTCTTATCCGCTTTGATATGAGTGAGTATATGGAGAAATTCGCAGCCAGCCGTCTCAACGGTGCCCCTCCGGGCTATGTGGGCTACGAAGAAGGTGGGGAGTTGACCGAGAAGGTTCGCAATAAACCTTACTCAGTGCTTCTCTTTGACGAGGTAGAGAAGGCCCACCCAGACATCTTTAATGTCCTCTTGCAAGTCTTGGATGATGGAGTTCTAACAGACAGCAAGGGGCGCAAGGTCGACTTTTCAAATACCATTATCATCATGACGTCAAACCTTGGTGCGACGGCTCTTCGTGATGACAAGACGGTCGGCTTTGGGGCCAAGGATATTCGTTTTGACCAGGAAAATATGGAAAAACGCATCTTTGAAGAGTTGAAAAAAGCTTATCGACCAGAGTTTATCAACCGTATTGATGAAAAGGTGGTCTTCCATAGCTTGGATAGCGACCACATGCAGGAAATTGTCAAGATCATGGTTAAACCATTGATTGCTAGCCTGGCAGAGAAGGGCATCGACTTGAAACTGCAAGCTTCAGCCCTGAAGTTACTAGCTAGTCACGGTTACAATCCAGAAATGGGAGCCCGTCCACTTCGCAGAACCCTGCAAACAGAAGTGGAAGACAAGCTAGCAGAACTCCTTCTCAAGGGAGAACTGGTAGCAGGTAAGACTCTCAAAATCGGTGTCAAAGCTGGACAATTGAAATTTGATATTGCTTAAAACTAGAGAATCAGGAGTGATCCTGATTCTTTTTTATCACTTTTTTATAAAAAATAATAAAAAACTCTTGACAAAACAAAAATATAAGATATAAAAAAACATAGAAAAACAAAAATATAGAAATTATAAAAAGGCAAGCGTATATGAAAAAGAAAACAGCAGTAGTATTTGGGACCTTTGCCCCTCTCCATCAGGGGCATATCGATTTAATCCAGCGAGCGAAGCGTCAGTGTGATCAGGTCTGGGTAGTTGTTTCAGGCTATGAGGGAGACAGAGGGGAGCAGATAGGCTTAACTCTTCAAAAAAGATTTCGCTATATCAGAGAGGCTTTTCGTGATGACGAGTTGACCTCTGTCTGCAAGTTAGATGAAACCAAGCTTCCTCGTTACCCTATGGACTGGCAGGAGTGGTTGGATCAGATGTTATTGGAGATTTCCTACGATGAAGCCCAGCAAGAACTAATCTTTTTTGTAGGAGAACGTGACTACCAGCAAGAATTATCTAATCGTGGCTTTGAGACCGTTTTGCAAGAAAGAAAGTTTGGTATCTCAGCGACTATGATTCGAGAAAATCCAAGCAAATATTGGAAATACATCGCTCAACCCTTCCGTCGTCAGTTTACAAAGAAAGTATTGATTATGGGAAGTGCCAGCAATGGGAAGACCACTCTGGCCAAGGATTTGGCAAGGTATTACGATGCGCCAGTCAGCCTGGAATACGCACGTGAGTACCAGATCAAAAACAATGTCCGCGACGATGAATTGACTCCAAAGGATTACTACTATCTCCTTTTAGGGCAGTATGACCAGACCTCTAAGTTAATTGACAGTAATGCCAATCGAGGCCTAGTGATAGCTGACACCAACTCCTTAGTAACCAAGGGCTACTATGATTATTACATGGAGGCTGAGGATCAAGAGGACATATCAGGAGAAACCTTTGACAATCTTTTTGTTTCGATTCTGGCTAAGGAAAAATGGGACTTGATTCTCTTTGTGCAACCTGTCGGCTCCTATGTCAATGACGGGTTTAGAGATATGACCATGGCAGAAGACCATATTCGTCACAGTTTTTCTCAGCATCTGGACCAGATGAGAGAGCGATATTTAACCACCATTCCACTAGTTTATCTAGCTGAGGATTACCTAGGAAATTATGAAGCAGCCAAAGTGGCTATTGATACCATTTACCAAGCAGATTAGGAGAAAATTATGAAAACAGTAACTAAAAAAATCACACAATTTATCGAAAACTTTAAAAATGTCCATGCAGAAGCCCGCAAGATTGGTTTTGTAGGGATCATGCGCCTGCTCTGGAAAGATCTCTTTGTCGGTCGCAGTCTTTTCCAGTGGTTGTATCTCATCGCCTTGTCGAGTGTTCCCTTAATCTTAGAGTTCACGCAAAATACGGAAAGCCATGACTGGTTGAGCTTGTTTGCATCTTGGACTGGGATTGTCTGTGTTATCTTGGTAGCAGAAGGGCGTGCAAGCAATTATTTCTTTGGGGCTATTAACTCGGCTATTTATTTGATTTTGGCCATGAATGCGACTTTTTATGGCGAAGTCTTGACGACTGTTTACTTCTTTGTCATGCAGCCGATTGGTCTCTATGCTTGGTTGTCCAATCGTATCAATGACCAAGGAAAACCAGAAGAATCCCACTTTGAAGCTAAGAAATTATCTGTACTTGACTGGCTCAAGTACTTGGTCTTGACTGCTATTATCTGGATTGGTATGGGCTTGGCTTATCAAAGTATCAATAGTGCTCGACCTTTCCGTGATAGTGTAACCGATGCGACTAATGGTGTTGGTCAGCTCTTGATGACACGTCTCTACCGTGAGCAATGGATTTTCTGGATTGCAACCAATCTCTTTAGTATCTACCTCTGGTGGGGTGAAAATATTCACATCCAAGGGATGTACTGGGTTTACACACTCAACAGTCTAGTGGGATGGTACCAATGGACCAAGGCAGCTCGAAAGGAGGCATAAGATGGCAGACATAAAGATTCCAGAAGGAATGACGGAAAAAGAATATTATGAAATCCATGCCAGTCAGGAGGAGTTTTTAGACTGGTACTACAGGCAGGAACTCCCTCAATATGAAAAACCAAGTGTGACAGTAGATATGGTGGCCTACTGCTTTGTCGAAGGAAAAATCAAGCTCTTGCTGATCCGTCGCAAGGCTCACCCTTATCAAAACTGTTTGGCTCTGGTTGGAGGCTTTATGGATAAGGGAGAGGATGCTGCGCATGCCTGTCAGCGCGAAGTGAGAGAAGAAGTCAATCTCGATCTACCTTTGGAAAAAATCGAGCAATTGATGACCGTATCGACTCCTGGTCGTGATCCACGTGGCTGGACGGTGACCATTGCCCACTTGGTGTACCTACCTAGTCGTGCCTTAGATCTCGTTCAGGCTGGAGATGATGCTAAGGATGTGGTTTTTGTAGATGTCGATTTTCAGACGGGCAAGTGCTTCCTAGAGGGAGTAGAGTTGGAGGAGAGAGCCTTCGCCTTTGACCATTATGCCATTATCCAAGAATCCATCAAACGAATCCAAGGCCGTCTCGATTGGAATCCGACCTTCCTTTATCTGCTGGAGGAAGAGTTCACTGTTTACGAAGGAACTGAACTGGTCAATCTCATCAACCCAGGTCGCCCAATTGTCAGCAATAACTTTCTCGTAAAATACGGCGAATATGTAGAAGAAGTCGGACTCAAACGAGTTCCTAAAAAGAAACCAAGAAAAACCTATCGATTGAAATAAAGAGGTCGGGATCAAAATCTCGACCTCTTTGTTTGCTGTTATTAGATACTTTTATCCTATTTCAATAGTATTGAAGCCCTTTATCTAAAAAGATACAGGCGATTACACAAAGGTGATGTAAAAAATAGGACTCTTATCTAAAAAAATTTCTATTTTTTCGTTTCGATTGCGAATAAAAATAGTAGAGAGAAATTTTTTAAAATAGTTTCTCTAAATAGTTGACAGATTCAAAGCTCAATGTTACAATTATATTACAAAAAGATTTCTTAACATTTCAAAAATGTTACAAAGGAGTAGGAAAATGAAAAAGAAAACCTATATCAAATTGATGGCAGCGACTGTATTGGCTTCTACCTTGCTACTGGGAGCTTGTGGAAATAAAAACGAAACCACTCAAAGCAGCAGCTCTGCAAAGACAAGCCAATCATCAAGTTCTAAAGCAGCTTCTTCTAACAAAGAAAGCAAGACTCAAAAATCTTCAAGCTCAGCTTCATCTGAAAAATCTCAATCATCTTCTGGCCAGTCTTCTACAACAGCAGATCAGTCACAAGCGAAACCAGCACCTGAATCAAGACAAGAACAAGCAACTCCTAGTCAACCAGCCCCTTCTCAGGCTCCGTCAACTCAGCAAGGTTCTCAAGCCCAGTCTAACCAGTCAAGCTATGATCCAACAACTGACCGCAAACTTCAAGACAAGCAAGCAGAACACAACAAACGCTACAAGGGAGTTTTAACCATGGTGGATGGTGACTTCTCAGCTGCAGCAGGAAACTGGAAGGGAGCGAATGGCGAAACCATTACGGTTTCATCAGGAGGGCAATTCACAGTAGAAACTGCAGATGGAAAGAAAGAAAACTATTCTATCAGAGGCTACTCTTACACTCTTGATGATGGCAAGTATAATGCCAAAATCGGAGGAGGAAAAATCATCCAAATTACAACAGGTGCGGATGGTAAAGTTTCGAGTGTTGCCTTGATTCAATAATAAAATTTGGTGTTTTAACTTTTACTAGAAATCGTTCTGTAAAAGAGTGAGTCAACTGTTTTTCACTTAGTTTCTCCAAGAGAAAGTGGTATAATAAAAAAATCAAAGGAAAACGAGTGATAATACATGGCGGATAAATTAATCTTACCTCAAAACACACGATTGATGGGAGTATTTCTTGGATTTGTAGGTGGTTCTTTGGATGTGTTTTGCCATATTCAATACCATAGTTTGGTAGCGACACAGACAGGGAATATTCTCCTACTGATATCTGATTGGCACGACTCAAATGTCATCAATACGATGCTACGATTCTGCTCTATTATTTTCTTTTCTCTAGGATTTCTGTTTGCATTGCACATGAAAGAATACCGCAAAACGGCCTACTGGCGGGTTAAGATGCTGCTCCCTTTATTTATTGGAACTCTTATTCTCCCTTTCTTTTCACGATTTCCTCTAATAGAAGTTCCTTGCATCGCTTTTGGAACAGGAATGATGATGTTAACATTTACGGGCAGTTTGATTGAAGATCATCCCTATGTCATTTTTATGACGTCTGGAAATTACCGAAAGATGTTGACCGCTTTGTATCGCATTGCTAGAAGAGAAGGAAATATCCAAGAATACCGTCGTCAGGCCTTAAATTATGGGATTGTTGTGGGAAGTTTCATAGTGGGCGCAATCAGCTTGGCTGTATTGATGCATTTTCTTCATGAATGGTCTATATGGATTGTCAGCCTCAATTTGTTTTTGATTATGTCCTATTATATAGCTAGAGTAAAGCAATTAGATTTACAAGATGAAAACATATAAAAAACGGCAAGACTCATTTTTGAGCTTTGCCGTTTTTTTGAGTTGTAGATGTGGGACTATGCTTTGTCTAGTTGCAAGAGGGCCTCAATTTCTGCAAGAGTGCTAGCTTGTGAAATAGCTCCACGAAGTTTGGCTGCGCCAGATGTACCACGAAGGTAGTGAGGAGCGAGGCCACGGAATTCACGGACTGCAATTTTTTCTCCTTTGAGGCTAATCAAGCGTTTTAAGTGTTCGTAGGCGATTTTCATCTTATCTTCAAAGGTCAAATCAGGAAGGATTTCTCCTGTTTCAAAGTAGTGGTTGATTTGATTGAAGAGGTAGGGATTTCCCATGGCTGCTCGGCCAATCATAACTGCGTCAGCACCGACTTCTTCGATACGCTGTTTAGCATCTTGAACTGTACGGATGTCACCGTTGGCGATAAATGGAATCTTGGTTAGGGCCTGAGCGACATCATGAAGGGTCTCAAGGTCAGCGTGACCAGTATACATTTGTTCGCGGGTACGGCCGTGCATAGCGAGGGCAGAGACACCTGCAGCCTCAGCTGCCAGGGCATTCTCCACGGCTAGGGATGGATCAGACCAGCCTGTACGCATTTTGACGGTGAGGGGGATATCAAGGACAGATTGGACCTTGTTGATGATAGAGTAGATCTTGTCTGGATCCTTGAGCCACATAGCGCCAGCTTCGTTCTTCACGATTTTGTTAACTGGGCAGCCCATGTTGATATCGACGATATCGGTCTTGGTGTTTTCTTGGATGAATTCTGCTGCGCGTGCTAGACTGTCTTCATCACTACCAAAAAGTTGGATAGAAACAGGGTTCTCTCCTTCATCGATGTGAAGCATATGCAGGGTTTTTTCGTTGTTGTATTGGATTCCCTTGTCAGAGACCATTTCCATGACAACGAGTCCAGCTCCGAGCTCTTTTGCGATGGTACGAAAGGCTGAGTTGGTCACGCCAGCCATAGGCGCTAAAACGGTACGATTGGGAATCTCAACATTGCCAATCATAAAAGGTGTATTAAGATTTGTCACGAATGAGTTCCTCCAGGTCGTTTTCATCAAAGTTGTAAGTTGTTTGGCAGAATTGACAAGTGATTTCGGCCCCGTGGTCTTCCTCTTTCATTTCTTCAAGGTCTGAATTTGGAAGGCTGGCAAGAGCGTTCATAAAACGGTCTTTGCTGCAGTCACATTGGAAACGGATTTCTTCTTCGGAAAGGCGTTTGTAGGATTCGTCGCCGTAGATAGCCTTGAGAAGGGCTTCGATATGGTCGTCGCTTTCTAGAAGAGTTGAAATGGCTGGCATTTCTTGGATGCGTTTCTCAAAGCGAGCAATCTCTTCTTCCTTGGCCCCTGGCAATACTTGGAGAAGGAAGCCACCTGCGACTTTGACCTTGTCGTCTTTATCCAAAAGAACATTGAGGCCGACGGCTGAAGGAGTTTGTTGACTTTCGGTCAGGTAGTAGGCTAAGTCTTCACCGATTTCTCCAGAGATGAGAGGAGTCATGGAGTTGTAAGGATTTCCAGTACCATAGTCTGTGATAACGAGGAATTGACCGTTTCCAACAAAAGGTCCGACTAGGACTTCACCTGTTGCGGTCTTTTTGATGTCAACACCAGGATTTTGAACGTAACCTTTGACATTACCCTTGGTATCTGCGACAGTGATGATAGCACCGAGAGAGCTCGTTCCAAGAACTTTTACAGTAATCTTTGTATTTCCTTTTTCATTGGCTGCGAGAATTTGGCTAGCGATAAGGGTGCGACCAAGTGCAACAGTTGAACTGGCTTGGGTTTGATGTTTTTCTTGAGCAGTGCGGACGGTTTCTGTGCTGTCAAGGACAAAAGCACGAAAGGCTCCGCTTTCTGATATAGTTTTAATAATTTTATCCATAGCTACTATTTTAGCATAAAAATGCCCAAAGAGGGAGCCGTGTGTTTGTTGTTATTCTTTAAACTGTTTAATTTCTGATGACTGGTATAGGAGATTTATAGAAATGGAAATCTTTGCCTGCATCTACTGTTAACATTTTAATTTATCTTAAAATAACCTAAAACGAACTTTTAAGTTATGGTAAACAGTTGAAAAAAAGGTTGATAAAGTGGTAAAATGTTAGGAAGATAAGTTACTGATAGTGCGTATTTGTAGTCGATAGAAATGATATATTAATGGATAGCTTATGAAAAAACAACGAAACCTACATGTATTTTTAGGCCGGACGGCCCTATATTTTGTAATCTTACTTGGCTTGCTTTATTTTTTTAGTTATCTTGGGCAGGGACAAGGTGGCTTTATTTATAATGAGTTCTAGTTTAAAGGAGAAAAGGAACAGTGTCTAATAAACCAATAAAAGATATGATTGAAACGATTGAGCACTTTGCTCAAACACAGCCAACATATCCCGTCTATAATGTTTTAGGTCAAGAGCATACTTATGGCGATCTGAAGGCTGATTCAGATAGTTTAGCTGTAGCTATCAATCGACTTGACTTGCCTGAGAAATCTCCAGTCGTCGTTTTTGGTGGTCAGGAATATGAGATGTTGGCTACCTTTGTAGCACTGACTAAGTCAGGGCATGCCTACATTCCAATTGACAGCCATTCGGCCTTGGAACGAGTTTCTGCTATCGTAGAAGTTGCAGAGCCAAGTTTGATTATTGCTATCTCAGATTTTCCATTAGAGCAAACTAGCACACCAATGCTGAATTTAGAGCAAGTCCATGAAGCCTTTGCTCAAGGGGCTAGCTATGAGATGACGCATCCAGTCAAGGGAGATGATAATTACTACATCATCTTTACTTCTGGTACGACCGGTAAGCCTAAGGGAGTGCAGATTTCCCATGACAATCTCCTCAGCTTTACCAACTGGATGATTACAGACAAGGAATTTGCGACGCCAAGTCGCCCGCAAATGCTGGCTCAGCCCCCTTATTCTTTTGACCTATCTGTCATGTACTGGGCGCCAACCTTAGCACTGGGTGGTACGCTTTTCGCTCTTCCATCTGCCATTACTCAGGATTTCAAAAAACTCTTTTCGACGATCTTTTCACTCCCGATTGCTATCTGGACCTCAACGCCTTCCTTTGCAGATATGGCTATGTTGTCAGAAGACTTTAATAGTGAGAAAATGCCAGAAATTACGCATTTCTACTTTGATGGTGAAGAATTGACGGTCAAAACAGCTCAAAAACTACGCGAGCGATTCCCTGATGCTCGTATTATCAATGCCTACGGTCCAACAGAAGCGACAGTAGCTTTGTCAGCAGTTGCCGTCACTAATGAGATGTTGGCGACTCTCAAACGCCTGCCAATCGGCTATACCAAGGCTGATTCTCCAACCTTTATCATTGATGAGGAAGGTAAGAAAGTTCCAAATGGTGAACAGGGAGAAATCATCGTTTCTGGGCCAGCTGTTTCAAAAGGCTATATGAATAATCCTGAAAGAACGGCAGAAGCTTTCTTTGAATTCGAAGGTCTTCCAGCCTACCACACAGGGGATGTAGGAACCATGACAGAGGAGGGCTTGCTTCTCTATGGTGGACGCATGGATTTCCAGATTAAGTTTAATGGTTATCGCATTGAACTTGAAGATGTCTCTCAAAACCTCAACAAGTCTCGCTATATCGAGTCGGCTGTTGCTGTCCCACGTTATAACAAGGACCACAAGGTACAAAATCTACTGGCCTATGTCATCCTAAAGGACGGCGTTCGTGAACAGTTTGAACGTGATATCGATATTACCAAGGCTATCAAAGAAGACCTAGCAGATATCATGATGTCTTATATGATGCCGTCTAAGTTTCTCTATCGAGATAGTTTGCCGCTAACGCCTAATGGTAAAATTGATATCAAGGGCTTGATTAACGAGGTAAACAGTAGATGATGGAGCTTTATAAACAGCTACCTCATTTGGAACCTTATGGTGATCTTCAGTACTTTTTATACGTAATTGCTGCGACTTTACCTATCTTTATTGGTCTTTTTTTCAAGAAACGTTTTGCCTTGTACGAGGTGCTCGTTAGTCTCTTCTTTATCGTCACCATGTTGGTAGGTGGAAAGACGAATCAAATAAGCGCTCTTATCCTTTATGTTATCTGGCAAGTACTTCTTGTATCTTTTTACAAAAGGTACAGGAAACAACGGGATAGTAAATGGATATTTTACCTGGTTAGTTTTCTATCCCTATTGCCTATCGTCTTTGTGAAAGTATCTCCTGCTATTCATGGACCTCAATCTTTGTTTGGATTTTTAGGGATTTCTTACTTGACCTTTCGTGCATTTGGGGTTATCGTTGAGTTAAGAGACGGTGTCATTAAGGATTTAACGGTCTGGCAATTCTTACGTTTTCTTCTCTTTATGCCGACTTTCTCCAGTGGTCCCATTGATCGTTTTAAACGCTTCAATGAAAATTATGAGACCATTCCTGAACGGGATGAGTTGATGGACATGCTAGAAGAGGCTGTCAAGTATATCATGCTTGGCTTCCTTTACAAGTTTATCTTGGCCCATGTTTTGGGAGAGATATTACTGCCTCCGCTGAAAAATTTGGCCTTGCAGACAGGCGGTTTCTTTAATCATTATGCTCTGGCGGTGATGTATACTTTTGGTCTAGACTTGTTCTTTGACTTTGCGGGCTATTCTATGTTTGCCTTAGCCATCTCCAATTTGATGGGGATTCATAGTCCCATCAACTTTAACAAGCCTTTTTTGTCAAGGGATTTAAAGGAGTTTTGGAATCGTTGGCACATGAGTCTGTCTTTCTGGTTCCGTGACTTTGTCTTTATGCGGATGGTCATGGTGTTGACCAGAAAGAAGGTCTTTAAAAATCGCAATGTCACTTCAAGTGTAGCCTACATTCTCAATATGCTGATTATGGGATTTTGGCATGGTGTGACCTGGTACTACATCGCCTATGGACTTTTCCATGGGATTGGGCTAGTCATCAATGATGCATGGGTTCGTAAGAAAAAAGCGCTCAATAAAGAACGGAAAAAAGCTGGAAAGGGTTCCTTACCTGAGAATCGCTGGATTCAGTTGCTTGGCATGGTTGTCACCTTCCATGTCGTGATGGTTTCATTCTTAATCTTTTCTGGATTTTTGAATGATTTATGGTTTAAAAAATAAAAGGATATGAAAAATGGATATCAAATCAGAAGTTATTGAAATTATTGATGAGTTGTTTATGGAAGATGTTTCTGACATGATGGATGAAGATCTTTTTGATGCTGGTGTCTTGGATAGCATGGGAACGGTTGAATTGATTGTTGAGATTGAAAACCGTTTTGACATTCGTGTTCCAGTGACGGAGTTCGGTCGTGATGACTGGAATACGGCTAATAAAATCGTAGAAGGTATTACGGAGTTGCAGAATGCTTAAACGCTTGTGGCTGATCTTTGGGCCTATTTTCATTGCTGGATTTTTGGTTCTTCTACTCATCTTTTTTTATCCAAGTACAACAAGCCATAATCTGACGGAGGAGAAATACTCCGCGGCTTCTATTAGTACAGAGAGCTTTAAGGAGAGAAGTCAAAAAGTGAGGGCTCTTACGGATCCAAATATGCGTTTTATTCCTTTTCTAGGGTCCAGTGAATGGATTCGATTTGATAGTGTCCATCCAGCTGTTTTAGCGGAAAAATACCATCGTCCCTATCGTCCTTACTTTCTAGGTCAAGCAGGAGCAGCCTCTCTAAATCAATATTTTGGTCTACAGCAAATTTTGCCAGAAATAGAGAATAAGCAGGCGGTATTTGTGATTTCGCCTCAGTGGTTTACGGAGACAGATTATGAACCCGCAGCGTTTCAGAGATTTTTTAACAGTGACCAGTTGACAGCTTTTCTGGAAAATCAGTCTGGTGATATTGCTGCAAAGCATGCGGCTATTCGATTGTTAAAGCAGAATCCTAATGTTGCATTAAAAGGCATTGTTCAAAAACTGTCAAAGGGTGAAGAATTATCAGAGGTTGATCGGGTTGCTATTGATATTTTTGCGCGATTCAATGAAAAGCAATCCGCTCTCTTTGGACAATTCTCCATTCGAGGAAAACTCAAGTACAAGGAACACGTGGAGAACTATTTAAAAGATCTTCCAGATCAATTTTCTTATGATGAGTTAGAAAAAATTGTTCGTAAGGACGCAGAGGCAAATACGACCAATAACGATATGGGGATGGAAAATCATTTCTATACGAGAGAGGTTAAAAAGGATTTAAAAAAATGGGAAGGGTATCAAAAAAATTACAACTTCCTCAAGTCCTCTGAATACAATGATTTGCAGCTGGTCCTCAATCAATTTGCTAAGTCGAATGTCAATGTGCTCTTTGTCATTCAGCCGGTTAACAAGAAGTGGATGGAGTACACAGGGCTCAGCGAAGAGATGTACCAGCATGCAGTGGAGAAAATTCGTTACCAATTAGAAAGTCAGGGTTTTACCAATATTGCTGATTTTTCAAAAAATGGAGGGGATCCATATTTTGTTAAGGATACCATTCATCTAGGATGGTTGGGTTGGTTGGCTTTTGATAAGGTTGTCAATCCTTTCTTGACGGATCCGAAACCAGCTCCAGACTACAAGATGAATGACCGCTTCTTTAGCAAGGACTGGGCGACCTATGATGGGAACATCAAAGATTTCCAATAAAATAAGTTAAAAGTTTGGGATTTGAACCCAAGCTTTTTTGTTTAAATAGCGAATGTTTTAGATGAAAATAAGTCAAAGGTTTCAAATTTTCTAGAAATATCGTATAATATAAAGGAAAAAAGAAAAGAAAAGGATTTCAAAATGAACAAACGTTCTTTGTTACCTGTCTTGTCGACAGCTCTATTAGCCCCAGCCTTTTTAGCTGGACAAGTCTATGCTGAAGAAGTAACAACTCCTGCAGAAAGTTCAGGTGTTATAGCAACTCCCGCCACGTCGGAGACTCCTACTCCTGTGTCGAACCCTGTAGCACCATCAACTCCAACAAATGAGGTGGAGACTCCAGTAACCGCTGCACCTGCAGAAGCTCCGTCAGCTCCTGTTGAATCTCCTAAAAGCGAAGAAAAGGACACCGTTACCTTACACACCAATGATGTCCATGGTCGTATCGTAGAGGAAAAGGGAGTAATTGGAGATGCCAAGTTAGCGACTGTCATTGAGCAGGAACGTACGAAATCAAATCAAACTACTCTGGTTGTTGATGCGGGAGACGCTTTCCAAGGTTTACCGATTTCCAACTCTACTAAGGGTGAAGCACGCGCTGAAATTCTCAATCAGATGCAGTATGATGCCATGGCAGTAGGAAACCATGAGTTTGACTTTGGTCTTGATGAAGTTAAAAAATACAAGGAAATCTTGAAATTCCCATTACTTAGTTCAAATACCTACGTCAATGGTGCTCGTCTCTTTGAAGCTTCTACAATCGTTGATAAAGATAAGACTGTGGAAGGTGATGAGTTTGTTGTAATCGGCGTGACAACACCTGAAACAGCTACCAAAACTCACCCTAAAAATGTCAAAGGGGTAACTTTTACAGATCCAATCTCTGAAGTCAATAAGGTTATCGAAGAAGTTCAAGCCAAGGCTCGTGCAGAAGGTAAGGACTACAAACACTATGTTGTGCTCGCTCACTTGGGTGTAGATACCACAACTCCAGTCGAGTGGCGTGGTTCAACCTTGGCAGAAGCTCTCTCTAAAAATCCTCGTCTCAGAGGCAAACGTGTGACAGTTATTGATGGGCATTCTCATACAGTAGCTTCCACAACTTATGGAGACAATGTTACCTATAACCAAACAGGAAGCTACCTTCATAATGTTGGGAAGGTTATCTACAAATCACGTCAGCTTTTGGGGAATCCTACGTTGATTGCAGCTGCTGATGCTAAAAAATTACCAGCCAATCCAACAGTTGAAAAACTAGTCAAAGACATTAAACAAAAATACGATGCTGAAAATGCTGTTGAAGTTGTTTCAAACAGTCCTGTAGAACTAAACGGTGATCGTGAAAATGTTCGAGTTCGTGAAACCAACCTCGGAAACGTCGTAGCGGACTCCCTCTATCAGTATGGTCAGACAGGATTTAGTCATCCGACAGATATCGCTGTGACAAATGGTGGTGGCTTGCGTGAAACTATTGCAAAGGGCAAACCGATTACGAAAGGAAATGTCATTGCCGTTCTTCCGTTTGGAAATACTATCTCACAAATCCAAGTGACGGGACAACAAGTATTGGATATGTTTGAAAAGTCACTCGGATCTATCTTGCAGGTTGATAAGGATGGTAAGAAAGTCTTGGATGAGAACGGACAACCATTGCTAGAACCAAGTGGTGGCTTCTTGCAAGTTTCAGGTGTGAAGGTCTACTATGATACCAACCTACCATCAGGTAAACGTGTCTGGGCTATCCAGGTCAAAAACCGCACGACTGGCCGTTATGATCTCCTAGACCTCGCAAAAACCTACTATCTTGCAACTAATGATTTTCTAGCTGCGGGTGGCGATGGCTACACGATGTTAGGTGGTGCGCGAGAAGAAGGTCCTTCTATGGATGCAGCCTTTGAAGAGTATCTGAAAACTGCTGATTTGACCCAGTATGAAAAGATCAATCCGAACTCACGGACGATTTCTGTGGATTCTAAAAACTTTAGTCTACCAGCAGAAACGCCTCAAACGAGTGCAACTACTAGCGATGCGACTACGAATGTGCCACTGACTTATGAGGTGGCAGGTCAATTTAGCAAGAAAGCAGTTGTCTCAGAAAAAGCTCTTCCAAATACAGGAAGCGAGCAGTCCATCTTCTTGCTCTTGATGGGAATGGTAGCTGGTTTGGCAGGGATCTTATCGAGCCGAAAACCAAAGCTAAAATAGGTTAAATTTTCTATCTAGAAGAGTCTAGGGAAACGTTTTTACGCCTTTTTCCCTTGACTCTTTTTTGGTTTATGATATAATTAACCAGTAAAGAATCGGTGGCTATCTAAGTTTTTTTTTACGGAAAAGATAGCTAGGGAAGGAGTAACACATGAGACAGCTTGCACAGGAAATCGATAACTTTCTAAACGAGGTGATCTTGAGATCTGAGAACCAGCATGAAATTCTGATTGGGCATTGCACGAGTGACGTTGCCTTGACCAACACTCAGGAACACATCCTCATGCTCTTGTCAGAAGAATCCCTAACCAACTCGGAGTTGGCCCGTCGCCTTAATGTCAGTCAGGCGGCAGTGACCAAGGCTATCAAGTCTTTGGTCAAAGAGGGCATGTTAGAGACATCTAGAGATCCAAAGGATGCGCGTGTGATCTTTTATCAACTGACAGAGCTAGCTCGACCGGTGGCAGAGGAACACCACCATCATCATGAACACACGCTCTTAGCCTATGAACAAGTGGCAAGTCAGTTTACTCCAAATGAACAAGAAGTGATCCAGCGGTTTTTAACTGCTTTAGTAGGAGAAATCAAATAATGCGGTATATTACAGTAGAGGACTTGTCTTTCTATTATGACAAGGAACCTGTCCTCGAGCATATCAACTATAGTGTTGATAGTGGGGAGTTTGTCACCCTGACTGGTGAAAATGGGGCTGCCAAGACGACGCTTATCAAGGCGAGCCTAGGCATCTTGCAGCCAAGATTTGGCAAGGTAACCATTTCAAAGACAAATACTCATGGGAAAAAGCTAAGGATAGCTTATCTTCCCCAGCAGATAGCTAGTTTTAATGCTGGTTTTCCAAGTACAGTTTATGAATTTGTCAAGTCGGGTCGCTATCCGCGAAAGGGCTGGTTCCGTCGCTTGAATGCCCATGATGAGGAGCATATCAAGGCTAGTCTAGATTCAGTTGGTATGTGGGAACACCGTGACAAACGAATTGGTTCCCTCTCGGGAGGGCAAAAGCAACGGGCAGTGATTGCTCGGATGTTTGCTTCTGACCCAGATATCTTTGTCTTGGATGAGCCGACGACAGGGATGGATGCTGGAAGCAAAAATGAATTTTACGAACTCATGCACCATAGTGCCCACCATCATGGCAAGGCTGTTTTGATGATTACCCATGACCCTGAGGAGGTCAAGGACTATGCGGATCGCAATATCCATCTGGTTCGTAACCAAGATTCGCCATGGCGTTGTTTCAACGTTCACGAAAGCGACCAGGAGGTGGAACATGCTTAGTTTGTTATCCTATGACTTTATGCAGCGTGCCTTCTTGGCGGTCATTGCCATGAGTCTCTTTTCTCCAGTTCTTGGGACCTTCCTTATCTTACGTCGTCAGAGTCTCATGAGCGATACCCTCAGCCACGTTTCTCTATCAGGAGTAGCCTTTGGTCTGGTTTTGGGAATTTCTCCAACTATTTCGACCATTGTCATTGTCTTGATAGCTGCGGTCTTTCTAGAGTATCTCCGGACAGTCTATAAGAACTTTATGGAAATCGGAACTGCCATCCTCATGTCTACAGGGCTTGCAGTCTCCCTTATTGTGATGAGTAAGGGGAAAAGTTCGAGTTCCATGAGTTTGGACCAATATCTCTTTGGTTCGATTGTAACCATTAGCCAGGAGCAGGTGATTTTCCTCTTTGCCATTGCGGCGGTCGTTTTACTCTTGACTTTCTTATTCTTGCGACCAATGTATATCCTGACTTTTGATGAGGATACGGCCTTTGTAGATGGCTTGCCAGTCCGTACCATGTCTATCCTCTTTAACATGGTGACAGGGGTGGCCATTGCCCTTATGATTCCTGCAGCAGGAGCCCTTTTGGTGTCGACCATTATGGTCTTGCCAGCTAGCATTGCCCTTCGTTTGGGGAAAAACTTCAAATCTGTTATGTTGCTAGCTAGTGCGATTGGCTTTTTGGGAATGGTGGTAGGACTTTATATTTCCTACTATGCGGAAACCCCTGCCAGCGCTAGTATCACCATTATCTTTGTAGCTGTCTTTTTGTTAGTCAGTCTACTGAAACGTTTTATCAAATAGGAGAATGAAATGAAAAAATTGAGCTTACTGCTAGCTAGTCTATGTGCCCTGTTTTTAGTGGCTTGTTCCAATCAAAAACAGGCAGATGGGAAGCTAAATATCGTGACAACCTTTTACCCTGTCTACGAATTTACCAAGCAAGTCGCAGGAGATACTGCTAATGTAGAACTCTTAATCGGTGCTGGTACAGAACCTCATGAATACGAACCGTCTGCCAAAGCAGTTGCCAAAATCCAAGACGCAGATACCTTTGTCTATGAAAATGAAAATATGGAAACTTGGGTTCCAAAATTGCTAGAATCCTTGGATAAGAAAAAGGTGAAAACCATCAAGGCGACAGGTGATATGCTCCTCTTGCCAGGTGGTGAAGAAGAAGAGGAAGGGCATGATCATAGCGGTGAGGGTCACCATCACGACTACGATCCCCATGTTTGGCTTTCACCAGTTCGTGCCATTAAACTAGTAGAACATATCCGCGACAGCTTGTCAGCAGATTATCCTGATAAAAAAGAGACTTTTGAGAAGAATGCGGCTGCCTATATCGAAAAATTGCAAGCCTTGGACAAGGCATATACAGATGGCTTGTCTCAAGCCAAACAAAAGAGCTTTGTGACCCAGCACGCTGCCTTTAACTACCTTGCCTTGGACTACGGTCTCAAGCAAGTATCCATCTCAGGTCTCTCACCAGATGCAGAACCATCAGCAGCACGTTTGGCAGAATTAACAGAGTATATCAAGAAAAACAAGATTTCCTATATCTACTTTGAGGAAAATGCCTCACAAGCCCTCGCCAATACCCTCTCAAAAGAAACGGGCGTCAAACTAGATGTGCTCAATCCGCTAGAAAGTCTGACAGAAGAAGCAACCAAGGCTGGAGAGGACTATATCTCTATCATGGAGAAAAACCTCAAGGCTCTCAAGCAGACAACAGATCAAGAAGGACCGGAAATTGAGCCAGAGAAGGAAGAAAACACCAAGACAGTTCATAACGGTTACTTTGAGGACGCAGATGTCAAGGACCGCGCCTTGAGTGACTATGCAGGAAACTGGCAGTCTGTCTATCCTTTCCTTGAAGATGGAACTTTTGATCAAGTCTTTGACTACAAGGCTAAGTTGACTGGCAAGATGACAAAGAATGAGTACAAGGCCTACTATAGAAAAGGCTATCAGACAGATGTGACTAAGATCAACATTACGGATAATACTATGGAATTTGTTCAAGGTGGCCAAAGCAAGAAATTCACCTACAAGTATGTCGGCAAGAAAATTTTGACTTATAAGAAAGGCAATCGTGGTGTGCGCTTCCTCTTTGAAGCGACAGATGCGGACGCTGGACAGTTCAAGTATGTTCAGTTTAGTGACCACAATATCGCCCCAGTCAAGGCAGAACATTTCCATATCTTCTTTGGAGGTACTAGCCAAGAAGCCCTCTTTGAAGAGATGGATAACTGGCCAACCTACTACCCAGATAACCTATCTGGACAAGAAATCGCCCAAGAAATGTTGGCGCATTGATGCAAGAGAAGATCCCGCAAATCTGCGGGATTTTTTGCTAGAAATGATTATCTCTGAGTAGGTTGTGGGCGTTATGGTACCGCAGTTGTGCTGTTCACAATGTGATAAAGCAGTCATTTTCTACTGGCTGATTCTTACTAGCTGACGAATGCAAAAGCTACGATTGTACAAATTATAGAATCTTTTCAGGGGATTTAGGAAGAAATCTTAGTTATATTGACGCTGCTATCGCTTTTTGTTATAGTCAAGGAGAGAGCGGTCTCGAACAATAGTTTATTCACAGTCTGTGGATAAGTCTGAGGAAAAATGATATCTAATCCATGGCGTTGAAGTATCCTAAGAATAGTTTCGTATATTAGTGACTTTCTGGAAAGATAGTAGAAACCCTAGTACAGAGCCATTTGACAAAGGTGTGTTTAGCGTGAAGGCTTCCAAGTCTAAGAGCTGGATTTTGGAGAAACTAGTTTGTAGGCATGTTTTCTTATCCACAAGTTGTGGATAACTTTGTGAACAAGAGAAAGAGATATGAGATGATGACGAACATAAAACCACATAGGCCATTACCAAGTCAGGCCCAGCTGGATTATTTAGAGGATGAACTAGCTGCCTTTATCCATTTTGGCCCCAATACCTTTTATGACCAAGAATGGGGAAGTGGGCAAGAGGATCCTATGCGTTTTAACCCGACCAAGTTGGATGCGCGTGAGTGGGTTCGGGTGCTCAAAGAAACAGGTTTTAAAAAACTGATTTTGGTGGTCAAGCACCACGATGGATTTGTGCTCTACCCGACAGCACATACAGATTATTCGGTCAAGGCTAGTCCTTGGAGGAAAGGAGCGGGGGACTTGCTCCTTGAAGTTTCCCAAGCTGCGACTGAGTTTGACATGGACATGGGAGTGTATTTGTCTCCTTGGGATGCTCACAGTCCCCTCTATCATGTGGATCGAGAAGCGGACTACAATGCCTATTATCTGGCTCAGTTGAAGGAAATCTTGTCAAATCCTGACTATGGGAATGCTGGTAAGTTCGCTGAGGTTTGGATGGATGGTGCTCGAGGGGAAGGGGCCCAGCAGGTCAACTATGAGTTTGAGACTTGGTTTGAGACTATTCATGACCTACAAGGGGATTGCTTGATATTCTCAACAGAGGGAACTAGTATTCGCTGGATTGGTAATGAACGGGGCTATGCAGGGGATCCCTTGTGGCAAAAAGTCAAGCCCGACCAGTTGGGGACAGAGGCTGCATTAGATTATCTACAGCACGGTGATCCCTCAGGAACGCTGTTTTCAATCGGCGAGGCAGATGTTTCCCTTCGGCCGGGTTGGTTTTACCATGAGGATCAGGATTCCAAATCTCTCGAGGAATTGGTCGAAATCTACTTTCACTCAGTGGGGCGGGGAACCCCTCTCTTGCTCAATATCCCGCCAAACCAAGATGGTCTCTTTGATGAACGGGATATCCAGCGACTGTATGAATTTAGAGCCTACCGTGACGAGCTCTATAAAGAAGATTTGGCTTTGGGAGCCAAGGTATCTGGTCCTGCTCTATCAGCAGACTTTGCTTGTTGCCACCTGACAGATGGACTAGAGACCAGTTCTTGGGCTAGTGATGTAGAACTGCCAATTCAGTTAGAGCTCGATTTAGGGGCTCCTAAAGCTTTTGATGTGATTGAGTTAAGAGAAGATTTGAAGTTGGGGCAACGTATAGCTGCTTTCCATGTTCAGGTAGAGCTGGATGGTGCCTGGCAGGAGTTTGGCTCTGGTTATACTGTTGGCTACAAACGTCTCTTACGAGGATCAGTCGTTGAGGCGCAGAAGATACGTGTGACCATTACAGAGGCACAGGCTTTGCCTTTGTTGACCAAAATTTCACTCTATAAAACACCTACCTTGTCGAGAAAAGAAGCTATTCAGCAACTAGAGTTTTCAGAAAAAAGTCTAGCTGTGACCAAGGGAGAAAATGTCCACTTTACAGTGAAACGCATAGAATCTAGCAGTCCTTTAGAAGCTAAGATTTCGATTCAACCAGGGACGGGTGTGCATGGTGTCGCTTATCGGGACGAGATTCAAGTCCTTGCGTTTCAAGTTGGCGAGACTGAAAAAAAGCTAACGCTACCAACCTTGTATTTTGCAGGAGATAAAACCTTGGACTTTTATCTGAATCTGACGGTAGATGGGCAGCTGGTTGACCAGCTTCAGGTCCAAGTTTCATAAAAGAAGAACCTTTGCGCGATGCAAAGGTTCTTTGGGTTAGGAGTGATTTGGCAACCAGCTGAGGGTGAAGGTCAGTTGTTCAGCTTTCAAGAGGTCTTGGTGTTGAATGCTAGACACTATGGTCTTGTCCAATCGACATTCTTTGACAAAGTTGAAGTGGCTGTGGTTTTGCTCGGCATGGATATCTAGCCATTTATTTTCCTTAGCTAGGTAGACACGGAGATGATCAAAGAGGGGAATTCCGAGGTCGTAGCTTGGTTTTCCTGGACAGGTCGGGTAGAATCCAATAGCCGACCAGATGTACCAGGCAGAGAGACTGCCATTGTCCTCATCGCCAGGATAGGCATCTCAGCTTGGTTTGAAGGCCTTCTGACGCAGCGTCTTGATGAGAAGAGCAGTGTAGTCTGGGTAGTCACTGTAGCGGAAGAGATAAGGGATGTGGAAACTAGGTTGGTTGGAAATGGCGACTTGTCCAAAGGGAGCAGTAGCCATCTCGCTCATTTCATGAATCTCGTAACCATAGCCAGTTGTTTCAAAGAGAGGAGTATCCTGACAGGCTTTCAAAAGGTAGCGACTAAAGACTTCTTTTCCACCCATCAGTTGACGCAAACCTGGGATGTCATGTAAGACACCTAAAGTCGCTTGAATGGCAGAACATTCGGCGTAGTCACGTCCCCAACTGTAAGGAGAGAAGTCAGGACGGAAGTTTCCTTGACGATCTCGCGCTCGCATGTAGCTCGTCTCAGCGTCAAAGAGATGACGGAAATTTTGAGAAGAAGTGTTATAAGTGTTAGCAATCTCTGTTTTCCCTAGTTTTTCGGCACAGCTGGCGATGCAAAAATCACTATAGGCGTAGTCTAGGGTGTGGCTGACGCTTTCGTGATTGTCTGTGGATAGATAGCCCAGTTCTTGGTATTGGGCTAGTCCGTGACGACCATTGATGCCGAGAGGATCAGACTTGGTGGCTGTTTCCAGCATGGCTTGGAGGAGTTCTTCTTCCAAGTCGGGGGCCATGTCCTTGCAGGTGCTGTCTGCGATAATGCCATCTAGCAGGGTACCTGGCATCATGCCACGTTCATCTGGGGCCAGCCATTTTGGAAGGAATCCAGTATCGCGGTAGCTATTGAGGAAACCTTCTAGAAAGCGGTGATAGTGTTCCGGTATGATAAGAGCAAAGAGGGGGAAGGTGGTGCGGAAGGTATCCCAGAAACCATTGTTGCTAAAGAGGACGCCGGGCTTGACAGTGCCAGTAGCCAGATCCATGTGGATGGCTTGCCCTGATTCATCAATCTCATAAAAAGTCTGAGGAAATAGGAATAGTCTGTAGAGGCAGTGGTCAAAGAAGGTTCGGTCAGCCTCCCCTGTCTCTATAATATCAAAACGGTGGAGGAGGTTTTCCCAGTCTGCTTGGGCATTTGCTTTACAGCCATCAAAGTCCTTTTGAGGTAGATTAAGCAACGCTTGAGAAGGAGAAATGAAGGAAGTCGCTAGCTGAATCTCGGCATGGCTGTTTGCTAAGTCAATTCGCCAGTCTCCACCTTCTTGGCTGACAGCAAGAATATCCGTATTCATTTGTAGAGCAGTAAAGAGTATCAGAGGACTTTTATTGGTCTCTGTTTTTCCGTCTTGTCTTAGGGCAAGATTCCTCTTATCTACTTGCTCTACGGTCAGTTCATCTGCTGCGTGAAGATAGAGGGAGAGGGCTTTGCCTTGCTTTTGCTCCTAACGAATAGAAGCGCCATAGCAAGTCGGTGTGAGCTGGGTTTCAATCTGATAGCGCAGGGAGAAAATTCTCAGATAATGAGGTTGGAAAGAGGCTTTTTCGATATCATAAGAAGACTGGCGGTGAAAGAGACTGTTTCCATTTAACTGACCTGTGACAGGTGTTAGGAGGAGCCAAGAGTAGTCGCCAATCCAAGGGCTGGGCTGATGGGTCAATCGAATCCCCTGAAAGATGGGCAGATGCGGATCGAAAAACCAAGAACCCTCCTGGTCACTGGTCTGAAGCACAAAATAATTCATCCCGAAAGGGACGCCCGTGTAGGGCAGGGTATTCCCTCGAGAAAAGGTATGCTTGCTAGCAGTCCCAAAGCGGGTATCGATGGTTTCAAGTAGTGGTTTCATGATTATCTCTTTGTAAACGTTTTATATTTTATATAGTATAACATGAAATGAACAAAAAAGCTTCAGATCAATATAAATTTCTTAAAGCTTGGTCACCTATGATATGAATGGTACGACGAATCTTTCGAATATAGTGATGTTCTTCAAAAATCTTAAATTTTCGCGAAATGGTTTCGGGCCTTGTTCCGAGGTAACTAGCAAGTTCCTTTTCTGAAATTGGCAAAGTAAAGGTGAATTTAGGATTGTCACTTTTTTCGGTAAGATGAATAAGATAGCAAGCTAGGCGTTGTTCTATTTTTTCAAGGGCCAATAAGGTGACTTGTTCTTCCGTCTGGATTGCTTTTCTGGCATTAAGACGTAGAAGTTGCCAACTAAAATGTGGAAAGCTCTGGAGAAGGTATTGAAAATCCTTTTTATGAATGACACAGATTTCTGTAGAGACCAAGGCTTCCCCGTAGAGATCCTGATTATTCTCTCCAAAAAGATAGTTTTCTCCTTCGTAATTTCCTTTTCCAACGATACGGATACATTGTTCGATTCCATCATTAGTCAGACGATAGACCTTAAATTGTCCTCTATTAACAATGATTAAAGTTTCTTCGTCAAAGGGTGAGAAAATCAACTCGCCCTTTTTAAATTTCTTATGGTGAAACAGACTATGAATGCCCTGGAGTTCATCATATGATAGTGTGCTAAAAAGAGGAACGGTATAAAAGCATGGTTGGGACATAGAAACTCCTAATTTTGAAGAAATTTATAGAAACTTGACGAATATCAATTTTTTTATCATTTAGATGCAGTAAAATAAAAAACACAATATATAGAGTTTGTAGTTTTATAAAGCACAATATATTGTATCAAAAAAGGAGAAGTCATGCAAAGAATTAGATTTTATTATATTAGTTTAAGTGGGAATACGAGTTCCTTTGTCCAGCGGGTCAGTCAATATATAAAGACGACGCATCATAGAGAAGTTGAGTCTTTGAATATAAAAGATTTAAAGGGAAAAGCGATTACGGTAGATGGTCCCTTTGTCAGTTTTTTACCAACTTATCTAGAGGGGGGAAATGGAATTGATACTGGATTCCAAGAAATTCTAACGGGAAACCTTCGAAAATTTTTGGAGTATCAAGGAAATTTTCGTTATTGCCTAGGAATTATTGGGAGTGGAAATCGAAATTTCAATAAGCAATTCTGTCTAACGGCTTTTCAATATGCAGAGCAGTTTGGCTTTCCTGTTATAGATGTTTTTGAATTGCGTGGGACAGATGAAGATGTAGAGAGGATCTCCAAACATATTTTAGCTAGTTTTGAGAAAGTGGAGGAAAAAATAGATGTCAGCTACTAAGAATTATTTTGTTTTGAACAATATGGTGAACATTCCAATTGATGGTGAAATTCCTCTTTACTATGATAGAGAAGCCTTAACAGACTATTTAAAGAATGAAATTGAACCTCATACGATGCATTTTTCAAGTTTGAAAGAACGTCTCCAGTATTTAATTCGAGAGGATTATGTGGATGAAGAGGTTGTGGGCTTGTATCGTGGGGAGTCTGGTGAGATTGATAGTAATTTTTTAGAGGATTTATATCAAAAGATCAAGGAACATGGTTTTGCCTTTAAGAGTTTTATGGGAGCTTATAAATTTTATAATCAATATGCACTAAAGACTGATGATTCCAAGACCTATTTGGAATCGTTCGAGGACCGGGTGTTCCTTAATGCCCTCTATCTAGGAAATGGCGATCAGAACTTAGCGACAAAAATTGCAGAGGAAATGATCACCCAACGGTACCAACCTGCGACCCCCACATTCTTAAATGCAGGGAAAAAACGGCGTGGTGAGATGGTTTCTTGTTTTCTGATAGATCTTGATGATTCTATGTTATCTATCGGACGTGGGGTCAATTCTGCTTTGCAACTTTCTAGACTTGGTGGTGGGGTTGGAGTGAATTTATCGAACCTACGTGCCAGTGGTTCTCCTATAAAAGGAATTGAACATGCTTCTTCGGGAGTGCTTCCTGTAATGAAACTACTAGAAGACTCTTTTAGCTATAGCAATCAACTAGGACAGAGAAATGGGGCAGGGGTCGTTTACTTAAACGTTTTTCATCAGGATATTCTCGCCTTTTTATCGACAAAGAAGGAAAATGCAGATGAAAAAATTCGTGTTAAAACCCTCTCTCTGGGGTTGGTCGTTCCGGATAAGTATTACGAGCTGATTAAAACAAATCAACCCATGTATCTGTTTAATCCTTATCATGTTGAAAAAGTCTATGGGAAACCTTTTTCGTATGTAGATATCACGGCTGAATACGACCGATTGGTTGTAAATCCAGCTATCGAAAAGACGGTTGTGCAAGCGAGAGAATTGGAACAGGAAATTTCCCGCTTGCAACAAGAGTCTGGCTATCCTTATATTCTAAATATCGATGTCGCTAATCGCGCGAATCCCGTCAAAGGGAAAATCATTATGAGTAATCTTTGTTCGGAGATTTTGCAACCACAGACTCCATCTGTATTGAATGATGATTTGTCCTATCATGAGGTGGGAACGGATATTAGTTGTAACCTTGGATCAACTAATATTGTTAATTTACTAAAATCTGAAGATTTTGCTGCCTCTGTTGATACAATGGTTCGTGCCTTAACGACTGTTACGGATCTAGAGTCTGTTGAAGAAGTGCCTACAGTAAATAAGGGAAATCGTCTCTACCATACGATAGGACTCGGAGCGATGGGATTACACACAGCTTTTGCTTTGCACCAAATCAAGTATGGTTCAAAAGAATCTCTAGAATTTACAGAAGCTTACTTCTTGGCATTGAATTATTATTCTTTAGTATCCAGCAATAGAATCGCAAGAGAGCGACATGAGACATTCTATGAATTTGCGGATTCACGCTATGCCGATGGAAGTTACTTTTCACCATATGTAGAGCAGGATTTTGTATTTAGCTTTCCTAAGATAGCAGCCATTTTTAAGGATATTCCTATTCCAACGAAAGAAGATTGGAAGGTACTAAGGGAGAAGGTCATGAAAGATGGCCTCTACCATCGAAATCGTTTAGCAGTGGCGCCTAATGGTTCTATTTCTTATATCAATGAAACGAGTGCTTCTCTTCACCCGATTACTCAGTTGGTAGAAAATCGGCAGGAAAAGAAGGTGGGATCGATCTTTTATCCCGCTCCGTATCTGTCCAATGATACCTTACCATTTTATGAGACTGCTTATAACATGGATCAGCGTAAAATTATTGATGTATATGCAGTCGCACAAAAACACATTGATCAGGGAATGAGTTTGACTCTCTTTATGCGTTCTCAATTACCTGAAGGACTATATGAATGGAAAACTAAGGGAAATACAATGCTAACGACACGTGACTTGAATCGTCTTCGGAATTACGCATGGCGAAAAGGGATAAAATCACTTTATTATGTCAGAACCTATACAGAGGATGACGAATTTAACAGTGTAAATAGCTGTGAATCTTGTATGATTTAAGGAGAGAAGATGTCAAAAAAATTTCTATATTACAAAGCAATCAACTGGAATGAGATTGAGGATGAATTAGATAACGCTACGTGGGAGAGAGCGACATCGTTATTTTGGCTAGACAATCGAATTCCAATTGAAAATGACAAACCTGCTTTTAATCGTTTGTCGGCAGAGGAGAAGCAGGAATTAAATCGCTCGCTGATCTTTCTTGCAAATTTATCAACTTATCAGTCGTTAGAGGCGGAGGAGTTTATACGGCATAGTGAACGCTCGCAACAGGAGGTTGCTATTGTAAACAATCTACAGTTCACTGAAATGGTAAATACCAAGGCCTATAATACTATTTTATACTCCTTTAATGAGGACGAGCAGGAGGTGGCATCCTTATTTGAGTGGGTAGATCAGCATAAATTGGTAGTGGAGCGACTAGAAAGAGTCGATATGGTATATCATAGTAAAAATGCGATTCAGAAGCGCTTTATGGCTACTTGTGTGGAAGGAATTATGACTTATAGTCAACTTGCTTTTTTGATGAGATTGTGGACTCAAAAGGGCTTTACTAATCTTGGAGAAATGGTGAAAATGATTCTCTTGAATGAGTCATTGCATTGTGACTATCTGATACATAAAGTCAATCTTCTTTTGGCAAGAATGGATAGAGCTGACCAAATCTCATTTCAAACCTGGGCTGTTGAAATGATTGATAGAATCTTAGAAACAGAGGGGAAGATTATTTGTGAACTTTATGTAGATGCTGACATTCAAAAATTGACGCAGAACCTTGTACAAAGAGAAGCCAATCGTTTGTTAGAGAGTATCGGAGTTGAAGAGAGATACCCAGTTGATAGAAAGATTCCCTCTACACTTGATCGAGTGTTGAACAGGTTGAGAAAGCACGAGCTTCTCGGGCAGATGTCTATCCATAGGATAGAAGAATCGCGTGATGATGATTATGATTTTTGAGGAGGATTTACATGTTACATCGGACATTAAATTGGAAAGAAGTTGAGGACGAGTTAGACGACTATGTTTGGGATAAAGCCACGGCACAATTTTGGATTGATACTCGTGTTCCAGTATCAAATGACTTGCTTGATTGGAAGCAACTATCAGATCCGGAAAAAGAGGTTGTCAAGAAAGCGGTTGGAGGTTTGGCTTTGCTTGATACGCTTCAATCCGAAGAGGGGTTGTATTCTATTAAACAGCACATTCGAACTCGCAAGGAGAGAGCGGTTCTGAGTGATTTTACATTTATGGAATCTATTCATGCTAAGACATACGGTACCATATTGATTTCGTTAAATACTTTTAAGGAAATTGAGAAAATATATGATTGGATGAATCAGGATCCTAAAATGCAGTATAAGGCCCAAAAGATAAATGAGATGTATCAGCATGGAACCCCTCTACAGGTGATGGTTGCGAGTGTGTTTTTAGAAGGAATCCTATATTATAGCAATTTTTTCATACCGCTTTGGTATCGTGGACAAAATAAACTGGCTAATCTAGCAGAGTTAATCAAATTAGTAATTAGGGACGAATCTGTACATGGGACTTATCTAGGATATAAGTTTCGCTTAACCTTTGATGAGCTCTCAGAGGCAGAACAACATGAGTTCATAACTTGGATGTATCGTTTTTTAGATGATCTTTTAGAAAATGAGTTTGCATATACAGATGAAGTCTATGCACCTATTGGTTTGGCAGAAGAAATAAAGGTATTTGTTAAATACAATGCCAATAAAGCGCTACAAAATATGGGTTTTCAAAGTTATTTTTCGAATATCACAGCGTCTGATGTGAATCCAATTGTCATGAATGGTATTTCGATTGAAACTGCTAATCACGATTTCTTTTCTCAAGTGGGTGCGGGGTATCTAATGGGAAATGCAGAAGCAATGCTAGATGATGACTATGATTTTTAGAATAAACGAAACAATAGGAATCTCTACTTAATTTTTTTCATAAGTTTGTTTCAAAACGCCTTTAGTTTGTGTATATCTTTTGGAGGCGTTTTTTTTTATACTGAAAATGAAACTTGTTTGAAAGAGGATACTGCACGATGATTTATTTAAAAGAAATTGTTAGAGAATGGCTGGACGAAGTAGCAGAACGGGCCAAGGACCATCCGGAGTGGGTGGATGTCTTTGAGCGTTGCTATACCGACACCTTGGACAATACAGTTGAGATATTGGAAGATGGTTCAACTTTTGTGCTCACAGGGGATATTCCTGCCATGTGGCTTCGTGATTCGACTGCCCAACTCAGACCCTATCTGCATGTGGCTAAAAGAGATCCTCTCTTGCGTCAGACCATTGCAGGTTTGGTCAAGCGTCAGATGACCTTGGTGCTCAAGGATCCTTACGCCAACTCCTTCAACATTGAGGAGAACTGGAAAGGTCACCATGAGACAGACCACACCGACCTTAACGGCTGGATTTGGGAGCGTAAGTATGAGGTGGACTCTCTTTGCTATCCTTTGCAGTTGGCTTATCTCCTTTGGAAAGAAACAGGAGAAACCAGTCAGTTTGATGAGACTTTTGTTACAGCGACCAAGGAGATCCTTCATCTTTGGACAGTAGAACAAGACCACAACAACTCTCCTTATCGTTTTGTTCGGGATACAGACCGCAAGGAAGATACTCTGGTAAATGATGGCTTTGGACCTGACTTTGCCGTGACAGGAATGACCTGGTCAGCTTTTCGTCCGAGTGATGACTGCTGTCAGTATAGCTACTTGATTCCGTCCAATATGTTTGCAGTCGTTGTCTTGGGTTATGTGCAAGAAATCTTTGCAGCATTGGCCCTAGATGATAGTGAGAGTATTATCGCAGACGCTAAGCGTCTCCAGTCTGAAATACAAGAAGGCATTGAAAATTACGCCTATACCACTAACAGCAAAGGTGAAAAGATTTACGCCTTTGAAGTGGATGGTCTAGGAAATGCTAGCATCATGGATGATCCAAATGTGCCAAGTTTGTTGGCTGCACCTTATCTGGGCTACTGCGATGTCAACGATGAAGTGTATCAAGCAACTCGTCGTACCATTCTAAGCCCTGAAAATCCATATTTCTACCAAGGGAAATACGCTAGTGGTCTCGGAAGTTCTCATACCTTCTATCGCTATATCTGGCCAATCGCCCTTTCTATCCAAGGCTTGACAACAAGAGATAAGGCGGAGAAGAAATTCTTGCTCGATCAGCTCGTTGCCTGCGATGGTGGCACAGGTGTCATGCACGAAAGCTTCCACGTAGATGATCCAACGCTCTACTCTCGTGAATGGTTTTCTTGGGCCAATATGATGTTCTGTGAGTTGGTCTTGGATTACTTGGATATCCGCTAAGGAGCACTTTTTCGCTCAACTGATTCTAGGAAAGAATCACAAATTCACATTTAAAACGTTAAAAATAAAAATTTAAGTTAGAATGAGGTTTTACTTCATGGAAAATGTTGTAGTTCATATTATCTCACACAGTCACTGGGACCGTGAGTGGTATCTACCTTTTGAAAGCCACCGGATGCAGTTGGTGGAGTTGTTTGACAATCTTTTTGATCTCTTTGAAAATGACCCTGAGTTCAAGAGCTTCCACTTGGATGGCCAAACCATTGTCCTGGATGACTACTTGGAAATTCGCCCTGAAAATCGCGACAAAGTCCAAGGTTACATCGACCAAGGCAAACTCAAAATTGGTCCCTTTTACATCTTGCAGGATGATTACTTGATTTCAAGTGAAGCCAACGTCCGCAATACCTTGATTGGTCAAGCAGAATGTGCAAAATGGGGCAAATCAACTCAGATTGGTTACTTCCCAGATACCTTTGGAAATATGGGACAAGCGCCTCAAATCCTTCAAAAATCAGGCATTCACGTGGCAGCCTTTGGTCGCGGTGTGAAGCCGATTGGATTTGACAACCAAGTCCTCGAAGATGAGCAGTTTACTTCCCAGTTTTCAGAAATGTACTGGCAGGGTGCAGACGGAAGTCGTGTCCTCGGTATCCTCTTTGCCAACTGGTATAGTAATGGGAATGAAATCCCAGTTGATAAGGATGAAGCCCTAACTTTCTGGAAACAAAAATTATCAGACGTGCGTGACTATGCTTCGACCAACCAGTGGTTGATGATGAACGGATGTGACCACCAGCCTGTACAGCGAAATCTGAGTGAAGCCATTCGTGTGGCCAATGAACTCTTCCCAGATGTGACCTTTGTTCATAGTTCCTTTGATGACTATATCAACGCAGTAGAAAGTGCCCTACCTGAACATTTATCAACGGTCACAGGCGAGTTGACCAGCCAGGAAACAGATGGCTGGTACACACTTGCCAACACTTCTTCTTCCCGCATTTACCTCAAACAAGCCTTCCAAGAAAACAGTAACTTGCTGGAGCAAGTAGTGGAACCATTGACTGTCATCACTGGTGGTCACAACCATAAGGACCAGTTGACCTATGCTTGGAAAGTCCTTCTACAAAATGCGCCACATGACAGTATCTGTGGCTGTAGTGTGGACGAGGTTCACCGTGAGATGGAAACACGTTTTGCCAAGGTCAACCAAGTCGGAAACTTCGTTAAGACCAATCTTCTCAACGAGTGGAAGGGTAAAATTGCAACCCACGAAGCCCAAAGCGACCATCTCTTTACCGTCATTAACACAGGCTTGCATGACAAGGTTGATACGGTCAGCACAGTGATTGATGTAGCGACTTGTGATTTCAAAGAATTGCACCCAACAGAAGGCTATAAGAAGATGGCAGCCTTGACCTTGCCAAGCTACCGTGTCGAAGACTTGGAAGGACATGCTGTAGAAGCGAAAATCGAAGATTTAGGAGCTAATTTTGAGTATGATTTGCCAAAAGACAAGTTCCGTCAGGCTCGTATCGCTCGACAAGTGCGCGTGACAGTGCCGGTTCATCTGGCACCACTTTCTTGGACAACCTTCCAATTGCTCGAAGGAGAACAAGAACACCGTGACGGTATTTACCAAAATGGAGTGATTGATACGCCATTTGTAACTGTCAGTGTGGATGAGAATATCACAGTCTACGACAAGACAACTCATAAAGCTTATGAAGATATTGTTCGCTTTGAAGACCGTGGTGATATCGGAAATGAGTACATCTATTTCCAACCAAAAGGAACAGAGCCTATCTACGCAGAACTCAAAGGCTATGAGGTCTTGGAAAATACAGCTCGTTTTGCCAAGATCTTGCTCAAGCATGAATTGACAATTCCAGTAAGTGCAGACGAAAAACTGGATGCAGAACAAAGAGGCATCATCGAGTTTATGACACGTGAAGCTGGACGCTCAGAAGAACTAACAAGCATTCTTCTTGAAACAGAGATGACCGTCTTTGTTGACAATCCACAAATCCGCTTTAAGACTCGCTTTACTAACACAGCCAAGGACCACCGTATCCGTCTCTTGGTTAAGACTCATAACACGCGTCCAAGCAATGACTCTGAAAGCATCTATGAGGTGGTGACAAGACCAAACAAACCAGCTGCTTCTTGGGAAAATCCTGAAAATCCTCAACACCAACAAGCCTTTGTCAGCCTTTATGATGATGAAAAAGGAGTGACGGTGGCCAATAAAGGACTGCACGAGTATGAAATCCTTGGCGACGATACCATTGCAGTGACCATTCTTCGTGCCTCAGGTGAGTTAGGTGACTGGGGTTACTTCCCAACACCAGAGGCTCAGTGCTTGCGCGAGTTTGAAGTTGAGTTTACACTTGAATGCCACCAAGCAGGGGAACGCTTCTCAGCCTTCCGTCGTGCTAAAGCCTTTCAAACACCATTCACTAGTCTTCAGGTTGCTAAACAAGAAGGAAGTGTTGCTGCGACTGGTAGCCTCTTGAGTCATGCGGTACTCAGCTTACCACAAGTTTGCCCAACGGCCTTTAAAGTGGCGGAAAATGAAGAAGGATATGTACTCCGTTACTACAATATGAGCCAAGAAAATGTGCGCATATCTGAACACCAACAAACCATTCTTGACTTACTTGAGCGACCATATCCAGTTCATTCAGGACTATTGGCTCCACAAGAAATTCGTACAGAATTGATCAAAAAAGAAGACATTTAACAGTTTTAAAGTGTTTGATAACTAATAATAAGAGATAGAAAGGAGGGGCGAATGAGTAAGGACTAACTACTGACTCGCCCCTTTTTTGGTGAAAATATGACGATTGCAACCATTGATATCGGAGGGATTGGGATTAAGTTTGCCAGTCTGACTCCTGATGGAAAAATACTAGATAAGACAAGTACACCGACACCAGAAAACTTGGAGGATTTGCTGACTTGGTTGGACCAACGCTTGGCAGAACAAGATTATAAGGGCATTGCTATGAGCGTTCCAGGCGCGGTCAATCAAGAAACGGGTGTGATTGAGGGAATCAGTGCCGTGCCTTACATCCATGGCTTTTCTTGGTATGAGGCCCTTGCTCATCATCAACTCCCTGTCCATCTAGAAAATGATGCCAACTGCGTTGGACTAAGTGAATTGTTGGCTCACCCAGAAATTGAAAATGCAGCCTGTGTCGTGATTGGGACTGGAATCGGTGGTGCCATGATTATAAATGGCAAGCTTCACCGTGGTTGCCACGGCTTGGGGGGAGAGTTTGGCTACATGACAACCCTTGCCCCTGCTGAAAAACTCAACAACTGGTCGCAACTAGCATCAACTGGCAACATGGTACGATATGTGATTGAAAAATCTGGTCAAACTGACTGGGACGGACGCAAGGTTTACCAAGAGGCCGCAGCTGGCAATGCTCTTTGTCAAGAAGCTATTTTGCGCATGAACCGCAATTTGGCGCAAGGCTTGCTCAATATCCAGTATCTCATCGACCCAGATGTCATTAGCCTGGGTGGGTCTATCAGCCAAAATCCAGACTTTATCCAAGGTGTCAAGAAGGCTGTCGATAACTTTGTCGAGACCTACGAAGAATACACGGTCGCACCAGTTATCCAGGCATGCACCTATCACGCAGATGCCAATCTCTATGGTGCCCTTGTCAACTGGTTGCAGGAGGAAAACCAATGGTAATTTTTACAGGACTTAGTCCCAAACAAGCGCAAGCTATTAAAGCATTAAAAAATCACATTTCTCTGCCAGATGTAGAAGTGGCAGTCACTCCGTCTGACCAAGCCTCTATCTCTATCAAGGGTGAAAGTGGACACTATCAACTAACCTATCGCAAACCTCACCAACTCTATCGTGCTTTGTCCTTGCTGGCAACAGCTCTAGCAGAAGGTGATAAAGTGGAAATTGAGGAACAGGCCACTTATGAAGATTTAGCCTACATGGCGGACTGTTCTCGCAATGCAGTGCTAAATGTCGCATCTGCCAAGCAGATGATTGAGGTCTTGGCACTCATGGGCTACTCAATATTTGAGCTTTATATGGAAGATACCTATCAGATTGAGGGGCAACCTTATTTTGGCTATTTCCGTGGTGCCTACTCGGCTGAGGAGTTGCAGGAAATAGAAGCCTACGCCCAGCAGTTTGACATGACCTTTGTGCCTTGCATCCAGACCTTGGCTCATTTGTCGGCCTTCGTTAAATGGGGTGTCAAAGAAGTGCAAGAACTCCGTGATGTAGAGGACATTCTCCTTATCGGTGAAGAAAAAGTTTATGATTTGATTGACGGGATGTTTGCCACTCTGTCTAAACTGCAGACTCGTAAGGTCAATATCGGGATGGACGAAGCCCACTTGGTTGGTTTGGGACGCTACCTTATCTTGAACGGCGTTGTGGACCGTAGCCTCCTCATGTGTCAACACTTGGAGCGCGTGCTGGATATTGCTGACAAGTATGGTTTCCACTGCCAGATGTGGAGCGATATGTTCTTTAAACTCATGTCAACAGACGGCCAGTATGACCGCGATGTGGAAATCCCTGAGGAAACTCGTGTCTACCTAGACCGTCTCAAAGACCGTGTGACCTTGGTTTACTGGGATTATTATCAGGATAGCGAGGAAAAATACAACCGCAATTTCCGCAACCATCACAAGATTAGCCAAGATATTGCCTTTGCAGGTGGTGCTTGGAAGTGGATCGGTTTCACACCCAACAACCATTTCAGCCGTCTCATCGCTATGGAGGCCAACAAGGCCTGTCGTGCCAATCAGATAAAAGAAGTTATCGTGACGGGTTGGGGGGACAATGGTGGAGAAACTGCTCAGTTCTCTATTCTACCAAGTCTGCAAATCTGGGCAGAACTCAGCTACCGCAATGACCTAGACCGTCTGTCTGCTCACTTCAAGACCAATACAGGTCTATCAGTTGAGGACTTTATGCAGATTGACCTTGCCAATCTCTTGCCAGACTTGCCAGGCAATCTCAGTGGTATCAATCCCAACCGCTATGTCTTTTATCAGGATGTTCTTTGCCCGATTCTTGACAGACACATGACACCTGAACAGGACAAACCGCACTTCGCTCAGGCTGCTGTGACCCTTGCTGAAATCAAAGAAAAAGCTGGAAACTACTCTTACCTCTTTGAAACTCAGGCCCAGTTGAATGCTATTTTAAGTAGTAAGGTTGATGTTGGACGACGCATTCGGCAGGCCTACCAAACAAACGATAAAGAAAGTCTGCAAGCAATCGCCAGAGAAGAATTACCAAAACTCAGAAGCGAGATTGAACACTTCCATGCCCTCTTTAGCCGTCAATGGCTGAAAGAAAACAAGGTCTTTGGCTTGGATACAGTCGATATCCGTATGGGCGGACTTTTGCAACGTATCAAACGAGCAGAAAGCCGTATAGAGGCTTATCTGTCTGATCAGATTGACCGCATCGACGAGTTAGAAGTGGGAATCTTACCATTTACTGACTTCTACGCAGACAAGGATTTCGCAGCAACTACAGCCAACCAGTGGCATACCATTGCGACAGCTTCGACGATTTATACGACTTAGGCATTCATCACAAACAGCTAAGCATCTCCTTTTAAATACATGGAGATGTTTTTGATTTGGAGATAGGGAAGGAGTATAATGAAAGTATAAGGATAGTTTGGAGGTATGACCATGAAAAAGCTACTACTAGTCCTAGCTACTAGCATGCTAGTCTTATCTGCCTGCCATAAAATGACAGAGGATGGAGCAACTAGTCCGTCAATACCAAGGGAGCAACAAACCAAGGAAACAACCAACTATTTTCACTATTTAGCAGATTCCTATCGAAAAGCTCTTTCGCACGAAAAAGAATCCAAGGATACAACTGTTCAGTCACCGATGGCTGCCACAGTTGCAGCCATGGAAGAACTCCAGTTATCTAATCCGACTGATCAAGCCTTGATTATGAAGAACTACTCAGATTTTCATAAGCTGATCCAATACAACACCGAAAAGTGGGAAGAAGAGTTTGCAAGTTGGGCTTCTTCTATGGGGCAGTTCTATCATAGACTAGAGCATAGAAATTTTGATGAAAAGAATGATCTCATCAAAAAATTAGAAGCAACAACTGTCTCTCAAAAAAGTGTCAAATGGAATGTTTTTGGAGTATCGAGTGACAATGCCTATGATTACTTGGTTTTGGATGCCTACTATGATAAGCAGAACAAACATTTCTACTTGTTTGCACTGAAAGATGGGCAAGCACAGGTCTTGCATACCGATAAGACACTGGAAACTATCCCTACTGCAAATTTTGAAGAGACTGAGAATACAGATTTAGCGCAATGTTTTAAGGAATTTCTATTAAAAACAAGTGTAACTACAGAGAGCGAGTCAGATACAGATAATAGTTCTTTAATAGACAAGATAAAAACAGCCATGGAATCTTACTCGGATAGTAAAGGTGAAAGATTTAAGTCAACTAACTTAGCAACATATGGTCACTACTATGGACTAGCAGTGCCAGACCAGATAATGCAATTTGGACAAGTAGATGGGGTGAATTATACTTTTAAATGGTATGGGTATATTGCAGGTTCAGGTTCAGGGCGGTTTGAAATCCTAGCTTGCTATGTAAATGAAGCAGAGACAGAGGTGATTCTCTTTGGCTACAAGGATGGTAACCCTGCTCTTTTACACACTGAAGGAAGACCAGAGATTGATAAAAATGAATCAGGGGCTATCATAAATGCCCAGGTTCATTTTGTCGAGTTTCATCACCCAATATTAGAACAAGTTTTCAATTAGTAAAGAGGAAATACATTTATCGTATGCAGAGTGTTTCTCGTGAAACCTATTTCTTATAAAAAACTTCTCCACATAAAATAATTTGTGGAGTTTTTTCTATAATTAGTAGTTTAACCTGACCTTCAAATAGGAGTATACTAATAATGTAATCGTTATCAAACCTAAAAATTCGATGAAATCAGTTTTTAGGAATAAAAAGGGAGGAAATTATGAAAAAGTTTTCAAAGACCTTGAGAGATAACTGGATTTTTCTCTTGATGGTTTTACCAGGGGCACTCTGGTTGATTCTATTCTTTTACATTCCAGTATTTGGGAATGTGGTCGCCTTTAAAGACTACCATATGACCAGTAATGGTTTCATAGATAGTATTGTGAATAGTAAATGGGTCGGGTTAGATAATTTCAGATTCTTGTTTAGTTCAAAAGATGCCTTTATCATCACTCGAAATACCGTTCTTTATAATCTCGGCTTTATCTTTATCGGTTTGATTGTATCAGTAGGGATTGCCATCATCCTCAGCGAGCTTCGCTCTAAGAGAATGGTTAAGATTTTCCAAACGTCTATGTTGTTCCCTTACTTCCTGTCATGGGTTATCATCAGTTTCTTTACAGATGCCTTCCTAAACATTGATAAAGGGGTGTTCAACCATTTTCTAACATCCATTGGCATGAAGGAAGTCAACTTCTACGCTGACTTAGGCATTTGGCCATATCTTCTCCTTTTCCTAGGTATTTGGAAAGGATTTGGATATAGCAGTGTCATGTACTATGCGACGATCATGGGAATTGACCCAACCTACTACGAAGCAGCAACAGTGGACGGGGCTAGCAAGTGGCAACGAATTCGCAACGTAACCATTCCTCAGTTGACTCCACTTGTGACAGTTTTGACCATTCTTGCAGTCGGAAATATCTTCCGTGCAGACTTCGGTCTCTTCTATCAAATCCCCCACAATGCTGGTCAGCTTTACAATGTAACCAACGTTTTGGACGTGTATGTCTTTAATGGTTTGACTCAGACTGCAGATATCGGTATGGCTTCAGCAGCCGGTCTTTATCAATCCGTTGTCGGTTTGATACTGGTTATCCTATCAAACTTGCTTGCAAGACGAGTCGATCCAAACTCAGCTTTATTCTAGAAAGGAGGAGAATATGGCAGAAAAGAAAATTAAAAAAGAAAAAATCGATAATGTCGGCATTCACTCCTTCAGTAAGAAAGCAGATATCTTCTTTAGTATCATCTCTGGTTTGATTGCTCTTTCTTGTATCTTGCCCTTTATCTTCGTTATTATCATTTCGGTGACAGACGAAAAGAGCATCCTCCAGTATGGATATAGCTTTTTCCCTTCGAAATTTGGTGTAGATGGATTCCAGTTCCTAGCTCAGTTTAAAGATAAGATCCTCCAAGCGCTCTTTATCTCAGTCTTTGTAACAGTAGTCGGAACAGTGACCAACGTCTTCATCACGACAACTTATGCCTACGCCATCTCACGGACAACCTTTAAGTACCGCAGATTCTTCACGATCTTCGCTCTTCTTAGTATGTTGTTCAATGCTGGTTTGGTACCGGGCTATATCGTGGTCACTCGCCTGCTTCAACTTGGTGATACCGTTTGGGCCTTGATTGTTCCAATGCTCCTCTCACCATTCAACATCATCTTGATGCGTTCCTTCTTCAAGAAGACCATTCCAGAAGCCATTCTCGAATCTGCTCGTATCGATGGTGCCAGTGAAGCTCGGATCTTCTTCCAGATCTGTTTGCCATTGTCACTTCCAGGTATCGCAACCATCACGCTTTTGACAGCTCTTGGTTTCTGGAATGACTGGTTCAATGCTCTTCTTTACATCAAGAGTGATAACTTGTATCCACTGCAATATTTGCTCATGCAAATCCAGCAAAATATGGACTACATTGCAAAAGCAGTCGGCCTATCTGGCCAACTGGGAGTTGCTCTACCGAAAGAAACAGGTCGTATGGCCATGGTTGTTGTTGCAACCCTTCCAATCGCGATTCTGTATCCATTCTTCCAACGCTACTTTGTTAAAGGTTTGACGATCGGTGGTGTGAAAGAATAGCACTTGCTGAGAAACACCGTTTCTCTCTTCCCAACTTCATCTTGGTGATTGAAGTAAAAATCATTAAATCGTTTATAAGTTTAAAAACAAAAAAAGGAGTTTTTATCATGAAAAACTGGAAAAAATATGCTTTTGCATCTGCTAGCGTAGTCGCTTTGGCTGCTGGTCTTGCTGCTTGTGGAAACCTTACAGGTAACAACAAAAAAGCTGCTGATACTACTTCAGGTGAAAAACCTGTAATCAAAATGTACCAAATCGGTGACAAACCAGACAACTTGGATGAATTGCTAGAAAATGCAAACAAAATCATCGAAGAAAAAGTCGGTGCTAAATTGGATATCCAATACCTTGGATGGGGTGACTATGATAAGAAAATGTCTGTTATCACATCATCTGGTGAAAACTATGATATCGCATTTGCATCTAACTATGTTGTAAATGCTCAAAAAGGTGCTTATGCTGACTTGACTGATTTGTACAAGAAAGAAGGAGCAGAGCTTTACAAAGCACTTGACCCAGCTTACATCAAAGGGAACACTGTAAACGGTAAGATCTACGCAGTTCCAGTTGCAGCCAACGTTGCATCATCTCAAAACTTTGCCTTCAACGGCGCTCTTCTTGCTAAATACGGTATCGATATTTCAGGTGTCACTTCATACGAAACACTTGAACCAGTCTTGAAACAAATCAAAGAAAAAGCTCCAGACGTAGTACCATTTGCGGTTACGAAGAACTTTATCCCATCTGATAACTTTGACTACCCAGTACCAAATGGACTTCCATTTGTTATCGACCTTGAAGGAGACACTACTAAGATCGTAAACCGTTACGAAGTGCCTCGTTTCAAAGAACACTTGAAGACTCTTCACAAATTCTATGAAGAAGGATACATTCCAAAAGACGTAGCAACAAGCGACACTTCATTTGACCTTCAACAAGATACTTGGTTCGTTCGTGAAGAAACAGTAGGACCAGCTGACTACGGTAACAGCTTGCTCTCACGTGTTGCTAACAAAGATATCCAAATCAAACCAATCACTAACTTTATCAAGAAAAACCAAACAACACAAGTTGCTAACTTTGTCATCTCAAACAACTCTAAGAACAAAGAAAAATCAATGGAAGTGTTGAACCTCTTGAACACGAACCCAGAACTCTTGAACGGTCTTGTTTACGGTCCAGAAGGTAAGAACTGGGAAAAAGTTGAAGGTAAAGAAAACCGTGTACGCGTTCTTGATGCTTACAAAGGAAACACTCACATGTCAGGTTGGAACACTGGTAACAACTGGATCCTTTACATCAACGAAAACGTTACAGACCAACAAATCGAAGATTCTAAGAAACAATTGGCAGAAGCCAAAGAATCTCCAGCGCTTGGATTTATCTTTAACACTGACAGTGTGAAATCTGAAATTTCAGCAATTTCTAACACAATGCAACAATTCGATACAGCTATCAACACTGGTACTGTAGACCCAGATAAAGCAATCCCAGAATTGATGGAAAAATTGAAATCTGAAGGTGCCTACGAAAAAGTATTGAACGAAATGCAAAAACAATACGATGAATTCTTGAAAAACAAAAAATCATAAGCTCGATTGATTTCGTGTATTCATTCCTAATTCCTAAAAATGTGATCACTGCCTTCTCTAGTTCTCTAGGGGAGGTAGTGATTTTTAGGATGCAAAAATAAAAACAGTGGTTCTGAGGGTTTATGCGATGTGATACACATACATCTATAGGGGATTTATTATGAAAAAATATCGTCTTCTTTTCAAAATGAGTGCTGTCTTCTCTTACCTATTTTTCGTATTTGGCCTTTCTCAGCTGACGCTTATTATCCAAAACTATTGGCAATTTTCTTCTCAGGTAGGAAATTTTTTCTGGATTCGAAATATCTTGAGTTTGCTATTTAGCGGAGTCATGATTTGGATTCTGGTTAAGACAGGTCATGGCTATCTCTTTCGAATTCCAAGAAAAAAATGGTTCTGGTATTCAATCCTGGCAGTCCTAGTAGCGGTAGTTCATATATCTTTTAATATTCAGACAGCTAAACATGTTCAGTCAACTGCTGAAGGTTGGGCCGTATTGATTGGTTATAGTGAAACCAATTTTGCTGAGCTAGGTATCTATATAACTCTGTTCTTTCTAGTGCCACTGATGGAAGAGTTAATCTATAGAGGATTACTTCAACACGCCTTCTTTAAACATTCGCGATTTGGTCTTGATTTGCTCCTTCCTTCTATTTTATTTGCTCTCCCTCATTTTTCAAGCCTGCCTAGTCTGTTAGATATCTTTGTTTTTACAACATTTGGAATTATCTTTGCTGGTTTGACTCGCTATACCAAGAGCATTTATCCTTCCTATGCGGTGCATGTGATTAATAATATTGTAGCGACCCTACCATTTCTGCTGACTTTTTTACATAGGGTATTTGAGTAAAATATTGGTACGAGAGTTAGGAATGATAGTTTTTCAATTTAAGGAGGAAAATAAGAATGACACCATTAAAATGGTTTGCTGGAGGAAGCGAAAGACGTTGTGAAGCCATGACTATCATTGATCATCTACTGGAAGATATAAAGGATACGCCTCAACTTGCTCCTTTGAAAAATCAGTTAGTTCGTTATAAAAAACGATTAAAGGACGATGGAACCTCTACTCCATTTATTCTGAGCCAAATGAACGTTGACATCTCACGTGTGTTGATTGACAACAAGCTGGGTTTGTCAGAAAATCAAGCGAAGCAAATAAAAAAATTGAGAGAATTATCTGCGATTCGCTATGGTTACTGATAAAGTGCAGGGGTAGGACTCTTTCTATAATTTCCGGTCAAATAAATTGCATTCGTTTTCCCAAGTGGGTATACTAGTATAGTTGAATGAAAAATTCTGAAAATTTAAGAATAGAAAAGAGAACAAATCTTATGGCAAAAGATATTCGTGTCTTACTTTACTACCTTTATACTCCAATTGAAAACGCAGAGCAATTTGCGGCAGATCACCTGGCTTTCTGTAAATCAATCGGTCTCAAAGGCCGTATCCTAGTCGCTGATGAGGGAATTAACGGAACCGTTTCAGGTGACTACGAAACAACTCAAAAATACATGGACTACGTTCACAGCCTCCCAGGTATGGAAGACCTCTGGTTCAAGATTGACGAAGAAAATGAACAAGCCTTCAAGAAGATGTTTGTTCGCTACAAGAAAGAAATTGTCCACCTTGGTTTGGAAGACAACGATTTTGACAACGACATCAACCCACTTGAAACAACAGGTGCTTACTTGTCTCCAAAAGAGTTCAAAGAAGCCCTTCTTGACGAAGATACAGTGGTTCTTGACACACGTAACGATTATGAGTACGACCTAGGACATTTCCGTGGGGCTATCCGTCCAGACATCCGCAACTTCCGTGAGTTGCCACAATGGGTTCGTGACAACAAGGAAAAATTCATGGACAAGCGTGTCGTAGTTTACTGTACAGGTGGGGTTCGCTGTGAGAAATTCTCAGGCTGGATGGTCCGTGAAGGCTACAAAGATGTCGGTCAATTGCACGGAGGAATCGCAACTTACGGTAAAGACCCAGAAGTCCAAGGTGAGCTTTGGGATGGGAAAATGTACGTCTTTGACGAGCGTATTGCCGTAGATGTTAACCATGTCAATCCAACCATCGTAGGGAAAGACTGGTTTGATGGAACACCATGTGAACGCTATGTCAACTGTGGAAATCCCTTCTGTAACCGTCGTATCCTAACATCAGAAGAAAATGAAGACAAGTACCTTCGTGGATGCTCACACGAGTGCCGTGTTCACCCACGAAACCGCTATGTTTCAGAAAATGAATTGACACAAGCAGAAGTGATGGAGCGCTTAGCTGCTATCGGTGAAAGCTTGGATCAGGCAGTTACTGTATAAGATCAAACAGTCCTCAGGGGCTGTTTTTCTATGCTTTATATCTAAAAAACTAAAGTTTGTTTCTGTATCTTTCAAGAAAATAGGGTATACTATATGTAAACGATTTCAAAGGAGGCCAGTTATGGCGAAAATATTTTTTATCCCAAATAAAGAAAGCATTCTAGGACAACAGGAGGTCTTGACTGCCAAGTCCATCTTGGCTTTGGTGGAGGGCTTGGAGTCGCATAGTTATGATGCGGTCTATCTCCGTCAGCCACTTAACCGTCTCGAGTATATGGAGTGTGGGATTGTAGGTCAATCGCAATTTCTCTTCAAAGTGAACTATGCGGATAGTCGAAAAGGCTATCAAGTGGTGATTCCAGACTTCCTTACTAGAGCGGACTGGGAGATTGTAGAAGATCTCCTCCAAGCCCTATCAAACAAGTTGGGGCAAGTGGTAGAAGGGTTAGAAGGATTTGAGTTTGAAGCTTATTTCCGACAAATAGTTCAGAATTATCTAGCGGATAAGGCGGCTCGTCTAGTATACTGCCAAGGGCTCTTGTCCCCTATCTATCTCAACAAGGAATACCTCGAGAGTTTTTTGGCTGAGGATGGATTGGCATGTTTTGAAGAGCTGGTCAAGAAGGTTCAAGGCTCTGATGCCTATCTTGCCAGTGTGAAATTTTACCCAGACGCCCAAGGCAAGGTACACGGTATCTACCACCTAGCCCAGGGAGTCAAGACAATTTTACCTAAGGAGCCCTTTGTACCAGTACCCTATACCGAGCAGCTGGCAGGCAAGGAGCTTGTTTGGGAGATTGACCTAGTGACGATTTCTGGTGAGGGGTCCAAAGCAGAAGATTACGAATCCATCGCTCGCTTGGATTATGAAAAATTCCTAGAGTCACTACCAACAGCATTTTACCATCAACTAGATGCCAATCAACTAGAAGTACAAGCCATTTTGGGAAAAGATTTTGAAGGATTGGCAAGCATCGAATAGACATTGTTCAAAAAAGAGTAAGCATAAAAATCCCTGTCATTAACAAATGGCAGGGATTTTGGTTAAAAGAAGGTCAGGATGCGAAGGTAGTCTACTGTCAGCGCGAGCTCTGCAATGAAGAAGGGTAAGAGAATAGCACCATCAAGTAAGACAGCTAGTAAGAAACGATAGAATGGGTCAAGGCCACTAGTCTTACTTGGTTTACTAATCACAAAGAGATTGCCAAGGGCAAAGATGGCCATGCTTAGAAGAGTGAGGATCCCAGCAAATCGTAAGCCACCAAAGAGTGCAAAGAAACTTGCTAGAGCTGTTAGGACAAGCGGGATAGCAAAGAGTCTGCTGTAACGATCGAAAGCTTCTTGAAAAGTGAAGTCGCTCTCCTGGTCCAGTACACGTCGGACAGTAAAGCCTCCCAAAATGATGGAAAAGTAAAATAGAGCGCTAGTGACCAAGATAGAAAGTCCAGCAAAGAGATCTAAAGGTGGGAGCTGGTTAGGTAAATTATTGGCAATGGAGGCCATATAGCCGTAGTAGAGGCGCTTGATATGATAGATACTAAAGAAAAGGTTGAACGAGGACAGCAGGGTGAGCAGGCCAAAGACACTGTAACGATGCTTTTGGTCCGTAGTCTTGCTAGCAGTTGGTTCTTGGATAGCATCCAGCAGCCAAGTCCAAAATAGTGCGATTTCTTCTTTGAATCTGGCTGTTTTACGAGGGTCAATATCTGGGATATAGGGGCTTTCTAAAGCCTTGCTGAGGATACTTTTCTCTTTTGCAGGGTTTTCTTGCTTGTGTTCCTCTTCAGCTTTCCCTTCTCCCTCTTCCTCGGTTTGGGTTTCCTCAATCATTTCGGGAGCTTCCTCCTCATGCGTTTCCATCTCTTTAGGTGAGACAGGTGTTCCTTCGCTTACTTGTGGTTCAGCTTCCACAGTTTCCGAAGTCTCAGGCTCGTCGGGCTGGATTTCTGATTTTGTCTGAGGTGATTTCTTCTCAAGATCGGCACTTTCAAACCATTCTTGTGTCATGGTGGAACCTCCTTTTTATGGTCGTTTTCTATCTTTAGACTAGCAGATGAAAGCGTTTTTGTCAATGATTTCTAGGTGGAGCAGAGTACTCTTCTTCCTTGGGTAGGTAGATATCCTGATTGGCTTTTATAATGAGCAGGTCCTTGACATCTGCTTTGTCTGTCTTGTAGGGGTTGGCAAGTTCATTCTCTTTTTGTCTAGGGTGTTCTCTTTGAGCTTTACGATAAATACCGCCATGCTGGGAAGAAATGTCCAAATTGATACGATCGAATTCTGCCTTAGAAAGAAAGAGTCTTAAGTCGTTATGAGAGTCTATCTCAACCTTACCACGGACCTTGATATTTTCAGCATAGATGTGTTCCTCTTCGGTCTTGACCTGACTATCTGTCAATTCGGTATCAAAGATATTGATAATACGAGGTGTCGTTAGTGTACTGTTTTTGATAGAGCTTTCTGTTATTCTTAAGAGATAGCCTTTTGTTTTAATTGTCGCATTTTCAAGATTGGCTTGACGGATAGTGGTCTGTCCACGATTGGCTGAGACGGTGATAGCTTGCAGCCTTCTTCCTTTAGGGAGAGAGAGAATGACTTCGTCAAAACGGTGAGAATAACTGCTGGCAATACGAAGTAGACCTTCGATTCCTGAACCGAGAAAACGATGTTGGGAGGCTTGTTTGTCAGTGACGCTCAGTGTTTTGTCACTCATGCCAGTAGTCAGATCGTGACGACCAGAAACAGAAGGATGATAGGTGATGTGGATCTTGTCATCTACAGACTCTGTGATGGTTAGGCTATGTTCCTCAAGGGCTAAATCAAGTTTTTCCACTTCATTTCCAAAGGTTACTTCTTCGATACGATTGTCATAGACGGGGTCTTTTGACATGGCAAGTAAACTTTGAATACCATTGGACTGGGCACCTACAATAATCATGATAAAACCAAGGATCGTGGAAACCACACCAAAGATGAGAAATCCTTTTGTCAATTTACGCATGTCTGTCACCTCTCTTTCCTTTTTTAAGAATCCATTGCACCAAGCGGACGACCAGGAGGCCAAAGAAACGAGCTACATAGGAGATGCCCAGTAGAACAAGAGAAGAAGCGCCGATAGAAAGCAAACCAGCCCCAAAAATTAAGATAAAGGCAGATTTGGCTTCGACCAGAACACTAAAGCTCTCTACGATAAAGACTCCGCCCAGCAGGATACCCGTCACAGAGATGGTGAAAAAGGCTAGAATGACAGAGACAGCCGCGATAAAAAGCCCGATAATGGTTAATATAATTGCAATTCCAAAAGGAATTCCGATAGGGGCTGCTAGTAAGGCAAGTAGGGCAATGTGTAGCAGTTGGCGGTTATTCTTTTGAGCAGGGGCTTCATTGACTTTTTTGTCGAGGAGGTTAGATAAAACATCATGAGCCGCTTCTTTTGGTGTTCCTAGACTAGCAATGAGTTCTTCTTCGCCCTCTGGACCTGCATCGTCAAATAGTTCCTTAAAGTAGTCCATGGCTTCGATGCGGTCAGCTTCAGGCAGTTTATGGAGATAGGTTTCTAACTGAGTCAGATAGTCAGTTCTTGTCATGGCGGATACTCCCTTCTATGATGCCGTTGACGGTGTCGGTATAGAGCGTCCACTCTTCCTTTAGAGTAACGAGCTGCTCTACGCCCCGATTGGTCAAGGAGTAGTATTTGCGCATACGCCCCTGAAACTCTCTAGAGTAGGTGGTCAGAAAGCCACTGGCTTCCAATTTTTTGAGAATGGGATAGAGCGTAGATTCTTTGATATTAGCGATGAGCTTAATGGTTTGGCTAATCTCATAACCATAAGAATCCCCCTGCTCCAGTACAGCCAAGATGAGAAACTCAATCAAGGCAGAGGATGTTGGGAAGTACATGGGAAACCTCCTTTATATTATATAAAAATTTTATATATACTATTTTCAAATATATTGTATCTCAAGTTGAAAGCCCTGTCAAGAAATATGTGTAAAAATTTTATATATAAAAAACTCCTAGTAAAAACTAGAAGTTTAGAGGCTCTGACATCAGCTATTTCACAGAAATTTATATTTTAAAGATAAGCTAGAATAATGATTTATAATCTAGGATATTATCTCTTATGCCGTCTAGCAAAGGGATAAACTCAGTAAAATCGAATTCTTTATAATTCTTTAGAACATACTTTGAAAAAATTTCTTTTCCATAATGATTATCACCACCAGCTTTGGAGAATGTCTTCCCTTTTAAAATGGGTGGCAAATTACGTGACAATAATAGGTCTTCAATATCAGAGGAATTCCCATTATTTATATTGGATAATAACGGCGTTGCCATTATGTATAAACTCCCTTTTTTTGCAAGCATTTTAGATGATGTACCTCTAACTTGACCTAGATTATTACTACTAACTTTTAAATCAACAGCATGGTTACAAAATTTAAAAAGGGGCTTACCCGAAGGCTCATTATCAAATAAAAAAATAGTAGGATTTTTAGGTTTTCTTGTTGTTAAATTAGAAAAATACTCTATATAATTAGGATACAGTTCCTTGTAGATATCTTTTCCATCGTTTTTTGTAGGAAAATGCTGCTTAAAAAAATTTGGAGGTATTTGATTAGAAAAATAATTATACCAAAATTTAAAACCTTCTCCCCCTTCTGGAATATTAAAAAGATATTCTATCGTGTTAGTATGATTCAGAAATTCAATTTTAAATGTAAAGTCATCCCCATCTTTTTCAATAAGTTCTGGATATTTTTGATAAAGATTTTTTAAAGCTGCTTTAATATATCGTGGATCAGTTTTTCCCTCTGTTATAATTATAGGTTTGTCATTCCCGAAAAAATATTTATAAAACAGAAATTTTTTATATTCTTTTTCTTTGGAATTAAATAAAGACATATAAACTTCTTTTTCATTTTCTGGACCGATTATACCAGGGTGGGGCCTTTTCGTCATATTTATTAGGAAGAAATTCATCAAAAAAATCTGAATCGAATAATTCTTTTTGTAAATCTTTATTATAAAAGATATACTTCCAATAATATTTCGATTCAGATTTTTTTGATGAATTTCTTCCTAATAAATATTTTTGTGATTCTAGATTATTTTGTATCAGGGATTTTTTATAAAGTAAGTAGTTGTTGTATTGATCTATTTGAAAAATAAAAGCAAAGCGTCCCGTTAGTTGATTGATCGTTCCTGGTTTCTTATCTATTTCAAAAGCTCCATCTTTATATAATCGAAAGGCCATTGCACGAGTATTTTTTACGTATTCTCTTTTTACATTTATCTTTTTGTTGACAATTAGTCCAGTAACTTCTTGGCGTTGCATGTTATTACTTAGCCGTGTTTTTTTAGGATTGATTTCAAAACCAGATGAGATGATTACCTCCTCTAATTCAGCTAAAAAGTTTTCTAACTCTTTGCTTGCTCTCAATTTATCAGAGTTTAATTCACGATTTGTAGAAAAAGTCATATCATCAGCATATCTAGAATAAGTAAAACGATATTTTTTAGCAATTTTGACAATCCGATAATCTAAAATTCTAGTAATTAAATTTGTGATGATGGGAGAAGAAGGGGCCCCTTGTGGTAACTTACCTTGATAACATGCAATTTGTGCAATTACTGTAGCAATTACTGTAGCAATTTCTGGTGAAGCAGCAAAATCTCTATCTTTTATAAAGAAGCCTCTTACTCTTCCAAAATTAAAAGAATCAAAAAAGTTTTTCAAGTCAATGTTCAGAATGTATTTCTTGTTTCGATGCATTTGAGAGTTGGTAATAATACTTTTTCCCTTTTCAAATGCATGAGACAGAACAGGATTTTTTTCTTTAGGTTTGAATTCTAAAACTTCCAGAAAACACTCCCATAAAACATTGGCTAAATTATTTTCTATATAATTAAAATTTAAACATTTAAGATAGCATTCCCATAAGATAGCAGCCAATCTTTTCTGAAGGTTTTTTTTAGATTCTATGCTTTCAAGGTGACATTCCCATAAAACATCAGCTAATTTTTTCTGAAGAAATTTTAGCTCCTTTTTAGGTGCATGTATAACTCTCTCCCCACCATTTTTTTTAGGTATTGTGAAAGAGTTGTATAAATTATCGGTTTCTATAATGTACAATAAATAGTTAATGTATCTGGCGTTTTTAAAACCAAGAAGCCTCGCAAAGTCATCCTTGGTTTTTAATCGATTTAATTTAGTCATTATCTTATCCTTAATAAAAAAGCGCATGAAAACTCTTATGCGAACGACAGTATAGAAATCTTCCTTCAGCAGAGATAAAACATACTGCAACTTTTTCCAGAAGAAACCTAATTGCCTTAGTTTTAGGATTACTGGAGTGAGCTGAACACTCTGGTAACATTTTTGTTAATACTTGCGAACACACAAGTCAAAAATCTAATCATGCGCAGTTACATTCTATCACAAAACAACCTGTTAATCTAGAATTAAGACATCTTAGACTATAAATTTTTATCAACACCTCAAAAAGCCAGACAGAGTCTGGCTTTGCATTGTTTATACCTGAGAAGTATTTTAGAAAAACTAAAGTATCTTTTTAGCCCGATCCACCATAAAGAGTGAGACGGTCATGATGATATCGATGACTAGAAGAGCAATGACAGCTGGGATCCAAGATTGGAAAAGTTCAAAACTGTAACCAAACAAGGTAGGACCAAAAGCTGCTAAGATGTAGCCCCCTGTTTGCGCTAGTCCTGATAGCTGAGCTGTCTTTTCAGGAGAACGGGTTTTAAGTGAAAAGCAAACCATGAGGTAGGGGAAGAGGGCACTACAGGCCGTTCCAATTAAGAGATGGACGACTAACCAGTAGAGGAAATTATTGGTTGGATACAAGAGCATGGCAATTCCTGTCATACCAGCGATAGAGATAATTGTTAGCATGATTCGACGGTGGCCGTCTGACAGATGAGTTGTCAGACTTGGAACAGTCATTGAAAAAGGAATGCTGATCAGCGAGAAGATAGAAGCGAGGAGGGCCGCATCTTTATTAGAAAGACCAGCACTAATGGCTATTGTTGGCAGCCAGGTCATGCTCGTATAAAAGAGCAAGGACTGAAGACCACCAAAGATAATGATGGCCCAGACATCTTTACTTTTTAGAATGTTTTCTTTGACTTGCTTTTCTTTTTGGCCTTCTAGGTGGTGGTTGTGGCGATGATTTGGCAACCAGACTAGCAGAGTGACCAGACAGAGAAAACTGAGAACGAGGATGAGGCCCTTCCAAGAACTAGCTTGGGTGATAGGGACCGAAAGATAAGAAGCGATGGCAGTTGAAACCCCCATGGCGGTGACATAGAGCGTTGTTAGGAGACTGATCTTTTGAGGCTGATTTGCCTGGATTATACTTGGGAGGAGTACATTGAAAATGGCGATACTTGCTCCGATGATCAGAGTTCCTAGATAGAGAAGGGGAAGATTGAAGATACGAATGGCAGAGCCAACAGTTAAGAGGAGAAGACAGTAAGTAAAGAGATGTTCTAACCCGATCTTTTGTGCCAAGCGGCTTGCAAAAGCAGAGAAAAGAGCAAACATCAAGAGAGGGAGACTGGTTAAAATTCCAAGAGAGCTAACCTCCACTCCTAATCCCTGAGCGATATCTCCTAAAATAGTTGGTAGAGCAGTAAAGGGAGAACGTAAAACGGTCCCGATTAAGACAATTCCTAGAACAAAAAAGAGCGATTGTTTTTTCATGAAAACCTCGATAAGATGATTTTAATAACAGCTTATTTTAAGGTTTTTTCCTTATAATGTCAAGTAATGACAGCTAAGAAAGTTCGATTGATTTAAGCGAGAATAGAGTGAAAGGAGATACATTTCTTTACTAGAATTTTCCTTGATTTGATATAAAAATAGGAAAGTGAGAAAATTTGTGATAAAATAGTGGAAGGAAATCTATATATTGGAGAAAAACAGTGCCTGAAAAGCAAAAAATCAGCGTCTTGATGTCGGTCTATGTAAAGGAAAGTCCGACGTTTTTGAGAGATGCTATCAAAAGTGTTCAAAATCAAACCTTGAAACCGAGTGAGCTTGTTCTTATTGAGGATGGGCCCCTCACGCCAGAGCTCTATCAGGTGCTAGATGAAGTGGAAGCTCAGTCAGATATTCCAGTAAAACGGTGCCCCTTAGAGCAAAATCAAGGTTTAGGCTTGGCTCTTCGATACGGTGTTTTACAGTGTCAGTATGACATTATTGCACGGATGGATACGGACGATTTAGCCGTTCCGGATCGTTTTGAGAAACAGCTTCAGCTAATGGAGAAAGAAGATCTCGATCTCTTAGGTGGGCAGATTGCAGAGTTCATTGACAATCCAGATGAGATTGTGTCTTATCGTCGTGTTCCAACTCAGCACGCAGACATTGTGGCTTATCAGAGAATGAGAAGTGCTTTTAACCATATGACAGTCATGTTCAAAAAGGACATGGTCCTCAAAGCGGGCAACTACGAAGACGGGCTTTACATGGAGGATGATCTCCTCTGGCTCAATATGATTACGGCAGGTGCCAAGACTGGCAACCTAGATCAAATCTTATGTAAGGTTCGTGTAGGTGCAGGAATGTTTGAGCGTCGAGGTGGCTTGCGTTACCTTAAATTCTACCGTCAAGCTCGCCAACGGATGCTTGAGCGAGGGCAAATTTCTTACATGGAATATGCTAAAAGTATGTTCATTCAGGCAATTGTTGCACTTTGTCCAGGCTTTGTACGTCAGTTTATCTTTGTCAAACTTTTAAGAAAGAGCAAGTAAGACCTGATAGATTGAACGATTCGGGTTATCATAACAATAGTATCATCTGACTCTTTTAAGGGGGAGTAAATTCCTATGAATAAAAAACTAACAGATTACGTGATTGATCTGGTTGAAATTTTAAATAAACAGCAAAAACAAGTGTTTTGGGGGATATTCGATATTCTGAGTATGGTGGTTTCCATCATCGTGTCTTATATCTTGTTTTACGGCCTAATAAATCCTGCGCCTGTGGACTATGTGATCTACACTCTTTTAGCCTTCCTTCTCTATCAAATCATAATTGCATTTTGGGGGCTGAATGCTAGTATTAGTCGCTACAGTAAGATTACGGATTTTATGAAAATCTTTTTTGGAGTGACACTCAGTAGTGTTCTTTCTTATGGAATCTGCTATGCCTTTCTTCCATTATTTTCAATCCGTTTCATCGTGCTCTTCATTTTGTTGAGTACCTTCCTCATCTTGCTTCCTCGCATCACTTGGCAGTTGATTTATTCCAAACGTAAAAAGGGTAGTGGAGATGGAGAGCATCGTCGTACCTTCTTGATTGGTGCGGGAGATGGTGGTGCCCTCTTTATGAATAGCTACCAACATCCAACCAGTGAGCTTGAGATAGTGGGGATTTTGGACAACGATGAAAAGAAAAAAGGGCAAAAACTAGGTGGAATCCCAGTTCTAGGCTCTTATGACAATCTACCTGAATTGGCCAAACGTCACCAAATCGAGCGTGTTATCGTAGCAATCCCTTCGCTCGATCCATCAGAGTATGAACGTATCTTGCAGATGTGTAATAAACTAGGTGTCAAATGTTACAAGATGCCTAAAGTTGAGACAGTTGTTCAAGGATTACATCAATCAGGTAGTGGTTTCCAAAAAATTGATATCACAGACCTTTTGGGCCGTCAGGAAATTCGCCTTGACGAATCACGTCTGGGTGCAGAAATTACAGGTAAGACCATCTTGGTGACAGGAGCCGGTGGTTCGATTGGTTCGGAGATTTGTCGCCAGATTAGCCGCTTCAACCCAGAGCGTATCGTCTTGCTTGGACATGGTGAAAATTCAATCTACCTTATTTATCATGAGTTGATTCGTAAATTCCAAGGGATTGATTATGTTCCTGTCATTGCAGATATTCAGGATTATGATCGTCTTTTACAAGTGTTTGAACAGTACAAACCAGCTATCATCTACCATGCTGCAGCCCACAAACATGTTCCAATGATGGAGCGCAATCCAAAAGAAGCCTTCAAGAACAATATCCTCGGGACCTACAATGTTGCCAAGGCTGTTGATGAGGCCAAAGTACCTAAGATGGTCATGATTTCGACTGACAAGGCGGTCAATCCACCGAATGTTATGGGTGCTACTAAGCGCGTGGCAGAGTTGATTGTTACTGGCTTTAACCAACGTAGTAAATCAACCTACTGTGCAGTTCGTTTTGGGAATGTTCTTGGTAGCCGTGGTAGCGTGATTCCTGTCTTTGAACGTCAGATTGCTGAAGGTGGTCCTGTAACGGTGACAGACTTCCGTATGACACGTTACTTCATGACCATTCCAGAGGCTAGCCGTCTGGTCATCCATGCTGGTGCTTATGCTAAGGACGGAGAAGTCTTTATCCTTGATATGGGCAAACCCGTTAAGATTTACGACTTGGCTAAGAAAATGGTCCTTCTAAGTGGGCACACAGAAAGTGAAATTCCAATCGTTGAGGTCGGTATCCGACCAGGTGAAAAACTCTATGAAGAACTCTTGGTTTCGACCGAATTGGTTGATAACCAAGTCATGGATAAGATTTTTGTTGGTAAGGTAAACGTCATGCCTCTAGAAGCCATCGATCAAAAGATTGAAGAATTCCGTTCACTCAGTGGAGATGAGCTCAAAGAAGCAATTATTTCCTTTGCAAATGAGACAACTCACGTTGAGTAAGATCGCCCAACTAATTATAAATAAAAGGCCAAGGTTCTGTTTGTACAGGACCTTGGTCTTTTTACTCTGTAGTTTCAAATTGTCGTATTATTTATAGCTGGTTAATGATATCGTCAATGGTATGGGCGATCCAGTCAGGTTGATAGCTGAGTAAATCAGTTTCTTCTCCAAATCCCCAAGTGACAGCGAACTTTTTAATTCCAGTTTCTTGGGCTCCTATCATATCAAACTTGGTGTCGCCGATAATGAGAACTTGTTCTGCAGGGAGTTGATGCGTTTGTAAGGCGTAACGGATGACATCCGCCTTGTGTGGCGTTTCAGGACTAGAGCCGTAAATGCCATCAAAGAAATGATGGATTCCCAGATTTTTAGTCATATCATGAGTAGTAGGAGTATTCTTGGTTGTAGTGATGTAGAGAGGGTAGTTTTGTGAAAGTGCTTGAAGCAATTCCGTCATTCGGGGGAAGAGCTGCGCTTCGTGGATTCCTTTTTCCTTGTAGTAAGAACGGTAGATTTGAACAGCCTCCGAGATTTGCTCCTTGGGAAGACACGTTGCAAAACTACTTTCAAGTGGCGGTCCCATAAAACCACGAATGGTTTTGGCATCAGGGCTTGGCACTCCTAGCTCTTTAAAGGTATGGGTAAAGGCATTGTGGATCCCTAGGGAACTGTCAACCAGAGTTCCGTCTAGATCAAAAAAGATAGCTGAGATAGAGGGCATGATTTCTCCTAGTAGATAAGCTTATTCTCCGAAGATTTCTTTTTGTAGGCGGCGACCAGTAGGAGTGGCAGCGAGTCCACCCTCAGCCGTTTCACGAAAGGCAGTTGGAAGGCTCGATCCGACCTGGTACATGGCATCGATGACTTCGTCAACAGGGATCTTAGATTCGATACCTGCTAAGGCCATATCTGCCGCGATAAAGGCAAAGCTGGCTCCCATGGCATTTCGTTTGACACAAGGAACTTCAACCAAACCAGCGACAGGGTCACAGATGAGACCCAGCATATTTTTAATGACAAAGGCGATGGCTTGGCTAGCCTGATAGGGAGTTCCACCTGCAGCCAAGGTCAAGGCTGCGGCACTCATGGCAGAGGCAGAGCCGACTTCGGCCTGGCAGCCACCTTCAGCACCTGAGATAGAGGCGTTGTTTGCGATAACCAATCCAAAGGCACCAGCAGCAAAGAGGAAATCCAGCTGTTCTTCGTGGCTAAGGTCTAATTTTTGGATAGCGGCAGTGAGAACGGCTGGCAAACAACCAGCACTTCCTGCGGTTGGGGTGGCACAGACCAAACCCATTTTAGCGTTGTGTTCGTTGACCGCGATGGCATTACGGGCTGCTGATAGGATGGTAAAGTCCGACAAGGCCTTGCCACTTTTGAGATGGCGGTCTAGTTTGGCCGCGTCTCCGCCCGTTAGGCCACTACGGGATTTATTTTCACTGAGACCGAGCTCGACAGAGGCTTTCATGACTTCTAGATTGCGTTCCATGAGGAGGAGAACTTCTGGCCGTTCCCGACCGGTTAGTTGATATTCTGTCGCAATCATGAGTTCTGCGACATTTCCTTGGAAGTCTAGATCCGCCTGCTCGACCAATTCTTTGATAGAATAAAACATGCTTCCTCCTACTTAAAGAAATTGACATTGTGGAGATGAGGGATTTTTCGGATTTCTTCAATCGCTTCTTCGCAACTTCGACTATCGACTTCGATAATCATAATGGCTTTTTCTCCAGCTTTTTCTCGAGTCACATTCATCTGAGCGATGTTGATATCGAAACGAGAGAGGGCTTCAGTAACATGGGCAATCATACCTGGAACATCCTGATGCACGATGATAATGGTCGGTGTGTTCATGTTGAGAGAGACAGCAAAGCCGTTAAGCTCCGTAACTTGGATATTTCCCCCACCAATGGAAATCCCTGTCACACTGATGGACTTGTGTTCATTCTTCACAGTAATTTTAGTGGTATTAGGGTGAGGAGCGTTACTGTCTTTCTGAATGGTCCAGACAATCTTGATACCACGTTTATGGGCAATTTCTAGGCTATTTGGAATGTCAGGATCGTCCGTATCCATACCTAATATACCAGCGACGAGAGCAAGGTCAGTTCCATGACCACGGTAGGTCTTGGCAAATGAGTTAAATAATTGGAATTCGACTTCTGTTGGCGTATCGTCAAAGATGGAGGAGACGATTTTCCCAATACGAACAGCTCCAGCTGTGTGGCTACTTGATGGGCCAATCATGACTGGTCCGATAATATCAAAGACAGATTGAAAACGAAGTGATTGCATCTGTTTCCCCTTACAAAGATTCTTATATCTATTATATCAAAGAATGGATCTCTGCGCTTGTTTCCCTTATCAAAAGCTCAAAATGATTAAAGATGGTATAAAATAAGGTCTTTTGTGACAAAACGCTCCTTAAAACGGTAAATATAAAACATTTTTGTAATATTTCTACATATAACCGTTAAACAACGGTAACATTTAAAAGGTATCATAGATATATTCAATGGAAGGAGAATTTTTAGATATGTCATTAACAACTAAAAAAATCAAAACAACTATCGCAGGAGTAGCAGCCTTGCTTGCTTTCTTTGCCCCAGCTCTTGCCTCTGCGCAAGAAACTGTAACTTACACTGTTAAATCAGGTGATACTCTTTCAGAAATCGCTGAGAAGTACAACACGACTGCTGAAAAATTGGCAGCAAAAAATAACATCAAAGATATTCACCTTATCTATGTTGACCAAGTTTTGGTTATCGAAGGGACAGCTTCTACTGCAGCTCCAGCTGCGACAACGGAAGAAACAGTTGAAGAAGCTCCAGCTGCAACTACAACTTATGAAGCACCAGCAGCAGAAAGCAACACTGTCGCAACATCTACTGTAAGTGGTTCTGAAGCAGAAGCCAAGGAATGGATCGCTCAAAAAGAATCAGGCGGTAGCTACACAGCTACAAACGGCCAATACATCGGACGTTACCAATTGACAGATTCATACTTGAACGGTGACTACTCAGCTGAAAACCAAGAACGTGTAGCAGATGCCTACGTTGCGGGACGTTACGGTTCATGGACAGCTGCTAAGAACTTCTGGCTTAATAACGGTTGGTATTAAGATCTAGCTAACAGAAAAATATGTAAAAGTCGAGGAAATCCCTCGACTTTTTTATATTTCCTTTGGTTGATGATAGGTCTCCACTTCTTTTTTGAGATGAGATAGCATGGAGGTTTCATCGGTTAGTTCCAGAAGGGAGAAACCTTTTTGGATAAGTTTAGAATCATCCGTACAAATCCCAATACGGACATAGCAGATAGCAAGCCTATCGTAGCTTTTCTTGTTCTTGGCATCTTCTAGTAAAGTATAGCATATTTGTTTACACATATTTCTATCTTGATTGTATAAGTAAATGGTGGAGAGATTGAGTAGGATTGCCATTCGCAAGTCATATAAATGTTGATAGTTTTTATAGACTTCTAAGCGTTGCAAGATTTTTCCAGTGATGAGATGGATATGTTCTATAGGAAAGGTAAAGAGAATGGTATTGAGAATTTTTAAGTCATTCTCGTACCAAGTGTCCTGCTTTTCTATCTTCTTCCATAGCTTCTTTACAGTATTGTTAACTTCGATTGACAGTTTTTTAGTCCCATTTTGGCGAATATAGATAACAATTTCTAGCATATCTCGTATCTCTTTGATGGGGAGGTCGTGGTGAATTTTGAGGTAGTCTTGACATTTTTGAAATAGTTTTTCGAGTTCATTAGTCCCTAGGATTGAGCTCATATTGAGATAGGTTTGCATAATTTCTGTGCGTTGACTTGGTTGATAAAGTTGACAGATATATTCAAACTCTTCAAAACTCATATTGACTTGTCGGAGAAGAAACTCCATATTCTCATATTTAGGAGTTGTTTTCCCGCTTTCGATTTTTGATAGGCTGGTTCTTGAGAGAATATCCCCACAGACCTCCTCTTGAGTTAACCCTTTTGACTCACGTATTTCTTTATAGACCTTTCCAAAATCGTAGCGCATGATTTCCTCCTTATTTGTGAAAAAGTTAACAAAAAATAGAAATTGATTAAAAATATTGTATCATAAAGACAGAAAAAGTAAAATAAAGATCTAAGATAATTTTGTGAAAAAGCAAACAAAGATCTTTGGCGTTAAGAAAAAGAGTTATAATATAGCTATAAAAAGATAGGAGAAACATTATGGATAAAAAAGTATTTCGCTTTTTGGTCTTTTTTGCATTCTTGGTCACCTTAGCTTCACAGTTTCCGTGGAATTGGCCAATATAATGCGCTAGTTATTTAATCAAGAGAGGAGGGAGCTTACGACATATAGAGACGTAATGTGCTATCATTAGCCAATTGGTGTTAGATTTGTATAGTGCTAGGAGGTGATATTTTTGAAAAGAAATAAAAATGACTATATAGTTGATTTTATTTTTGGTGTCGTTTTCATGGGATTGTTGTTGACGGGTTGTTATATTTCATTTTTTCAACCAGATATTTATAAGATTCAAATTATATTTTTGATACTGTTAACATTCCCTATTAGTTATGTTGTCATTAAATATTTTATAAGAAAGTAGGTTTGCAAAATGAAAAAATGTTCTCTGTTTCTTTTGACCATAATTTTTCTTAATATATTCTCTCCAACGGCTTTAGCTTTAGAATCTGCTATGAATAGCAAATCTAATTTGACAACGTCTGGTTTTCAATCCAATCCGTCGTATGTTCGTGTTGTAGATTCACATAATCTAGCAATCACAAACGAAGATGGAACGGTGTCAAAAGTATATATTGATGACGAACACAATGTTTTTATTGATGGGGTCTTAGAACTAACCTCAGATGAATTTGATAGTATGGTTCAAGTAAGTAAAGATGAAGAGCAGTCAACTGAACAGCCTGTTATGGCGAGATCAGCTACTACTTGGTATTATCTTGATACACATACTTATAATATTGACTTTCAAAATAGAGGTCGTACAGTATTGCTAGGTGTTATTTCTTCTCTAATCCCTTATTTAACCCCTGCGATTGGTATTGGTTCAATATTAGATGCCTTATTAGGACAAGGAGCTCCGGGCATGTATGTAAAACTAAACAGATACTATCGAAAAGGGTATCAATTTTACAAATACTGTTACCATTTTTACTCTGATGCAGCAATGAGATATAAGGTCGCTTATAGAGAAGAAATCAAACGAATGTGGTAATATATTACAATTTCTAGTTTTAAGAATAAAGATAATAGTTAAAATATTTTTCAAATCAAGGGAGTCAATATGGGACTCCCTTGTATTCTTCAAAAAATGTTATAATCAATCTTGTTTAAAGAACAGAACTTCGATGTTTACAAATGAATAATTCTATCTTTTTTTCTGAAAATACTGTATAATATGAAGCAAATATGAAAAAATGGTGTAGCAACCGTAATGGCATGCGGTTTGCTTGCTACTACAAATGCTTTAGCAGTATGGGTTGATGGTGGTCAATGGAATTATGGAGTAGGTTGGACAGGAACTTTTGGATATTCTGATTATTTACATTCTACTCGATCTCATACAGCAACGGTCCGACATGGTAGTAGAATCTCTAAGGAGCGTGAAGCTCCCTAGGTTTGGGCTCAAGCTTCCCTCACAAAGATTCCGCCAACAGGATTAGAATATTTCTATGGATTTTAAGTGGAATTTTCCCTCTCCTATTAGGAGAGGGAGAACTTTATTGGAGGTATCTTTATGAAAAAAATCAGTAATTTCTGTATGTTACTCCTGCTTTTGTGTACCACTTTTTTTGTTTTTAATATAAACTACACACGTGAAGTGGTTCGGATTCGGGAAATGGGAAAGACTGTAGATTCTTTAGATTTGTATTTGAAAGATATTAATGAACCTGCAGTATCTGTTCTTCGATTTTTTGAGGATGTATCAAAGGAGTATAAAGTCTCCATCATCAAAACAGACAGTGGTGATGAGGTGATCAAGTCTGGTGTTTTTGATAAAGATACCTTTCCCTACCAAGAGTTTGGGATTTCTTCTCTTGATTTTGCCACAGATGGTGAAGGAGTCTATAGTAATAAAGATCTTTCCAATAAACTTGGCACGATTCCGACCTTTCTAAAAGCCAAGCCTATTCAGCTTATGACTTTTCAAACCTATATCAAGGATACATCTCGTAGTTTAAATGGTCGCTATACGATAACTTCTACACAAGAGATGGACAAGGATAGGATTGTACAGAAATGGAGTGATTTTTTCAAGATAGACCAGGCTACCTTGCTAGAGCCGACCTACAAAAGTGCAGTGGAAGTCATAAATCGAGATTTGCTTTTATCTGCCATTGTTTTTGTCTTGGCTATTTTACTTCTTGTGTTAGTGACAGTGTATCAGCCAATGATGGAGATGAAAAGAGTTGGGGTACAAAAATTACTTGGTTTTCAAGATCGGGCTGTTTTAGCTGATGTTGTGAAAGGCAACCTCTACCTCCTCCTAGGTGGGGCGTTTGTGATCAATCTAGGAGTGTGTTTCTTGCTTGATTACAAGCCAAAAGATTTGTTCCCAATGTTATGGTTGTCGCATTTTTTGCTTTTGCAACTTTATCTTTTTATCAGTTGGTTGACCTATCTCTTGATCCAAAAAATGACAATCAGCTCTCTGCTGAAAAGTTTTTCATCTTTCAAATTTGGTTTACTCTTTAATCATTTGATGAAAATTGGAACTACCATTTTACTGACAGTCTTGCTAGTTGGGGTAGGAAAAAGTTTGGAGCAAGAAAACAAAGAGTTGGATTACCAGAAACAGTGGATCAGTCAAGGAAATTATCTGACCTTGGAAACTTTCCAACTCAATGATAACTTGTGGCAAGAGCAGTTGGCAGGCTCAGGGCAGGCAGTAGATTATTTCTATCGATTTTATCAGGATTTGGTAGAAAAAACGCAGGCGGGTTATGTGCAAACTAGCAACCTGCCTATAAAAAATTTTGCCACTGCAGAACAAGTGCAGCGGTATCAACTGGCTGATATGACAACTGTTTACTATGCCAATCGTCATTTTTTAGAAAGTCAGGGATTCAAGTTACCAGATACCGGCGCAAAAAAAGTTATTTTGATGCCAGCAAGTACGAAAGGTGAAGAAGATAAAAATCAGCTCTTGGGGAAATTAATTGCCTATCTTTCGATGAAGTATGAAGAGCAGCAAAAACGAACGATAGAGGAGATGGATGTCGAGATTGCCTATTATGAAGGAGATTGGTCGTTCTTTCCATATAGTGATAAGCGAAAGGAAAATCTCTACAATCCAATTATTAGCTTGGTCAATGATTCTGATATGATGTGGGATGAAAAAACTCGCCTGTCAACAACAGGTTTAAATAACCCGATTAAAATCGAAAATACGGCTCAACACCAAAAAGAGGTGACAGCGTTAGTTGAGAAATTATCAGATGGGAATTATTTAAAATTTTCATCTATTCAAGCCATTCAACAAGATAAAGTAGATTCTTATCGAGATGCTGTTCGGAATTTCAACATACTCTTTGCTTTGGTTGGTCTTCTTAGTATGATGATTTCCTACTTCTTACTAGTAACAACTTTCTTGTTGAAGCGAACAGATATTATTACCAAGAAGTTTATGGGTTGGAAATTGATAGATAGGTATCGTTCCGTGCTGGGGCTTCTATTAGCCGTTTATAGTCTTCCTTTTATGGTTTTGCTATTCTTTACACAGGCACTTTTCCCGCTCCTACTTTTTGCAGGATTTACAGGCTTAGATATTTTGTTTGTACTTTTCTTGGGCTCTAAGATGGAAAAAAGAAATGTAGTGCAGTTATTGAAAGGGGATCACTTATGATAAAGTTGGAAAATGTTACGAAAACCATTGGGAAAAAAGTTATTTTGGAGAACTTATCTCTAAAAATTAACCAAGGAGATTTAGTTGCCATCGTTGGGAAAAGTGGTAGTGGCAAGTCGACCTTGTTAAATCTATTGGGTTTGATAGATGGCGATTACAGTGGGCATTATGAAATTTTCGGTCAGCAAAATGTACCTGTCAATTCTGTTAAGTCGCAAGCGATTATCCGCGAACATATCTCCTATCTGTTTCAAAACTTTGCTCTGATTGATAATGAAACGGTAGAGTATAATCTCATGCTCGCTCTAAAGTATGTAAAATTATCCAAGAAGGACAAAGTCAAAAAGATAGAAGAAATTTTAGAGAGAGTGGGGTTGCCATCAACTCTCCATCAAAAGGTTTCAGAGTTATCTGGAGGGGAACAGCAGCGAATCGCAGTTGCTAGAGCCATTTTAAAACCCAGTCAGCTCCTGTTAGCAGACGAACCAACCGGTTCTCTAGATCCTGAAAATCGAGATTTGGTTTTGAACTTTCTCTTAGATATGAACAAGGAAGGGAAAACGGTCATTATCGTTACCCATGATGCCTATGTAGCTCAACAATGCCATCTAGTTATTGAATTGTGAAAATACAGAAATTTTATCAAAAATCCTTAAACTTAAAGATACCTTTAAAATTTAATTTTAAAACACTCATTTATCAATATTTTTTGATGGATAAAAATAGAAAAACGGTTGTTTTTAGGAGATTCCCTAAAATTAGCTCCTAACCACACTTATTAAAACGATAATTCCTATGGAGATTGTATGACTCTGAAGCTTCGAATACCTTAGTTCCGTGATTTTTGAGCTATTCTAGCTTTAGAATCCTTCAAAACGTAAAATTTTAAGCAGTCAGAGACTTAGAACAACCACAAAACATTTATTTTATAGCAATTCTAAGTTTAGAATTACATGGATATGTATGTATTTGACCTATTCGACAGTTAGGACAGCTCTATTCTGAGAAATCTGAGCTATCAATGCTTTAGAATAGTATTTCGCCAAGGGATTTTGTTGAAGGATTGATTATTTTATGATACTCTAAAATAAAACTGATTTAATGTATTAAATGGAGAATCGTTACATGAAACATTTTTTTGCTGGAATTGGTGAGATAAGATTTATTAGTTATCTATTGTCTCTATGTGTAGGACTAGCCCCTCTTTTTCATATCTATGTAATAGGTTCTGAAATGAGTTTTATGAAAATAGTATTATCTATTTTGGGAATTATATTTGTTTGTGTTTTAACTATTACTCGAATTTATAGGAGTTTTTTCTATAAAGAATAGCTTGGATTTGAACTGTGTTTAAAAACAGAGGTTGGTAGAGTATCAGCCTCTTTCTTGTCTTCTTCTTTAAAGCGTGCTATAATGAATCTTGCTCAAGCGACCTTCAATCGTGAAGCACACACGACCTTCAATCGTGAATAAACGAATAGATGGGAGACTTACCATGAGTGATAACTCTAAAACACGTGTTGTTGTGGGGATGAGTGGTGGTGTTGATTCGTCGGTGACGGCTCTTCTTCTCAAGGAGCAGGGCTACGATGTGATCGGTATCTTCATGAAGAACTGGGACGACACAGATGAAAACGGAGTCTGTACGGCGACCGAAGATTACAAGGATGTGGCTGCGGTAGCAGACCAACTTGGCATTCCTTACTACTCTGTCAACTTTGAAAAAGAGTACTGGGACCGCGTTTTTGAGTATTTCCTAGCGGAATACCGTGCAGGACGCACGCCAAATCCAGATGTGATGTGTAACAAGGAAATCAAGTTTAAGGCCTTTTTGGACTATGCCATGACCTTGGGTGCAGACTATGTAGCGACTGGGCACTATGCCCGTGTAGCACGTGATGAGGATGGCGTCGTTCACATGCTTCGTGGCGTGGACAATGGCAAAGACCAGACCTATTTCCTCAGTCAACTTTCGCAAGAACAATTACAAAAGACCATGTTCCCACTGGGACATTTGGAAAAGCCTGAAGTTCGCAGACTAGCAGAAGAAGCAGGCCTTGCAACTGCTAAGAAGAAAGATTCAACAGGAATTTGCTTTATCGGAGAAAAGAACTTTAAAGAATTTCTCAGCAACTACTTACCAGCTCAGCCTGGTCGAATGATGACTGTGGATGGTCGCGATATGGGTGAGCATGCTGGCCTGATGTACTATACAATCGGTCAGCGTGGCGGACTCGGTATCGGTGGGCAACACGGCGGTGACAATGCCCCTTGGTTCGTTGTTGGAAAAGACCTGAGCCAGAACATTCTCTATGTAGGCCAAGGTTTCTACCATGACTCGCTTATGTCAACTAGCTTAGAAGCCAGTCAGGTCCACTTTACTCGTGATATGCCAGAGGAATTTACGTTAGAATGCACGGCTAAATTCCGCTATCGTCAGCCTGACTCTAAAGTGACTGTACATGTCAAAGGGGATAAGGCAGAGGTCATCTTTGCGGAGCCACAGCGCGCCATTACACCAGGACAGGCAGTTGTCTTTTACGACGGTGAAGAGTGTTTCGGTGGTGGTTTGATTGACAATGCCTACCGTGATGGCAAGGTTTGTCAGTACATTTAGATTGACAAATTTTCTCAATTTGCTACAATAATAAAAGCAATAGAAATGATGGTCAAAGCTCATGGATGTTGCAGGCTTTTTGTCCTGCACTTCTTTGGAGTTTTGACTGTTTTTGTGTCGTTTTGAGGAAAGGAAAGAGATGACTCAAGTGGATTTTCGGACCAAAGTGGGAAATACGGTTTTTGGAGTTCGGGCGACAGCCTTGATTCTCCAAAATCGCAAACTCCTAGTTACCAAAGATGAGGGCAAGTATTACACTATTGGTGGTGCGATTCAAGTCAATGAAAGCACGGAAGACGCGGTAGTCCGTGAAGTGATGGAAGAACTGGGTGTCAAAGCTCAAGCTGGACATCTAGCTTTTGTGGTTGAAAATCGTTTTGAACAAGACGGTGTTTCCTATCACAACATTGAGTTTCATTATCTGGTCAACTTACTTGAAGATGCTCCATTGACCATGCAGGAAGACGAAAAACCGCAGCCTTGTGAGTGGATTGATTTGGATAAGCTCCAGAATATCCAGCTAGTTCCAGCCTTTTTAAAAACAGCCCTACCAGATTGGGACGGCCAACTAAGACACATTCATCTTGAAGAATAGGAGAGAAAATGACTTATAATTTTACGGAAGAATACGATATTATTGTAATCGGTGCGGGACATGCTGGGGTTGAGGCTTCCTTGGCTGCCAGCCGTATGGGCTGTAAGGTCTTGCTTGCGACCATCAACATCGAAATGCTGGCTTTCATGCCTTGTAACCCTTCTATCGGTGGCTCTGCCAAGGGGATTGTTGTGCGTGAAGTCGATGCCCTCGGTGGTGAAATGGCCAAGAATATTGACAAGACTTACATCCAGATGAAGATGCTCAACACAGGGAAAGGACCTGCTGTTCGCGCCCTTCGTGCGCAGGCTGACAAGGAGCTTTACTCTAAGGAAATGCGCAAGACAGTTGAGAATCAAGAAAATCTGACCCTTCGTCAAACCATGATTGATGAGATTTTGGTGGAAGATGGTAAGGTTGTTGGTGTGCGGACGGCGACCCATCAAGAGTATGCTGCTAAGGCTGTAATTGTGACAACGGGGACTGCCCTCCGTGGAGAAATCATCATCGGGGATCTCAAGTATTCGTCAGGTCCTAACCACAGCCTAGCTTCTATTAACCTTGCTGACAATCTCAAGGAACTGGGCCTCGAAATCGGTCGTTTCAAGACAGGAACCCCTCCACGTGTCAAGGCCTCTTCTATCAACTACGACGTGACAGAGATTCAGCCAGGAGATGAAGCGCCTAATCACTTCTCATACACGTCACGTGATGAAGACTATGTCAAGGATCAGGTGCCATGCTGGTTGACCTATACCAACGGTACCAGTCATGAAATTATCCAAAATAACCTCCACCGTGCGCCTATGTTTACAGGTGTGGTCAAGGGAGTGGGGCCTCGTTACTGTCCGTCGATTGAGGATAAGATTGTGCGCTTTGCAGACAAGGAACGCCATCAGCTCTTCCTTGAACCAGAAGGACGCAACACAGAGGAAGTCTATGTCCAAGGTCTTTCAACCAGTCTGCCTGAGGATGTCCAACGTGACTTGGTTCATTCCATCAAAGGTCTGGAAAATGCTGAGATGATGCGAACAGGTTATGCTATTGAGTATGATATGGTCTTGCCACATCAGTTGCGTGCAACTCTGGAAACTAAGAAAATATCAGGTCTCTTCACCGCTGGTCAGACCAATGGAACATCAGGTTATGAAGAGGCTGCCGGCCAAGGGATTATCGCTGGTATCAACGCAGCTCTGAAAATTCAAGGCAAGCCTGAGTTGATTTTGAAGCGCAGCGACGGCTATATAGGGGTGATGATTGATGACTTGGTGACCAAGGGAACGATTGAACCCTACCGTCTCTTGACCAGTCGTGCTGAATACCGTCTCATTCTTCGTCATGACAATGCAGATATGCGTTTGACTGAGATGGGACGCGAGATTGGCCTTGTGGATGATGAACGCTGGGCTCGTTTTGAAATCAAGAAAAATCAATTTGACAATGAGATGAAGCGTCTAGATAGTATCAAACTCAAGCCAGTCAAGGAAACCAATGCTAAGGTTGAGGAGATGGGCTTCAAGCCGTTGACAGATGCAGTGACAGCCAAGGAATTCCTTCGCCGTCCAGAAGTTTCTTACCAGGATGTGGTGGCCTTCATCGGACCAGCTGCTGAGGACTTGGATGACAAGATTATCGAATTGATTGAAACAGAAATCAAGTACGAAGGCTATATTTCCAAAGCTATGGACCAGGTTGCCAAGATGAAACGCATGGAAGAAAAACGCATTCCAGCTAACATCGACTGGGATGATATTGACTCTATCGCAACCGAAGCGCGTCAGAAGTTCAAACTTATCAATCCAGAAACCATCGGCCAAGCCAGCCGTATTTCGGGAGTAAACCCAGCAGACATTTCTATTTTGATGGTGTATCTGGAAGGTAAAAATCGTAGTATTTCTAAAACTCTTCAAAAATCAAAATGATACGTCGTCGGCTTCTTACGAATGGGTTCAAAGCTTGGCTTTGATTCATCTACAGCCTCCCATAGTTCCCCGAACTATGGGAGCTAGCTTAAGTTATGCTTTCGCCTAGCCTTCTAGTCTGATTTCGATTTTTATTGAGTTTCAATCTCAAAAAAGCATAGAAAAAAACAGCTCCGAAGACGGGGCTGTTTTGTTGACTTGTACTCAATGAAAATCAAAGAGCAAACTAGGAAGTTAGCCGAAGGCTGTACTTGAGTACGACAAGGCGAAGCTGACGTGGTTTGAATTTGATTTTCGAAGAGTATTATTATTCTTCTTCATCTGGTGTGAGGATCATAGGGATGATGATCGGTTCACGTTCTGTATTTTCATAGAGGAAGGGGCGAATGGCGTTGACAATGGCGCCATTGACCGATTGCACGCTGGCATCTTTGTTCTTCAGTGCGATACGAATAGCATTGAAGAGGATGCGCTGGCTTTGGCGAATCAAGTCGCCAGACTCTCTCATGTAGACAAAGCCTCGGCTGAGGATGTCTGGGCCAGACAAGATCATTTTAGACTTGAAGTCAACAGTTGCGACTGCTAGAACGACACCGTCTTCAGATAAATCACGACGGTCTTTGAGGACAGCAGCACCGATTTCACCGATACGATTTCCATCGACATAGATGTCTTGGGCATTGAAATGCCCAGCGATACGAGCTGAGTTAGCAGTAAGGGCAAGGACATCACCATTGCTCATGATAAAGATATTGTCCTTCTCGACACCCGTATCCACCGCTAGTCCAGCGTGGACTTTTTGCATGCGGTATTCACCATGGACAGGCATGAAGTATTTTGGCTTAATCAAGCGGAGCATGAGTTTTTGCTCTTGCTGACCACCGTGTCCAGATGTATGGATATTGTTCACTTTACCGTGGATAACTTCGACACCAGCTTCAGAAATAGTGTTAATCAATTTGTTGACGCTAGTAGTGTTTCCAGGGATTGGGCTAGAAGAGAAGATAACGGTATCGCCGGGTTGGAGTTGCACCTGACGGTGAGTTCCGTTAGCGATACGAGAGAGGGCTGCCATCGGCTCCCCCTGACTACCTGTACAGAGGATCAGAACCTCGCCTGCAGGGTAGTCTTTGATTTTATTTGGCTCGATAAAGGTTCCCTTAGGAGCTTTGATGTAGCCAAGTTCGATCCCGTTGACAATGGCCTTTTCCATAGAACGACCAAAGACCGCAATCTTGCGTCCAGTCTTAACAGCAGCATCTGTTGCTTGCTGAAGACGGAAGATATTTGAGGCAAAGGATGCAAAGATGATACGTCCTTCAATGCCTTGGATAATCTTCATGATGGACTGACCAACGACTTTTTCAGAGTTGGTAAAGGTTGGCACTTCCGCATTTGTCGAGTCAGAGAGGAGACAGAGCACGCCTTCTTCACCAAGGGCCGCCATACGGTGCAAGTCGGCAGGTTCTCCAACTGGAGTGAAGTCAAACTTAAAGTCACCCGTACAAACGATTTTCCCTTGAGGGGTATGAATGACAATTCCCAAAGGCTCTGGAATGGAGTGAGTGGTTCTAAAGAAAGTTGCCTTGAGGTTTTTAAAGGTCAACTCAGTGTTGTGGTTGATTTCGTAAAGTTTGGCGTTGCGCAAGAGGCCGTGTTCTTCGAGTTTTCCACGGATCAAAGCCAGGGCAAGTGGTCCAGCGTAGATAGGGACATTTGCTTGCTTGAGCAAGAAAGGAATCCCACCGATGTGGTCCTCGTGTCCGTGTGTAATCAAGACAGCCTTGACACGGTCAATATTGTCCACGATGTAAGAGTAGTCAGGGATAACGTAGTCGATACCCAGCAAGTCATCTTCCGGGAATTTAATCCCAGCATCGACGATGATAATTTCGTCTTGGTATTCAATTCCGTAAGTGTTTTTCCCGATTTCTCCCAGACCACCGATGGCAAAAACGCCGACTTCTTCAGGTTTAAGAGTGTAGGCCATATTAGAACTCCGTGATTTCGAAAGCGCCAGTTTCTTTCTCGTAATCTAGCAATTTGTCAGACAAGAGTTCGATAAATTCGATATTGTACTCTGGGCGGTTTTCTTCGACAAGTTGGCGAGCAGCGATACGTCCCTCAAGTTCTGAGTTGGCATCGATGTCTAGGTAAAGTGAGCGTGTTGTTTCACGACGTGGGCTACGTTCTTTTGTTTCTTGATAAAAAACTTTGTAAATCATATAGTTCCTTTCTATTTACAGGTCAGCTTATTCCAAACTTTTAGCAGAGATTTGCTTGATTTCATTCCATTTTGTGTCTAGATTGACCTTGATTCGTTACAATTATTTCAATTATACCACAAAATAAAAAATTAGTAAAAGACGGAAATGGAGAAAGTCGGGAGGGGAAGAAGGAACAAAAAGACAGGTAGGATTTGGTCGGAGAGCACTTAGGTGTTATAATGAAAGGGGAATCTAAAGAGATAGTAGATTTAGGGAAGAATACAGTTCTAGTTTCATTAATCGTTGGAGTGGATGGTTGGGACAGAATGATATCTTTGAAAAAAGAAAAAGCTCCTGAGTAATCTCAAGAGCAACCAAAAAGGCTGAGACAAAACTCGGGGATTTTCCTGGAGCAGTCCAGATGGCAGCACCTCTACCTGAAGCGAATGTATCGCAACCTTTGAATGACTTGTCACCAAATCAAACTCGATCTCAGCCTTTACTTAATTCTATCATCTATGAGGCTAAGAAGTCAATCTATAAGTATAACGATGTAGAAATAGCAAGATGGAGTGGAGTGATTACTAAACAGGCAAAGACAAGCCCTTAATTTAAGAGTAAGCAAAAAGAGAGGACCAATGGTAGTCAGGGGTCTTTACAGCTCAAAGCTGAGGGCAGTCCCACACCCGTACCAGAAGTTGGTACCTTTGAACGCTCTGTTACCAGTCGCCCTACGTTATCCTCTCAATATTTATATTTTACTATAACTTACTGAGGGAATCAATTTTGAAAGCATCAAAAAGCTCCTGACCGAAGTCAAGAGCCATCTAACACTGGGGGCGAACTATTTAATCGCAATTCCAGTTCTTTAGAAACCGAAGTTTCAGGGATAGCACCGCAACCCGAAGAGTCAAAGACTCAACCTGATTTTCCTACCAATGTTTGGTTCTATCTTAACATTGACATACCAACATTGTCAACAGTTTATATAAAAATAGGAATACCAAAAGGAGGATTAAGAATGTTTAGTTTGTTTGAATTTGCAGTAGGGGTTCGCCTCTTGATGTTTATAGTCTTTGTAGCCTGTGTCTATGGGGGGAATGCCCTATTTGCGCATCTGGAACACCGCAAAACAAAGTTCCTTTGGAAGCTTGCTTTTGTGACGCTCTATTCAATTTTTCTCCTCCTGGTCACCTATGTTGTCTGGCTCGTTTTCTACTTTGGTTTAAATGCCTAGAGTCAATTATTCCTCTAGATATACAGAAAATCAACCTCGTCTTGGTAGAGGGGGCGGATTTTTCTATTTTCAGGTGATATCCTTATGTTTACGATGATCTCTCGTATCGAATATCGAGTCAAAGCATATATGTTTTATCCAAACTTCTTATGGCGATCCTTTCAATTCCTTGTTCACTTTTCTATTCAAAAAAAGCTACAATTTTTTTGAATTTTTTGTGTAGAATTGCTTGTCTAAGTGGCAGGCCCTTTTGTTTCAAAACAAAGAAAATTCCCATGTGTCTGCTTTTGTAGTATAATAGTAAACAGACAAAAAGATAGGAATGTGTTATGAAAGTATTAGCTTTTGATACGTCCAGCAAGGCTCTTTCTCTAGCCATTTTAGAGGACAAGCAGGTTCTTGCCGAGACGACGATTAATATCAAGAAAAATCACAGTATTACTCTCATGCCTGCCATTGATTTTTTGATGGCAAGTTTGGATTGGACACCCAAGGATTTGGACCGAATCGTGGTAGCGGAAGGGCCAGGTAGTTATACAGGTTTGCGAATTGCGGTAGCAACTTCCAAGGCCTTGGCTCATACCCTGAACATTGAGTTGGTTGGTATGTCGAGTCTATTGTCTCTGGTACCACACCAACAAGAAGGTTTACTTGTTCCCCTGATGGATGCGCGTCGCAACAATGTTTATGCAGGATTTTATGAAAATGCCAAACCTGTCATGCCAGAAGCACACCTGTCCTTTGCGGGAGTGCTAGAAAAAGTCAAGGATGCTGACCAGGTGACCTTTGTCGGAGAAGTTGGAGCCTTTGTGGGACAAATACAAGAACAACTACCACAAGCCAGCTACCAAGAAACCTTGCCAAATGCAGCTAATCTAGCTCTTTGGGCTTGGGATAAGGAAGCAGACTCCTTGCACGACTTTGTGCCAAATTACCTCAAACGAGTTGAGGCTGAGGAAAACTGGCTCAAGAATCACACCGAGTCTGGCGAGTCCTACATTAAACGCCTATGATAAAGATCAAACGAATCCAACAGCAACCTGACTTGGCTCAAGCTATCTATGCTGTTATGGTAGATGTTTACCCAGTCAGTCCTTGGACGCTGGAACAAATCCAAGCAGACCTATCCCAAGATCAGACTTGGTATGCTCTGGCTTATGATGGGGCAGAAGTGATTGGCTTTCTAGCTGTGCAGGAGAATCTCTTTGAGGCAGAAGTCCTGCAAATCGCTGTCAAAGGAGCCTATCAGGGTCAGGGGATTGCGTCAGCCTTGTTTGCAACATTGCCGACAGCCAAGGAGATTTTCCTCGAAGTCAGAAAGTCAAACCAACGAGCGCAAGCATTTTACAAGAAAGAAAAGATGGCGATCATCGCTGAGCGAAAGGCTTACTATCATGACCCAGTTGAGGACGCCATTATCATGAAGAGAGAAATAGATGAAGGATAGATATATTTTAGCATTTGAGACATCCTGTGATGAGACCAGTGTCGCCGTCTTGAAAAACGACGATGAGCTCTTGTCCAATGTCATTGCGAGTCAAATTGAGAGTCACAAACGTTTTGGGGGCGTAGTGCCAGAAGTGGCTAGCCGTCACCATGTCGAGGTTATTACAGCCTGTATCGAGGAAGCACTGGCAGAAGCAGGAATTACCGAAGAGGACGTAACAGCCGTTGCCGTTACCTACGGACCAGGATTAGTTGGAGCCTTACTAGTTGGTTTGTCAGCTGCCAAGGCCTTTGCTTGGGCACATGGCCTGCCACTTATCCCCGTCAACCACATGGCTGGCCACCTCATGGCAGCTCAGAGTGTGGAGCCTTTGGAGTTTCCTTTGTTGGCACTTTTGGTCAGCGGAGGACACACAGAGTTGGTCTATGTGTCAGAGGCTGGCGATTACAAGATTGTTGGGGAGACACGAGACGATGCAGTTGGGGAGGCTTATGACAAGGTCGGTCGTGTCATGGGCTTGACTTATCCAGCAGGTCGTGAGATTGACGAGTTGGCCCATCAAGGTCAGGATGTTTATGACTTCCCTCGTGCCATGATCAAGGAAGACAATCTGGAGTTTTCATTCTCAGGTTTGAAGTCTGCCTTTATCAATCTTCACCACAATGCTGAGCAAAAGGGAGAAAGCCTGTCTACAGAGGACTTGTGTGCGTCCTTCCAAGCTGCTGTCATGGATATTCTCATGGCAAAAACCAAGAAGGCCTTAGAAAAATACCCTGTTAAAACTCTGGTCGTGGCAGGTGGCGTGGCAGCTAATAAAGGTCTCAGAGAACGCCTAGCAGATGAAATTACAGATGTTAAGGTCATCATCCCCCCCCTACGCCTTTGCGGAGACAATGCAGGTATGATTGCCTATGCCAGCGTCAGCGAGTGGAACAAAGAAAATTTTGCAGGCTTGGACCTCAACGCCAAACCAAGCCTCTCTTTTGATACTATGGAATAAAGAGTCAGCTTAAGGCTGGCTTTTTTGCTCGCAGAAATGTCAGAATATTTTGACAAAAATGTAAAAATAATGATATAATATATAAAGAATAGGAGGCGGTCAGATGATTGAGAGAATGGAATTGGGAGAATTTTACAAGGAATTGCGGCTGGCGAGGAAACTCAAGCAGTCAGATGTGGCTTGTGAGGGTCTAACAGCTTCTCAGTTATCTAAGTTTGAACTGGGGCAGTCTATGTTGTCTGCGGATAAACTGATTCTAGCTATCCAAGGGATAAATGTAACCTTCGACGAGTTTGGACACAAGCTTAACAATTATCAAGAATCACCACATATGCGATTTGGACGAAAGGTTGTAGATCGCTTTGCCCATCAAGATATGGCTGGCTTAGAGCAACTATTAGAGGAAGTTGAGCAAGAACAGATGGCGAAGACCTATCGTCGTTTGAACGCTATTGTGATTAAAAACGCCATCCATTCTCTGGATAAAAACTATCTGCTAGAAGAGGAGGATAGCGAGTTTTTGACTAGCTATCTCTATGCTATCGAGTCTTGGACCTGGTTTGAACTCTATCTTTTTTGCAATACCATGCCTTTCTTAAGTAATCAAGATCTGATTTTTTTATCAACCTCTTTACTTGAAAAATCCAAGGAATTTAAAGAATTGGCACACAATAGACTGTATATGAAAAGTGGCTTTCTGAATATCATATCAGAGCTCATGGAGCGCAAACTTTTTTCTTATATCCCAATCTTTGAAGCCGAGTTGGAGAGTATGCTCCGACCATACGATGTTTTTGAGAAATTATTGTGGCAGTTTTTAAAGAAGATGAGCATTTTTCTTCAAACCAAGGGAAGCAATCAGAAAGAAATTGAACACTTTATCCAATCTCTGCAAATATTAGAAAATCCGCAATTAACAGCCCTTTTTGAACTACGCTTGCAGCAATATAAAGAACTTATCAATTAGCTAAAGATGGGAAATGATAATAATATCAGCAACGATTGTCAATAATGCCATGATTTGTTTCTTCATTTCATGTCCTCCTACATAATGGTAACTATATTATATCAGTGAAATAATCAAATCAATCAAAATCGCAAATCTGAAATTTCTATAAGAAAAAATATCAAATATGCGATTTTCTAAAATGTAGTGATTTCCGTGTTATACTATCGTTGTAAGACACTTGAAGCAAATCCTAGGTTGCAGAAGTGGTTTACAAATAAAAATAATTGAAGGAGTGTAAATATGTTGAATTTACAATTTGCAGAAACAATGGAACTAACAGAAGTGGAGTTGGAGAAGGTTTACGGCGGAAATTTCACTATGGCTTGTGTGGGTGAAAATATTGGTTGTGGTGGTAGTGCTTTGCCTGCTTGGGGAGGTAGAGGTATTAGTCCCAGACCTTATGGGGCATTTGATTGGTCGAATGGGCTGATTGAAGGACTGTTTGGAAAACGTCGTAACTAACATTTAGGAGAAAAAACTATGAAAAGGGAAGAAACGAAATTTTACCTAGGGACCATTTTGGTACTTATGTCTTATTACTTGATTTTTAATTTAGTAGTGAGATTAGAGTTCATGGATCAATTATCAGATTTTGGATTTTATGGGATTCAAATTTTATTGATAGTAATTGAAGGAATTGCTGCTACTGTGGTTCTTGTTAAGAGTCAACGTTGGAAAGAGTACGGTCGCTTCCAGTTTCGTTGGTCCTATCTGGGTCTCTTCTTTCTTTCCTTTATATTGATGTTTTTGTGGGTAAATATAACGACTCGAATCTTTCCCAACACGCAAAATGGTAGTGCTATAAAAGAAACCGTAGCCAATTTGACGGGAATTAGTTATTTTGTGACACGTATTCTCTACGGCAGTCTTATTGCTCCGATAGTTGAGGAGTTAGTCTTCCGTGGACTTCTGATGACAGCCCTATCTAAATTTAAAAAATACTATATTGATGTTATCATTTCTTCCACACTCTTTAGTCTCATCCATGTTTTACAATATGGATGGGTGTTAACAGACTTCATCGTTTATGCAGGAGCAGGTCTGCTACTCTGCATGCTCTTTCGTTATACACGTTCAATTTATTGGTCAATGGCCCTTCACATCTTGTGGAATACCTTTTTAATCATCGTCAGTTTACTGGTGTTTGGGTATTAGAAAGATGAAATATGAAAAAGACAACCTCACGCTACTACTTGATTATAGCCATTCTACTTGTCGTTGCTGACCAGTTCGTCATTCGTTTGCTTTTACATAGCGACCTTGCTGCGGGCCTATCTGACTTTGAATATTATTTGTCGGATATGCTGTTGAATTTTCTTGTGGTTCTGCTTGCTATTATTGTTATGATTCGGTCAGGGAAATGGCAGAAAATCAACAGTAGAAGATTTAAAGGATCCTATCTTTTCTATTCCTTCCTAGCACTTCTTGCTTTTGTGATTTGGAATTTCGTCACATTTTATCTTTTCCCATCTACCAAAAATGAAATTGCTTATCAACTGGATCTTCCTACTTTTACGGGAGCAACGGCATTTTTGATGTATTTTTTCTATCCTGTGATTGCAGGTCCCATTTTTGAAGAGATGATTTATCGTGGATTGGTGATGACCGCTCTGGAAAAAGGGAAGAAATGGGGACTGGATGTGCTTGGATCTGCTGCTTTGTTTGGAATCTTGCACATTAGTAATCATGGTTGGGTTTTTCTCATATATGGGTGGTGGTCTCATATTTGCAGTCTTGTTTAGAGTGACAAAGTCCATTTATTGGCCTATTGGACTGCATATAGTTTACAATGACATTGGTCAGCTTTTGCTGTTACTGTAATTTTGGTTGCTTAGTAATATCGGTCTATCCTTGGGGAAAACTTCCCATTTGAATTTAAAAAGGAGTTGCGATGAAAGTATTTCTTCAAAATAGAGATTTTAGGCAATTAACCATCAACCAGTGGATTTCGACGGTTGGGGATACGATTTTTTATCTTGCTTTTTTGAATTATGTGGCAGATGCTTCGTTTGCCCCCTTGGCAATTTTACTCATCACGATTTCAGAGACTGTTCCTCAAATTCTGCAAATCTTTATGGGAGTTTTGGCTGACTTTCAACATCATCGTGTTTTAAAGTATACGGTTATTAGTTTTGTCAAATTTGTACTTTATTCTATAGTGGCACTTTCGCTTTCAGGGCAGTCCTTTTCCTTATGGCTTGTATTCTTTATTTGTTTGATGAACCTCTTGTCGGATACATTGAGTTACTTTTCAGGAGCCATGCTAACTCCTATTTTTATAAGAATCATTGGGAAAGAACATCTGACAGAAGCCATTGGCTTTAAACAATCAACAGTTAGTTTAGTTCGGACAATCAGTAATATTCTAGGAGGAATTTTACTAGGAATTCTTTCCATTCAGTTCATTTCCTTGCTAAACGCTCTTACGTTTCTGATAGCATTTGTAGGTATTCTCTTCATAAAAAATGATCTTTTGAAAGTTGAAAAAACAATTAGCTATCAAGAAGGTCTTTCTGTAAACTCGTTTTGCCAGCATTTGTTCCAATCATCGAAATTGATCTGGAATATGGATAGAGTGATCTTCATTTTATTTATCGTCTCTATCAGCCAAGCTGTGATCAATGTTACTGTTCCTATTTCGACTCTTTTTTTAAGAAACCAACCGTTTTTGAATTTACAAACTGGTCAATCACTCGCTTTGTTATCAACACTAGAATTGTCAGCACTTATTGTCGGAAGCCTTGTAAGTGCCTATCTGAAAAATACGATTTCTATAAAAACAGCTCTATACGCTTCGGTCGTCATCCAGTTACTCCTTCTAGTAGGATTTGCCACAGTTCATTTTGGCTTGATTCTGCTTTTCAGCTCCTTGGATGCCTTCATCGCAGGGTTACTCTCTCCTAGATTGCAAGAACTCGTCTTTAAACAAATACCTGAGGAGTCAATGGGAGCGGTTCAATCCTCTATTGGTGCGATTACGGTTGTTTTACCAAGTCTATTCACAATCGTTTTCGTAACGATTGCTACAAGTTTTGGGACCCTAGCGGTCAGCTTTATTCTATTGCTATTACTCCTAACCGCATTTGTCATGCTCTTGAATATTCGTGAGAGCATTTAGTGGGGAATTTGTATAATAGGTGTTTGAGACTGGATTGCCAGTCTTTTTATGACGGCCAAAATCAGCAGACTTTTTTCTCTTCTTTGAATATGTTATAATAGTCCGTGCTGTGACTGTGATGACGAACAGCCTCAATTGGAGAGAATATGAGGAGAAGGATGAAAGAAAAAGGATTCTGGGAAGGTGCACAGGCAGCCATGCCAACGGCCCTTGGCTATGTCAGCATTGGCCTGGCTTGTGGGATTATTGGCGCGCCCTATGTGACACCTGTTGAGATGGGCTTGATGAGCCTCTTTGTTTATGCTGGGAGCGCCCAGTTTGCCATGTTGGCACTGATTGCGGTACAAGCGCCTGTCGCAGCCATTGCTATGACGGTCTTTTTGATCAACTTGCGACTCTTTTTGCTGAGCTTGCATGCATCGACCTATTTTCGCCATACTAGTCTCTGGCAAAATATCGGCATGTCCAGTCTCCTGACAGATGAGACCTATGGGGTTTTGATGGGAGAATTAGCCCATACAGATAAAGTCCATCCTATGTGGATGCACGGGAACAATCTCAATAGTTATATAGCCTGGTTTATTGGGACAGTTGCGGGGACAGCTTTAGGTGGGCTTCTTCCAAATCCTGAGGTCTTTGGATTAGACTTTGCCCTTGTTGGGATGTTTATCGGGATTTTTACCTCGCAATTTCAGATTATGCAAAGACGGGTTCCTGTACGGAATCTGCTGCTGATCCTAGCCGTTGTTGCGGTGTCCTTCTTTTTACTCTTGACAGTGGTGTCTCAGTCGCTAGCTGTTTTGTTTGCGACCTTGCTAGGTTGTACCATGGGGGTGGTCTTAGATGGTCAGTAAATATCTTTTGTTAGCCGTTATCTTTTCAGGCCTAGTGACTTGGGTTCCCCGTATGATTCCTTTCATCTTGGTCAAGTACAAGGGTTTGCCAGCTATCGTTGAGCGTTTTTTGAAGTTCTTGCCTGTTTCCATTATCTTTGCCTTGATCCTTTCAAGCGTGGTGACAGGCAAGGTTGGAAGCCTTCCTCAAATCAAATGGCTGGACTTTTTAGCGGTCTTTCCAACGGCTTGGTTAGCCTTTCGCTACCGCAATCTAGTAGGTACGGTTCTTTTTGGGGTGGTCTTGATTGCAGTCTTGCGTCTGGCCTTTTAGTCAGCCATAAGAAAAACCTATCACCGAGATAGAAATCATATAATGGCGAAAAAAAATATTTTCTGTTAAGATAGTAAAGTATTCTATTTTGGAGGAAATGACATGAAAAAAATCATTAAATATTCATCTCTTGCTGCTCTGGGACTTGTTGCCGCAGGTGTACTAGCAGCTTGCTCAGGTGGAGATAAGAAAGAAGGAGAAGCAGCTGGTAAGAAAGAAATTATCGTTGCAACCAATGCTTCACCAAAACCATTCAACTACGAAGAAAATGGTGAGTTGACTGGTTATGAGATTGAAGTGGTCCGTGCTATCTTTAAAGACTCTGACAAATACGATGTCAAGTTTGAAAAGACAGAGTGGTCAGGTGTCTTTGCAGGCCTTGATAGCGATCGCTACCAAATGGCTGTGAACAATATCAGCTATACCAAAGAACGTGCTGAAAAGTACCTTTATGCAGCTCCAACTGCTAAAAATCCTAACGTCCTTGTAGTGAAGAAAGATGATTCTAGCATTAAATCGCTTGATGATATCGGTGGAAAATCAACAGAAGTTGTTCAAGGGACAACATCAGCTAAACAGCTAGAAGATTACAACAAACAACACGCTGACAATCCAACGGTTCTTAACTACACCAAGGCTGATTTCCAACAAATCATGTCTCGCTTGAGCGATGGTCAGTTTGACTACAAGATTTTTGATAAAATCGGTGTTGAAACAGTTATCAAGAACCAAGGTTTGGACAACCTGAAAGTTATTGAACTTCCAAGCGACCAACAACCTTACGTTTACCCACTTCTTGCTAGAGGTCAAGATGAGTTGAAAACATTTGTAGACAAACGTATCCAAGAACTTTACAAAGACGGAACGCTTGAAAAATTGTCAAAACAATTCTTCGGAGACACTTATCTTCCAGCAGAGGCTGATATTAAATAGTCGTATGAAATCATCCAGTCTGAGAAAGGCGGATGATTTCTCAATTTTTAGACATATAGTTTTAAACTATATGTCTGCCTATCTAATAACAATTTGCGAAATCAAATAAAGTATGAGATACTATTACGGTATTATTTTTAAAGGAGATAGAATTATGAAAATTAAAAAATGGCTCGGTGTAGCAGCGCTTGCTACAGTCGCAGGTTTGACTCTTGCAGCTTGCGGAAATTCAGAAAAGAAAGCAGACAACGAAACAGTTGTCAAAATTGCAACAGTTAACCGTAGCGGTTCTGAAGAAGCACGTTGGGATAAAGTCCAAGAATTGGTTGAAAAAGATGGCATTAAATTGGAATTCACAGAGTTTACAGACTATTCACAACCAAACAAGGCAACTGCTGATGGCGAAGTAGACTTGAATGCTTTCCAACACTACAACTTCTTGAATAACTGGAACAAAGAAAACGGGAAAGACCTTGTAGCGATTGCAGATACGTACATCTCACCAATCCGCCTTTACTCAGGTAAAAATGGGGAAGAAAACAAGTACACCAAAGTGGAAGAAATCCCAGATAACGGTGAAATCGCCGTACCAAACGATGCAACAAACGAAAGCCGTGCGCTTTACTTGCTTCAATCAGCTGGCTTGATCAAATTGGATGTTTCTGGAACTGCTCTTGCAACAGTTGCTAACATCAAAGAAAATCCAAAGAACTTGAAAATTACTGAATTGGACGCTAGCCAAACAGCTCGTTCATTGTCATCAGTTGATGCTGCCGTTGTAAACAATACCTTCGTTACAGAAGCAAAATTGGACTACAAGAAAGCACTCTTCAAAGAACAAGCTGATGAAAATTCAAAACAATGGTACAACATCATCGTTGCGAAAAAAGATTGGGAATCATCACCTAAGGCTGATGCTATCAAGAAAGTGATCGCGGCTTATCACACTGATGAAGTGAAAAAAGTTATCGAAGAAACATCGGACGGTTTGGATCAACCAGTTTGGTAATAAGAAACAGGGAGGTGGGAGAGAAAATTCCACCTCTTGCTTTTGTATAGAGCATGGATTGTAAAAAAGACTATAGGTTCATAGAAAGGTAGAGAGAATATGGTTTTTCCTAGCGAACAAGAACAGATTGAAAAATTTGAAAAGGATCATGTAGCCCAACATTATTTTGAAGTCTTGCGCACCTTAATTTCCAAGAAATCAGTCTTTGCCCAGGAGGTTGGACTCAAGGAAGTCGCAAACTATCTGGGTGAGATTTTCAAGCGTGTGGGGGCTGAAGTGGAGATTGATGAGACTTACACGGCGCCCTTTGTCATGGCACATTTCAAGAGTTCGCGTCCGGATGCCAAGACCTTGATTTTCTATAACCACTATGACACTGTGCCGGCGGATGGTGACCAGGTGTGGACAGAGGATCCTTTTACCCTTTCTGTGCGAAATGGCTTTATGTATGGACGTGGGGTTGACGACGACAAGGGCCATATCACGGCTCGTTTGAGTGCTCTGAGAAAGTATATGCAGCACCATGATGACCTGCCTGTCAATATCAGCTTTATCATGGAGGGAGCGGAGGAATCCGCTTCCATGGATCTAGATAAGTATCTAGAAAAGCATGCGGATAAACTCCGTGGTGCGGATTTATTGGTCTGGGAACAAGGGACCAAGAACGCCTTGGAGCAGTTAGAAATTTCTGGTGGAAACAAGGGAATCGTGACTTTTGATGCCAAGGTAAAAAGTGCGGATGTGGACATTCACTCGAGTTATGGTGGTGTCGTAGAATCAGCTCCCTGGTACCTGATCCAAGCCTTGACTAGTTTGCGTGCTGCAGATGGTCGTATCTTGGTAGAGGGCTTGTACGAGGATGTCCAAGAGCCGAATGAACGAGAACTAGCCTTGATAGATACCTACGCCCAACGCAATCCTGAGGAAATTAGTCGCATTTATGGTTTGGAATTGCCTCTCTTACAAGAGGATCGTGTAGCCTTCCTAAAACGTTTCTTTTTTGAGCCAGCTCTTAATATCGAAGGGATTCAGTCAGGTTATCAAGGGCAAGGGGTTAAAACGATTTTGCCAGCAGAAGCTAATGCCAAGTTAGAAGTTCGTTTGGTTCCTGGCCTAGAACCGCACAATGTCCTGGAAAAAATTCGGAAACAGCTAGACAAAAATGGCTTTGATAAGGTAGAATTATACTATACCTTGGGAGAGATGAGCTATCGAAGCGATATGAGCGCACCAGCCATTCTCAATGTCATCGAATTGGCCAAGAAATTCTACCCTCAGGGCGTATCGGTCTTACCGACAACAGCGGGAACAGGACCTATGCATACGGTCTTTGATGCCCTAGAGGTACCAATGGTGGCCTTCGGTCTAGGAAATGCGAATAGCCGAGACCATGGTGGAGATGAAAACGTGCGAATCGCCGATTACTACACCCATATTGAATTAGTAGAGGAGCTGATTAGAAGCTATGAGTAGAGATATTATCAAGTTAGATCAGATTGATGTGACTTTTCACCAAAAGAAGAGAACCATCACAGCGGTCAAGGATGTGACCATTCACATCCAAGAAGGGGATATCTACGGAATCGTTGGGTATTCTGGAGCGGGGAAATCAACCCTTGTACGGGTGATTAACCTCTTGCAAAAGCCATCTGCTGGGAAAATTACCATTGATAACGATGTCATTTTTAACGGCAGAGTGACCTTGACAGCAGAGCAGTTGCGTCGCAAACGTCAAGATATTGGGATGATTTTCCAGCATTTCAACCTGATGAGTCAAAAGACAGCAGAGGAAAATGTAGCCTTTGCCCTCAAACATTCTGAACTCAGCAAGGAAGAAAAGAAGGCTAAAGTTGCTAAGTTGTTGGACTTGGTTGGCTTGGCGGATCGTGCTGAAAACTACCCTTCACAACTATCTGGAGGGCAAAAACAGCGCGTGGCCATTGCGCGTGCCTTGGCCAATGATCCAAAAATCTTGATTTCAGATGAGTCAACTTCTGCCCTTGACCCTAAGACAACCAAGCAGATTTTGGCCTTGTTGCAAGATTTGAATCAAAAATTAGGCTTGACTGTTGTTTTGATTACGCATGAAATGCAGATTGTCAAAGACATTGCCAACCGTGTGGCAGTTATGCAGGATGGTCGTTTGATTGAAGAGGGTAGTGTTCTTGAAATCTTCTCAGATCCTAAACAACCTTTGACCCAGGACTTTATCTCAACAGCAACAGGTATTGACGAAGCCATGGTTAAGATTGAGAAGCAAGAAATCGTAGAACACTTATCTGAGAACAGTATTTTAGTGCAGCTCAAGTATGCAGGGGCTTCGACAGACGAGCCACTTTTGAATGAATTGTACAAACATTACCAAGTAACGGCTAATATCCTCTATGGAAATATCGAAATTCTCGATGGTACTCCTGTTGGAGAATTGGTGGTGGTCTTGTCAGGTGAAAAAGCAGCGCTAGCAGGTGCTCAAGATGCCATCCGTCAAGCGGGTGTCCAGTTAAAAGTATTGAAGGGAGGACAGTAAGATGACAGACTTGATTCAAACTTACTTACCAAATGTCTATAAAATGGGCTGGGCTGGTCAAGCAGGCTGGGGAACGGCTATCTACCTAACCCTTTATATGACAGTTCTTTCCTTCATCATCGGAGGGTTCTTGGGGCTGGTGGCAGGTCTTTTCCTCGTCTTGACAGCACCAGGCGGTGTCTTGGAAAATAAGGTTATCTTTTGGATTTTAGACAAGATTACCTCTATTTTTCGTGCGGTTCCCTTCATTATCCTCTTGGCAATCATGTCGCCACTGTCTCACTTGATTGTGAAGACTAGTATCGGGCCAAATGCAGCTCTTGTCCCACTTTCTTTTGCAGTCTTTGCCTTCTTTGCCCGTCAGGTGCAGGTGGTCTTGGCTGAGTTGGATGGCGGTGTCATTGAGGCGGCTCAAGCGAGCGGAGCGACCTTCTGGGATATCGTGGGTGTTTACCTATCAGAAGGTCTTCCAGATTTGATTCGTGTGACGACGGTGACCTTGATTTCCCTTGTTGGGGAAACAGCCATGGCCGGTGCGGTTGGTGCTGGTGGTATCGGTAACGTGGCCATTGCCTATGGGTTTAACCGCTACAATCACGATGTGACTATCTTGGCAACTATCATCATTATCTTGATTATCTTTACAATTCAGTTCTTGGGAGATTTCTTGACCAAGAAACTAAGTCATAAATAATGGAAGGAGTTCGAAGGGACTCCTTTTTGTTTTCTCACCGAAATGCAAGAAGAGTAAAGTTTCTTTTTAGAAATATGCTATAATAAAGAAAGGCCCCTCAATTAGCAAATCAGAAAGTTTGCTGTAGAAGGGATGATAATGTAAAGGAGTTTGACTGGTATGAATTATTTCGAGGGGAATGAGTTTTTCCTTCTCTTGTTTGTAGTTTTACTGATTGGTTTTGTAGTAAATTTTTTTGAAAAACGTAAAGACTACTATATTTTGGCGCTCTCCCTCTTATTTGCAGGAGCTATTTATGGTAAGAGTCGAGCGATGATGGTCTATTTGCTCGCCTTTGTCGTTTACCAGTATTTTCTGGTTTTTCTAGCACAGAGGATAGAGGCAAAGCGGCTGAAACCACTGGTTTTCCTTTCCATTCTTCCTTTGATAATCAATAAAGTCTTTGCTCTGACTTCTCTGCATTTGTTGGCCTTTATTGGAATTTCTTACATGTCCTTTAAGACCATTCAGATCATGCTAGAAATATCGGATGGCTTGATCAAAGAAAAAATCAGTGTAAAAGATTATCTACAGTTTTTGCTCTTTTTTCCAACAGTTAGTGCTGGTCCGATTGATCGGAGTAGGAGATTTTTAAAAGAGATAAACGAGGTCATACCCCGAAAAGAGTATCTAGAGTTAGCAGGGAACGGTGTATATCGTATCGTTCTAGGCCTTCTTTACAAGGTTGTTTTATCAACCTATGTTTACCAGATGTTACTCGCTCTAAATAATACTGGCACAGTCGTTTACTCAATCAAGTATATGTACCTCTATACCTTGTATCTGTTCTTCGACTTTGCAGGTTATAGTCTAATGGCCGTTGGAAGTAGCAACATTCTAGGTATTCAGACACCGATGAACTTTAACAAACCTTTCTTGAGTGTCGATATCAAGGATTTCTGGACCAGATGGCATATCACCTTGTCGACCTGGTTGAGAGATTTTGTATTTTCAAGAGTATTGATGCAGGTTATCAGGAAAAAATGGTTTAAAAATAGACTACACAATGCAACCTATGCCTATATGGTCAATATGTTGGTCATGGGTTTTTGGCATGGTCTTAGTGTTAGCTACATTGTTTATGGTTTTTATCATGGTGTCTTGATGGCTGGATTTGAAGTGTATCAAAAGAAAAGCAATTTTTATAAGAAAAATAAAAACAAAAACTGGTATAAGCTACTAAGTTGGTTTGTGACCATGCATTTGGTTATGGTTGGTTTCTTTATCTTTTCAGGTGAACCCTATAAAATCTTGCTTACGATTTTAAAGAGATAAGAGATTGAAAAGAAATCGGCTAGATCGAAGGGATAGGATAAAACGAGATGATTAAATTAAAAGCATTTTTACTATCGCTTGTGCTCGTAATTGCGACGCTTGCCCTTTTAAATGTGACGTATGTCAAGAAGATTGATGATTATTATAAAGTCAAGGATAACAGTATTCGTTATAGCACCTCGTATGAAAAGTATAAAAGTAGAGATATTATAACAAGCAATATCACCCTCAATACACTGGTTTTATTGGGCTCATCCGAGTTGGTTGCGACGATAAATGAAGACTATCATCCAAATAAAATTTTTAACTACAACGATTTTAATATCATGCAGATTGGGACTAGTTATTCTCAAAACATCATTCAGGCTACGACCTTGGGCTCTATTGAAGGATCTATGAGTAAGCGAAAAGTAGCTATAGTAGAGTCGGTTCAGTGGTTTGAAAAAGATGGGACCCATCAAGATGCCTTTTTGAACAAGGCTTCTCAGGAACATATTTTCCACATGCTAGATAATGACAAGATTAGTAAGGAAACGAAAGAAAAACTGATCAATCGTATTATTGAAATCACCAAGGGAAACAAGCAACAAAATGACATCTATAAAAAATATAAAAGTTATTTCATAGATGGAAAAGGAACTATAATTGATAAAAAACTACTAGAGTTAGATAACGCGATGTATTCCTTTAAGCTCAAACAGACTTTTTATCAAAAGCATGCCAAATCAGATTATCCTTCGCTAGGAGACAAAACCCCAGACTATGATTGGCATAAGATGACGGATCAGTTTGTGGAAGAGGTCAAAAAGAAAACAGACAATAATGACTATGCTGTTGATAATAACTACTACAATACTTACTTAAAAGACCGCTATGCATCACTGAAAGATTCCAATAAAGATTTGAGTTACCTAGAGTCACCAGAATATTCAGATATGGAACTTTTCTTGACAGTTGCTAAGGAATTGGGCATTGAAGTTGAGGTTATTATTTTCCCAGTAAACGGGAAATGGAACGACTACACTGGTGTCTCAAGAGAAATGCGAGAAAAAACTTATAAAAAAATAGAAGATGTTGCAAAAAGCCATGGTGCAACCGTATTAAACTATGGAAACAGAGAGTATGATGATTACTTTTTATTTGACGTGATGCACGTTGGAGTGAAAGGATGGATGGAAGTTGAAAAAGAACTTTACAAATTTGCAAACCAAGCTAACTAACACACAGCGTTTAATCTTGTGGACACTATTTTTCTATACGGTTATCTTAAGCATCGTGATTTACTGTTTTGTGACCGATTTTTCGAATATTCAAGAATTTATCTATAGTGAATTCTAAGATTGTATACAAAAAGGCCCTGGAACTAGGCATTGCTAGTCTTCAGGGCTTTTACCTTACATTTTATCGGTGATTTTTTGACTTAGAAATTGCCCCATCACAGCACCCATCAAGGCACCTAGGAGGATGCTTGAAACAAAGAGAAGGATTTTGTCCAACTCTGGAGCGACCATGATACGGTCGATGTATTCTTGTGACTTCCCACGCGCAAGTAAGGTGGCCATGTAAGCTTTGGGACTGATCCACATGAGGAAGATAGGACCACTTGTGCTGAAAGCAAAGATAAGGAAGGAGAGGATGTTTTTGATTCGGTCTTTGTAGTTTCCGAGACGAGCGATGGCATCTGCTGCAAGACCACAGACGATACCTGGAAGAAAAGCACCAGCACCATGCCTGCTAGCTAGGAAAAAAATTGCCATAAAAAGTCCTAGAGTGGTGATAGCACCAAAACGAGGGACCTTCGCCAAAAGAAGCATGTAGACACTGCCACCGACAAGTGCAGAAAAGGCAGGTGCATAGAACATATTGCCTGTTTGATCGACCAAGTGTCCTAGTAAGACTCCAATCCCTACACAGAGAAAGTAGAGGACGGCGGCCAAGAGGGTGGTTAAGATATTTTTCTTCATGAGAACCTCCTTGATGCGAATTAACAAAACCAATTGTATCACGCTTTTTGAGGATTGTAAATGGGAGTTCTATATTTTTGAAAACGTTTGAAATATGATATAATAGTTACATCGTTAGTTTAAGGAGAGTAGCATGGGAAAATTTCTAGAATTCGTCTTTAATCGTATTTTTTTTGGAATGATTGCGACAGCTTATTTCTGGCTATTAACACTAGCAGGAGGAGTGGTCTTTGGTTTGGCACCAGCTAGTGCCACCCTTATGAGTTTGTATGCGGAGCACGGTTATACCTATCGAGCCTACCATTTGAAGGAAGCTTGGGAATTGTATAAGAGCAATTTTGTCAAGAGCAATCTGACTTTCTATAGTTTTGTGTTTGTGGATCTTGTCCTAGTTTATGGTTTGTATCTTCTAGTTCAATTGCCCCACCAGACGATTTTCCATCTCTTGGCGACCTTTCTCAATGTCCTTGTAGTTGTTTTTGTCTTTCTAGCCTATACTGTTTCCTTGAAACTTCAGGTATACTTTGATTTATCCTACCAAAACACTTTGAAACTGTCCCTTATCGGGATTTTCATGAGCTTGCCTGCGATTGCCAAGGTTTTACTCGGGTCAGCTCTCCTTGTAGGAGTTGGTTATTACATGCCTGCCTTGCTCTTTTTTGTAGGAATTGGAATGTGGCATTTCTTTATCAGTGATATGTTGGAACCTATTTATGAAAGTATCCATGAAAAATTGGCGACAAAATAGAATGAAGCAGTTCTGGCTTCACTCTCTTTTACGGATTTATAGTTTGGTTATGATCGTGATCATTGCCAGTTTTGCGATTATGCTCTCGTATGCTGACTGGGATTCACGTGAGAAAGAAGCCCAACGGGTTGCAGAACGTGTGACCACTCGGACAGTGAGTGAAGTGGAATACTATCACAGAGAGTCAACCCAACTTGCTCAGTCTTTGGTTGAAAATCAGGCCCGCATCGAAGGGATTTACAAGTATTTCAGTCTCAGCACACCAGACTATTTCTATTGGCAATTAGAGCGTAAAACTTCGCCTTATATCTCGGTTTCCCTGTATGAAAATATTGATAATATCTATGTTCGGAATGATTTTGTGACTGGAGTGGCTATTGTCCTTCAGGACTATAAGGAAGTGTATGTTTCGACTAGAGAAAAACGCAGCGGAGAGAAAGTTCCTGCGGAGGATTTTAAGCCGACAGCCAATAGTTTTGCCATTCCTGTTTCCGATCCTGTGTCTGACAAGGATTTAGGAGTGATCTATATCTCCTTATCGCCAAATGTTCTCCATGGAGCCATTGACAATACAAGGGGTCATATCCCGATGGCTGTAACAGTAACTTCTCCTTTTGAGACCGAGATGTTCCATATTGGGGAGAAGGTATCAGCCGAGCGAGAAAACTGGTTTGTAGGTGTCACCTCTCACGGTTATCAGGTTCGAGCTGCTGTTCCTAAAAATTTTGTTCTTACAGGAACTTTGACGAGTTCAGCTATTATTATTGGGCTAAGTATCCTCTTTATCATCATTTTGTACGTGACCCTTAGACAGACTTTCTCAAATTACCAAAAACAAGTCGTAGATCTAGTAGATTCGATCGAGGTGATTGCTCAAGGAGAAGAAGGCCTTCGAATTGATACCTCTGAAAAAGACCAAGAGTTGCTTCTCATTGCAGAAACAACCAATGATATGTTGGATCGCCTGGAAAAAAATATCCACGATATCTATCAGCTAGAGCTCAGCCAAAAAGATGCCAATATGCGAGCCCTACAGGCTCAAATCAATCCTCACTTTATGTACAATACTCTAGAGTTTTTACGGATGTATGCCGTCATGCAAAGTCAGGATGAACTGGCAGATATTATCTATGAATTTAGTAGCTTGTTACGCAATAATATCTCTGACGAGCGGGAAACGACCTTGAAGCAGGAGTTGGAATTTTGCCGAAAATATAGCTATCTCTGTATGGTGCGTTATCCTAAATCCATTGCCTATGGTTTCAAGATTGCACCAGAATTGGAAGAAATGAGGATTCCAAAATTTACACTCCAACCATTAGTAGAAAACTACTTTGCCCATGGTGTTGACCATCGCAGAACGGATAATGTCATCAGTATCAAAGCCTTGAAGGGCCAAGGCTTCGTTGAAATCCTAGTGGAAGACAATGGTCGGGGAATGCCCGCTGAGAAACTAGCTAGCTTGCAAGAAAAATTAGCTCAGCGAAGTTTTGAACACGAGGCAAGCTATAGTGGAGAGCGGCAATCAATTGGAATAGTAAATGTACACGAACGCTTTGTTCTCTACTTTGGGGATCGCTACCAAATCAGTGTAGAGTCAGCTGAGCAAGAAGGTGTTCGTTACCAGATCACTATCCAAGATGAATAGAAAGGGTAGAAATGTATAAAGTTTTATTAGTAGACGATGAGTACATGGTGACAGAGGGGCTCAAGCGATTAATCCCCTTTGAAAAATGGGATATGCAAGTCGTCGCGACAGCTAATCACGCAGATGATGCTTTGGACTATGTTAAGAAAAATCCAGTGGATGTGATCATTTCCGATGTCAACATGCCAGATAAGACTGGACTTGAGATGATTAAGGAAATGAAAGAGCTCCTTCCAGATACCTATTATATCTTATTGTCTGGTTATCAGGAGTTTGAATATGTCAAAAAAGCCATGAACCTTAGTGTCGTGGATTATCTGGTGAAGCCAGTAGACAAGGTGGAGTTGGGCAATTTACTAGAAAAGATTGCGCTACAGCTTCAAGAAAAGGTGGAGCAAAGTCAGACCCTCAGTCAAGAATTAGATGAAGAAGGCTTTATCAGTTTCTTAGCAGGTAAAGAAAACTGGTGGATAGGACTTTCAAAGGAAAAGCAAGGATCTTTTACCATTCCTTACTATGTTTTGGGGCAAGACTGGCAGATTTTCATCTCTGATCAACCGCTCGATGGCATCGTCGTGACACCATTTGAAGCACCCTACCAGCAGTCCTTTGAGAATTGGAAGATCAATGCTGAAAAAGCCCTCTTCTACGGTTCAGTCAATCTAGAAAAATCCGAGAGTTTGTTTGCTTATTACGAGCCGATTTATCGGGTGATTATCCAAGGGAATATCAATCAAATCATTGAAGAATTAACCCTGCTAGAGAAGGTTGTTTTGAAGAATACCCCGCGCGTTGCCATCACGAAGCAGCTTTTCACTCAGTTTGTCATGGATGTCTTTCATTTGTTTGAACACCTAAAAGCAGATGATATGACGGAGATTGTCAAAGCCATCCATGCCATTAACTCCTTTGAAGAATTGGTTGCCTATATCAAAGAAACCTTGACCAAGTTCTTTGGCCAGTACCGCATGAATGAAAATGTGGTGAGTGTTCTGGAGGTGATTGGGCGTGATTATCAGAAAGAGCTCTCGCTTAAGGATATCAGCAAGGATCTCTTTATCAATCCTGTCTATCTCGGTCAGCTAATCAAGAGAGAAACTAACTCAACCTTTGCGGAATTGCTCAATAAACAGCGAATTAAGGCGGCGCAACAGCTCTTGCTTTCAACCAATGATAGTATTGAAGATGTTTGCTATGCAGTTGGTTACAGTAATGTTGGATATTTCTACAAGGTTTTCCGTAAATTGTGCGGAAAATCACCGAAAGCCTATCGCAAACAAGTTGAAACCAACTTGTAAAAGTTGTATTCCTGTACAAAAAATGCTATAATGTTCAAAATATCTTATGGAGGAAAACATGAAAAAGAATCCTATTTATCTTTGGGTTTTGTTAGTCCTATCAGCCCTCATTTCATCTATGTCACTATTTGGAATCTTGAGTCCATTGCCAAGTAAAGATGCTCTTCGTGCTAGCCTGGCGAATAGCGGGACGCTTACTGCCCAGCAATTAGAAGACACGGTCAACTATACTTACAAAGTGTCAGAATCCTCTCACTCTATTTTTAATATGTTGTTGATTGTTTTATCTGCAATTTTAGTTGTAGTAGCCTTTGTATTTCTCGTACGTAAAAACGTACAATTCGCAAACTATACTTATGTTGGCTATGTTTTACTAGCTATTGTTGGTTTGGTTTATAGCTATATGAACGTTCAAGATGCGGTTCAATTAATCAAAGATAGTGCCCTTGGCTTAGGAATGGGAGCATTAGCAAAAGGGACGAATATTTTGTTCATCATCATCAATATTCTCTTTTTAGCCTTAGTCTTTTACAAGATGTGGCGCCAACAAAAGGACTTGGCTGAGGAAGTCGAAGCAGAAGAAGCTGCCTAAGTATTGACAAAAAAGAACTATCAAGTTACAATTTTGGTAGTTCTTTTTATATCGCAAACATAAAAATCGAGGTCAACATGAAAAAAATATCCTTAGTGTATATCAGTCTGAGTGGGAATACAGAAAGTTTTGTAACCCGACTCAAGGACTATCTCTTGTCCCAGTACGAAGGAATTGAGGTCCAAAAAATCCATATCAAGGATTTGATCAAGGAAGGCCAAGAATTCTTTGAAATGGAGCATCCCTATGTCGCTTTTTTGCCGACCTATCTGGAAGGTGGAAATGGTGTCGATAACGGCGATGTTGAGATTCTAACGACTCCAGTGGGCGACTTTATCGCTTATGGAGACAATGCTAGTAAGTGTTTTGGGGTAGTGGGATCTGGTAATCGCAATTTTAACAATCAATACTGCCTGACTGCCAAGCAGTACAGCCAACGTTTTGGTTTCCCCGTTCTAGCAGATTTTGAAATGAGAGGCATGCTGGGAGATATTAAAAAGGTTGCAGCGATTATCGCGGATTTGTATGAGTTAGAAACAGAAAAATAAAGTAGTACTGAGGGGCAGTTGAGATTTTCAACTGCTTTTGAGTATGCAAAAAGCACCCCGTAAGGGTGCCATTTTATGTACTATCCTGCTTTTCCGATGGCAAGTGCATAGATGAAGAAGATAGCAAAGCCAAAGAGGAAAATCAATCCTGCGATAGCGAGGAGTTTTAGCCAAGAAGGAAGATTTTTATTTTCACGTGTCACCAATACATAGTTCAAAAGAGCGAAGAATGGTGTTGTCAGGAAAGAACCAATCATGGCGAAGCGAAGCATGGTTGATACCTGACCAGCAAAGAACTTGATGATGACGATACCGATAATAGCTGTGAGGGTCATCCAGATGTTCAAAGATTTGCTATCATCCTCTTTTTGACTTAGCAAGAGTCGTAGGGAAACCTGATTAACGCGAGAATAGCCATCGATAACAGTAATGACTGTTCCAAAGATACAGAGAAAGGCGATGAAGGTGATCAAATAACGGGACCATTCTCCAAGAACAGAGGCATACATACCCACGAATTGAGAGATGTATTTGGCTGAAGCGGCTTCAACTGCTTGTCCTGTAGGATACTGAATGAGTGCTCCGAGTGCTACAAAGAATACAGCCAGGATAGCAGTTCCAATGTAACCAACGTTAAAGTCGAAAAGGGCGTCCTCTGTATTAAAGTTAACGGTCTTTTTCTTTTCAGCAGACCAGAGTGAGTTGATGGCTGAAATTTCAATAGGGGCAGGCATCCATCCTAGGAGGGAAACGATAAAAGGGAGGGCTGCCATTTGCCAAGGTGTCTTCTTGACAAAATCAGAGCTGTATTCTGGATGCTTAATTGCTGCAATAATAACTGCAAGAACTGTTGCAATGGTCAAAGCAGACATGATCCATTTTGCCATACCGTCCAATAGTTTGTAGCCACCAAAGAGTAGCGTGGCCCAAATGACTGCAACAAGGATTAGGGACCACTGAGTGATGCTAAGGCCAATCATTGGGAAGGCGCTAGCGATGATGGCTGAGCAAAGGATAGCGACCCCGGCTGTGTTGACCATAGCAGAAAAGACATTGAGGATAAAGAAAATCCAGAGATAGAGTTTCCCTTTTTCGGCATAACCTTCGACCAAGGTTTTACCAGTATCAGCAGTATATTCTGCACCAAAACGGAAAAATGGATATTTAAAAACATTGGCCAAGATAACCAAGAGGAGTAGTGACCAACCATAAGAACCACCAGCTTGAGTGGAGGATACGATGTGAGAACCTCCAACGGCGGCAGAAGCCATGAGGATACCTGGCCCCATTGCCTTTAGTTTGCTTGTCCAGGTTGACTGGCTTGATAAAGTAACTTGTGACATAATAGATGCTCCCGTTTTTGAATTTTCAGAATAATCTGAATAGGTAGCTTCTATTCTACAAAAAACTTAAAAGAAATGCAAGAATATTTTGAAAAAAGTTAGAAAATCCTGAAAAAATTCACAAAAATTATATGAAAATAACTGTGACTGTTTCAAGGGGATGATGTTGACTAGGGCGAATAAAAATCCGAGAAGTTTTCTTCTCGGACTTTGGTCATTTTAATTGATCTGTGATGTCTTTTGATAGCAACATTCCCAGATGGTAAGTTTTATTGATATGTGCAATGACATCATTGATGTTGTCAGTAGTGTGAATTTTCTCTTTGATGTCAGCCTTAAATATTTCATCCTTTAAAAGTTGTTCTTGGTAGAGCTTTTGAAGTCTTTCCTTCTCGTACTTATTGAGCAGAAAAAGGAAAACCAAGCTAATTATAACGAGGATATAAGCATATTGGCTCATAGGAAATCTCCATGTATGATAAAGAAATAGTAGTGAATAGATCGAATTAGTGAAGCGCCAAGCCAAATCCATGATAGGCTTTGACATTCGTTGCTTAGATTGACTTGCATTCAAGTGACTTGAAGATTACGACCAGCCCTTAAACTAATTAATAGATTTGATTGACCAATTTAGTGAGGTGTTTAGGCAAGTGTCTCTGGTTACGACGTAAAGAAACATAAATCGAGAATATTTATGTTTCTTTACTAGTGAAGCGCCAAGCCAAATCCCTGATAGGATTTGGTGTTAGTTACTTAGATTGCTTTGCAATCAAGTAACTTTGGCGATTTACATCTTCTCTGGTGCCTCTACTCCGAGCAAACGAAGAGCTTCTTTGAGGACGACTGCGGTTGCGTAGCTGAGGGCCAGACGACTGTCGCGCTCAGGACTTTCATCTAGGATACGTGTATGTGCATAATATTTGTTAAATGCTTGAGCCAAACTAATCGCAAATTTCGCAATGATAGAAGGTTCAAAGTTATCTGCTGCACGATTGATAATACGTGGGAAGTCTTGGAGTAGTTTAATGATTTCCCAGCTTTCAGCATCATTCAGGCTGTAGTTGCCCGCTGTATCTGGTTTAAAATCGGCTTTGCGCAAGATAGATTGGATACGAGCGTAGGCGTATTGAACGTAAGGCCCAGTTTCTCCTTCAAAGGATACCATAGCTTCAAGGTCGAAGTCATATCCATTTGTACGGTCGGTCTTAAGATCATAGAACTTGATAGCCCCAACTCCAACAGCATGGGCAACCTGGTCTTTATTTTCTAACTCAGGATTTTTCGCTTCGATTTGGGCCTTGGCACGACTGATAGCCTCAGCGATAGTCGGTTCTAGCAAGATGACATTTCCTTTACGGGTAGAGAGTTTTTTCCCTTCTTTTGTTACTAAACCAAACGGAACATGGACAATGTCTTGGCTCCAATCGTAGCCCATCTCTTGTAGCACTGCCTTGAGTTGTTTGAAGTGGGCAGATTGCTCTTGACCAACAACATAGATGGATTTTGCAAATTGGTATTCGTTTTTACGGTAAAGCGCTGCAGCCAAGTCACGTGTGATATAGAGAGTTGCACCATCAGATTTTTTGATAAGGGCTGGATGTTCAATTCCATATTTCTCAAGATTGACAACTTGGGCTCCCTCTGACTCAACAAGAAGTCCTTTTTCAGCGAGGATGTCTACAACAGCATCCATCTTATCATTGTAGAAGGCTTCTCCGTTGTAGCTGTCAAATTCGACTTGCAATTCATTGTAAAGGCGGTTGAATTCCACTAAACTTTCATCACGGAACCATTGCCAGAGAGCGAGGGCTTCCTCATCTCCATTTTCCAGTTTGCGGAACCATTCGCGTGCTTCTTCATCCAAGCTAGGATCTTTTTCAGCTTCAGCATTGATGCGAACGTAGAGTTTAAGAAGTTCATCAATTGGATGCGCTTTAACGGCTTCCTCATTTCCCCATTTCTTGTAGGCAACGATCAACATTCCAAACTGTTTGCCCCAGTCTCCTAGGTGGTTGACCTTGACCGTTTGATAGCCAATCTTTTGGAAAATATGTGACAAGCTATCCCCGATAACCGTTGAACGCAAGTGCCCAATAGAGAATGGTTTAGCGATATTGGGACTAGACATATCGATAACGATATTTTCTTGCTTGCCAATGGTTTGGTCGGCATAGTGCTCTTTCTCAGTAATAACATCCTGTAATACCTGAGCCGAAATAGCAGATTTATCAAGGAAAAAGTTGACGTAAGGTCCTGTAGCAACAACCTTTTCAAAGGCTTGACTATTGATTTTTTCAGCAATATCTGCTGCAATCATTTGCGGAGCTTTACGCTCGACCTTTGCTAGAGAAAAGGCAGGGAAGGCGATGTCTCCCATTTCTGAGTTTTTAGGTGTTTCCAGTAAATTTAAAATAGCCTCTTGGTCCAGGCTATCAATGACGCTAGCCAACTCGCTAGCAATCAATTCTTTTGTATTCATAAGGGCTCCTTTTGGGCTTTTTTACTATTTTAACACAATTTACTACATTTTTTGAGAAAGAAAAGAATTTTTTTGAATTCTCTAGTTTTTTTGGTATAATATAGTTATAAAATAAATGTAAAATTTGTTATAAATATTCACTTAAGAGGATAATATGAGAAAAAGAGAACGGCATCAATTGATTAAAAAGATGATCACCGAAGAAAAACTTGGGACACAAAAAGAGATTCAAGATCGTTTAGAAGCTCGTAATGTTTATGTGACACAAACGACTTTGTCGCGTGATTTGCGTGAAATCGGCTTGACCAAGGTTAAGAAAAATGATATGGTGTATTATGTACTAGCAAATGAGACAGATAAGATTGATTTAGTTGAGTTTTTGTCTCATCATTTAGAAGGAGTTGCAAGAGCAGAGTTTACCTTGGTACTGCATACCAAACTTGGGGAAGCTGCAGTCTTAGCAAACATTGTAGATGCAAACAAGGATGAATGGATTTTAGGAACGGTTGCTGGTGCTAATACCTTATTGGTTATTTGTCGAGACCAGCACGTTGCCAAGCTGATGGAAGATCGTTTGCTAGATTTGATGAAAGATAAATAAGGTCTTGGGAGTTGCTCTCAAGACTTATTTTTAGCAAGGAGAGACGGAAAATGGCAACAGAAAAGCTATCACCCGGCATGCAACAGTATGTGGATATTAAGAAACAATACCCAGATGCTTTTTTGCTTTTTCGGATGGGTGATTTTTACGAGTTGTTCTATGAAGATGCAATTAATGCAGCACAGATTTTAGAAATTTCCTTAACGAGTCGGAATAAAAATGCAGAAAATCCGATACCCATGGCGGGTGTCCCCTATCATTCTGCCCAGCAGTATATCGATGTTCTGATTGAGCAGGGCTATAAAGTTGCTATAGCTGAACAGATGGAAGATCCCAAACAAGCAGTTGGGGTTGTCAAGCGAGAGGTGGTTCAGGTCATCACACCTGGAACGGTCGTCGATAGCAGTAAGCCGGATAGTCAGAATAATTTCTTGGTTGCCTTAGATCGTGATGGCAGTCAGTTTGGTCTGGCTTATATGGATCTGGTGACGGGTGACTTTTATGTGACAGGTCTATTGGATTTCACGTTGGTTTGTGGGGAAATCCGTAACCTAAAGGCGCGAGAAGTGGTGCTGGGTTATGACTTGTCTGAGGAAGAAGAACAAATCCTCAGCCGTCAGATGAATCTGGTGCTTTCTTATGAGAAAGAAGGCTTTGAGGACCTTCATTTACTGGATCCACGACTGGCAGCTGTGGAGCAAGCGGCAGCTAGTAAGCTCCTCCAGTATGTTCACCGTACCCAGATGCGAGAATTGAACCATCTCAAACCAGTTATCCGCTATGAAATTAAAGATTTCTTACAGATGGACTATGCGACCAAGGCTAGTCTGGATTTGGTTGAGAATGCCCGTTCAGGCAAGAAGCAAGGCAGTCTTTTCTGGCTTTTGGATGAAACCAAAACGGCTATGGGCATGCGCCTTTTGCGCTCTTGGATTCATCGTCCTTTGATTGATAAGGAGCGAATCGTCCAACGTCAAGAGGTGGTGCAGGTCTTTCTTGACCACTTCTTTGAGCGTAGTGATTTGACAGACAGTCTCAAGGGTGTTTATGATATCGAACGTTTGGCTAGTCGGGTTTCTTTTGGCAAGACCAATCCCAAGGATCTCTTGCAATTGGCGACCACCTTATCCAGTGTACCACGGATTCGTGCGATTTTAGAAGGCATGGAGCAACCTGCCCTGGCCTATCTTATCAAACAGTTAGATGCCATCCCTGAGTTGGAGAGCTTGATTAGCGCAGCGATTGCTCCTGAAGCTCCTCACGTGATTACGGAAGGGGGCATTATCCGTACGGGATTTGATGAGACCTTAGACAAGTACCGTCGTGTACTCAGAGAAGGGACTAGCTGGATTGCTGAGATTGAGGCTAAGGAGCGGGAAAACTCTGGCATCAGCACGCTTAAGATTGACTACAATAAAAAAGATGGCTACTATTTCCATGTGACCAATTCGCAACTGGGGAATGTACCTGCCCACTTTTTCCGCAAGGCAACGCTGAAAAACTCAGAACGCTTTGGTACTGAGGAATTGGCCCGTATCGAGGGGGATATGCTGGAGGCGCGTGAGAAGTCAGCCAACCTAGAATATGAAATCTTTATGCGCATCCGTGAGGAAGTCAGCAAGTACATCCAGCGTTTGCAGGCTCTAGCCCAAGGAATTGCGACGGTTGATGTCTTGCAAAGTCTCGCAGTTGTGGCTGAAACCCAGCATTTGATCCGACCGGAGTTTGGAGACGATTCACAAATTGATATCCAGAAAGGGCGCCATGCTGTCGTCGAAAAGGTTATGGGAGCTCAGACCTATATTCCTAATACCATTCAAATGGCAGAAGATACCAGTATTCAGCTAATCACAGGGCCAAACATGAGTGGGAAGTCTACCTATATGCGGCAGCTAGCCATAACTGCGGTTATGGCCCAGCTGGGTTCTTATGTGCCGGCAGAAAGCGCCCATTTGCCTATCTTTGATGCTATCTTTACCCGTATCGGAGCAGCAGATGACTTGGTTTCAGGTCAATCAACCTTTATGGTGGAGATGATGGAGGCCAACAATGCCATTTCGCATGCGACCAAGGATTCCTTGATTCTCTTTGATGAGTTAGGACGGGGAACTGCGACTTATGACGGGATGGCTCTTGCCCAATCCATCATCGAATACATTCATGAACATATCGGAGCCAAGACCCTTTTTGCGACCCACTATCATGAGTTGACCAGTCTGGAGTCCAGCTTGAAACACTTGGTCAATGTCCATGTGGCGACCTTGGAGCAGGATGGGCAGGTGACCTTCCTTCATAAGATCGAACCAGGACCAGCTGACAAATCCTACGGTATCCATGTTGCTAAGATTGCTGGTTTACCAGCAGAACTTTTAGCAAGAGCGGATAAGATATTGACTCAACTGGAGAGTCAAGGGGGAGAAAGTCCTGCTCCGATGAGACAAACAAGTGCTGTCACAGAACAGATGTCACTCTTTGACGCGCCTGCAGAGCATCCTATCCTAGCAGAATTAGCTAAACTGGATGTGTACAATATGACACCTATGCAGGCTATGAATGTCTTGGTCGAGCTCAAACAAAAGTTATAAAAAGAATCCCACTCATGCATTTGTGAGTGGGATTTTCTCTATTACTTTTTATGGGCCAAGAGTTGATTGATGTGGTCTACTTTTTTTGCTTCTCTTTTATAGAGAATACCCCAGATGATGAGGTAGACGATCGCAAACTCTGGAATGAGCTGGAGATAGAAGGTCCAGTGGAAGGGGAACCAACCAGCCAGGGTTGCTAGTGGAACAAAGCCAGCCAGCATGAGGAAGAAATGGGAAAGTGTGGCACGGAGCAGGCTCCAGTCACGGCTGAATAAACGGCTGCCAAAGCTAAAGAGAACGCCGATAGCTGACCAGATAATCGTGCAGTAGAGCAAGACTAGGGCACCGTGAACCTGATGTTGAGCCATCGCTTGGCCGATAAGAGACTCAGGGCTTAGTGGGGCATAGGTATTTGGTTCATAAATGAATGAAAAGATGATAGAAAGGATGAGGCCGATAAGAACACCAGCGGCTGCATCGTGAAAGATTTGTTTTTTCATAGTTCTAATTTCTCCTTGATGGTTTTTAGGTAACGGCGAGATGAGTAGGTAAAGCTTTCGTTTTTGAGAAAGATTTCGACCAGGCCGTTGGGGGTTAGTTTGAGATGAGAGATAGCGTCAATATTAACGATTTCAGATTGGGAAATTTGGATAAAAGTGGTAGGTAGCATTTCAAGAACCTGATAGAGTCGCAAATCAATGCTGTAGGTCTGACTGGCAGTTTCTGCTAGAACCTTTCGATTCTCGATATAGAAGCGTTGTATCTTACCAATCTTAACTAGATAGACCTGATCATCAATCTTTCCTTTGATTGTTTCTTTTTGGTCAAGATTTTCAGCAAATTCGATGACTTTTTGGACTTTTTTAGTTTCTTGAGGAGCTTGGACAATCAGTTTTTCCTCCTCGTAAAACTCGCTAATCTGTAGTTCTACTTTCATAAATTTCTCTCCTTTTCAGTTATACAAGGTTAATCTCACTTCTTGTACACCTTTATCAATACTCTTCAAAAATCAAATTCAAACCACGTCAGCGTCGTCTTGTCGTACTAAAGTACTGTCTACGCCTAGCTTTCTAGTTTGCTCTTTGATTTTTATTGAGTATACCACTATTTTACGACCTCTGGCAAGAGCTTTTGTCTATGTGGAGGGATTTGGAGCTTATGTGGTATTTGCTTTTTCTGATAGTATCTGAAATATGGTATAATAGCACTAATCAATTTCTAGGAAAATAGATACAGAAAGGGGCTGAAAGATGTCTCATATTATTGAATTGCCAGAGGTGCTGGCAAACCAAATCGCGGCAGGAGAAGTGATTGAACGTCCTGCCAGTGTGGTCAAAGAATTGGTAGAAAATGCCATTGACGCGGGTTCTAGCCAGATTATCATTGAGATTGAGGAAGCTGGTCTCAAGAAAATCCAAATCACAGATAATGGTCATGGAATTGCCCACGATGAGGTGGAATTGGCCTTGCGTCGACATGCGACCAGTAAGATAAAAAATCAAGCAGACCTCTTTCGGATTCGGACGCTTGGTTTTCGTGGGGAAGCCCTGCCCTCTATCGCTTCTGTTAGTGTGCTGACTCTGTTGACGGCGGTGGATGGTGCGAGTCATGGGACCAAGCTAATCGCGCGTGGGGGAGAAGTCGAAGAAATTATCCCAGCGACTAGTCCAGTGGGCACCAAGGTTTGTGTGGAGGACCTCTTTTTCAACACGCCTGCCCGTCTCAAGTATATGAAGAGCCAGCAAGCGGAGTTGTCTCATATCATTGATATTGTCAACCGTCTGGGCTTGGCTCATCCTGAGATTTCCTTCAGTTTGATTAGTGATGGCAAGGAAATGACGCGGACAGCAGGGACTGGTCAACTACGCCAAGCCATCGCAGGGATTTACGGTTTGGCGAGTGCCAAGAAGATGATTGAAATTGAGAACTCTGACTTAGATTTCGAAATTACAGGTTTTGTGTCTCTGCCTGAGTTAACCCGAGCAAATCGTAACTATATCAGTCTCTTCATCAATGGCCGTTATATCAAGAACTTCCTGCTTAATCGTGCTATTCTTGACGGTTATGGAAGCAAGCTCATGGTAGGGCGCTTTCCACTGGCTGTCATTCACATCCATATCGATCCTTATCTAGCGGATGTCAATGTGCATCCGACCAAACAAGAAGTGCGAATTTCCAAGGAAAGAGAACTAATGGCGCTGGTTTCAGAGGCTATTTCAAATAGTCTCAAGGAACAAGCCTTGATTCCTGATGCTTTAGAAAATCTTGCCAAGTCGACCGTTCGCAATCGTCAAAAGGTAGAGCAGACCATTCTCCCACTCAAAGAAAATACGCTTTACTATGAAAAAGCAGAGCTATCAAGACCCAGCCGAGCTGAGGTGGCTGATTATCAAGTAGAATTGACTGATGAAGGACGGGACTTAACCTTGTTTGCCAAGGAAACCTTGGACCAGCTAACCAAGCCCGCAAAACTGCATTTTGCAGAGAGAAAGCCTGCTAACTACGACCAACTAGACCATCCAGAGTTAGATCTTGCTAGCCTCGATAAGGCTTATGACAAGCTAGAGCGAGAAGAATCATCCAGCTTCCCAGAGTTGGAGTTTTTCGGGCAAATGCACGGCACTTATCTTTTTGCCCAAGGGCGAGATGGACTCTACATCATAGACCAGCACGCGGCGCAGGAACGAGTTAAGTACGAGGAATACCGAGAAAGTATTGGCAATGTTGACCAGAGTCAGCAACAACTCCTAGTGCCCTACATCTTTGAATTCCCAGCGGATGATGCCCTCCGTCTCAGGGAAAGAATGGCGCTTTTGGAGGAAGTGGGCGTCTTTTTGGCAGAGTACGGAGAAAATCAATTTATCCTGCGTGAACATCCTATTTGGATGGCAGAGGAGGAAATCGAGTCTGGCATTTATGAAATGTGCGACATGCTCCTATTGACCAAGGAAGTTTCGATCAAGAAATACCGAGCAGAGCTGGCTATCATGATGTCTTGCAAGCGGTCTATTAAGGCCAACCATCGTATCGATGATCACTCAGCTAGACAGCTTATTTATCAGCTTTCTCAATGTGACAATCCCTATAACTGTCCTCATGGACGTCCTGTTTTGGTGCATTTTACCAAGTCGGATATGGAAAAAATGTTCCGACGTATTCAAGAAAATCACACCAGTCTTCGTGAGTTGGGGAAATATTAAGAATACAAAAAGCCTTTGTTCCCTTTGAACAAGGCTTTTTAGTTTTTCTAAGGTGGGAACTTTGATTGAGCATGGCTTACTTGACACGAGGTTTACACTTGCTTGACAAGACCAGTCCTATAAAAAGTGTTGTGAAAACTGAACTAGGTGATTCAAGATTTTGTAGAGTTGTCTTGGTTTGAAGGATTCTCAAGACCAATCACTCTATCAAGATAACGTTGTTTGGTTTTGAGAGCCTTGTTGATAGCAACTGCAGACGCAATCAAGAGAACGAAGGTCAGCCAAATCCAGGCGGTGAATTCAGCTGGGAAACTCGAACCGGCTAAAAAGAGATAGGTAGCCAGAGCCAAGACGAAAATATAAATCACTTGCCAGAGACCAAAGGATTTAACCTCTTTATAGTATTTGTCCTTGTTTTCCTCCAAGATCACTTCTGAGGAACCTTTTTCAGAGTTTTCATCCAGTAGTAGATAGTCAGTTGTCACTTGAAAAATCTTGCTTAATTCAATGATTTTTTCGATTTCAGGAAGGACTTGTCCAGACTCCCATTTTGAGATGCTTTGCCGAGAAACATTGATTTGTTCTGCTAGCTTTTCCTGTGACCAACCTTTTTCCTTTCGGAGTTCAAATAGTTTTTCCGCGAGTTTCATCATTCTATCCTCCTTTTTCTACCTCTATCCTAACAATTTTTACTTATAATGAGAATACAATCTCCTGTACTATTTGTCAACCAGAGGTTGCACCTTTTGTTGCAGTCTGTCTTGGGGAAATATGGTATACTAGATAGGCAAAATAATGGAGAAAAATTATGTACGAATATTTAAAAGGAATCATTACTAAAATCACTGCCAAATATATCGTTCTTGAAACCAACGGTATCGGTTATATCTTGCATGTAGCCAATCCCTATGCTTACTCAGGTCAGGTCAATCAAGAAACTCAGATCTATGTGCACCAAGTTGTCCGTGAGGATGCCCATCTGCTTTACGGCTTTCGCTCAGAAGATGAGAAAAAACTTTTTCTTAGTCTGATTTCGGTCTCAGGGATTGGTCCTGTATCAGCTTTGGCTATTATCGCTGCCGATGACAATGCTGGCTTGGTTCAAGCCATCGAGACTAAGAACATCACCTACTTGACCAAGTTCCCCAAAATTGGCAAGAAAACAGCCCAACAGATGGTGCTGGACTTGGAAGGCAAGGTAGTCGTGGCTAGTGATGACCTTCCTGCCAAAGTCTCAGTGCAAACCAGCGCTGAAAACCAAGAACTGGAAGAAGCTATGGAAGCCATGTTGGCATTGGGCTACAAGGCAACTGAACTCAAGAAGATCAAGAAATTCTTTGAAGGAACGACAGATACAGCTGAGAACTATATCAAGTCGGCTCTTAAGATGTTGGTCAAATAGGAGAATAGTATGCCAAAACGTTGTTCGTGGGTCAAGATGACCAATCCGCTCTACATCGCCTACCACGACCAGGAGTGGGGACAGCCCCTTCATGATGACCGCGCTCTTTTTGAGTTGTTGTGTATGGAAACTTACCAGTCGGGTCTATCTTGGGAAACGGTACTAAACAAACGCCAAGGATTCCGAGAAGTCTTTTACAACTACCAAGTTCAACGTGTCGCGGAAATGACAGATGGCGAGTTGGAAGCCTTGTTAGAGAATCCAGCCATCATCCGAAATCGTTCCAAGCTCTTTGCGACACGTGCCAACGCCCAAGCATTTTTGCAAGTCCAGAAAACCTACGGCTCTTTTGACGCTTATCTCTGGTCCTTTGTTGATGGGCAAACCATCATCAATGATGTTCCTGACTATCGCCAGGCACCTGCTAAAACAGCCTTATCTGAAAAATTAGCCAAAGATCTAAAAAAACGAGGTTTCAAGTTCACAGGTCCAGTCGCAGTCTTGTCTTTTTTACAAGCAGCAGGTCTAGTTGATGACCACGAGAATGATTGCGAGTGGAAAAACGGAAATTAGTGAGTCCAAGCGTCTAACTATCTGAGAAAATAGAAAAAGCTGAGAAAATTATCTCAGCTTTTTGATTATATGCTAGTAACTTTTATAGTGCAGTGAGAAATGTCAGTCCACCTAAGACAACGCCAGCTGAGTTTGGAATAATTAGTATCCAATCCTTCTTAGGTTCTTTTGTCCACCCGTAAATAACCCAAATTAAACAAGATACTGCTGCGGATAAAGGCTGGAATGGTTGAGCTTTGTTGCCTTGTAAATTGGCAAAAATTTGTGGGATGTAGGCGATAAATACAATAATCCCGATAAAGGCTCCAATTGAACCGACAATTTGATTTATTTTTTGTTTAGTCATATACACCTCCTTTAAAAAGATATCATAGAAATAAGCAAAATGCAATAAATTCAGACACAAATTGTAACGAAAATCAATACCAAAGCACAAAAATGGAGAAATTGTTTATTTTTTGTTATAGTCAAAGCGAATGACTTGCTTCTGTGTATCCACATAAGCGTGAACGCCAAAGGGCACAATGGCTCTTGGAGTTGCATGGCCAACGTTTAGATTATAGACAATAGGGATATTGCTGTCAATGATATCTAATAGTGCCAACTTATAGTCGTCATAGAAGGTTTCATCCATTGGCTTTCCGACCAAGAGTCCGCTGATGACCTCAAATACCCCAGTTTCTTTCAAAGCCAGCAACATCTTTTTGAAATCCTCAGGCTCAGGCTTTTCTTGACTTGTTTCTAGCAAGAGGATCTTTCCTTCCCAGTCAGATAAGTCAGGGAAGAGTTTATACTTTTGGCAGAGTTCTCTACTATCTGCATATCGAGAATTGTCAAAGATATCATAGAGGGACTCGATGCAACCACCGAGGATTTTTCCCTCGAATTGGGCATTTCCTTGTAACAAATCAAAACCTGTATTTACATGGCTGATACGAGTTGTTCCCAGAGCATTGGGACTAAAGTCAGTCCGTTCCTCATACCAAAGGTCGCTAGGGCGGATTTCTGAGATTCTCCCAGTCTCGATCAGTTCTTTAAAGTAGTGGAGGCTATAGGGCAACATCTCTTTGTCCAACTCACAAATGTCTGCTAGAAAGGATTGCCCATAAAAAGTCTTGATTCCTAGTTTATGCAACATAAAGTGGTTCATAGTGGTATCCGAGAAGCCAAGAAAAATCTTTTGTTTGATAACCTTTTGAAGCTGGTCGTTTTCAAAAAGATAAGGTAGCAAGCGATAGGTATCATCCCCACCGATGGCGCATAGGATCATGTCGATGCTATCATCAGAAAAGGCCTGCATCAAATCCTCTGCACGCGCCTCCGGATGGTCCTTGATAAAGTCTAACCCTTTTAGCGAATGGGGCAAAAAGATAGGATTGAGTCCTAGATCCCTAAGACGTTGAATACCCAAGTCAACTTCGTGTTTGACAAAATCCTCTCCGATAACACCGCTAGACAAACTAACGATACCAATAGTAGAAACCATATCTCATCCTCCTAGAAATAGATTGATACTCTTCGAAAATCAAATTCAAACCACGTCAGCTTTGCCTTGCCGTACTCAAGTACAGCCTGCGGCTAGCTTCCTAGTTTGCTCTTTGATTTTCATTGAGTATGAGCCTATTTTATCACAAAAGATGAGAGAAAACTATAAGAATCAGATTCAGAAGTGCTATTGAATCTCAAGAAAGCAAGTGAAAAAGCAACCGCCTGTGCAGTTGCTTTTCGTTTTTCTAATCTCTAATCTCACTAGATATGAGTTACTTGGTCAACTCTTGATTATAGGAGAGGGCTAAATCAATCCAGTAAGGAAGTTCTTTTTGACCTTCGATATCTAGGTCTATATAGCCATGATAAGGTCGCCCTCTCATCAATGTAGTACGAGCCCCTGTTCGGGGTAGAACTTGCTTTTCTATTTCTTTGCCAATTCTCACCATAACCAGCTCGTCTTTTCTGGAACTGACTGTAAGGACCATTTTCCCACGAATCATAAAGGCCAGGCCACCAAACAGTTTCTTTTCTTCTAACTCTTCTTCGAAAATTTGGGGAGGAAATTTGAGTGCTAGAATTTTTCGAATCTGCTGAGCTAAAGATTGACTATATACCATAGCTTTTCACTTTTCTTAATAACGTGATGGGCCCGCGCTTGCACTTCGGATGTTGAAACGTTTCTTGAGATAGAAGCGAAGGGCGAGAAGGGCAGCTCCCAGGATAGCCAAAGGCAATGGAGCAAGGACTGGATTGAGGTTTGCTGGTAGGAAGCTTGTTGCAAAGAAGACAACCAACCAGAGAACCATAGAGGCCAGGATGACGAGGATTGATTTCCAGAATGGAGGACGCTGGCTACGGTCTGTGTCTGGTCCATAGTACTGGTAGACAAAGTAGTACATCAAGTAGAAGGCAAGTCCTCCTACAAGTCCAACCAATAAGAGGGTAATCACCCCATAGCCAATAGCCTGATCTGTAGAGAAGAAGGTAGTCAGGGCGCTAATCAATGCAAAGAGGCTGGTGATGAAAAGGGCCGAGTCCATAATCATGAGTTTTGGATCGTCATTTTCTTTTGGATGCTCTTTTTCGTATTGCTCCTTGACAGTGAAGCTATGAGCCCAGTGGGTTGGAGCCCCGTAGAGGGAACGTGCAGTCGTCCCCTTGGCTTGCTCTTCAAGGATTTGGGGAATGACTTCCTCAAAGACAGCCTTGATTTCAGCGTCTGTTTTACCATCTTTGATGAATTGTTGGGTAGCGATGTGGATAAACTCTTGGTTTTTCTTGGTTAGTTTTTGTAAATCAATCTGAGACATAGGGATTCCTCTTAGAACCATTTTTTATGGATGAGATAGAGAGTGAGCGAAACACTCATAGCAAAGGCGATAAAGACGATTAACCAGAAGGCGTGCGGCTCACCGTTTAGAGGGATTTCATTATCTTTAAAGTTCATCCCGTAGGCTGAGAAAATCATGGTTGGGATAGACATGACAATGGTTACGAGAGCCAGAGTTTTCATGATGTTGTTCTGGTTGTTGGAAATGATAGAGGCAAAGGTCTCTGTCATAGAGTGAAGGACGTTTCCATAGATATCTGCCATCTCGATGGCCTGTTGGGTTTCAATCAGGGTGTCTTCGAGTAGGTCTTCGTCTTCTAGGTATTTCTTGATATTGCTGGTTGCGCTGGTCAATTTCTTGATCACGCGCTCGTTCGTCTTAAGTGAGGCCTTGAAATAGACGATGGTCTTTTCCAATTCCATGAGCTCGATCAGCTCTTCGTTTCGAGTAGACTTATGAAGTTGGCTTTCAATTTGTTCACTCTTACGGTCAATCGAACGAAGGGCAGTCAGGTAAAGCTCAGCATTGCGATAAAGGAGTTGAAAGATAAAGCGTGACCGCATGAAAGTGTAGAAGTTACGCAGCTTGCGGTTGATGAAGACATCGAGAACTGGGAGGGATTCCAAGCAGGTAGTGATAATGGTTTCCTCGGTGATGATAATCCCTAGCGGAATCGTTACGTAGTAGGTGCGGTTGTTTCTCTCCTCTGTGATGGGGACGTCCACGATGATCAAAGTATACTCGTCTTCGATGGTAATACGGGACATTTCTTCCGCATCGAGTGGTGCTCGAAGGTCGGCAATATCAATGTCAAAGGCATTAGCAATTTCCAATGATTCATTTTGTGTAGGATTGACGAGGTTGATCCAAGTACCCGGTTCAAGCGTGTCGATCTCTTTAAATTCAGTTGTTGTTGAGAGAAAAACTTGTTTCATATCCCCTATCCTTTCCTACTATTCAGTGATTCATTTTTTGCACCGTACTATTATACTATAAAAACAGCTTTTTGGGTAATAGAATTTCACATTTTTTGGTATAATGGAAAGCAATAATGGACTAGAAAGAACAAAGATGCAAGATAAAATTGTGATTCATGGGGCACGTGCCCATAACTTAAAAAATATTGATGTGGAGATTCCACGAGACAAGCTGGTTGTCGTGACTGGTTTGTCAGGTTCCGGGAAATCCAGTCTGGCCTTTGATACCCTCTATGCGGAGGGACAACGTCGTTATGTGGAGAGTTTGTCAGCCTATGCTCGTCAATTCTTGGGGAATATGGAGAAGCCTGATGTGGATGCCATTGATGGTCTCAGCCCAGCTATTTCTATCGACCAGAAAACGACTAGTAAAAATCCTCGCTCGACGGTGGGAACTACGACTGAAATCAATGACTATCTGCGTCTCCTCTACGCACGTGTGGGGACGCCTTACTGTATCAACGGGCACGGGGCTATCAAGGCTTCTTCTGTGGAGCAAATCGTGGATAAGGTTTTGGAGTTACCTGAACGCCAGCGCCTGCAAATCTTAGCCCCAGTTATCCGTAAGAAAAAAGGACAGCACAAGAGCGTTATTGAAAAGATTCAGAAAGATGGGTATGTTCGTGTCCGTGTGGATGGGGAAGTCTATGATGTGACCGAAGTGCCAGAGTTGTCCAAGAGCAGACAACACAATATTGATATCGTAGTTGACCGTATTGTTATCAAGGAGGGTATCCGTAGTCGTCTCTTTGATTCCATTGAGGCTGCCCTTCGTATTGCAGAAGGTTATGTTATTATCGATACTATGAACAACTCTGAGTTGCTCTTCTCTGAGCATTATGCCTGTCCAGTTTGTGGCTTTACTGTTCCAGAGTTAGAGCCACGTCTCTTCTCCTTCAATGCTCCTTTTGGCTCTTGTAGTGAGTGTGACGGCTTGGGCATCAAGCTGGAGGTGGATACTGATTTGGTAGTGCCAGATGCTAGCAAAACCTTACGTGAGGGAGCGCTGGCACCTTGGAATCCTATCTCATCCAACTACTATCCAAATATGCTGGAACAAGCTATGACGGCTTTTGGAGTGGATATGGATAAGCCCTTTGAGGACTTGTCAGAAGAAGATAAGAACTTGATTCTCTACGGCTCGGATGGCAAAGAATTTCATTTCCACTATGAAAATGAATTTGGTGGTGTGCGCGATATTGACATTCCTTTTGAGGGAGTTGTCACTAATATCAAGCGTCGTTACCATGAGACTAACAGTGATTACACGCGCACCCAGATGCGTCTCTACATGAATGAGCTGACCTGCGGGACTTGTCACGGCTACCGTCTCAATGACCAGGCCTTGTCTGTCCGTGTGGGTGGTGAGCAAGGACCACATATTGGTGAAATCTCAGACCTGTCTATCGCAGACCACTTGGCTTTGGTGAGCCAGTTGACTCTGTCTGAAAATGAAGCCATTATCGCCCGTCCCATTCTCAAGGAAATCAAGGATCGCTTGACCTTCCTCAATAACGTAGGTCTTAACTATTTGACTCTGTCACGTTCGGCAGGAACCCTTTCAGGTGGGGAGAGTCAGCGTATTCGCTTGGCGACCCAGATTGGATCCAACCTATCAGGTGTCCTATATATCCTGGATGAGCCGTCCATCGGTCTTCACCAGAGGGATAATGACCGTCTCATTGCAAGTCTGAAAAAGATGCGTGACTTGGGCAATACTCTTATCGTGGTGGAACATGATGAAGATACCATGCGCGAGGCGGATTATCTGATTGACGTTGGTCCGGGAGCCGGTGTTTTTGGTGGCGAGATTGTTGCTGCAGGAACGCCCAAACAGGTGGCTCGCAACAGCAAGTCTATCACAGGCCAGTACTTGTCAGGAAAACGTGCCATTCCAGTACCAGCAGAGCGCCGTGCTGGGAATGGTCGCTTTATCGAAGTGACAGGAGCGCGTGAGAACAACTTGCAAAATATCACGGCTCGTTTCCCATTAGGAAAATTCATCGCAGTGACGGGGGTATCAGGTTCAGGGAAATCGACCTTAATCAACAGTATCCTCAAAAAAGCCATTGCCCAGAAACTAAACCGCAATTCAGACAAACCTGGTAAGTTTAAGACGATTACAGGGATTGAGCATGTAGACCGCTTGATTGACATTGACCAGAGCCCTATCGGACGGACTCCAAGGTCTAACCCTGCTACCTATACGGGAGTTTTTGACGATATACGTGACCTCTTTGCCCAGACAAATGAAGCTAAGATAAGAGGCTATAAGAAGGGCCGCTTCAGTTTCAACGTTAAGGGAGGCCGTTGTGAAGCCTGCTCAGGTGACGGGATTATCAAGATCGAGATGCACTTCTTGCCAGATGTTTACGTGGCTTGTGAAGTCTGCCACGGGACTCGCTACAACAGTGAAACCCTAGAAGTCCACTATAAGGAAAAGAATATCTCGCAGGTCTTGGACATGACCGTCAACGATGCAGTGGAATTCTTCCAACACATTCCTAAGATTCAACGCAAACTTCAGACCATCAAGGATGTGGGACTGGGCTATGTAACGCTAGGGCAACCGGCTACCACCCTTTCTGGAGGAGAAGCTCAGCGTATGAAGTTGGCTAGTGAACTCCACAAACGCTCGACAGGGAAATCTTTCTATATTCTGGATGAGCCAACTACAGGGCTTCACACTGAGGATATCGCTCGCTTGCTTAAAGTCTTGGCTCGCTTTGTCGACGATGGCAATACTGTCCTCGTCATCGAGCACAATCTAGATGTCATCAAGACGGCAGACCATATCATCGATTTGGGACCTGAGGGCGGTATCGGTGGTGGAACTATCATCGCAACAGGAACCCCAGAAGAAGTAGCGGCCAATGAAGCCAGCTACACAGGACACTATTTGAAAGGAAAGTTACATCATGAATAAACGTGTGCAAACATTTCTAGCTAAAATGCAAGAAAAAGAACTAGATGGTATCATCATCAACAACCTTAAAAACGTCTATTATTTGACTGGTTTTTGGGGTTCAAATGGAACAGTCTTTATCAGCCGTGACCGTCAGGTTTTGGTGACAGACTCTCGCTATATCATTGCAGCTAAGCAAGAAGTAACAGGTTTTGAGATTGTGGCTGACCGCGATGAGTTGGCTGTTATTGCAGGCATTGTTAAGGATATGGGCTTGTCTCGTATCGGTTTTGAGGACGAGATTTCGGTCTCTTATTACCACCGTATGCAGGCTGCTTTTGCAGGAATTGATTTGCTTCCACAGACTCAGCTTGTAGAAGCGCTCCGTATGATTAAGGATGAGAAGGAGATTGCGACTATTCGCAAGGCTTGTTCTATCTCAGACCAAGCTTTCCACGATGCACTTGACTTTATCAAACCAGGAAAGACTGAGATCGAAATTGCCAACTTCCTTGACTTCCGCATGCGTGAGTTAGGAGCGGCAGGTTTGTCCTTTGATACAATCCTAGCAAGTGGTATCAACTCTTCCAAACCCCATGCCCATCCAATGCACAAACCAGTAGAGCTAGGAGAAGCAATTACTATGGACTTCGGCTGTCTCTACGATCACTATGTCAGCGATATGACACGGACCATCTATCTAGGCCATGTCAGTGACGAGCAAGCAGAGATTTACAATACGGTTCTGAAAGCCAACCAAGCTCTGATTGACCAAGCCAAGGCAGGTCTAGGTTTCCGTGACTTTGACAAAATCCCTCGTGATATCATTGTGGAAGCAGGCTATGGAGAATACTTTACACATGGTATCGGACACGGTATCGGACTGGACATCCACGAAGAACCTTACTTTAGCCAAACTTCGAAAGAAGTCATTAAATCTGGTATGGTCTTGACTGATGAACCGGGTATCTATATTGAAGGTAAATACGGGGTTCGTATTGAAGATGATATCCTGATTACAGATAACGGTTGCGAGTTATTGACACTTGCTCCAAAAGAATTGATTGTTATCTAAAAAATGAGATAAATCATTGACTTTTATATTTTAAAGGTTTATACTGATAGACGAAAACGGTAGGTGAGGCTACCATAGGGATACGGATGACTACCGCAAAGCAGTGGAGACACTACTCGTTGGTCAACAGTCCTGGTCGCGAAGGCCAAGACTAAGCTCATTTCATTGCCCTATGGAGTTAAAGCTTGAACGAAAAAACAGATAATTAGTTTTTCAATCCTGCCATTTTATGGCAGGATTTTCTACTGTTTTAGAACAGGGAAAGGAGACAGACGATGCAAATTGACGACCACCCAGAACCGCACATACACAGCCAATCGCTGATTTGTGTCGTTCTGCCCTTATAAAGTGATTGGTCTCTGTGTATGAAACACATCATTCATACAGATAGGAGAAACCAATGAAAACTACAAAAGAAAGATTAGCAGCATCTATTCATACACCTTTAAACGAAACTCTATCTTTTTACAAGACAAGTCTAACAGGCTTAACTGAGGAACAGATAGAAAAGAATCGTGATTTATATGGTGAAAACACCATCACCAAGGGTCAAGAAGATAGTATCCTCAAAAAAATTTACGAATCTATTATCAATCCATTTACAATCATCCTTCTTGTCATCGCTATGATCTCCATGGTGACCAACGTCTGGTTGGCGAAGCCTGGACAAGAAGATCCGACGACCTCTATCATCATCGTCGTTCTCGTTCTAATCTCTGGTGGCATACGCTTTGTCCAAGAATTGCGGAGTGACAAGGCTGCGACCAATCTATCAAAAATGATTGTGAATACAGCTACGGTTATTCGCGAAGGCCAGAGTTTAGAGGTCGCGATTGAGGATTTGGTCGTTGGAGATATAGTCAAATTAAGTGCTGGGGATATGATTCCGGCAGACCTCCTTTTGATTGAATCACGTGATTTCTTTGTTCAACAGTCTGGCTTGACAGGTGAAAGTGATTCAGTTGAAAAATTGGCTTTGTCAAAAATGAGTCAGTCAAATTTTGATAGTCTGTTAGAAGCAGAAGCACTCGCCTTCATGGGAACCAACGTGATATCAGGAAGCGCCAAGGCTTTGATTCTAGCGGTCGGTGATGACACCATGATGGGGGAAATAGAGCAGACTCTCAATACTTATGACGAGCCCACCTCTTTCGAACGGGATATGAACAGTATCTCCTGGCTCTTAATCCGTTTGATGTTGGTCATGGTTCCCATCGTATTTCTTTCCAATGGTTTGACGGATGGAGATTGGTTAGAAGCTGGCGTATTTGCTTTGAGCGTGGGTGTCGGGCTTACACCTGAGATGCTTCCCATGATTATCACGGCTAGTCTAGCAAAAGGCTCCATTATCATGGCCAAGGAAAAAGTGGTTATCAAAAAACTCAATGCCATACAAGACCTGGGTGCTATTGATATCCTATGCACTGATAAAACAGGAACCCTTACCCAAGATGAAATTGTCCTTGAATATCCTTTGGATATACATGGGGATTTGGATTTATCTGTGTTGAGACGTGCCTATCTCAATTCCTATTTTCAAACTGGTTTGAAAAATTTAATGGACAGAGCGATCATTAAACGTACGGAAAAAGAAGCCAAAGAACACGCACTCTTGCAAAATCTAGATCAAACCTTTCAAAAAATAGATGAATTGCCCTTTGATTTTGAACGCAGACGGATGAGTGTCATCGTCAAGGATGAGAAGGAAGTTGTTAGTTTGGTAACCAAGGGTGCCCTAGAGGAAATGCTTGCGATTTCAACCCATGTGGAATATCAAGGTCAGATTAGTCCTTTGACGGATGATATCCGAGTGGGAATCTTAAAAGAAGTGGACCAACTCAATCAACAGGGCTTACGAGTCTTGGGAGTCGCCTATAAAACAGGCTTAAAGGAAGGTTTTGCTTACTCCGTTGAAGATGAAAAGGAGATGATTCTAACAGGATATCTTGCCTTCCTAGATCCACCAAAACCATCTGCAGCCCCTGCTATCCAAGCTTTATTAGAGTATGGTGTTCAAACCAAGATCTTGACTGGGGATAATGAGAAGGTAACCCAAGCAGTATGCGAAAAAGTTGGTTTAGACGTTGATCAAATCTTGTTGGGTTCTGATATTGATGCCATGACGGACGAAGAGTTGTCCCAAGCAGTCGAACATGTGACTGTCTTTGCTAAACTCTCTCCGGATCAAAAAGCACGAATCATTTTACAAATCAAATCTAATGGACATTGTGTCGGCTATATGGGAGATGGGATCAATGATGCTCCATCTATGAAAGTAGCCGATGTGGGAATTTCTGTTGATACAGCAGTAGATATTGCCAAAGAAACGGCTGATGTCATTTTGCTAGATAAGGATTTGATGGTGCTTGAAAAAGGGCTGGTAGAAGGACGCAAAGTCTATGCCAACATGACCAAATATATCAAGATGACGGTCAGCTCTAATTTCGGGAATATTCTGTCACTCTTAGTGTCTGGTATCTTTTTACCTTTCCTCCCTATGGCTCCGATTCACTTGATTGTGTTAAACCTCGTCTACGACCTTTCTTGCATTGCCTTGCCATTTGATAATGTGGATGAAGACTTTTTGAAACATCCTCATAAGTGGGAAGCCAAGTCTATTACTCGCTTTATGATTTGGATGGGTCCGATTTCTTCTGCCTTTGATATTTTGACCTTTATCTTGCTCTATTTTGTCATTGTCCCAATGACGACAGGTCAAGCCTATGTTCATGGAGCAGAGTCTGCAACGGGCTTTATCATCCTGTTCCAGACAGGTTGGTTCATTGAATCCATGTGGTCCCAAACCATGGTCATCCATATGCTTCGTTCAGCAAAACTCCCTTTCTTACAAAGCCGTCCGTCATGGTTGGTTCTTGGGACAACCTTGCTAGCAGCCAGTTTTGTGACCTTCCTTCCCTATTCTTCAATTGCTGGCCTGCTTCATTTAACCCCTTTGAAACCAATTTATTTCCTCTTTTTGCTTTTGATAATTATTCTTTATATGATAAGTGTTACAGTTGTGAAACGAATCTATATCAAAAAATTTAGAAGTTGGTTATAAATTGAATTTGTCAAGAAAAAAGTACGAAAATCGCGAAAAAAGTTAAATTTTTTTAAAAATAGGTCGCAAGTCGGATGTTTTTTATGGTATAATAGACTAAACTGATAGTAACATGTAGCGAAAGGGGTAGGTACATGATCAAAATTTATACAGTCTCAAGTTGTACTAGCTGTAAAAAAGCGAAAACCTGGCTCAATGCCCACCAGTTAAGTTATAAAGAACAAAATCTCGGTAAAGAAGGAATTACAAGAGAAGAGTTATTAGATATTCTCACGAAAACAGATAATGGAATTGCCAGTATCGTTTCGTCAAAAAACCGCTACGCTAAAGCACTTGGAGTTGACATCGAGGATTTGAGTGTCAATGAAGTGCTCAACTTAATCATGGAAACACCACGGATCTTAAAGAGTCCGATTCTCGTTGACGAGAAGCGCCTGCAAGTCGGCTATAAAGAAGATGATATCCGTGCCTTCTTGCCACGCTCTGTCCGTAATGTAGAAAATGCAGAAGCACGTCTACGTGCAGCTCTATAAAACATCAAGGCTGGGAGTGATTCCTGGCCTTGTTTTCTCTTTTATTTCAAAATCATGTGAGGAATTATGAAAAAGTTACTAATTGCTAGTTTTGCCCTCCTCTTTTTGCTTGCGGGATGTGGGCAAAAAAAGGAAACCCCTGCTGCTTCTACAACAGCATCTGAACCTCTCCAATCAAACCTTCCCGTTTTGGACAATGCCGAAAAAAATACAGTTGTCACCAAGACCCTGTTGATGCCGAAGTCAGAAAATGGAACGCAACAGATTCAGACCATTACCTATAAAGGTAATCAGTTTTTGACCTTGACTATTCAGCAAAAACGACCTGTCGGAGATGAACTCAAGACCTTTATCTCTGAAAATGGCCTAGAGGAGACACAAAAAGCGCTTCTAGAAGCAGAAGAAAAGGATGAGACCATCCAAGAGGCGCGCAAACTAGCAGGATTTACACTGGAATCCAAGCTACTCAGCGAGACAGAAATCCAGACTACAACGACTTATGATTTTCAAGTATTGGATGTCAAAAAGGCATCTCAGCTGGAATATTTAAAAAATATCGGCCTTGAAAATCTCTTAAAAAACGAACCTAGCCAATATATTGCAGATAGAGTGGCAAATGGGGCGACAGAACAATAGAAAATCCAAATAAATAGACTGACTTATTTGTAGAACGTAAGGGAATATGCTTTAATAGTACTATTCTAAGGAAAGAGGGTGTTAGAATGGGATTTACTGAAGAAACTGTACGGTTTAAATTGGATGATTCCAATAAGAAAGAAATTAGCGAAACGTTGACAGACGTCTATGCTTCGTTGAATGACAAGGGCTACAATCCGATTAACCAGATCGTCGGTTATGTATTGAGTGGAGACCCTGCCTACGTTCCTCGTTATAACAATGCACGAAATCAAATCCGTAAGTATGAGCGTGATGAAATTGTTGAAGAATTGGTACGCTACTACCTTAAGGGACAAGGAGTCGATCTATAATCTATGAGAATTATGGGATTGGACGTTGGTTCAAAAACGGTAGGCGTTGCCATTAGTGACCCACTAGGTTTTACGGCTCAAGGACTTGAAATCATCCAAATCAATGAGGAACAGGGTCAGTTTGGTTTTGACCGCATCAAGGAATTGGTTGAGAGCTATAAGGTGGAGCGCTTTGTAGTAGGTCTGCCTAAAAACATGAACAATACCAGCGGTCCGCGAGTGGAAGCCAGTCAAGCCTACGGAGCAAAACTAGAAGAGATTTTTGGTTTACCAGTAGACTATCAGGATGAGCGTTTGACGACGGTCGCTGCGGAGCGTATGCTAATTGAGCAGGCAGACATCAGCCGTAACAAACGCAAGAAAGTTATTGATAAATTGGCTGCTCAGCTGATTTTGCAAAATTATTTAGATAGAAAATTTTAAAACAGAGGAGAAACTATGTCACACGATCATAACCACAACCACGAAGAACGTGAATTGATTACACTAGTAGATGACCAAGGTAATGAAACCTTGTTTGAAATCCTTTGTGGCATTTGGAAATGGGAAGGCTTGGAAATTAATGGTATAATAAAATTTAAGAGAAATAAAACATCATTGATTTGAGAGGTATTCACATTGATAGAAATAAGGGAAGTTGTAGAAAATAAGAAGCAGTTTTTATCGCTTTTATTATTGGCAGATGAACAAGAAGATATGATTGACAGATATATAGCAGATGGCACAATGTATGTTTTAGACGATAATGGAGTAAAGGGCGAGTGTGTTGTCCTAAATGTGGGGAATAATACTCTTGAAATCAAAAATATCGCCATTCATCCGGATTATCAAAGAAAAGGATACGGACAGCTTTCATTGATTTTATTATAGAGAAATACAAAGGGGAATATTCCGTATTACAAGTGGAAACGGGAGAAAGTCAGACTACCATCCCTTTTTATGAAAAATGTGGCTTTATTCGTTCTCATATCATCAAGAATTTTTTTATAGATAATTATGAACATCCGATTTACGAAGAAGGTGTCCAATTAGTAGATATGATTTATCTAAAAATGGATTTATAAGTCCGAGCATTAGGAGCGTGATAAATATGAAAAACCGAGAGAAGATTATTAGCTTATGGTTTGATATGTGGCTCAAACAACAAGATTTAGGAATAGACGATATATTTGCGGAAGATGTTGTTTATACTGAAAGTTGGTGTCCTAAATATGAAAATCGAGCAACTGTAAAGCATTGGTTTAATGAGTGGAATACAAGAGGAAAAGTGCTTACGTGGGATATAAAGCAGTTTTTCCATAGTGAACATCAAACAGTTGTTGAATGGTACTTCAAAAGTAAGATGAATGATGGAAGAATAGAAGGATTTGATGGTATATCATTGGTTGAGTGGACAAAAGAGAATAAAATCAAGAAACTAAAAGAATTTGGTTGCAACATCAATCATTATAATCCTTATGAAAATAGTGAGAAACCTCAATTTAGAGATGATGGAGCTTCTTGATTTTAGAACTAATTTCAAAATATTGGTAAGAGCGATTAGAAAATAAAAAATCTAATCGCTTTTTTTATTTCAACGAGGAAAGGAGAATTTATGGAAGAACTGAAAAACACAGGTAAAAAAGGCATTAGCACAAAGAGAAAGATTGGAAAGACCACCTATGAGGTTGTTGTCCATTTCAATGAAAATGCAACTGAAACAATGCAAGATAAACTTACAAGAATAATGCTGAGGGAGCTTAGGAGAAAATCGGACGAAAAAAAGATGATTTTGATTAAAAAGTCCTTGACAAGTAGCAACAGGAGCGACAGAACAATAGAAAATCCAAATTAATAGACTGACTTATTTGTAGAACGTCAGGGAATGTGCTATAATAGTACTATTCTAAGGAAAGAGGGTGTTAGAATGGGATTTACTGAAGAAACTGTACGGTTTAAATTGGATGATTCCAATAAGAAAGAAATTAGCGAAACGTTGACAGACGTCTATGCTTCGTTGAATGACAAGGGCTACAATCCGATTAACCAGATCGTCGGTTATGTATTGAGTGGAGACCCTGCCTACGTTCCTCGTTATAACAATGCACGAAATCAAATCCGTAAGTATGAGCGTGATGAAATTGTTGAAGAATTGGTACGCTACTACCTTAAGGGACAAGGAGTCGATCTATAATCTATGAGAATTATGGGATTGGACGTCGGTTCAAAAACAGTAGGGGTGGCGATTAGCGATCCCCTAGGCTTCACCGCTCAGGGACTTGAAATCATCCAGATTAATGAGGATCAGGGCCAGTTTGGTTTTGACCGCATCAAGGAATTGGTTGACAGCTATAAGGTAGAACGCTTTGTAGTAGGTTTGCCAAAGAACATGAACAATACCAGCGGTCCGCGAGTAGAAGCCAGTCAAGCCTATGGTGCCAAGCTAGAAGAACTCTTTGGTTTGCCAGTAGACTATCAGGATGAGCGTTTGACAACGGTCGCTGCGGAGCGTATGTTGATTGAACAAGCAGATATCAGCCGTAACAAACGCAAGAAAGTTATTGATAAGTTGGCTGCTCAGCTGATTTTGCAAAATTATTTAGATAGAAAATTTTAAGACAGAGGAGAAACTATGTCACACGATCACAACCATGACCACGAAGAACGTGAATTGATTACACTAGTAGATGAGCAAGGAAATGAAACCTTGTTTGAAATTCTTTTGACCATCGATGGGAAAGAAGAATTTGGTAAAAATTATGTTCTGCTAGTGCCAGTTAATGCAGAAGAAGATGAAAATGGTGAAGTTGAAATTCAAGCTTACTCATTCATCGAAAATGAAGACGGAACAGAAGGCGAATTACAACCAATCCCAGAAGACTCAGAAGACGAATGGAACATGATTGAGGAAGTCTTCAACAGCTTTATGGAGGAGTAAAAATGTTCAGTGAACATTTTTACCCTTACGCTAAAAATAAAGACCGTAAGTAAGTCCGGTGGACGTTTTTAGCCCACGTTGAAATTCATTGTAGCTAGTGATTAGCTAACCAGGTAAGAGGTTGGGATTTTAGTCCTGACCTCACTTTTTATTTGTAATCATACTTTGATGCGGTAGTTGATTGGACTTTTGTTAAGGAGACATGTATGTTTGAAGTAGAAGAATGGCTTCATAGTCGGATTGGTTTAAACTTTAGATCTGGACTTGGACGAATGCAACGAGCGGTGGATTTGTTGGGGAATCCTGAGAAGACATATCCTATTATCCACGTAACAGGGACTAATGGTAAAGGGTCAACTATTGCCTTCATGAGGGAGTTGTTTGTCGCCCATGGTAAAAAAGTTGGTACTTTTACCTCTCCTCATATCATCAGTATCCATGATCGAATCTGTATTAATGGGCAACCAATCGCCGATGAAGACTTTATCCGTATAGCTAACCAAGTCAAGGAGATGGAAAAGACGCTTTTGCAAACCCATGACCAGTTGTCCTTTTTTGAATTACTGACTCTGATTGCCTTGCTTTACTTTAAAGAGCAGGGAGTGGATCTAGTTCTGCTAGAAGTGGGGATTGGTGGTTTGCTTGACACAACGAATGTCGTAACAGGAGAGATTGCAGTTATTACTTCTATTGGGTTAGACCATCAGGAGACCTTGGGCGATAGTCTGGAGAAAATAGCAGAGCAGAAAGCTGGCATTTTCAAGGCTGGAAAGAAGGCGGTCATTGCTAAGCTCGCTCCAGAAGCAGAGCTTGTCTGTCAAAATACAGCGAGGGAGTTAGACGTAGACCTTTATCAAGCTGGGCGAGACTTCACTTTGAAAGCTAGGAATTTTTCAAGTAAACTAGCAAGCTTTTCACAGCTTGAAATCGGGTTGGAAGGTGCTTATCAGCAAGAAAATGCTTCCTTGGCTTTACAAACTTTTCTTCTGTTTATGGCGTCAAGAGAGGAAGGTGTCGAAGAAGAGCTTGTCAGACAGGCTTTGAAGGAGACACACTGGGCATGTCGATTAGAACGAATTCGCCCACAGATTTACCTAGATGGGGCTCACAATCTTCCAGCTTTAACTCGTCTAGTTGAGTTTATTCAGGAAAAAATCCAGCAAGGATACCAGGTCCATGTCCTTTTTGGCGCTCTTAAACGCAAGGATTACCAAGGGATGTTAGCCTATCTAACAGAGCAGTTGCCTCAGGTGGAACTTAAGGTAACAGGCTTTGACTACCAAGGATCTCTAGAAGAAAGCGATGTTTCTGGTTATAAACTGGTTGACTCTTATTGTGATTTTATCAGCAAATTTGAAGAAAATGCCAATGATCAGGACCTGCTTTTTGTGACGGGCTCTCTCTATTTTATCTCGGAAGTACGAGCGGGTTTGGTGGGAGATCATGAGATTAGTTGACCTTCTGGACTTAAGTTGCTATACTGGGGATAGGAAAACTCGAAAACGATTTCAGAAATACATTAGCACAAAAGAAAGGAAGTCGCTATGAAAACGAAAACATTCACACTTTCTATTGCTTCCCTAGCAATTCTTAGTCTTTTAGTAGCTTGTGGACCTAAGGAACAAGCATCTACCCAGCCATCTGCTCAACAATCATCTACTCAACAAGAATCATCTTCTAGTGCTGCTACCAGTGCTAGTCAACCACAGGCGTCCTCAAGCCAGGACACTACTGCGGCAGCTCAACCGACTAATATTGATGGTACCTATACTGGAAAAGATGAGAACGACCAGATCACTCTTGTTGTAACAGGCAAAACTGGTACATGGACTGAGGTCGAACCAGATGGAGATAAGGAAATTAAGCAAGTCACCTTTGAGTCAGAAAATCAACGTGTCATTATCGGAGATGATATTAAAATTTATGCGGTTAATGGTAATCAAATGATTATCGATGATATGGATCGAGAGGCATCTGACCGAGTGGTATTAACTAAGCAATAATGATTAAGCAGAAGTTCCAATGAGATGAAAGTTATCTTTTTGGAGCTTTTTTTCTTGAAAAAGTGGCTGACTGTTCTTTACTAACTTTTTACTTAAAACGCTTACGAATATTTGTAAAACTTATACTAAGGTCGTATACTTAAGGTAAATAATCAAATAGCGCAAAGGCGCAGGAGGAAAAGCATATGGCTACATTTTACGTTCCATCAGTTAACCTTATCGGTAAGGGTGTTGTAAATGAAGTAGGTCCGTATATCAAGGAACTGGGGTATAAGAAGGCCCTTTTGGTTACAGACAAGTTCATCGAGGGAAGTGATATTTTACCTAAGGTTCTAAAACCACTAGATGCTGAAGGGATCGAATATGTGATCTTTAGCGATGTGGAGCCCAATCCGACTTGTAAGAATGTCACAGACGGAGTGGCTGCCCTGAAAGAGCATGGATGTGACTTTATCATTAGTCTTGGTGGTGGGTCTCCTCAGGATGCGGCTAGTTGTATCTCTATCATCGCTACAAATGGTGGAAAACCTCAAGACTATGAGGGTCTCCACAAGTCTGCTAAAAAAGGGTTGCCAGTGGTTGCGATCAATACAACAGCTGGAACTTCTGCAGAAATTACGATTAACTATGTCATTACTGACGAAGAACGCAAGGTCAAGATGGTAATGGTTGATAAGAACAGCCTCGCCCTCATATCTGTCAATGATCCAGAACTCATGCTTTCAAAACCGAAAGGATTGACAGCGGCGACAGGTATGGATGCTCTTACTCACGCTGTCGAGGCTTTAGTAACACCAGGTGCTTATAATGTGACCAAGAAGCTATCTATCGGAGCGATTGAACTCATCAAAGAGTATCTTCCTCGTGCTGTGGCAAATGGCCAAGATATTGAAGCCCGTGAGGCGATGGTCAATGCCATCTTCCTCGGTGGTATGAGCTTTAACAATGCTGGTTTGGGCTATGTTCATTCTATGGCTCACCAACTCGGTGCGGTATATAACTTACCACATGGTGTCTGCTGTGCCATGCTTCTCCCAGTTGTAGAGCGTGAAAATGCCAAACGTGTACCAGAAGCTTTCCGCAATGTAGCCAAGGCCTTGGGACTCCATGTTGAAGGAAAAACAGACCAAGAATGTGCTGACTATGCTATCGCTGAAATTGAAAAACTGTCTGAAACAGTAGGTATTCCGAAGAAACTAACTGAACTCGGTATCCAAGAAAAAGACTTTGACTTTGACTACCTTTCTAAGAATGCTTTGATTGATGCATGTGCACCTGGAAATCCATTTATGCCAACCTTGGAAGAAACCATTGCTCTCTACAAAGAACTCTTCTAAAAATCAAGTAGAGTGGAAGGGACTTATTCTTCAAAATACAAATAACATTGGAAAGAACTATCATTTTGGTAGTTCTTTTTAAGCCTCTTAATACCCTAGTTAAAAATATAAAAAGGGATAGCACGTCATATAGTGAAGGAGTAGTTTAAGAATCTTGCAGCTCTTGGAGTAGTTTGCATAGAAAAAGGTAAAAGGTTGCCATCTACCCCTGAACTGAGGTATACTAGTAGAAACAGTAGTTTATCAAGCAGTTAAGGAGAATGTTAGAAAAGAAAGGGGATGTATGACAGCTAGAAAAATGCAGCTACTCATGTCCAAATATGGTTTTAGCATTACCATCATGTTGGCTGAGTTGTTTATCGTCTTTGGTTTGTTTCTCTATCTAGGCCAGATGGCACCGATTATCTGGATAATCCTAGTCATTTTAGTGAGCTTAGCGACTATTGTATCGATTGTCAATCGGTCTATGAATCCTGAGAGTAAGGTGACATGGCTGCTAGTAGCCTTTGTGCCAGTATTTGGCCCCTTACTCTATATCATGTTTGGAGAACGCCGTTTATCTAAAAAGGAAATGAAGCAACTAAAGCAGCTCCAATCAATGGTTCACCGAGAGGACAATAGCAGAGCTCTCCGTTTGGAGTTAAAGGAACAAGACAAGTCAGCTTACGGGGTTATCAAATCTCTCCTCAGCATGGACACGAATGCAGATGTCTATAATCGAACGGATACCCATTTTTTCCCTTCAGGGGAAAGCATGTGGCGTCAGATGCTGGAGGATCTTAAAAAAGCCGAGAAGTTTATCTTTCTTGAATACTATATCATCGAAGAGGGTTTGATGTGGAATAGTATTTTAGAGATTTTGGAAGAAAAGGCGGCTCAAGGGGTAGAAGTGAAGCTCCTTTATGATGATATTGGTTGTATGGCAACCTTGCCTGGAGATTATACCACTCACCTTCGCGGTCGAGGGATTGAAGCCCATAAATTTAATAAGGTGATTCCGCGCTTAACCGTCGCCTATAACAACCGTGACCACCGTAAAATCATGGTTATTGATGGTCAAATTGCCTATACAGGTGGTGTCAATCTGGCAGATGAGTATATCAACCATATCGAACGCTTTGGTTATTGGAAAGATAGCGGTATTCGCCTAGATGGATCAGCGGTCAAGGCTTTTACTAGACTCTTTTTATCAACCTGGTATATCAACCGTGGGGAAATTAGCGACTTTGACCAATACCATCTCGAAAATCAACCAAAAGATGGGATGGGGCTCTGTATTCCCTACAGTAGCGGTCCCAAACCCATCTACCGAGCTCAAGTTGGAAAAACAGTCTATCAAAACCTTATCAATCAATCCACAGACTATGTTTATATCACGACTCCCTATCTGATCGCTGACTATGATTTAACTGAAAGTATCAAAAATGCAGCTCTGAGAGGGGTAGATGTGCGAATTGTGACGCCTTGTATCCCAGATAAGAAGGTTATTCAGTTAGTTACTCGGGGAGCCTATCCAGATTTGTTGTCTGCGGGGGTTCGTATTTATGAGTACAGCCCGGGATTCCTTCATAGCAAGCAAATGCTTGTCGATGGAGAGGCAGCTACTGTGGGGACGATTAATTTTGACTATCGGAGTTTGCTTCATCACTATGAAAATGCCGTCTTGCTTTATAGAACGCAGTCCATCATCGATATTGAAAGGGACTTCGAAGAGATTTTTAAAGTTTCTCAAGAAATTTATCCCCACACCATCAAAACAAGCTGGTATCAAAGCCTGATCAAGGAAATTGTCCAGTTGTTTGCACCTATGCTCTAACTATCCATCAAGGTCTAGCCCAAGGCTGGATCTTTTTTGTCTTCTTACGAATAGATAGGTAAAGGAGAAAAACATGCTTAATCTAGAAGATGACGATTTTATTAGAGAGTATAGAGACAGTCGATTCCACCGTTTTCGTGAAATCGAACGCTTTGCGATATTGGATAAGAAATTCAGCAAATATCAATCCCAAGCTGACATTCCTGTAAGATTTTGATATACTAAAACAGATAAACTTAGAGGAGAAATTGAATGAATGTATATGGGAAAATAGATGAGAAACAAGAAGAATCTCAGTACCAAGACTGGTTCGTTCCAGAAAAGCGAGAAGGAGCTCCGATTCCCTTTTTTAGTATCTTGCTTTGGAGTTTAGTGGCTACAGCTATTTCTGTGGTTATCCCCCTTATTTTGGGTTTAGTAAGCCCGCAACAGACTCAGGATCTTTATACCGGTTGGGCCTTGCATCAAAATGGTCAAATGTATACAGATTATTTTGGGACTGAGGGATTGCTCTATTACCTGCTTACCTATCTTTCACAAGGCAGTATTCTGATTGCTTTGGTTGAGTGGTTGGCCTTGTTTGGAGCAGGCGTTTTTCTTTTTAAATCTGCGGATAGTCTTACAGACCGTGTAGAAGAAGCCAAGCAGCTTGTGTTTGTGTTTAATTTGTTGGTAGCAGGTCTCGCTTTTGGTGGTGGCTATGCTCTCTTGCTAGCCTTGCCTTTCCTATTTTATTCACTTAGCATTGTTACGAACTACCTAGCTTATCCAAACGGTGACAAAGGATTTTTACGTGTTGGTATGAGCCTTGCTCTCGCTTTCTTCCTTGCGCCAATCCCAACAGCCTTATTTGCAGCTACACTAGCCTTGGGAATTATCGGCTTTAACTTAGGCAAAGGTCACTTTGTTCATGGTTTATATCAATTTTTTGCGTCAGCCTTAGGGTTCTCACTCTTATTCTATCCTTTGGGCTACTATACAGTATTAACAGGTAGTTTTGGGGATGCCATTAGCCAGACCTTGTATCCGGTAAATACTCTTAGCCTCTTTTCAAATGCGCATTTGCTTGAAAATGTAGCCTTCTACGGCTTACTTGCTATTGGGCTAGGTTCCCTTAGTTTGCTCTTTTCTGGTTTGTTCCAGTCAAAATCAGCTAAGCAATATTCCCTATCGATTGCTGCTAGTTTGGGCTTATTGCTTTCTTTGGGGCTCTTGATTTTCTCCAAAGAACCCATCAACGGTACTCATCTTGTGGTACTAATTCCTTTCTTGGTCTTGCTCCTTCTGACAGGAATCAAGGAAGATGTTTCTGATGGAGGCAGTCGTCGTAGAAGAAGACGTGAGAAAAAAGCCTCTTTCCTCAAAGGAAAGTTCTATCTACCACTGATTGCCCTTGCCTATCTTATTGTTCTTCCTATCGTGAGTCGCTACCTTTCGCATCCAGCGACTTATCAGGAGAGAGAACGTCTTGCTAGCATGGTAAAACAGCAAACGAGTTCTGAGGACCGTGTCTATGCTTGGGATGATCGTCCTGATTTCTACCGTGCAAGTGAACGCTTGGCACCGACCTCTCTAGCTACACCAACACTCTATACTGCAAGCGACGAAAATAAAACCAAACTGATGAATGATCTGAAAGAGAATCAACCGAAGATGATTGTGGTCAATCAAAAAGTTGCCTTGTGGTCAGATGTAGAGAGCTGGCTCAGTGAAAACTATGAGCTTGTTCAGACAAGTACTAGCGAGTTCAAACTTTATAAATCAAAATAACAAAAATCAATATCTTGTGGAATTTTAAAAATTTTAGGATTTTTAACACAAGATATTGATTTTTATTTTTAGAGTGGTATAATACTGAATATAAACTATTTAACAATATTTTAGAAAAGAGCATGGATATGATTGTATTAGAAGAAAAGCTTGCAACCGTTCCCACCTTGTTCGTTGAAAAACGAGATGGTAGACGTGTAGTATTTGATGTAGACAAGATTGACAAGGCTCTCCACAAGGCGGCAGAAAAAGTTATGGATGTTACGCCTCTAGTAGAAAAACGCCTAAATGGTCTAGTTGAAAGAATCGTTACCGAAATTCACAGTCGTTTCCCTAAAGGTGTGAAGATTTATGAGATTCAGAATATCGTAGAACATGAACTTCTTGAAGCCAAAGAATATGCCTTGGCTGAAGAGTATATCACTTATCGGACACAGAGGGATTTTGAGCGCTCAAAAGCGACAGATATCAACTTTAGCATTCATAAACTTCTCAATAAAGATCAAGCAGTTGTCAATGAAAATGCCAATAAAGACAGCGATGTCTTTAATACTCAACGTGATTTGACAGCAGGGATTGTGGGGAAATCAATCGGATTGCAAATGCTTCCTAAGCACGTAGCCAATGCTCACCAAAAAGGGGATATACACTATCATGACTTGGACTACAGCCCCTACACTCCTATGACCAACTGCTGTTTGATTGATTTTAAAGGGATGTTGGAAAATGGTTTTAAAATTGGGAATGCAGAGGTAGAGAGTCCCAAGTCTATCCAGACTGCGACAGCTCAGATTTCTCAGATCATCGCCAACGTTGCTTCTAGCCAGTACGGGGGCTGTTCAGCTGACCGTATTGATGAAGTCTTGGCGCCTTATGCAGAGAAGAATTACCAAAAGCACCTCAAGGATGCGGAAGAGTGGGTCTTGCCTGAAAAACGGGATGATTATGCTTGGAAGAAAACCCAAAAAGATATCTATGATGCCATGCAATCTCTTGAATATGAAATCAACACTCTCTTCACTTCAAATGGACAAACACCTTTTACTTCACTAGGTTTTGGTCTAGGAACTAGTCGTTTTGAACGGGAAATTCAAAAAGCTATCTTAACCATTCGTATCAAGGGTCTTGGCTCAGAACACCGCACAGCCATCTTCCCTAAACTCATCTTTACGCTTAAAAGAGGCCTTAACTTGGAAGAAGGGACTCCAAACTATGACATCAAACAGTTGGCCCTCGAGTGTGCAACCAAACGGATGTACCCGGATGTCTTATCCTATGATAAGATTATCGAGTTGACTGGTTCTTTCAAGGTACCTATGGGTTGCCGTTCTTTCCTTCAAGGATGGAAGGATGAGAATGGCGTAGAAGTCAATTCTGGTCGGATGAATCTAGGTGTTGTGACGGTCAACCTTCCTCGTATTGCCCTTGAGTCTGAGGGCGACATGAATAAGTTCTGGGAAATCTTCAACGAGCGGATGAACATCGCAGAAGATGCTCTAGTTTACCGTGTTGAACGGACCAAGGAAGCAACACCAGCAAACGCCCCTATTCTCTATCAGTACGGAGCCTTCGGACGCCGTCTTGGAAAAGACGAGAGCGTTGATCAGCTCTTTAAGAATCGTCGTGCGACAGTTTCATTGGGCTACATCGGTTTGTACGAGGTAGCGACAGTCTTCTTTGGAAATAGCTGGGAACACAATCCAGAAGCCAAGGAATTCACACTGGATATCATTCGCGATATGAAACGTCGGGTGGAAGAGTGGTCTGACCAATATGGCTACCATTTCTCTATCTACTCGACACCGTCTGAAAGTCTAACAGATCGCTTCTGTCGCTTGGATACAGAAAAGTTCGGTTCTATTCCTGATATTACAGACAAGGAATACTACACCAACTCGTTCCACTACGATGTTCGTAAAAATCCAACACCGTTTGAAAAATTGGACTTTGAGAAGGCTTATCCAGAAGCAGGTGCAACAGGTGGTTTCATACACTACTGTGAGTATCCAGTTCTCCAACAAAATCCAAAAGCCTTGGAAGCCGTCTGGGACTACGCCTATGATCGTGTAGGCTATCTAGGGACCAATACTCCGATTGACCATTGTTACAAGTGTGACTTTGAAGGGGATTTTGAACCGACAGAGAGAGGCTTTGCTTGTCCAAACTGTGGCAATAGCGACCCTAAAACAGTAGATGTAGTCAAACGAACTTGTGGCTATCTAGGTAACCCTCAGGCTCGTCCGATGGTCAATGGGCGCCATAAGGAAATCGCTGCGCGTGTGAAACATATGAATGGTTCAACCATTAAGACACCTGGACATAAAGTAACAAACTAGAAAGAGACGGAATGGGGAAATACCAATTAGACGATAAGGGACGCGCACAAGTGACCCGTTATCACGAGAAACACTCGAAAGGTGGAACAGGCAAAAAAGAACGCTTGCTTAACCTCAGAGAACAGTTTTTAAACAAGAACAAGAAAAAATAAAAGTGAGAGTTCGCTCTCGCTTTTCTCTTAATTGGAGGTGAAAATGATACTACGCAGACCAACATTGGCAGATAAAGAAACAGTTTTAGAGATGATGGCAGAGTTTGAACAAGCGCAGTCCCCTCACGACGGTGGTTTCTGGGAGACAGAGGCTTTTTCTTATGAAGAGTGGTTGGACGGCAATCAGAATCAAGAAATAGGGATTAATCTACCTGAAGGATGGGTTCCTGCAATTCAGTTAGTAGCTTTTTCGAGAGATGGACAAGCCGTAGGGTTTCTTAATCTCCGATTGTGCCTCAATGACTTCTTATTGGAAGAAGGTGGTCATATTGGCTATTCCATCCGACCGTCTGAAAGAGGTAAGGGCTACGCAAAAGAGTCCCTCCGCCAAGGTCTACAAGTCGCTAAGGGAAAGAACATCAAACGTGCACTGGTAACTTGCAGCACAGAAAATCCTGCCAGCCGAGCTGTTATCTTAGCTAATGGTGGTGTCTATGAGGATGTTCGAAACGGAACGGAGCGCTACTGGATTGATGTCGATTAAGGAGGAAGCATGGAGCTAAGACGACCAACTTTGGAAGATAAAGAAGCTATATTAGAGATGATTGCGGAGTTCGATGCAGCAAAATCCTATATGCACGGTGGCATGGGCTCCGCTTGGAAGCGAGCAAAGGATTATGAGGATTGTTTAAAGATTGTAGAGCAGCAAGAGGATGCTGCCAACCTGCCAGTAGGCTGGGTTCCTGCAATCAAATTTTTATCCTTTGATGAGACTGGCTTGCCTTTGGGATTTTTAGCCCTGCGCTTGTCCTTGAATGACAAATTATTTGTGGAAGGCGGTCATATTGGCTATTCTATCCGTCCCAGTCAACGAGGCAAAGGATATGGGAAGGAGCAGTTGAGATTAGGACTAGCAGAGGCTCGAAAGCAAGGATTGGAACGAGTGCTGATTACCTGCGATGAAGACAACGAAGCCAGCCGCCGCACGATTCTCTCCGCTGGCGGTGTTTACGAAAATACAATCGATAGAAGTCAGCGCTATTGGATAGACTTGGAGTAGAAGGATGACATGGAATACACCAAAACCAGGTGAATGGAAAAGTGAGGAACTTAGTAAAGGGCGGATCATTGATTATAAGGCCTTTAACTTTGTGGATGGAGAAGGTGTGCGAAACTCTCTCTATGTATCAGGTTGCATGTTTCACTGCGAGGGATGCTATAATGTTGCGACTTGGTCTTTCAACGCAGGCATTCCCTATACAGCAGAATTAGAAGAACAGATCATGGAAGATCTCGCTCAACCGTATGTTCAAGGATTGACCCTGCTGGGAGGAGAACCCTTTCTTAATACAGGCATTCTCTTGCCTCTCGTTAAACGCATTCGAAAGGAATTGCCAGACAAAGACATCTGGTCCTGGACGGGCTACACGTGGGAAGAAATGATGCTGGAGACTCCAGACAAATTGGAACTCTTGTCTCTGATTGATATCCTTGTCGATGGACGGTATGATAAAAGCAAGCGCAATCTCATGCTCCAGTTTCGAGGTTCTTCCAATCAACGGATTATTGATGTGCAAAAATCTCTCAAAAGTGGGCAAGTGGTGATTTGGGACAAGCTTAATGACGGAAAAGAAAGTTATGAACAGGTGAAGAGAGAATGAAGAAAAAAGACCTGATAGAACAACTGGTTTCAGAGATTGAAACGGGAAGAATTAGGACACTAGGGATCTACGGTCATGGGGCTTCAGGCAAGTCAACCTTCGCTCAGGAATTATATCAAGTCCTAGATCCTACTACAGTAAATTTGCTAGAAACAGATCCCTATATCACCTCAGAACGTCACCTGGTAGTACCAAAGCAAGCACCAGATCAAAAGGTGACAGCTTGTCTTCCAGTGGCGCATGAACTGGCAAGTTTGCAGAGAGATATTCTCGCCTTGCAGGCAGGTATGGATGTCTTAACAATCGATGAACCGTGGAAGGCTAGTGAGGTCTTATCTGGAGCCAAACCGATTCTGATTGTTGAAGGGATGTCTGTGGGTTTTCTACCCAAGGAACTCTTCGACAAAACTATCTGTTTCTACACGGATGAGGAGACTGAATTAAAGAGGCGTCTCGCTCGAGATACGACTATGAGAAATCGCGATGCATCTTTTGTATTGGCTAGCCATCAGATGAGACGGGAACAGTATCTGCGATACTATAGAGAAAACGAGTCTAAAGCGGACATTTTAGTAGATCAATCAGAAGATACATTCAAGGTCAAAATGACACACACTATATAGAAGAAAAGACGGTTTTTATAGATATAAATCCGTAATCTTGGAAAGATGAAAAGAGAAAACAGTTTCATCCTAAAAAAACGAAAAAAAGCTCACAAATCCCTTGCAATCGCAGGGGCTTTGTGTTATTCTACCGTGGTGCTGTAAATCACATCTTTAGCTGTGATGCAAGAGGTTGTGACCACGATTGGATACACTGCCACACAACGCGCGTCGATTTCCTATTTTTGCTTTGAGTTGGAATCCCTTTATGTCTTAGACTTGAGCATAAAAAATGTTCGTTAAAAACTTTCCAGACTATATCAATAAGAATTGGAAGGATGGTCTTGGTTGAAGCCTGCATTGTTCTTCAGCTCTGGTTGAGACCAGTAAATTGAACGTTTTGTCTGTTATAGGCACCGTTTTTTCTGGGAAAAGGGAGTTGATAGTGAATGGTGTGATATATCCTATACGCAAAGAATGCTATTTCATTTTGTTGCGTGAATTAGCCTCTTGGTAGCTAGAAAGTTTAGAGCTGAGGTTGATTGCTAGTCAGTCACCTTAGAAGTGAAAGTAAAAGGAGCGAAGGAATGTTTTTAAAAATAATCAGTAGTATCTCTACAAATAATTTCCAAGATCCAAACATGATGGAAAAAATTAGCCATCTATGGCAGGAGCACCAGAAAGAAGTAGAGGAGGCATTTGCCCAAGGGCTTCCGATTTATGCAGTCTATCATGATTATGTCAGCGACTACAAGGGGGATTACAGCTTGTCGCTCTGTAGTCTATCCGATAAAGAAGACTGGGATTTTGACACTTCAGGACAAACCTACCAAGTATTTGAGGTGGATACAAGTGATTCAAAAGGTTTTCTTCATACCTGGCAACAAATTTGGCAGGCAGAAGAAGCAAGAGAACTGCGACGTCAGTATAGTATTGATTTTGAAAAATATGATCCAGATCAGACAGTATCTATCTTTATCGCCACCTCCAAAAATGGGTAAATTGTCAAACTAAGTTTTATTTACGAAAGAGGATCAGAACATACTCTAGTAACTTAGGTTAGTAAAAAAACGAAAAAAAGCTTACAAATCCCTTGCAATCGCAGGGGCTTTGTGTTATTCTATTATGGTGCTGTAAATTACAGCCTTAGCTTTGATGCAAGAGGTTGCGACACGCTCGGTTGCATTGCCACGCAACGCGCGTCGGTTTTCTTGTGGAGCTAGCCTATTATCTTAAATAGACGAAAAGGAGAAAAAGATGGCAAACAAAAAAATCCGTATCCGTTTGAAAGCTTACGAACACCGTACGCTTGACACAGCGGCTGCAAAAATCGTAGAATCAGCTACTCGTACAGGTGCACAAGTTGCGGGTCCAATCCCACTTCCAACTGAGCGTAGCCTCTACACAATTATTCGTGCGACTCACAAATACAAAGACTCTCGCGAACAATTTGAAATGCGTACACACAAACGTTTGATCGATATCGTTAACCCAACTCAAAAAACAGTTGATGCGTTGATGAAATTGGATCTTCCAAGTGGTGTAAACGTAGAAATCAAACTTTAATCTAAAATATAAAAGAGCAGAGGCTGGTGTTTCAATTTAATTGAACACGGGCTAAACTCGGTGTGAAAAAGATAAACTTCCTAGTGTCTGTTAGACACTGCGCCAGTTTCCTATTTTCACTTTGAGTTTGACGCCCTTTGTATCTTAGACTTGAGCATAAAAAACGCTCGTTAAAAACTTTTTGAATAAAAAATATAGAAAAGGAACTATTTTCTCATGACAAAAGGAATCTTAGGGAAAAAAGTGGGAATGACTCAAATCTT